>Ga0181521_10000586_pt1 | contig 44959 bp, 42 predicted proteins | sample PEATcosm2014_Bin_32_FD_119764 | JGI IMG/M metagenome (GOLD analysis project Ga0181521, IMG submission 119764) | Peatland microbial communities from MTU Mesocosm Facility, Houghton, MI, USA - PEATcosm2014_Bin02_60_metaG | ecosystem: Environmental > Terrestrial > Soil > Wetlands > Peat | place...
CCCAACCGCGACCTCCGGCCCAACCGCGGCCTCCCCAGCCGCGCCCCCAATAGCCCCCGCCATACCAGGCCCGCGCTCCCCACCCGGGATGGCCGTACCACCCTCCCGCCCATCCCCCCGGACGCCAAAACCACCCGCCTCCCCAAAATCCGTAATGGAAGCCGAGCCCCCACGTCCAGGGCCAGCCAAAGTAGGAGCGCCCATACCACCCCGGATAGGCCCAGCCGGTGCCATAGACCACTACGCCGTGCCACGCGTACGCTCCCATGTAACCCGGCGTGTAACCGAAGTACACAGAATCGGGCGTGGCGCTGTACACCCGCACGTAGCGCACGTGGTACAGCGGAGAACTCGCCGGAATGCGATAGATCTCCGCCGGGATGTAATCGGCAACTACCCAGGGCCCGGCCGGCGCCTGGGAAACAAACCAGACCGCGTCGTGGCAGGCGTAGTACCTCCCTTCCGCGTGAATGACGTCGGTCGAGGTGTTGACGGCGTACTCCAGGCTGGTGCCTTCGACGGGCTTGAACTGCGGCTCGCCGTCATAGCGGACGCTCAGCTTGGCGTCCTTGCGCGTCACCGCGGCGGTCTCCGGGATCTGGCTGGTGATCACCGCTTGCCGCGCCTGCTTGGTGTCGGGCACCGACGCCAGCACCGATGCCTTGGGGCTGTCCGCCGGGATCTTCGCAAAATCCTGCGGCAACTCGCCGTCCGCGACCGGGTTCCACTGGCCGCGCAGGACTCTGGCGGTGAACCATCGGCCGGAGAGCACCGTGTAATAGGCCTGCGTCGGGAGGTACATGAAAATGTCGTTTTCGCTGTTGCTGACATACGTGAGCTGGGTGTTCGGTATGGGGGAGAACTGCGGGCGGCCCCTGGTTTGGATCAACTCGGCAGGCGATGTGGTGACGTACACGGCGGGCGCCACCGGCGGCCCCTCCGGCCGATTCGGCCTCGCTCCTCCCTGGGCTGGCGCAGGTTCCTGCTGATCCCCCTGGTCGGCCTTGTTGAGCTGGGCTTTCACACGCTCCAGATCGGCGGGCGCTGGCTGAGCCTCGCTCCACGGACCGTCGAGCGCGGTGGCCGTCATCCAGCGGCCATCTCCATCGAGATACAGCCGCTGATTCGACGAATCCTGCAGGATCATCGCCGGTGTGTTGATCACGCGCTTGTACTTCGTTCCTTCCACCTCGCGAAAGACCGGCTCGCCATCCACCTGGATCAGCACCGCTCGCCGCGGGCTGAAGATGATCTTTGCCGGAGCATTCCGCAGAGGAACAGCCTCGCTGGCTTTATCGGCCTCCGCAATTCCTACCTCGGCGCGCAACCGGTCGAGCGGCAGGGTCCGCGGCCACTCCGAAAGATGCTTGCGGATTACGTTCAGAGCCCGTTCCTGGTCGGATGCGCTGGAGGGAAAATCGCCCGAGACCACCTCCAGATTTTCCAGTGTGACCGACCGGTGCTCCTGGTCTTCCTTGGTGTGCGCCGAGATGGAGATGGTGCCGTACCGCGGCTTTCCGCTGGCTTCCGAGATCATCACCACCGAGCGGGCCTGCAGTTGGCCGTCTTTCCAGCTCTCGGCCTGAGGCTGATAGATGACAAAATGCGTGCCGCTGTCATCCAGTTCCTTCGGCCAGCCCGTGCCCGGCTTGGCGGCGGTCTGCGCAACTGCCGGCAGAATGCAGATGGAGAGCACGCACAACAGCCTGAGTCCTCGCATACGAGTCTTCCTTCCTGCTGCGAAATCGGCGAGCATTGTACTCTCGTTCGCCTTGGCGGCGCTCGAACCGCCCGCTCATCGCAGGAGCTTGCGAACGGCTTTGCGGTCGCGCACCGGCAGAGTGCGCAGGGCGGAGCGTGCCAGCGCCAGGTAGATGTCGCGCGCGCCGGGAACTTCACGTAACGCTTCAAGATGCTTACGAATGGTATTGACATCGGAGCGGTTGATGGGTCCGCTGAAGGCAGCCGCTGGGCCTTTCGCCAGGTAGTTGGCGATGGTCCGCCGCAGGATGGGATGCATGATCCGCTTGGCCGCCACGGGCGGAATGCCGGCGGCGCGGGCGATGCGCTCCGCCGTCGCCAGCGTAGCGATGATCATCGGCGAACAGAACGAGCCAATCGCGTGATAGAGCACCTTGGCTTCGGGGCGGATGGTGAAGACGCTGCCGCCGATATCGCCGGCAATGCGCCGGCCGGCGCGCACCGCGGCGGGATCGCCTTCCACCGCGAAGGACACGCCGGCAAGCGTCGCCGGGGAAGCGCGGACGAAGGTCTGCATGGGGTGCAGCGAGCCCACGGCGGCGCCCCTCCGGGCGAGCGGCTCCAGTTCCCTGCTGCTGCGCGCGCCGCTAGAGTGCAGCGCGATCCTCCCTTTCCAGTCTGCGCGGGCCGCGAGCGCCACGGCGGTGGGAGCGATGGCGTCGTCGCTCACGCACAGCCAGATGATATCCGAGGCGAGCTGAGCGTCTGCATACGTCGCGGCCCGCGCGCCCACTTGGCGGGCAAGAGCGCGGCCGCGCTTGCGGGATTCGGGAGCGTCACGCGCGACGACCTCATTGATGCGGTAGCCGGCGGCGTCGAGCGCGAGGCCCAGCACGCGCCCGAGGTTGCCGGGGCCGATCAGGGTGATGGAGGGGCGTCGCCGGTCGTTGGTCATTAGTCGTTGGTCGTTGGCATTCGTGGAGTCATTTATAGTCTCACCATGGCGAGAAAGAGCGGAAGCAAAAACAGCAGGGCACAGGTCGTGTCGTCGAAGACGGTCTATCGCGGGCCGGTATTCACTGTCGCTATCGACTACGTGCGCGAGCCGGGCATCGCCAAGCCGCTCCGGCGGGACATGGTGCGGCATCAGGGGTCGGTGGTGGTACTGGCGGTGGATGAGCGCGGAGGCGAGCCGCGGGTGCTGCTGGAGCGCCAATACCGGCACGCGGTGGGCGGACCACTGTGGGAGTTGCCCGCCGGGCGCATCGACCCTGGCGAGAGCGCGCTGGCCGGCGCCAAGCGCGAACTGCGGGAGGAGACCGGCATCACCGCCCGCGAGTGGCGGCACGCCTTCACCTTCTATCCCAGCCCCGGCTTCCTGGACGAAACCATGGCCATCTACCTGGCGCGCGGGCTCACCCAGGGCGCGGCCCAGCCGGAAGAGGACGAGATGATCGCCAAGCGCTTCTTCCCTCTCGCGCAGGCGGTGCGGATGGCCATGAACGGCGTCCTCCACGACGGCAAGACCATCGCCGCCGTCCTGTGGTACGAGCGCAGCCTGCGGCGCTGAACCGCTCGAAATCCTCTCCCGGAGCGGATCTTCATTATGTATCGTTTAGCGATATATGGCTTGTTACTACCTTGACAACGTAGCCGCGCCGGAGAGAAAATTCTATTAACGCAGCCACAGGACGTGGACGATCCTGCCCACCGGACGAAGATTCCATTCTCCCTGCCAGCAGCGCCGTCGGCACACCTGTTGCGGCCGGAACTCAGCACGGGCGAGACCGTCGCCAAGGCAATGCGCGCCAACGGTACGGGGCCCCGAACGCAAAGGAGAGAAAGTTGGCACGCATGAAAGGAAAAGTGAAGTGGTTCAATAACGCCAAAGGCTATGGATTCATCGGGCGCGAGGATGGACAACCCGACGTGTTCGTTCACTACAGCGCGATCGGATCAGAAGGCTACAAGAGCCTGCAGGAAGGCGACGACGTCGAGTTTGAGATCGTCCAGGGACAGAAAGGACCGCAGGCCGACAAGGTCGTGAAAATCGCTTCGTAAGAACCACGGCGAAAATTTCCTCTCGCAGCCCCAGCCGGAAGGCGGGGCTTTTTTCTTGGATTGAGGCATTGGGCCATTAAGTCATTGGGTCATTGCTGATTGCTGAATGCTGAGTGCTGCAGCCGCGGCCCAAGGAATAGAATCTGACCGACGAACCATGCCCACCTTCGACAACAAGAGCGTGGCCGCCATTCTTTACGAGACCGCGGACCTGATGGAGGTGCGCGGCGACGATTCCTTCCGCATCCGCTCGTACCGCAACGCGGCGCAGGCGCTGGAGTCGCTGCCTACGCCCATCGCCGAACTGGCGGGCGACGCCAAGAAGCTGCTGGAGATCCCCGGCATCGGCAAGAGCATGGCCAGCCACATCCAGGAGCTGTTCCGCGAAGGCAAGCTCACGATGCACAGCGAGCTGCTCGCGAAGTATCAGCCCGCGATGCTCGACCTGCTGAAGATCCAGGGCCTGGGCCCAAAGACAGTGGCGCTCATCTGGGACACCTTCCAGGTTTGCGATCCGGCCGGCGTCGAGAAGCTGGCGCGCGAAGGCAAGCTGCGCGAGCTGCCGCGCATGGGCGAGAAGCAGGAGCAGAAGATCCTGAAAGCCATCGAGCAGTATCGCAGGATCTCCGGACGCTTCCTGCTGGACGAGGCCGACCGCACCGCCGAAAAGCTGATCGAGCACCTCCACGGCATCCCGGGCATGGGCGCGGTCACGCCGGCGGGCTCGCTGCGGCGCGGGCGTGAAACTGTGGGCGATCTGGACGTGCTGGTCACGGGCAAATGCTGCACCAGCGAGAAGCCGCGCGAGGCGGTGATCGAGCGCATCCTCGCCTTCCCCGGAATCCTGGAGACGATCGCCCGCGGCGAGAACAAGGTCAGCTTCAAGCTGCGCAGCGGCATGCAGGTGGACGTGCGCCTGCTAGCGCCGGAATCGTTCGGGGCGGCCATGTGCTACTTCACCGGCTCGAAGGTGCACAACATCGCGCTGCGGCAGCGGGCGCTGAAGCTGGGCTACACCCTAAGCGAATACTCGCTGGCGCGGCTGAAAGACGAGAAGCCGGTGGCCGGGCGCACCGAAGAAGAAATCTACGGCAAGCTGGGCCTGGACTTCATCCCGCCGGAGATGCGCGAGAACCTGGGCGAGATCGAGCTGGCAGAGAAGCACGGGATCCCGGCGCTGATCACCGAGCGAGATCTGCAAGGCGACGTGCACATGCACACCAACACCACCGACGGGCGCAACACGATCGAGGAGATGGCGCAGGCGGCGCGCCAGCGCGGCTACAAGTACATGGCCATCACCGATCATACGAAAAGCCTGGCCATGACCTTCGGGCTCGACGACGAGCGGGCGCTGCAGCACATGAAGAAGATCCGCGCTACCCAGGTGGACGGGATTAAGATTTTTGCCGGGATCGAAGTGGACATCCTGGCCGACGGCGACCTCGACCTCTCCGACTCGGTTCTGGAGCAGATGGACCTGGTGATCGCCAGCGTGCACTCGCACCTCGATCAGGAGCCGCGGAAGATGACGGAGCGGATGCTGCGGGCGATCGCGAACCCGCATGTTTCGATTCTCGGGCATCCCACGGGACGCATCCTGCTGCGCCGCGATGCCTACGCCTTCGACATGGATGCGGTGCTGAAGTCGGCGGCCCGGCATCGCGTGGCTATGGAGCTGAATGCGCATCCGAACCGCCTCGACCTGTCAGACCTGCACCTGCGCATGGCCAAGGAGCGCGGGGTTAAGATCGTGATCAACACCGATTCCCACCATACCTCGCACCTGGAGAAAATCAAGTACGGCGTGCTGCAGGCGCGGCGCGCATGGTTGACGAAAGCGGATGTGCTGAATACGCTGCCGGCGGAAAAGTTTGCCAAGGCGATGAAGAAGCAGGGTCAGTAGTCAGGAGTCGGGAGTCAGTGGCTGGTACGACGCGCTAATCCCGCATCTGAATCAATCAAGGAGAGCAGCCATGCCTGACGAAGCCACCAAACCAAAGACCAGCCAGCCGGCGCCGGACGCGGGACACATCCCCATCACCGAAGAAATGGACAGCGCCAAATGGACGCTGCCGCCGATCATGCCGGTGGTCATCGTGCTGGTGGTGCTGGCGGCAATCGTGGGCGTGGGGGCGTACCTGATGCGCCCCAAGCCCGGAGCCTCGGGTGCCATCATGGAGGTTCATACGGCGGAATTGCCGGACAAGAGCAGCACGTTTGTGCTGTTGCAGGTCCGCGTCAACAACGTCAGCGACAAGCCGATGTGGGTGCGCGAGATCAAGGCCCAGCTCAAGACCGACCAGGGAGAGTGGACCGACACTGCCGCCTCGACCGTAGACTTCGAGCGCTACTTTAAGGCCTTCCCCGACCTCGGCCGGCACCAGACGGCACCCTTGAAGCCGGAGACCAAGATCGCTCCCGGCGAACAAACCGAGGGCATGGTGCTGGTTTTGTTCCCCGTCACCCAGGACGCATTCGACAAGCGCAAGTCGCTGACGGTCACGCTGGAGAACTACGACCGGCAGCCCATGGTGATTGCGGAGAAACCATAGTCAGTTGCCAGTTGCCAGTACCGACAAGCCGTCATTGGTGCTTCTGCAGAAACCGCAGGCGCGGGTGCGGCTGGTGGCCGGGAACGATGTCGTCGTACTTGAGGGCGCTGATGGAGCCATCTACTTCCAGCACCGCCAGCGAGACGTCCTTGACGCTGGAAATGCCGTGCTCGCGCAGGGCGCGCTCCACCTCGTCCACGGTCAGGTGCTCACGTGCGAGGTTCGCGGGCAGGAGCTGGCCGTCATGGATGAGCAGGGTGGGCGAGCCCTGCACGAAGCGACGGAAGCGCCGGTTCATCCCGCTGACTTCGGCCACCAGATAATTCATCAACAGCAGGGTGCAGGCGGCGGCGACGCCTCCCGTGAGCGAGGTGTCGGGGCCGGTCATGGCATTCTGCACCGCGTTCGAGAGCAAGAGCAGCAGCGTGAGGTCGAAGGGCGTCATCTGCCCGACCTCGCGTTTGCCGCTCAGCCGGACGCCGATGAGGATCACGAGGTAAATGCTGGCGGTGCGGATGAAAATCTCCGCAAGAACGCGCGCGCTGGCGTGCATAGGATCACCTTCGGAGTGGGATGGGGAAAGTTAAAGGTAAGAAGTGGAAAGTGGAAAGTGGAAAGTGATGGCCACTTACCACTTTTCACTTACCACTGTTTCGTCAGTTCCCGGTGGGCGCGGGCGCGTTCTTGGGCGTGGAGATATATCCGGTGACCTTGTCCTTGGCCACCGTGAACACCACCAGCTCGTACAGCATGCGGTCGCGGCCGCTATAGAACTGCAGCGGCTCGTAGACGGTCCTGTCTTTCTTCTCGATGGTGCGATCGTCAGCGATGACGTTGAGCGTGAACTTGCCGCGCTTGGGGTCGGTTTTCTTGAGCTGCAGGCTGACGGTCGAAACCGGCGTGCTTCCCTTGGACCTGGTGAGCGTAAACTCGTAGTAGTTGCGGTCGCCCTTGTGCTTCAGGTACTCGAGGTCATCGCGGGTGTGAGCGATGAGGCCGCTCTGCTGGCCCAGGTCGCCCTTGACGCGCTCCAGCGTGCCCTTGGTGGTTTCGAGATCGGTTTTGACGTTGCCGACGTCGCCCTTCACGCCGGCGACTTCACCCTTCACCCCGGCGACTTCCCCGCTGACTTTGCCGATTTCCTCGCCCTGCTCGCTGAGGCGTGATTCGGCTGCCCGCTGTTGGCGCTGCAGTTCAGCGGTGCGTCGCGCCAACTGCTCTTCCGTCATGCCTAACTGCTTGGCGATGGCACGCTGCGAGGCCTTGGCGTCGGCCTCGTCCTCGGCCACGCGGCGGCCGAGTTTTTCGGCGCTGATGCTGGCCGCGGCCTGCGTGCTCTCCACCTTGGCCAGCCGGCCGTGCATGTCGAACATTAGGTACAGGGAGACGATGACGTAAACAGCGGCCACCGCCAGCAGCACATTCCTCAGGGTGCTCCCGCCGCTCGGCGGGCCAACGGGTTCTTGGTCAGACATGTGTGCCTCGTGGGATCTGCGTGAGCCATTGTTTCAGCACAGTTGCGGCAGTGTCAATGCGGCCCTCGACATTCCGCCCCATCACGGAATGCTGAGCCGAAGCGCTACCCTCCGTTAAAATGCTGGCGTGAAGAGCCGGGACGTGGTGATCGCCGGGGGCGGGGTCGTTGGAGTGTCGCTGGCGCGGGAACTGCGCAAGCACGGCGCCAGCGTGCTGATCGTGGAGCGCGGCCAGCCCGGACGCGAAGCCTCCCACGCCGCCGCCGGTATGCTCGCCTGGTGCGATCCCATGCTGCCGGTCCCGTTGCAGAGGCTGGCGCGGGTCAGCGCCGGCATGTACCCCGAGTTCGTGCGCGAGATCGATGACGAGTCGGGAATGCGGGTGGACCTGCGGACCCAGGGCACGATCGCATACTTCGAGCAGCCGGCGGAAGGAGACGTCGCAAGCTACGTCTCTACAGGGGAATGGCGGGCGCTCGATTCGGATGAGATCGCGCGACTGGAGCCGCGCCTCGCCTACTCGGGCGAGGCGGCGTACTGGACGCCGGAAGGCTGCGTGGATCCGCGTGCGCTCATCGCCGCGTCGGTAAAGGCGGCGAAACATCGCGGCATCGACATCGCCTCTGGTGCCGCGGTGACGGCAGTCGAAGTCGAGGGCGGGCGCGCCGTGGCGGTCAAGACGGTGAAGACAACCTACACCGCCGGCGCGGTGGTGAACTGCTGTGGCGCGTGGGCGGGGCAAGTTGGGCCGCTGCGCTTTCCCACGCGGCCGGTCAAGGGGCAGATGTTGTGCGTGGTCACGGCGCAGCACGACCTCGTCAACCACGTGGTGCGCGCGCCCGAGGTATACGTGGTGCCGCGCAGCGATGGACGAATCGTGATCGGCTCTACGCTGGAAGACGCCGGCTTCGACAAGCGCGTCGACCCGGAGACCATCCAGCGGCTGCACCAGGCCGCCGCCAGGCTGATCCCGGAACTGGGCGAGGCGCGCATGCTGGAGACCTGGGCGGGCCTGCGTCCAGGCACGCCCGATGCCCTGCCGCTGCTGGGCGCGACCGAGGTGGAGAATTATTTCGTCGCCGCCGGGCACTATCGCGACGGCATCCTGCTGGCCCCAGTGACCGCGCTGGCCATGTCGCAGGTGGTGCGCGGTTTGAAACCGGATTTCGACCTGAGCCCGTTTTCGGCGGCGAGGTTCTGATGGGCACGACCGCCGCCATCCGCGAGCACTACGATTCGCTGGCGTTCATCTATCGCACTTTCTGGGGCGACCACATCCATCATGGGCTGTTCCTGGACGGCGACGGGCCGGCCCGGGCGCAGGTCCGCCTTATTGAGTATTGCGTGGGCCTGCTGGGAGCGGTTGGTCGCGACGTTCTGGATGTGGGCTGCGGCCATGGTGGAACCGCGATCCGCCTGGCAGAGCAGTGCGGATGCCGCGTGCTGGGGATCACCATCAGCGAGAAGCAAGCGCACATCGCGCACGATAACGCGGCGCGAGCGGGAGTCGGCGAGCAGGTGAGCATCGTCGCCGCTGATGCCGAAGCGTTCGCTTATCCCGCGGAGCGGTTCGACCTGGTGTGGACGATGGAATCCTCCGAGCACTTCGCCGACAAGAGCGGCTACTTCCAGAACGTGGGCCGGACGCTGCGGGCGGGAGGCGAGTTGCTGCTCTCCGCCTGGACTGGCAGCATGACCAGCCCGCGCGTCCAGGAAGTGGCGACGCGGTTCTTATGCCCGGAACTTTGGACACGCGAGCAGTACGAGAGCGCTGTCGCGGCGGCGGGGCTGCGCGTGCGGGTCGCGGACGACCTGAGCCCTCGCGTGCTGCGCACCTGGGAGATCTGCAGCCAGCGTGCGAAGGCGGCGGGGGTTGCGGTGAAGCTGCTGCCCGCGGCGGTGCGGGAGTTCGTCGCAGGGATCGACGTTATCATCGAGGCGTACCGCTCGGGGGAGATGACGTACACAGTGATCACGGCGCAGAAGCCGTAGCGCCCGCTGCACAGGCAGGCTCACGGGTTGTATACTCAGTCATCGAGAGGACATTCACATGGCAAGCGTAGTCGATGCTCCCGTGACCTATGCGCGTGAGAATCAGCAAAGATTTCTGAACGAACTTAAGGACCTGCTCCGCATTCCCAGCGTCAGCACGCTGGATGAGCACAAGCCCGACGTGCGCCGGGCGGCGGATTTCGTGGCCGCCGAGCTGGGGCGCATCGGATTCGAACATGTGGAAGTAATCCCCACCAAGGGACACCCGCTGGTCTACGCCGACTGGCTGCACGCAGCCGGCAAGACCACGGCGCTGTGCTATGCGCACTACGACGTACAGCCGCCTGATCCGCTGGAGGAGTGGCTCTCGCCGCCGTTCGAGCCCACCGAGCGCAACCAGAACATTTACGCCCGCGGCGCCGTGGACGACAAGGGCCAGCTCTGGATGCAACTGAAGGCCTTCGAGGCCATGATGAAGTCCAACGGCGGCATGCCCATCAACGTGAAGGTGTTGATCGAGGGCGAAGAGGAAGTGGGCGGCGAGTCCATCTCCGAATACGTGCGCACGCACAAAGACCGGCTGAAGGCCGATTTCGCGCTGATCACCGACACCGAACTGTTCGCCCCGAACCTGCCCACGCTGTGCGTCGGGCTGCGCGGCCTGGTGTACACAGAACTGGAGGCGGTGGGCGCGAAGACTGACCTGCATTCCGGCATGTACGGCGGGGCGGCGCCCAATCCTTTCTTCGGGTTGATCGAGATCATCAGCAAGCTCAAGGATGCGAAAGGCAAAGTCCTCATCCCCGGGTTCTACGACAAGGTGAAGGCGCCCACCAAAGACGAACTGAAGGCGTGGAAGCGGCTGCCGTTCAAGGACAAGGATTTCTTGAAGAACGAAGTCGGCTCGACCACTTTGACCGGCGAGCCCAAGTATCCGACGCTCTACCGGCTGTGGGCGCGACCGACGCTGGAGGTGCACGGCATGCCCGGCGGCTTTACCGCCGTGGGGGCCAAGACGGTAATCCCGGCGAAGGCGTTCGCCAAGGTCTCCATGCGCCTGGTGCCCGATCAGGGCCCGGACGACATCCTCAAGAAGTACGAGAAGCACGTCAAGAAGCTCACTCCCAAGGGCATCCAGGTAAAGATCAAGGTGTACAGCAAGGGGCCGGCCTCGGTGGTGAGCACCGACAGCAAGTACATCAAGGCGGCTACCGAAGCCATGCACGACGTGTTCAAGAAGGACACGGTGTTCATCCGCTCGGGAGGGTCTATCCCTATCGTCTCGGACTTTGCCGACGAACTGAAGATCCCCAGCGTCATGATGGGCATGGGCCTGCCCGACGACAACCTGCATGCCCCCAACGAGAAGTTCCACATCCCCAACTTCTATCGCGGGATCGAGTCGATCATCCGCTTCTTCCAGAGGCTGGGAGGGGAGAAGTAGCGCGTTTCAGGTTTCAAGTGGCCCGGCCGGTTGGCCGGGCTTTTTCTTGTGAACCCCCTGGAATCCGGAATGTGGTAGAGACTCAGCAATGCTGCGCCTCTACAGATGCAGCCCCAGGTGCACCCGCCGCATCAACATTTGCATTGATTCCGGTGCGTTCCGGGGAGTAGATTCAGGGAGCTCTAGCGATCTCTCCCCTCCTCTTTAATTTCCTACCCGAAACATGCTGGCAGGCTGCATTGCGTATCCGATACCAAGGGGTTATCCACAAGGGGATACAAGATATAGGGCCCTTTGTGCTTGACCCTGCCGGTCATCGTCGCTACAGTTAGCGGAAACGCAGGAGTTCGGTGTGGATAATCCCGATTCCTGCTTGGTTTCCCTGCCAGCCAAAGGGGTTGACGTGCTCAAACTGAAAAAGCTGCAGATTCTGGGATTCAAGTCGTTCTGCGACCGCGCCGAGCTGAAATTCCACGGCGACGGCATCGCCGCCATTGTGGGGCCGAACGGCTGCGGAAAATCCAACATTGCCGACGCCATCTCCTGGGTGCTGGGCGAGCAGTCGGCCAAGACGCTGCGCGGCTCGCGCATGGAAGACGTCATCTTCGCCGGCACCCGCGACCGCCAGCCCACGGGCATGGCCGAAGTGTCGCTGACGCTCATCGACCCCGATGTGTACGGGGGCGGCGATGTGTCGGAGCCCGAGATCGAGGTGGTGGACGCGATCCCGGAAGAAGACTGGGACGAGGCCTCCGTGCGCGCCCAGGCTGCCGCCAACACCGAAGCCCACATCGCCGACGTGCAGCCGCTGCCGGCCGAGGAGATTGGAGAGGGAGTAGGGAGCAGGGAGCAGGGAGTAGGGGGCGAGGAGCAATCGACGGTAGGGGAAACCGATGCGGTGCAGCCCGGCGTGGTGCTGAAGATCCGCCGGCGGAAGTTCAAGCGGCAGGAGTTCAAGGCGGGGCAGCTGGTCATAACCCGGCGGCTGTTCCGCACCGGCGACAGCGAGTATCTGCTGAACGGCAAGCTGTGCCGCCTGCGCGATATCCAGGAAATGTTCATGGGCACGGGTCTGGGGCCGGAGTCCTATGCGCTGATCGAGCAGGGACGCATTGGGCAGATCCTTTCCAGCAAGCCGCACGACCGGCGGGCGATCATCGAGGAGGCCGCCGGCATCACCCGCTTCAAGACCAAGAAGCGCCTCGCCGAGCTGCGTCTGGAAGAAGCCAAGCAAAACCTGGCACGGCTGAACGACATCTTCGAGGAAGTCACGCGGCAGATGAACTCGCTCAAGCGGCAGGCTTCCAAGGCGGAGCGCTATGTCCGGCTGCGCGACGAGATGAAGGCCAGGCTGAAGGTGGTGCTGGCCAGCAAGCTGGCGCAACTGGCGCGCGAGGCGGCGGCGCTCGAAGCGGAACTGGAAGCGCTGGCGCAGGAGATGTCCTTCCACGCCGAAGCCGCCCAGCAGATGGAGGCCGGGCAGAGTCAGGCGCGCGAGCGCGGATACGCCATCGAGAACGAGCTGCGGCAGAACTCCGAGCGCACCAATGACATCACGCTCGAGATCGACCGCTCGGTGGCGCAGCAGCGGCACAACGAGGAGCGTTGCCGCGAACTGGCGCTGCGGGCCGAGGTCGGCGAGGCCGACCTGGCGCGGGCGGAAGCGCAGATGAGCGCGCTCGATGCGGAACTGGAAGCGAATCGCAGCGTGCTGGCCACCGCGGCAGCGAACGAGGCTGACGGCCGTGCGGAAGCAGCGGCACGGCAGCAGGAAGCGGCCGAGGCGGCGGGGGCGCTGGTGTCGGTGGAGCAGCAGCAGGAGCAGCGCCGGGTGGAGATCATGGAGGTGGCGGCGGCTGCCGCCGAGGTGCGCAACCTGATCACGCAGGCGGAGGAGCATCGCGCGGCGCTCGACCGCGAGGCTACACGCCTGGAGCAGGAGATCGCCGTGGCGATCGCGGCCATGGAGGCCTCAGGCGGGAGGCGAGGGCAACTGACGCTCGAGTTCGAGTCGGTGTCGCAGCGCGTGGCGTGGCTCGGCCTGCAGATCGACAGCACGCGGCGGGAGCTCGAGACCACGCGCGCGGAAGAGACCGAATCCAAGCGCCGCATGGACACGCTGCGCGCGGAATTCGCCACCGCGCTGGGCAAGAAGGCGTCGCTCGAAGCGGTGATCGCCGAGCATGGGTATTCGACCGAATCGGTAAAGCGCCTGTTCCAGTCGGGCGCCATGCAGAAGGGGTTCGCACCCGCCGGCGTCCTGGCCGATTTCCTCGAGGTGGAGGGCCAGTACGAGCACGTGGTGGAAGACTTCCTGCGCGACGAGCTGAACTACGTCGTGGTGAAGTCGTGGGACGCGGCCGACGAGGGCCTGCGGCTGCTGCGCGGCGACGTCGAGGGCCGCGCGACTTTCCTGGTGCATCCCGAGGATTCGCAGGCGAAGTTCTCCTTTGCGCTCGACGAGGCGGGGCGAAACCATCCCCGCCCGGAGCGCATCGTGCCGCTCAAGAACTGCATCCGTGTGCTGAACGGCTTCGGCAAATCGCTCGAAGTCATCCTGTCCAAGTTGGGCAACGGCTACATCACGCCCGACCCGTTCCTGGCGCGCGAGTTGGCGCTGGAGAACCCGGACGCCTTCTTCCTCTCGCAGAGTGGCGAGTGCTTCCACAACGTCACCGTGACCGGCGGGCGCCAGCGCACGGAAGGCCCACTTTCGCTCAAGCGCGAACTGCGCGAAGTCACGCGGCAGTTGGAGGTGATCGAGAAGACGCTGGGGACGGAAGAGCACCGCACCGCCAAGCTTACGCGGCGGCTGGCCGAACTCGATCGTCTGCTCGGAGAACTGGAGCAGCAGCGGCTCGATGCCGAGAAGCAAGCGCTGACCTCATCGCACGTGCTCGGCCAACTGGTGTCGGAGGTAGGGCGCAACCGGCAGCGGCGTGAGACCTTCTCGCACGAGTGGGAGCAGGTGAAAGCGGCGAGCGCCGAGAAGCAGGTGTTCCTGCTGGCGAAGCAAGCCGAGGCCGGCACGCACGAACTCCACCGGGCGGAGCTGGAGAGCCAGCGCACCTCGGCGCAGGAAGAACTGGTGGCGCTGAGGACAGCGCGGGACGCGGCGGCGCACACCGCTGCGGAAGTCGGGGCGCGCCTGGCGGCCCTGGAAGCGCGTCGCACGGCGGCGGCAGCGGCGCTCGAACGCATCGAGACGCTGGCCAACGACGCGCGCCTTAGGATCGACGGTCTGCGCTCGCGGCTGGTGGCGGCGGCCGAGGAGCGTCGCGAGCGCGAGCAGGAGAATCTCCAGATCGCCGAACGATTGCAGGCGCTCGAGGCCGAGCGCCAGGCGGCGCAGGCGCGCAGCGCGGAGCTCGAGACAGAATCCGGCGAGGTGCGAGCCAGGCTGGCGGAGATCGAGCAGCAGCTCCGGGAAACACGCCAGGCGCTGGACCAGGCGCGCGACCGGCGCGGCGAACTCTCGGCGGCGGCCGCCAAGCTCAGGTCCGACACCGAGTACATGGAGCAAACAGCCGTCAACGAACTGGGAATCGCGGCGGAGGCGATGCGCAGCGATCCCGCAATCCCGCGCGTCGAAGGCGAGCAACTGGCGGCGGAAGAGGCGATGTATCGCGAGATGCGCACGCGCCTGGAGAGCATGGGTCCGGTGAACATGATGGCGCTCGAGGAATATCAGGAGACGGCGCAGCGTCATGCCTTCCTGGAGACCCAGCGCAAGGACCTGCTGGATTCCATCGACAACACGCAGAACACCATCCGCGAGATCGACGTCTATTCGCGGCAGAAGTTCCAGGAGGCGTTCGGCAGGATCAACGAGAACTTCCAGGCCACCTTCCGCAAGCTGTTCGGCGGCGGCAACGCTTTCATGCGCCTTACCGACGAGGAAAACACGGCGGAAAGCGGCATCGACGTGGTAGCCTCGCCTCCGGGCAAGAAGCTGCAGAACGTGCTCTTGCTCTCGGGCGGCGAGAAAGCCCTGACCGCGCTGGCGCTGCTGGTGGGCATCTTCCAGTACCAGCCCAGCCCGTTCTGCATCCTGGACGAAGTCGACGCGCCCCTGGACGAGACCAACATCGGGCGCTTCGTCGAGCTGGTGAAGGAGATGAGCAACACCACGCAGTTCGTCCTCATCACCCACAGCAAGAAGACCATGAGCGTGGCGCCAGTGATGTATGGCGTCACCATGCAGGAGGCGGGAGTGTCGAAGCTGGTGTCGGTGAAGTTCGGTGAGCCGGAGCTGCGGGCGGCGACGGCGTAAACCAGCAATCTGCATTCAGCTCTCAGCCCTCAGCAAATGCAGACTTTGCTGAGTGCTGACGGCTGAGTGCTTTTCTTTTGGGGGTCTCGGCTTTTCGGGCGTCGAGGTTACTTGACGTCGCCGCAGTCCGCGCCAAGCCACTTTGACGTGAAGGTTGAGTTCATATTGATGGTGTGATCGCCGCCCGTGGTTGCCATTTGCATCGAGCCTTTGACGTTCTCGGAGTTCATGGATTCCACCCGAAAAGTCCCATTAGTCTTGGCGCCGTCGGCGGTGCATTGCACACGCATTTCCAGCTTGCTGCTCGAAGAAGATACGACGGTCTTCGTGCAGTCCATCTTGTTGTCGGTGAACATCTGTTGCTTGTTCATTTTCTCGCGTGTCATGCAGCTTTTAGTAGTGGTCGTTCTTGGGCTCCCGGAGCCCATTCCCTTCATCATCTCTTCCACTTTGGCACGCTGTTCGGGAGTCATTCTGGCCAGCGCATCCGGAGGTATGTTTACCTGCGGCATGCCGCTCGTTTGGAAGCTGCTTGTCGTCTCCCAGAGGCCAAGTTTGACGTCGAGGGGTTTGAACCCATCAGCCGCCCAGAGCCAGGAACATCCTAGAAATAACAGTGCAACCAGGACGCTTGTCCGCATTTAATCCTCCCCGCAAGCTCGCCGGTGTTCGGCGTCGGGCTCAGGATGGCACAACGAGAGTTCCCGTGTAAACGGTTACCTCGCGGATTCGACATGCTTGTACCATGCTGTTGTCGTGGACCAGACCCTAGGCACGGTCGTGCTCGTTGCCGGCGGCGTCTGCCTGCTTGCGCTGTTGCGGCGCCTATCGCGGCCGGCGGATGCGGCTAGCCTCGATGCTCCCATCGTGCCGCCGCCTCTTCCCTTTCCCGCGGACGAACCGGACGACGACCAATCCCGCCTGCGCGTCCGCAATCACTACTTCCGCAGTTTCGACTCCGATACCGGCCCGCCCGAGCCGGAGTGCTTCTACGATGAGCTTTTTCTGGAACTCGAGAATCCCGCGGGCGATGCCTGGACTATCTCGTATTTCGTGGGTACGCCGAACGGCATTGCGCAGGTGATGCGGGAAGAGGGCTGGGATGAGATGTTCGGCATCGACCTCTTGATTGTCCGGCGCTTCGATCGCGAGCTTATCCTCAAGTCTTTGCTCGAGCGCCTCGAAGAGCAGCACGAGATCGCGCCCGAGCCGCCGAGGGATCCGCATTTAGGATAATGCGCGGGCCGGCGCTACCACCCCATGCGCCCGCGCAGGCTGGTGATGTGCGCCACGTGGTGCTTGCCGTGCCAGGAGTAGAGCGCCAGATATTTGCCGAGCGTCCACGGGCCACTCTCGGGATGGGTGAAGGTGCGCGCGAGATCCGCCGGGCCGAGAGCCTTGAGCAGCGTTACCCAGCGCTGGTGCAGGGCTTCGAGCAGCACGAGCGAGGTGGCGATAGGCGTTTCGCGGACGTCCGGCGTCTCCGCCCAGCGCGCCTCGTCGTAGGGCTTGATGGTGGGATTGTCTTCCGTTAGCCCCAGCTTCATGCGCACGTAGGCGTTCATGTGCGACTCGGGGACGTGGTGCGCCACCTGGCGCAGCGTCCAGCCGCCGGGACGGTAGGGCGTATCCAGCTGCGGCTCGGAGAGCCCGGCCAGGGCCGCACGCAGCCGCGCCGGCGCCTGCTCGATATCGGAGATGAATTGTTTGATCTGCTGCTCGCTCGGTTGCCCGTCGAATTTGAATGGGCCGATGGGATAGCGCAGGTCCATCGTTGCCTCCGTAGGAAGATAGACGAAATCAGTTGCCTGTGGTGAGCACCACGCGAAAGCGCGCCTTGTTGCTCATCATGCGCTCATAGGCTTCGGCGGCGCGTTCCAGCGGATACACCTCGGTCATGGGCCGCACACCGCTGATCGCGCTGAAGGCCAGCGTGTCCTCGGAATCGATCGAACTCCCCGACGGCCAGCCCGCGAGGGACTGGCGACCGCCGATCATCGGCATCGTGTTCACCGGCAGGGGCTCAAACGATGCACCTAAAATGATTAGCTTCCCGTTCAGCCCCAAACCGCCCAGCGTGTCTGCCATTGCCTTGTTACTCGTGGCGGTGGCAAGGACTACTTTGGCTCCGCCCAGCTTCTGCAATTGCTCGGAGACGTTCTCCGCCTGGCTGTCGATGTAATGGTGCGCGCCGAGCTTGCGCGCCAGCGGCCCCTTGTCCTTCCCGCGCGCGATGGCCGCGGTGCGGAATCCCATCTTCACGGCAAACTGCACGCCGAGATGGCCCAGTCCGCCGATGCCGAGGACCGCAACCAGTTCCGGCGGACGGGCCCCGCTGTTCCGCAGCGCGTTGAACGTGGTGATGCCGGCGCACACCAGCGGCGCAGCTTCGACCGGTGTCAGTTCGTCCGGAATGCGAGCCAGCGTCTCGAAGGGGACGACTACGTAGTCGGCATAGCCGCCGTCCTGGGTGATGCCGGTTATCCGCAAGTGGCGGCAGGTGATGAAGTCACCCCGGCGGCACGACTCGCAATATCCGCAGTTCCCGCCAAACCAGCCCACGCCCACACGCTCGCCTGGCCGCCACTCCGGGACACCTTCGCCCAGGGCATCGATCACTCCGGCAATCTCGTGACCCGGCACGCGCGGATAGGTGATCCCCGGCCACAGTCCTTCCTTGGTCAGCGAGTCGCTATGACACACGCCGCAGGCTTGGACTTTGATTCTCACCTGGCGCGGGCCGGGCTGCGGAATCTCGCGCTCCACCATCTTCAGCGGGCCCTGCGGGCTGGCCACTTCTACCGCACGCATTTTTGGCATGGCGTTTGGATGCGAGAGCGGACACGGAGGACGCGGGGAAAGTCCGGCTGAACGCAGGGCCACGCTCTCAGCTTTAGCGCAGCCAATTCTCGCGTGGAAGGTCCTCGACCCGGGCGAATTCCTTCTCGTTATCGGTGACGATGGTGTAACCAAGTGCCATCGCCTGAGCTGCAATCAGTAGATCATTGGCGCCGCTTGGTCTGCCAATTTGCTCAAGCCGTGCACGCAGGAATCCGTAGGCGGCATCTGCTGGTGCTTCGAAGGGCAAGACTTCAAGCGCTCCCAGCACCGCTTCAAGCTGGGCGGAGAGCCGTGGCGAGCCTCTCTTGGCCGCCCCGTAGCGCAATTCTGCAGTCACGATGATGCTAGTGCAGACTTGCGCTTCGCCGACCCGGCGGATACGTCGCGCCACTCTCCCCTGCGGATTGCGGACGAGATCAGAGAGGATGTTGGTGTCGAGCAGGTAGCGCATCAGAGATCGACCGGATCGGAGGACAAGTCACGGATGGGTGGAAAGTCCTCCTCCAGCGGTGCGAGCATCGCTAACAGGGCCAGCAGGGACCTGGGCGGAGCGGGCTCGATGATTAGCCGGCCGCCCTCCCTTCGCATGATGGCATCCTTCCCCGGAAGTTCGAACTCACGGGGAATCCGCACTGCCTGGTTGCGACCGTTCTTAAAAAGTTTGACGTGACGTTCCGGACTCACCGAGGCCTCCAAGCATATGCCTAAGCATATGCCAACCCGGTCCATACGTCCAGCTTCACGGGTAGTATTTTTGCCGCACAACAAAAAAGGGCTTGCCAACTGGCAAGCCCGATCTCAACTTTGCTACCTTTAGACCCCGACGACCGCCACCAGCTCCTTCACCGAGTCGGCGCTCTTCCGCAGGGCGGCCATTTCTTCATCGGTCAGGCGGATCTCCCACACATCCTCGATGCCGCGGGCGCCCAGCTTGCAGGGCACGCCCACGAACAGTCCGTGGATGCCGTACTCGCCCTCGAGATACGCGGCGCAGGGAAGGATCTTCTTCTTGTCCTTGAGAATAGCCTCGGCCATCTCGGTCACAGCGGCGGACGGCGCGTAGTAGGCGCTGCCCGTCTTCAAATACTTGACGATCTCGGCCCCGCCGTCACGCGTGCGCTGGACGAGGCGCTCGACCGTTGACTTGTCCATGAGCTCGGTGATGGGCACGCCGGCGACGGTAGAATAGCGCGGCAGCGGCACCATAGTGTCGCCGTGGCCGCCCAGCACGAACGCGGTGACGTTCTCCACGCTCACGCCCAGCTCCATGGCGATGAAGGCGCGGAAGCGCGCCGAATCCAGCACCCCCGCCATGCCGATGACGCGGTTGCGGGAGAAGCCGCTGATCTTGAAGGCGGCCTGCGCCATGGCGTCCAGCGGGTTGGACACGATGATGAGGATGCAATTGGGCGAGTTGCTGACCACTTTGCCCACCACATCCTGCATGATCTTGTAGTTGGTGTTAAGCAGATCGTCCCGGCTCATGCCCGGCTTGCGCGGGATGCCGGCGGTGATGACGACGATGTCGGAATTGGCGGTGTCCTTGTAGTCCTGGGTGCCGAGCACGAAGGAATCGCGCTTCTCAATGGGCATGGCCTCGAGCAGGTCGAGACCTTTGCCCTGGGGCACGCCGTCGATGATGTCGATGAGCACGACGTCGCCCAGTTCCTTGGACGCCATCCAGTGGGCAGCCGTGGCGCCCACATTTCCCGAACCGACGATGGTGATTTTCTTTCGCATAAGTGCCTCGCATAAGCATCGGGTGATTGAGTGATCGGGTGATCGGGTCATTGGAAAATCACCCGATGACCCGATCACAACATTACCCGATTTCTAGCGCTTCCCCGCTAGTCAGCGGCGGAGGAAGCGGACTTGGGTCCCATGTTCTGGATGATGTAGTTGGCGAATTCGCTGCACTTCACCTTGGTGGCGCCCTCCAGCAAGCGGGCGAAGTCGTAAGTGACCTTCTTCTGCTCGATGGTTTTGCGGATGCCGTCCTCGATGAGCTGCCCCGCTTCGTTCCATCCCATGAACTCGAACATCATCACGCCCGAGAGCATTACCGAGCCGGGGTTGATGACGTCCAGGTCAGCGTACTTCGGAGCCGTGCCGTGCGTAGCTTCGAAGATGGCGTAGCCGTCGCCGATGTTGGCGCCGGGAGCGATACCCAGCCCGCCGATCTGCGCTGCGCAGGCGTCGGAGATGTAATCGCCGTTCAGGTTGGGCGTGGCCAGCACTTCGTACTCGTCGGCACGCGTCACCACCTGCTGGAAGATGGAGTCAGCGATGCGGTCGTTGACCATCAGCTTCTTCTTCCACTGCCCGTTGCCGTGGGTCTTGGAGATCGCGTCCAGGCAGGCTTTCACTTCCTCGTAGATGTCGTTGCGGAATTCGGGAGCGGCGAACTCCAGCCCAGGCTCGACCAGGTTGGCGTTCTGCTCGATGGTGATGTTGGGGTTCTTGTCCTTGTTGTCGAGGATCCAGCTCTCGCGCTCGGTCACCACCTTGTCGCGGAACTCGCTGGTGGCCAGCTCGTAGCCCCAGGCGCGGAAGGCGCCCTCGGTAAATTTCTGGATGTTGCCCTTGTGGACCAGCGTCACTTTGTGAAGGCCGTGCTCCAGCGCGTGCTGGATGGCCTTGCGCACCAGGCGCTTGGTGCCGGTGATGGAGATGGGCTTGATGCCGATGCCGGAATCCAGGCGGATCTGCTTGGGTCCGCCCTTCAGCATCTCCTTGTTCAGAAATTCGATCAGCTTCTTGACCTCAGGCGTGCCTTCTTCCCACTCGATGCCGGCGTACACGTCCTCGGTATTCTCGCGGTAGATCATCACGTTCATGCGTTCGGGATGCTTCACCGGCGAGGGCGCGCCCAGCCACTTCACCGGACGCACGCAGGCATAGAGATCGAGGATCTGGCGCAGGGCGACGTTCAGCGAACGGATGCCGCCGCCGACCGGGGTGGTGAGAGGGCCCTTGATGCTGACGCGGAAGTCCTTCAGGGCGTCGATGGTGCCGTCCGGGAGCCAGCTCTTGAACTTGGCCATGGCCTTCTCACCGGCGAAGACCTCGTACCACACCACGCGGCGCTTGCCGCCATAGGCCTTCTGCACCGCGGCGTCGAACACGCGGACCGACGCTTTCCAGATGTCGCGCCCGGTGCCGTCACCCTCGATGAAGGGCACGATCGGGTTGTCGGGAACGTTGTATTTCCCGTTGCTGTAAGTAATTCGGGTGCCATCCTTGGGAACGGGCAGCCCGTTGTATGAATCCGCCATGTCACACACCTCCGCGAGATTGTTCTAAAGACTGGAAATTATAGCCAGCGGCGCGCTGGCGGGCGTAGGCCAATCGTCACAGGTGATTGTGACGTTCATCACTTCGTCGGGAGACGAGGCTGGCCCCGAATATTGTACCCCTCCGGCGAGGCCCGCGGATTCCACAGGTTGCGCGCCGAGATCGCCGCGGAGGCCAAGTTCGGGAAAGGAAGAAAAGCGGGCCGCCGGAGCGGTTTCATTCCCCTATCCCCAGGACCTTCTGGTACACCGGCCGGACCAGCTTATACGTCCGCTCCAGTTCGCGCTCGAGGCCGTCGCGAAACGTCCGTCGCAGAATGCGCGACACCAACTGTTCGCTTACCCGCCGCGGATGGTCGCCCATGGGCAGCGCCTTGCGGGAGCGGCCGGTGACCAGCCGCACCACGTGCCCGACCGTGCGCAGCAGCTCGGCGGCCGCGTCCAGGGTGGCGCAGTCGTCGTCGGAGAGCAGCGCCCGCGCCGCCAGGGTGTGCAGGCGCTCGCGCGTGTTTCCCTGCACGTCTTTGACGCCGTACACCACCAGCAGATACGACAGTATGTAATCGATGTCGTAGAAGCCGCCGGGCGCGACCTTGAAGTTGGGCTCGCTGTCCGACTTCTCCAGCTTGGCCCGCATAGCGCGGACGGCGGCGCCGAAGGCGGGGTCGTTGGCGAAGCGCAACACATGGTCTTCGACCGCGGTCATGGCGCGCAGCGCCAGCTCTTCCGAGCCGGTGACGTAGCGCAGCTTGGTGTAGGTGAGCGCCTCCCAGGGCTGGGCCTCGCTGGAGAAGTAGGCGGCCAGGCTCTCGGGCGTAACCAGCAACTCGCCCTCCGTGCCCCGCGGACGCAGCCGCAGGTCGACCGGGAACAGCGTGCCGTCCTGGGTGTAGGCGGCCAGGGCCTCTACCACCTGTTCGGCAACCTTGATCAGCGGTTCCGTCTCCGCCTGCTCGTCGCGCACGAACAGCAGATCGGCGTCCGACCCCAGGTCGAACTCCCAGCTCCCCAGCCGTCCCAGCGCCAGCACGGCGAATCCCGGGGGATGGCCGGCGATGTTCAGGGCGGCGGCGATGGCATCGTCGGCGGCCGCGCTCATCTCGGAGAGCGACTCGTACACCGGGCGCAGCTCCATCACGTCGCGGGAGCCGGCGGCGAACATGCGATGCCGGTAGTGCTGGCGCAGCATAGCCAGCTTCTCGCCGCGCGAACCCGGCGCGGCCGCCAGGAAACCGAAAACCGGATCGTGTCCGGCTCCGCCCGGCGCTTCCGGTTTGAACAGGGCGGCGCTCTGGTCGCCGTTGGGCGGAGCCGCGATCTTCTCGATGGTGTCGAGCTCCTGAGGATGCCGCACCAGGATGTCGGTGAGATAGTCGCTCACCTGAAACAGGCGCAGCGCGCGCCCCACCGCCTCCGGGTTGTGAACCAGCGCCGCGTAGCGCTCCGAGCTGGTGAAGGCGGCGCTCAGGAAGCGTTGCAGGTTGCGCCGGGTGTGGGTGGTGAGATCGCGCTGCGCCGCCACTTCATAGAGTGCGGGAGCGTCCGCCGCCAGCCGCTCCAGGATTTGCTGATAGGACTTTTCTCTGCCCGTCTCGGGCGGGGCCAGGCGGAACTCGCCGCCCTCGCGCTCCTGGCGCTGCTGCGTCTGCTGGTTGTGGATGACGCGCTCGTAGATGTCGGCCACCGCGGCCATGCTCTTGCGGAGCTCGGTCACGAAAGCCGCGGCCGCGCGGTCGCGCACCTCCTCACCCGCGACCGAGCGGTAGAGCACGCGCAGGTCGGCCTCGGAGGCCGGCAGGCGGTGCACCTGCTGCCCGCGCCGGAGCTGCAGCCGGTGCTCGACCGTGCGCAGGAACAGGTAGCCCTGGCTGAGCTCGTGGAAGTCCTTGCCGCTGATGTGTCCCTTGTCGTGCAGCTTCTGCAGCGAGAACAGGGTACCGCCGGAGCGCAGCCAGGTTTCCGCCCCACCGTAGACGCGCTGCAGGCACTGCACCAGGAACTCGATGTCGCGGATGCCGCCACGGTCCAGCTTGACGTCGATCCCGCCGGAGCGCCGCACCCCCGCCAGGCGCTTGCGCCGGTGCGCCCCGATCTTCTCCAGCGAGTTGACCGCGGTCTCGATGGCGGCGAAGTTCAGCTCCTCGCGATAGACGAAGGGCTGCACCGCGCGGATGAAATCCCGCGCCAGGTTCAGGTCTCCGGCCGAATGACGCACCTTGATCAGCGCCTGCAGCTCCCAGTCATGGGCGACGTTGGCGTAGTAGCGGATGGCGTGGCCCAGCGGCACCGCCGGCTCGCCTTCGGCGCCTTGCGGACGCAGGCGCAGATCGATGCGGAACACCGGCCCCTCGCGGCTCACCCGCGCGAGCACCTCGGTCACCTGCTGCGCCAGGCGGATGAAGTACTCGCGGTTGGTGATCTCGCCCGGCGGGTCGGGTTCGCCGTCGCCGTAGAGGAAAAGCAGGTCCACGTCGGAGCTGTAATTCAGCTCGTTGCCGCCCAGCTTGCCCATGGAGAGCACGGCCAGGGGCGTATCCACCACCCGGCCTTCGTGGTCGATGTGGCGCGGCGTACCGTAGCGGTTGTGCAGGGCGGAGTCCACGGAGCGCAGGGCCTCCTCGATGAGTACGTCGGAAAGCGCGGAAATCTCCGCCGTGGTCTCCGCCAGGGGGGCGATGCCGAGCACGTCGCGCAGCATGATGCGGATGTACTCCCGCTTCTTGAAGCGGGCCAGCAGCAGCGAGATGTCGGTCTCGAAGGAGCGGGAGCGGAAGCGCGCGAAGTGCTCCAGAAAGTCTTCCCGCGAGTGCGAGCGGTCGAGGGTGCGGTCGCGCCCCAGGTTTTGCAGCAGGTCGGTGTTCTGGATCAGGGTCTCGCCCAGCCATTGGCTGTAGCCAAAGATGGCGATGGCGTAGTGGATCAGGAAGCGGCTGCGGTCGAGCCGGCGCACCGGTTCGTAGCTCTCGGGCGCGCCGGTGAGCCGTTCCAGCAGGTTGAGAGCGGAATCGGGGTCGGGGGATTCGGCCAGCAGCGTGGGCAGCGCCGCCACCACTCCCGGCGACACCCGCCCCTCCAGGCGCGCCAGGTTGGCACGCGCTGCCTCCGGATCGCGAAAGCCGATCTGCGAAACCGCCGCCGCCCAGTCCATGGCCACGGCGGCAGATTATCGCGGAGGCGGGAAAAACGCCACGGATTCGCACGGATCTTCACCGATTCACTCTTGATCCGTGAAAATCCGTGGCCCCTTCGCGGGCCTCTACCCCAGCTCGGGCTGCTGGTTCAGATTCACCCAGTACTGCTCGATGGCCCGGGCCAGCTCGGCCACCGCGATGGGATCGGCCACCTTCACCAGATAGGAATTGGCTCCTGAATCGTAGGCCCGGTCGATGTCTTCGATGTGGTTCGAAGAAGTAAGCACGACCACCGGGACCCGGCGGATGGCCGGCTGCCGCCGCAACCATTCCAGCACCTCGAAGCCGGATTTCCGGGGCAGTTTCAGGTCCAGCAGCACGAACAGCGGTAAAGGAAAGCGGCTGCGGTCGGAGTAGGGTCCGGCGCCGCTGAGGTAGGCGACCGCCTGTTCGCCGTCCTCGACCACCTGGAGCAGGTGCGGGACCTTGGCCTTCTGAAAGGCGCGTTCCACCAGAAAGACATCGCTCTGGTTGTCCTCGACCAGCAGGATGGTGCACGCAGTACTCATTGGCCCTCATCGGCGGCAGGCAGCTCGATCCAGAAGCGGCTGCCGCGCCCCAGCTCGGATTCAACTCCCGCCCTGCCGCCCATGCGTTCCATGCCCTTGCTCACGATGGCCAGCCCGATCCCCGTGCCGGGATAGGGCGCGGGGCCGTGCAACCGCTCGAAGGGCAGGAAGATGCGCTGCAGGTGCTCGGGCGCGATGCCCAGGCCGTTATCTTCCATCCACAGCCGTATGCTGCGGTCGTGCGCTTCGGCAAACACGCGCACCTGCGGCCGAGTCCCGGAGGCCACGAACTTCAGCGCGTTGGAAAGCAGATTGGTAAGCACCTGGATCAGGGTCAAACGGTGTGCGATCACGGACGGCAGCGGCGCCGCGACCGCGATCGACCTCTTACAGCGCGTGTCGCCGGTGCAGACCTCCTCCACCACTTCGCGCAGGGTTGCTTCCAGCTCGACCGAGGAAAGTTCCATCTCCACCCGGCTCAACCGGCTATAGGCCAGCAGGTCTTCGATCAGCTCGTCCATGCGCCGGGCCGCATCCATCACCGAGCGGGTGTAGCGGCGGCCCTGCTCGTCCAGCTTCTCTCCATAGTCTTCCTGCAGGGCTTCGGCGAAACCCCACATCGCCCGCAGGGGAGCGCGCAGGTCGTGCGAGACCGAATAGGCGAAGGATTCCATGGCGCGGTTGGCTTCCTGCAGGGCGGAGGTCAGCCGCTCCAGTTCGGCGGAGCGCGTCTCCACTTGAATGGTGTGCACCTCCATGCGGTCCATCCGTTTGCAACACTCGGTCAGGTCGCGCGTGGTCTTGGAGAAGCCGGTGTGATTGCCTTGGCGGTCGTAGATCGGAGTGATCGCCACGCTGGCCAAGAAACGGGAGCGGTCCTTGCGCAGGCGCCAGCTTTCGTCCTCGTAGTGGCCGGCCACCAGCGCCGCTTGCAGGTTCGCGGCGGGTGTGCCCCGCTCCACCTCCTCGGGCGGGTAGAACACGGAGAAGTGACGGTCCAGGATTTCGTTGGCTTGGTAACCTGCCATCCGCTCGGCACAACTATTCCAACTGATCACGCAGCCACCAGCGTCGAGGAGGTAAATGGCGTAGGGGCTGACGCACTGGACCACGCGCCCGAAGCGGTCATCGCTGGTTCCATGACTGCGGGCGGCTTGCGGCGGCCGGAGATCGGGAAGAGCGCTCATTGTGTCTCGGTCAAAGCTATGAGTGAGGGGTTGAGCGGTTGCGGCTGCGCGTCCCATCCACTGCGGCATCCGTCTGGACTGGCACAAATCCTATCCCGCCTCCACGGCCGCCGAGCACCCAGGACTGTAAATTCTCAGCGGTCAGGCGTTTCCCATTTAGGGAAAGAACTGTTTGGGGATCACAGCCAAGGCGCTGCCCGGGATGGAAAATTATGGTGGCTTGCTTTGTCCCCAGGAGGGTCAGCGATATGAAGAGGCAAGTAAAGAAAAAGTCCAAGCTGTGCGCGGCCGTGCAACCGACTTCGGTGCGGGTGATCCGCATCACCGAGGAAGCTTGGGCGGCCAAGTGTGGGTCGCTCGTGAAGCGGGGCCAGCCCCTCGAGCCGGAGGAGTTTTTCGATCGCGCCCTGCAGCTCGGTCCCTGCGCCAAAGCTTCGTGACGAGAAAGGCCCGGCGTCTCTGCCGGGCCTGCTTATCCTCACCGTTTAACCCTGTGGCCGTTCTCAGCCTGCCCTGAGAAAGCGAAGGGACCGAAAGCCAACGGCTAAATGTCGTAGTACAGCGCGAACTCATAGGGATGCGGCCTGAGCCGCACCGCCTGATCTTCCTTCTCGCGCTTGTACGAGATGTAGGTGTCGAGCAGCTCCTCGGTGAACACGTCGCCCTTGAGCAGGAAGGCGTGATCGCTCTCCAGCGCATCGAGCGCTTCGCCCAGCGAGCCGGGCATCGACGGCACCTTGGCCATCTCCTCCGGGCCCAGGTCGTAGATGTCCTTGTCCAGCGGCTGGCCGGGATCGATCTTGTTCTCGACGCCGTCCAACCCCGCCATCACCATGGCCGCGAACGCCATGTAGGGGTTGCAGCTCGGATCAGGCGGGCGGAACTCCACGCGCTTGGCCTTGGGCGATGCCGAGTACATGGGGATACGGCACGCCGCCGAGCGGTTGCGCCGCGAGTAGGCCAGGTTGACCGGGGCTTCGAAGCCCGGCACCAGGCGCTTGTAGCTGTTGGTGGTGGGCGCGATGATGGCGGAGAGTGCCTGCCCGTGTGCGATTAAGCCGCCTATGTACCAGAGCCCCATCTGCGAGAAACCGGCGTAGCCGTCGCCGGCGAACAGCGGCTTGCCACCCTTCCACAGCGACTGGTGGGTGTGCATGCCGCTGCCGTTGTCCTGGAACAGCGGCTTGGGCATGAAGGTGACGGTCTTGCCATACTGGTTGGCGACGTTGCGGCAGATGTACTTATACAGCATCATGTGGTCCGCCGAGCGCACCAGCGAGTCGAACTTCAGGTCGATCTCGGTCTGTCCGCCGGTGGCCACCTCGTGGTGGTGGCACTCCACTTCCATGCCGCAGCTCTGCATGGTCAGGGCCATCTCGCTGCGCAGGTCCTGGTAATGGTCGGTGGGCGGCACCGGGAAGTAGCCTTCCTTGTAGCGCGGCCGGTAGCCGAGGTTGTTCTCCTTGCGCCCGGAATTCCAGCGCCCCTCCTCGGCGTCGATAAAGTAGAAGCCGTACTGCTCGCGCTGGTCGAAGCGCACGTTATCGAAGATGAAGAATTCCGCTTCGGCCCCTATGTAGGCGGTGTCGGCGATGCCGGTGGATTGCAGGTACATCTCGGCTTTGCGCCCGATGTAGCGTGGATCGCGGTCGTAGCGCTGCTTGGTCACCGGGTCGATGACGTCGGCGATCATCGCCAGCGTCGGGGCCTCGGTGAAGGGATCCAGCATGTACCAGGAGGCATCGGGGATGAGCAGCATGTCGCTCTCGTGGATGGCGGCCCAGCCTCGGATCGAGGAACCGTCCATGCCGAAGCCCTCTTCGAACGAGGATTCGCTGAATTGATCGATAGGGTAGGAAACGTGGTGCCAGAGCCCGGGAAGATCGGTGAAGCGCAGGTCCAATATCTTGACCCCGTTCTTCTTGACAAACTCCATCACGCTCTTCGGATCAGCCATGCTTGACTCCTTTGGCGCGAGCGTGGCCCGCGCAGGGTTATGCGTATGGGTGCGGTCGAATGAATAATTCTGGCCGGACTATCCTAGACTAATCGGCGGCGGCGCGGCGGTGGAAATATTCATTTTTTATCGCCACGATAAGCCCGATTTATGAGGCGGGATGCGGCCGGGTTTTCATATACTTGCGGCGCTGCAGCTTCTAGCCACGCGCGACTAGCTAGGAGCCGGAGGCTAGTAGCCAGCACTCATGGACTTCGACCAGCTAGAAACGTTCCTCGAGGTGGCACGACACGCCAGCTTCTCCCGCGCCGCGGAGAAGCGCTTCCGCACCCAGCCGGCGGTCTCCGCCCAGATCCGGACGCTGGAGGAGGAGGTGGGCGCGCGCCTCTTCGACCGCTCCGGCGGCAAGGTCTCTTTGACCGCTGCCGGCAAGGAGTTCCAGAAATATGTTGAAGAAACACTTGAAGCCCGCAAGCAGATGGTCACCCAGCTCGCCGAGATGGAACATGTCCCGCGCGGCGAGATCGTAGTCGGCGCCAACGAGGGCACATGCCTCTACGTGCTGCCGGAGGTCTTCGCCGAATTCAAGAAGCAGTACGGCGGGGTGGCCGTGAGCATCAAGAGCGACGAGAGCACCAAGATCCTGGAATCGATCATCGACAACTCGGTGGACTTCGGCGTGGTGTCGCTGCCGATCAGCGACAACCGCCTGACGGTGGTGCCCATCCACCGCGACGTGCTGGTGGTGATCGCCGCGCCGCAGCATCCGCTGGCGCGCATGAAGTCGGTGCCCATCGCCGAAGCCGCCCGGTATCCGCTGCTCTTGCCCAAGGCGGGACACACGCGCGATGCCCTGGAAGACATCTTCTTCGAGCGGCGCCTGAAACCCACGATCTCCATGGAACTCGACTCCAGCGAGCTGCTCAAGCGCTTTGCCGCCGCCGACGTGGGCGTGGGGTTCACCGCCCGCTCGAACGTGGTGGACGACGTGCGCGCCGGCCTGCTGGCGGCCCTGCCCCTGGCCGACGTCACCATCAAGCGCGACCTGGCTCTGGTCTTTCGCAAGGACAAGGCGCTCAGCCGCGCCGCCCTGGCCTTCATCGAGATCGCCGTCAAGCTCAAGACCCCGGAGCGCCAGACGGTGGGAACGTGAAACCTCCGGGGGCGGAATGGTCATCTAAAAGTGGTTAGTATGGGAATCCCTATCCCCACAAGGAGATCACGCATGAGATTCAGTCTTCCTCGCGCCGCAGCGGTGCTGGTTCTGCTCGCGGCGGTCCTGGCCGTAGCCGCCGACAAGCCGCAAAGCTTCACCGGCAAAGTAAGCGACGCCATGTGCGGCGCCCATCACATGATGGCCGGCTCTTCCGACGCCGACTGCACCCGCGCCTGCGTCAAGCAGGGATCGAAGTACGCCTTGGTTGTGGGCGAAGAGGTGTACACGCTGGAAGGCGGCGATGCCGCCGCCCTGGACAAACTGGCTGGCCAGAACGCCACCGTCAGCGGCACGCTCAAGGGCAAGACCATCACGGTAGCCTCGGTGGCGCCCGCCAAGTAGCGCCGGCGTCTCGCCGGCATTCCTTTGTAAGAACGCCACGGATTGGCGCGGATGTCCACGGATCCTGTCTTGATCCGTGTTCATCCGTGGCCGGTTTGCGGCTTTCCCGCCCCGCCTCAAGATTTCATCTAGACACGCGCGCCCTTGTGTTACATTCTGCGATTCGCAGCTATCAGCGGAGGTGCGGGCAGTTGGGCAAAGACATGGTCCCCAAGCGGATCTTTCTGACCAAGGGCGTCGGCAAGCACAAGGAGCGGCTGACCTCGTTCGAGTTGGGCTTGCGCGACGCCGGCATCGCCGCCCAGAACCTGGTGCGCGTCTCCTCGATTTTCCCGCCCAACTGCAAGCTGATCCCCCGCTCCCAGGGGTTGAAGTACCTGCACGCCGGCGAGGTGGTGTTTGCCGTGGTGGCCGAGAACTCCACCCGCGAACCGCATCGCCTGGTGGCCGCGAGCATTGGCCTGGCCATCCCTGCCGACCGCAACACCTACGGATACCTCAGCGAGCATCACTCCTTCGGCGAGACTGACGACACCGCTGGCGACTACGCCGAAGAGCTCGCCGCCGAGATGCTGGCCACCACGCTGAATTTGGAGTTCGATCCCGACCGCTCCTGGGACGAGAAGAAGGAGATCTACCGCATCTCCAACAAGATCGTGCGCACCATGAACAACACCCAGTCGGCGGTGGGCGATAAGCGGGGGCTGTGGACCACGGTGATCGCGGCCGCGATCATGATCTTCGATTAGCGCTCAGCCAAAACGCCAGGCAAGAACGCCACGGATCTTCACGGATAAGCACGGATCAAACCTAATCCGTGACGATCCGTGCCCATCCGTGGCGTTGTTGTCTGGCGCTCTCGGCGAGGCTACCAGAGTGGCTTGCCGGCCTTGTCGCGGAAGGTAAATGTCTGGTTGCCGCGTTCGATCTTGCGCGCCAGGATGCCGTTTTCGTCGTCGCCGACTTTGGCCTTGACGCCGACGATCTCGATTTCATCCCCCTTGGCAAAAGCGAATCCGTATTCGCTCAAGAACTTGCTCAAGGCGAGGTGGACGGTGACCAGGCCCTTGTCCGTCTTGACCACCAGGTGTGCGCCCATGCCGCCGCTGACCGGGCACTGGAAATCCTTCACTTCCTGCACCACACCCTTGATGGTCACTTCTTTGGCCACGTCGTAGTTGGGAGCGCCGGCCGGGGCTTGCGCCCACGCCAGAGTCACCGCTAAGAGAAAGCCGACGGCGAGAACCAATCTCTGCTTCATTGCGAACCTCTTTTCGCCGAACGTCGTCGCCGCCCGCACCGGCGCGAGACGACGGGATCACTGCTATCCGCTTACTACGTTATGCCTGCCCCGGCCCGCGGTCAGTGACGCTCATCACTTTCTGCTGAACCATTGGTCACCGGCGCTGGGCGCGGAACTTTCGCTAGCCGCAAGGGTTCGCAAAAGAGGCGATGCCTGTTGCGAGCGGCATCTCTGTTAGCATTGTGCTTTCCTCGGGGGTTCCATCATGGGTGAACTTGGACTTCCGGAGATCCTGCTGATCCTGGGGATTGCCCTGCTGCTGTTCGGTCCGAAGAAGATCGGCGACCTGGGCAAGAGCCTGGGAGAAGGTATCCGCAGCTTCCGGTCGGCGGTGAAAGAGGAGCCGGCGCCCAAGCCCGCTTCCGAATCGTCGGAGAAGTCTGAGAAGAAAGAGCCCTCGTAAGGAGAGCGTCATCGTCCAGCCAGTGCCGGCCCTCCCGAGCTCGGTTTCCGACCTGGTCCTGATGGACGCGGTCAGCCTGTCCGAGGCCATCGGCGCCAAACGAGTTTCCTGCCGCGAGGTGATGGCGGCCTTCCTCGACCATATCGAGCGCTTCAACCCCAAAGTCAACGCCATCGTTTCCCTCCAGCCGCGCGCGGCGCTGCTCCAGCAGGCGGAGGAGCGCGACCGGGAATTGGCCCGCGGCCAGCGTCGCGGCTGGATGCACGGCTTCCCGCACGCGGTGAAGGACCTGGCGCCGACCCGCGGCCTGCGCACCACCTGGGGCTCTGCTCTGCTCGATACCGTGCACGGTGAGGATGCCATCTTTGTGGAGCGGATCAGGAACAACGGCGCCATCATCATCGGCAAAACCAATGTGCCGGAATTCGGCATGGGATCCCAGACCTACAATTCCATCTTCGGACCTACGCTGAATCCCTGGGATCTCTCGAAGACTGCGGGTGGCAGCAGCGGAGGCGCGGCCGCGGGCCTGGCCCTGCGCATGCTGTCCGTCGCCGATGGCAGCGACATGATGGGCTCGCTGCGCAATCCCGCCGCCTACAACAACGTCCTGTCGCTGCGCCCGTCGTATGGACGCGTGCCCTCCGCCGAGATCGAGCTGTTCTTCGGGCAGTTGATGGTCGCGGGGCCGATGGCTCGCAGCGCCGCCGACCTCGCCCTGTTGCTTTCGGTTATGGCCGGATCCGATGCGCGCATGCCCTTGTCGATTGACGAAGACCCGGCCATCTTCACGCGCACGCTGGAACGCGATTTTCACGGCGCCCGGCTCGCCTGGCTCGGCGGTCTCGGCGGATATCTCCCCATGGAGCCCGGCATCGTGGAACTCTGCCGCGCTGCGCTCAAGGCACTGGAAACCATCGGATGCACGGTCGAAGAATCCGGGCTGGGCTTTCCGCCCGAGCGGATGTGGGAGTCATGGATCACACTGCGGCATTGGCTTATCGCCGGCAACCTGGGCGCGCTTTACAACGATCAGGCGAAACGCGCGCAGATGAAGCCGGAGGCGGTCTGGGAGGTCGAGCGTGGCATGAATTTGAGCGCGCAGGATGTGTACCAGGCTTCGGTCGAGCGCTCCGAACTCTATCGCGCGGTCCTCAAGCTGTTCGACAACTACGAGTATCTTGTGCTGCCCAGCGCGCAGGTGTTCCCGTTCGACGCGAGCACCCACTGGCCGAAGACGGTCAACGGCGCCGCCATGGACACCTACCACCGCTGGATGGAAGTGGTGGTGCTGGCTTCCATGCTCGGCTTGCCCGTGGCCAATGTGCCCGTCGGGTTCAGCCGCGACGGACTGCCGATGGGAATGCAGATCATCGGCCGGCGCCATGCCGATTTCGCCGTGCTGCAGCTCGCGCACACCTACGAGCGGACGACGCGCTGGCTGAGCGACTATCTGCCGCCACTGCTCAGCCGCGCTTAGAATCCTTCTGTATGCGTCTGGCCATCGTCTCGGACATTCACGGCAACCTCACCGCTCTCGAGGCGGTCATCGCCGACCTCAAGAGGGCGAGCCCAGATCTTGTGGTGCACGGTGGGGACTTGGCGGCCAGTGGCAATCGTCCCGCGGAAGTGGTCGACCGAATCCGGGACCTGGGCTGGCCGGGCGTGGTGGGCAACACCGACGAGATGCTCTGGGCTCCCGAACAGTTCGACCGGCAGATGAAGCGCGCTGCCAAACTTCGCGTCCTGCTGGAGATCCTGTTCCACGAATTCGCGCCGGCAACGCGCGATCTGCTCGGTGACGAACGCATTCAGTGGCTGCGAGCGCTTCCAGGCGAATGGCGGAATCAGGATTTGCTGTTGCTGCATGCCAGCCCCGGCGACCTGTGGCAGGCGCCCATGCCAGATTGCAATCCGCAGCAACTCCTTGCCACCTACAGCGGAGCCGGCGCCGCCATCGTGGTCTACGGACACATTCACCGCCCCTACGTGCGACGAGTTCCAGGATTGCTGGTTGCCAACAGCGGCAGCGCCGGCGTGACCTATGATGGCGATCCGCGTGCCTCCTATCTTCTTGTCGAGGATGGCAACGTGACGATCCGCCGCGTAGAATACGATGTAGAAGCCGAGATCAAACTCCTGGCCAGCTCCGGCTATCCGCGCGCCGCCTGGCTCTCCGAGATTCGACGCCGCGGGAAATATGTGCCGCCGTTTTGATGGTCCCTGCCCTTCGGTTACCGCGCGTACCGCCCCGGCCGCTTGTAGTTTCCCACCCGTCGCGATAGAACCAGTGCAGTGCCCGATCCAACTCCTATCGTCGCCGACGCGCCCGCTGCCCTATCCGAGCCGAGAATCGTAGGTAGCGTGCTGGTACGCCCGCAGGCAACTCTTCGTCGCTGGGCGGTCCTGCTTTTTCTCTCGCTCAACTTCCTGTTCATGCTGACTTCCACCGGGCGGGTGCGGCTGCAGGACGAGCTGATGACGCTGTTCGAGTCCGAGAGCCTGGTGCTGCGCGGATCCACGGCAGTGCCGCAGGCGGTTGCCGCCAACCTTTTCTTCGGACGCTACGATCGCCAGGGCCAGCCGCGCGCGGCTTATGCTCCCGGCCAGGCGCTGGCCACCACCCCGTGGTACGCGCTGGGGCAGAATGTGCTGCGCCAAGCGCCCGGCGTGCCGCTCTCCGCACGCGACCTGGTGGTCGGATTCGCCATGACCATGAGCAGCGCGGCCTTTGCCGCCGCCGCCGCCACCTTCGCGTTTCTCCTTTTCTGCGGGATAGGCATCGAGCGCCGAACCGCGCTGGCCGCCACCCTGGTGCTCGCGCTGGCGACGCCGCTCTTCGCCTATTCCGGCTGGTTCTTTTCCGAGCCGCTGGCCTGCGCGCTGTTCCTGGCAGCAGCCTGGAGCCTGTTCGGACGCAGCGACTGCATTACCGCCCGGCGCGCGGCTCTGGGAGCGGCCCTGCTGGGATTCGCCGTGCTGGTGCGGCCCACGCACATCCTGCTGGCGCCCATCTTCCTGAGCGCCGTTCTGGTGCGCGAAGGCCGTGCCGGCTTCAAGCCGGCGATGGTGGCGGCGGTGGTGTTCAGCGTGGCGGTCGCCGCCTATCTTGGGTACAACTATCACGTTTTCGGCAACCCGTTTCAGTTCGGCTATCCCGACTCGGTGGAAGCGGGCAAGCACGTGACCGGATTCGAGACCCCGCTGCGGGTGGGGCTGTTCGGGTTTCTCTTTTCACCGGGCAAGTCGATCTTCCTGTTTGCCCCTCCGGTTCTGCTGGCGCTGTGGGGACTACCCGCCCTGTGGCGGCGCGATCGCGGCCTGGCCACCATCGCCACCATGAGTCTGCCGCTGGCTCTCGGCTTTTACTCGCGCTACACCCAGTGGGAGGGCGGATACTGCTTCGGTCCGCGCTACCTGGTGCCGGCGCTGGTGCTGCTCGCGCTCGCCCTCGGACCGGCGCTGGCCGATGCCGGACAGAGCGTCCGGGCGGTGGCGTTCGTGCTCTTCGTTGCTGGCTTGGCGGTGCAGGCGCTCGGCCTCGCCACCAGCTTCCTCGAAGCTGAGGTCGGCCACGGTTATTACAACGCGCGTTACGACTACCGGGTGGGCTTCAACGCTCTCGGGATGCAAGCGGAACTTCTGCTCAAATACCTGGGGAGCCAGGAGCCGGCCGCCATCGGGCACGGATTCGACCGCTGGTTCGTCTTCCTTAGCAAAGGCGGGGTGAGCCACGGCACGCTGCTGGCGTTCGGTATGGTGATGGCGTGCGGCGCCGCGCTCTCGATGGCGGCGCTCGTCGGCTGCCTGCGCCGCGAGAGTACACCTCTCCCTGCAAGCTCCAGCTAGCGCAAGCTAGCGCTGCCCGCAGGCTACTGCGCCGCTAGTTGAACCCCGCCAACTGGGCTTCCAGATCGGCGAGCGCCTGGTTCAGCATCTCGCGATGGCGCGGATTCTGGCTGACCTCCAGTTGCTGCAGCACGCGGCTGCGCGAAAGCACGAGCGCCTGATGCTGGCGCATGCGCTCCAGATCCGGCTGGTCGTGGTGGCTGGATTCCTGGTTGCTGGTTTCGGCTGTTTCGATCTGTGACTCCACGCTCTTGCTTTCCCAACCTCTGGCCATGGCTCCGATTATACGAAGTTTTTCGTCCAAAATCAGTTACTTGTGCGGGTGCGCCTATGTATCGTACAACGATATTGAACTGTCCCTGCGCCAGTACTCCGGACCCCGCCCTAAAGTAATTTGAGCGTCCACAAGACCGCGGATTACCATCGTAGTCGTAGTGAGGTGAAAGGCATGGCCGCGGAAGTCGTAATGCCGCAACAGGGGTACGCCAGGATGCGGCGTTGGCCACGGTATCGCATCAACGTGCCTGTCCGCTTGGTGGTCCAGAGGCCCGACAAGACCGTCATTGTCAGCGGCCGGGGGATGGAATTGAATGAAGGCGGCATGGCCCTGTTTGCCGGCGTGGAACTGAAGCCCGGCCAGCGCGTGGAGATCGAGTTCACCCCTCCCTATGGCCAGCCCTTGCGGGTGCGCAGCACCGTCCGCAACCGCAGCGGATACAACTACGGCACCGAGTTTCTGCTGTTGAACCGTGAAGACAAGCAGCAGGCCGAGCAGATCCGCCAGGTCTTGCAGGCCATGGGATCGCCCACCGACGACGACGAGTAACCGGCGCTCCGGTTGCGCCGTCCGCTACGCCGACTTGATGGCTCCCACCGGCTCCACTTTCTGCAGCAAGGATTCGATCAACTTTTCCTTGGCGCGAAGATCGGTTTTGAAGCGGTAGTCTTCGGTCTTGTAGATCTCCTCGCGCAGTTCCTGATAGTCGCGGCGCAGCAACTCCACCAGCAGATTGAGCTCTTCGAAATTCAGATCGATTTGCATGTCAGCGCCTCTCACCCCCTAATTTTAGTCCTTTCCGCCCTTGGCCGGGTGCGGGTTGCAATCCGGAATTAGGCCAGGTTGTATACTTTCCGCCGCCATGCACCAATCCCTGGAAGCGCGCTTGAACAGCCGCGAGCCCGTCCTGCTGGACGGAGCCATGGGGACGGAACTGGTGCGGCGCGGCGTGCGCTGGCGCAAGCACGGATTGCTCACCGACGCTGACCGCGTTCAGCAACTGCACGAGGAGTACCTGGCCGCCGGCGCCGAGGTGATCCGCACCAACACCTTCCAACTCAATCCCCGCATTTATCTCAACGTCTTCCGCAACCGCCAGCACATGCGCCACATCGGCGCGCCCGGGCTGGAAGATCTCACGTCCAAACTGCTGCGCACCAGCGTCCGTGTAGCGCGGCAGGCGCGCGCCAATGCCGGCAAGGAGCACCAGGCGGCGATCGCGGGCGTGCTGGCGCCGCTCGAGCACTGCTTCCGTCCCGACCTGGCGCCCGAATTCGAGCTGGCGCGCAGCGAGCAACTCGAACTGGCCCGCGTCTTCGCCGAAGAGAAGGTCGATCTGCTGCTGGGGGAGAGCCTGAATACCATCGCGGAAGCGCGCGCCCTGGCCGAGGTGGCGCGCGCCGTCGGGCTGCCGGTCTGGATCAGCTTCGTCATCGGGCCGGAAGGCGAGCTGTTGAGCCGCGAACCGCTGGCGCGGGCCATCCGGGAAGTGGAGAAGTTGGGAGCGCAGGCCGTGCTGGTCAACTGCGCTCCTCCCGCCGAGATAAGCCGCGCGCTCGCCAAAGTCAAAGCGGCGACGCGGCTTCCCTATGGCGGCTTCGCGCACATCGGGCACTTCTCGCCGCCGAGCTGGAAGTTTGAATTCTTCCCCCAGTTCAGCGAAACCGAGACTTGGCCTCCGGAGCGCTACACCGCCGAAGCTCGTCGCTGGCGGGACGAGGGCGCCACCATCCTCGGCGGTTGTTGTGGCACCACGCCGGCGCATATCGCGGCACTCCACGCAGCCCTCGGCGCGCGGCGGGAAGGAGCCAAGTCGGCATGACCTACCCGGCGATCGGCAAGAAGCTCGGCGCGGGCGAGATGGTGATCCTCGACGGCGCCATCGGCACCGAGATCCTGCGCCGCAACGTCACCTGGGCCGACCACCAACTGGCGAGCCGGCCGGAATTCGTGCGCGGCATCCACGAGGATTACATCCGCGCCGGCGCCGACGTGATCAGCACCAACAGCTTTCAGCTTTGCCGGCGCGCGCTCTACAACCACTTCCGCGATGAGGCGCACCGCCGGCAGATCGGCGCCGCCGACCTCGACCAGCGCGCCGACAAGCTGCTGGCGGCCTCGGTGCGCCTGGCCATCGAATCCCGTGAGCGCGCGGCCTCTGGGCGTCCGGTCGCGGTGGCCGCAGCCATCACCACGCTGGAGTGGTGCTTCCGTCCGGATCTGGCGCCCGCGCCCCAACAGGCCAAGCGCGAGTACCGCGAGATCTTCCAGGTAGTGAAAGACGCGGGCGCCGACCTGGTGCTGCTGGAAACGCTGAACAGCATCTCCGAGGCGTGCGCCGCCCTGGAGGTCGCGAAAAGCCTCGGGCTTCCCTGCTGGACCAGCTTCGTCTGCGACGAGCGCGGGCGGTTGTTCACCGGCGAGACCATGGCCGAGATGGTAGCGGCGCTGGAGCCGCTAGGCGTGGACGCTATCCTGCTGAACTGCGCGCCGCCCGGCGACATCAACGCCGGATTGAAGGAACTGCTGGCGCAGGCGCACGTGGCCACGGGAGCGTATCCCCACATCGGACGCTTCGACCCGCCGGAATGGATGTTCACCGACGAGTATCCGCCCGCCCGTTACCTGCAGGTAGCCACAAGCTGGAAGCAGATGGGAGCGCGCATTTTGGGCGGCTGCTGCGGCACCACGCCGGATCACATCGCTGCGCTGGGGGATCTGCGACAGTAAAACAGGGCGGGCGCAAGGACTCGCAGTCTGGAATTAAAAGCGCCGAGGACGCAAGGACGCCGAGGAGAATGGAAAACCCTCTGCGTCCTTCGCGTCCTCTGCGGTTTTGGTTTCCCTGGAATTGGCGACGTAGCAAGCTGCGTCGCTACTCCGCCGCCAGTTTCCAACCCTTGTCTGCGCGCACAAGGGTCAATGCCGCCTGGGCGGGTTCCACGTGGTAAAAGGCCACGCCGTACTTCTGGATGAGCGTGGAGCGGTCCCAGGTATTGAAGCTCTTCACCAGCGGCCCGGCAGCGTCAAAGGCATTGCCCAGCTCGTTGGGCGTCCATTTCCAGGTGAACTGCACGACGGCGACATCGCGGCCACTCATCGTCACCTTGGACACGGCCGCCAACTGGTGTTCCGCCAGAGGAACGGTGTAGGCATCACTGCCATCCGAGTTTTTGGTCTTCACGACTCCGGGGATAGCGGCGAGCCGGCGCTCCCCTTCGGGCGCGAAGGCAACGCTGATCTTCTCGCCCTTGCTCTTGCCCAGCTTGAGGATGCCGGCTTTCTCCAGCAGGCGGTAATGCGGGTCGCGGATCTTTTCGTCTACGCTGGGCTGCAACACGCCCACATGGAAGTGAACGGTGGCCGGCCCTTGTCCCGCGAGATAGGCGGAAACCAGCCCGGCGGCCTGTTCCTGCGACAGACTCTTGCTGGGCACCACCCAGTAGCCGATCGTACCCACGATTACGGCGATCAGCACCACGACCAGCGCCAGCGGTACGAAATAGGAGGATTCCCTCTGCATTTTGATTTCTTCTTCGAACATGGCCATCCCTCCCGCGAGAGCCGTTCGGGACCGCAGCCCCGCGATAATCCTGCACCTTCCACTATAGGCGGTGGGGCGTAGGGGTCTGACCGCGCTTACAAACCTGCGTGACGGAAGGGCGTGCGACCGAAATCACGGCCGGGTGTGATTACGGTCACTGTGCAAGGCGGAGCGCCGTCGTGAAATGGAGGCTGCGGGCCTATCCGCAGGTGAGGGATACCATGAGCGATGAAAAGGTGGTTGCGGGGGAGCGTTGTCCGAGATGTGGCGCCAGTCGCGCCCCAGAGCACAAGTTCTGCGCGGAATGCGGCATGTTCCTGCGCGACGAATTCCTGGACCAGCGATTGCTGCTGGCCCTGGTGCGCGAGCGCGAAGGCCGCAACGACGATGCCCGCCAGGAACTGGAGCGCATCCTGGAGTCGGAGCCCGGCCACGTGCTCGCCAATCATCTGCTCGGGAGTCTGTATTTCCACGAAGGCGTGCTGGAATTCGCGACTCGTTATTATCAGAAGGCGGTCGAGGCGGCGCCGCGTTTCATCCTGGCGCACTATGACCTGGGGGTGTCCTGGTATCACCAGGGCAACATGCTGGAGGCCATCCGCGCCTTCCGCCGCTGCCTGGAGATCGACCCCCACTACAACGCCGCCCATTACCGCCTGGCGCTGGCGCTGTTCCACGCCGGACAACTGGAAGAGGCGCTGAAGCAGTTCGAGGACTCGATCATTCTGACGCCGGAATACTTGATGGCGCACTACCACATCGGCGTGATCCACGAGCGGCGGGGCGAAATGCAGGCTGCGGAGCGCGCTTTCGAGTACAGCGAGGACCAGGCGGTGGGCGAGGTCAGCAGCCTGTTCCACCTAGCGGTAATCCGCAAGGCGCAAGGTGACATCGCCGGGGCCGAGGACTGCCTGCGCCGCGCGCGCGAATTCGGGCAGACCAAGTCGGCGGCAGCCAGCCGCCAGTAGACGATACCGCCGCGCCTAGCTAGCTGGCCTTAGGCAATGCGACTTCAGCGTCGCATAGGAAGCTGATCTGGCGATCGGCGGTCTCCACCGCCTCCTGCAGTTCGCCGCTCCATCCCTCGTACAGCACTACTTCGCTGTCCACCCGCTTGACGATGTAACGCCATATCCGGTGCTGTTCGACCGTAGCCACGAACTGCCCTTGATGGATGATGGGACCTTGTTTGATCTGCATCAGTTACCCCCGGAAATCAGAATGACGGCGGAGGTTAGAAGCGCGATGGGTACACATTGGTTGCCTGAAAGGTGGTGCACGCGCGAAACAGGTACGACAGCCGGTGAGACACCGGTGTTTCACGACCTAAGGCCGGCCAACCCCAAAGTTACCCGGTAGTTGCGGGCATCTCGCGCGTGTCCTGTCCGGAATCCACGCTGAACACCGAGAGCGGCTGGCTCTTGCCCTTGACCTGCAGCGGGGCGAGGCGGTCGAGCTTGAACTCGGGCGCGGGACCGAGGTCGCGGGCGGTTTCTTCGGAGATGAGCGTCTGGCCCGCGCCGGCGTGGGCCATCAGGCGCGAAGCCACGTTTACCGGGTCGCCGATCACGGTGTAGTCGATGCGGCGCGGCGAACCGATGTTTCCGGCGGTCACCACCCCGGTATTCACCCCGATGCCCACGCCCAGGCGCGGCCAGCCGCGCGCGGAAGCGTCGCGGTTCATTTCGCTCACCAGGCGCTGAATGGCGCTGGCGGAGCGCACCGCGCTGGCGGCATCGTTCCCCTTGGAGATGGGTGCTCCGAACACCGCCATCACGCCATCGCCGAGATATTTGTCGAGCGTGCCCCCGTAATCGAAGATTACGTCCGTGACGCGGGTGAAGTATTCGTTCAGGATCTCAACAATCTTCTCCGGCGGCAGCGTCTCCGAGAGGCCGGTGAAGTTGCGGATGTCGGCGAACAGGATGGTGACCTTCTGGCTCACCCCTCCCAGCTTCACCTCCTGCGGGTTGGCGGCGATCATCTCCACCACTTCCGGGGCGAGAAATCGCTCCAGCGCGGAGCGCTGCATGGCGTGCTCGGCGAGTTCGGCGTGGGTGTGGGCGCTGTCGATGGCGGTGGCCGCCTGCGCCGCCACCACCGTGAGCACGTCCAGCTCATCCTGGGTGAAGGCGGCGGTCTTGTTGAGGTTGTCGACGTACAACACGCCGGCCAGCCGGTTCCGTGCGATGAGCGGCGCGCAGATGGCGGAGCGCAGGCCGGAGATCATCATGCTCTCGCTGGCGCGGAAACGCTCGTCGGCGGAGAGGTCGGTGATGAGGATGGGCTGCAGCTCGGTCTTCATGCGCTCCAGCACCGAGCGGCTGAGGATGATTTGCGGCTGCTCCTTGCCGGGCGCGACGCGGTAGCGCACCTCGGTCTGGCGGGTGACGTCGCCTTTCTGGTCGAAGAGCATGATGAAGCCGCGCTCCACGCCTTCCACGCGGAAGGCCAGTCCCATCACCTCGGCGGCGATGTCGTCGATGGAGAGCTTGGCGTGCAGCGCTTTGCCAGCGTCGTAGAGCATGCGCAGCAGGTAGTTCTCCCGCTCCAGCTTCTCGAGGCTGGCGCGGGACTGGCGCTCCACGCCGGAATCGGAGACCTTGACCGGCTGGCTGGCGAGACCGCCGCGCAGCACGTTCTCGATGGCCGAAGGGATATCGGCGCGGCGGATTTGCAGAGCGGAATCGTCCACCGACTCGAACACCAGCTCGTACGCCCCAATGCGCGCCCGGTCACCCTTGTGCAGCTCGACTTCAGCAGCGATGCGCGCGCCGTTCACCATCACCCCGTTGGTGCTGCCGCGGTCGGCGATCACCACCGCTCCCTCCGCCGACTGCTTCACCACCGCGTGAAAGCGGGAGACGCTGGGGTCGTTGAGCACCAGATCATTGGCATTGCCGCGGCCGACGGTGATGACCGGCTTGGTCAGTTCCAGGATGCCGCGCTTGCCGTCGGGCGCCGAGATGATGAATCTCGCCATGGCGCGGGCTAGGGCTTTTCCTTCTCCAGGACTTCGTCCACGCCCAGGGTCTTGCCCTTCTCGATCTCGACCGCGCGGTGCACCGTCTTGTAGCCGGGCAGGATGATGGCGAGGTCATACTTGCCGGGTTTGGCCGCCACCTTGGCGGGGGTAGTATCGGGCGCCGCCGCGTCGTTCAGGGTGATGTGGGCGCCGTCGGGGTGAGTCGTCACCTCCAGCGTTCCCATGTTCTCGGGGGAGCCGCCGCCGCCCTTGAACAGGCGCTTTAGCTTGGACCCCTTGGCGGGAGCGAGCTTCGGCGACAAGCTCAGGGTCTGGCCTTCGGCGAGGGTGACCACGGTGTTCTCGTCCTTGAAACCCTCCATGCGCAGGCGAATCTTGTGCTCGCCCTGCGGGATCGCCAGCCGGGCGGGCGTGAACTTGTTGGTGGGCTTTTCGTCCACCAGGATGGCCGCGCCGGGCGGATCGCTTTGCAACTCCACGATAGCGCCAGACACTCCCAACGACACGTCCAGGCTGGTGGCCTTGCCGGCGACCACATCCAGCTTGCGCTGCACGGTGCTCCATCCCAGCTTCGAAACGCTGAAGGCATGCGGGCCGGCCTTGAGCGGCGGAGAGTCGAAGGGCGTCACGTAAGCCCCGCTGCCGTCGATGGTGACGGTGGCGCCGAGGGGAGTCGAGCTGACGTGGACGGTGCCGGTACCGGCCGCATCTGCAGCCGACGCAGGCTGTGGCGCAGGCGTGGGTGGAACCGCTGCCGTCTTCGCCTTGGGCTTGGATGCCGGCCGCGGCGCTGGTTGCGGCTCAGGAGCCGGCGTAGCTTCGGCGGATGGCGTCTCCGGCGGCGCAGCGGGCGCGGTCGCCGTTTCCGCGGGAGGCGCAGGCGGTGGCGCTGCCGCAGGTTGCTGCACCGCCGGCAGAGATTGGGTTGCCGCTGCTTCCTGCCCTTGCTGCTGATGCCGGCTGTACACCCGCCAGGCGATGAGGGCGGCAATCAGCAGGACCACCACCACTCCAGCCAGTACGCGCATATTCATTCCCGGCGCGGAGCTTACCGGGACCGTCGCCGGCGGCGGTGCAGGTGCAGGCGCCGCCGCTGCCGCTGGCGTTACCGACGCGGGTGGCCTCACCGGAGGCGGCGCGGGTGTCACAACGGTGCGATCGCCGGCCGCCGGGAAGGCCGCTGTCGAGACCAATTGGGTAGCGCCCGATTCCGATCCGAACGATTTGTAGTTCGCCAGATCCGCCACCAGCTCCGCCCCGGTCTGATAGCGCTCATCCGGGGCTTTGGCCAGCGCTTTGGTCACCACGGCGCTCAGGCCGGGATGGATGGTGACGTCAAGCTCGCGCGGCGGGATGGGATTCTCGGAGACAATCTTGTAGATGATGGTGGTGACGTTCTGGCCGTCGAAGGGCTTCTCGCCGGTCAGCATCTCGTAGAGCAGCACGCCCACGCTGAACAGATCGGAGCGGCCGTCGATGGGCTTGCCCTTCACCTGCTCCGGGGACATGTAGTTGGGCGTGCCCAGCACCTGGCCGGTAGCGGTCACCGTGCCGCCGGCTTTGGCGATACCGAAGTCCATCACCTTCACCGCGCCGCTGGCCCCGAGCATGATGTTGGCGGGCTTGACGTCGCGGTGGATCACGCCGTGGGCGTGGGCGTAGTCGAGGCCGGCGCAGACCTGGCGCACGATGTCGATGACCTTCTCCACCGGCAGCGAGCGATGCTGGCTGAGCAGCCCATGCAGGGTCTCGCCCTCGATGTACTCCATGGCGATGTAGAAGACGCCCTCCTGCTCGCCGGCGTCGTAGATGGTGACGATGTTGGGATGATTGAGGGTGCCGGCTGCGCGCGCCTCGTTGCGGAAGCGGCGCAGCAGGTCTTCGGTATCCAGGCCGTGGGCGTCCAGCCGCGTGGTCTTGATGGCGACGGTGCGGCCAATGTTGGGGTCGGTGGCCTTGTACACCACCCCCATGGCGCCCTTCCCCAGTTCCCCCGTGATGTCGTAACGCCCGATCTTTTGCAGGCTCATGGCTCGGAGGCTTAAGAAAATAACACCAACGCGGCCCTCACGCACAGGGCGGCGGCTTTTTCGACACCTGATCTCTCACCAGGGCACCCACCCTGAACCTATTCACCATATAGTCTGAGCGCGCCGGCGGAGTAATCTATGCCGTAAGCTGATACCATCCGCGCATCCGGGGGGACTATTGCAGGAACAATTCATGCGCCGGGCTATCGCGCTCTCGCTGGAGAACGTAAGGTCGGGCCGCGGAGGCCCGTTTGCCGCCGTGGTGGTGCGCGGCGATGAGATCATCGCCGAAAGCGCCAACCAGGTGACCTCCACCAATGACCCCAGCGCCCACGCCGAGATGCTGGCGGTGCGGGCCGCCTGCCGCGCGCTCAAGCATTTCCAACTGGCGGGATGCGAGATCTACACCAGTTGCGAGCCCTGTCCCATGTGCATGGGGCTGATCTACTGGGCGCGGCCGGACAAAGTTTATTACGCCAATACGGCGGAGGATGCGGCCGCCATCGGCTTCGACGACTCGCGCATCTATC
>Ga0181521_10000590_pt1 | contig 44898 bp, 32 predicted proteins | sample PEATcosm2014_Bin_32_FD_119764 | JGI IMG/M metagenome (GOLD analysis project Ga0181521, IMG submission 119764) | Peatland microbial communities from MTU Mesocosm Facility, Houghton, MI, USA - PEATcosm2014_Bin02_60_metaG | ecosystem: Environmental > Terrestrial > Soil > Wetlands > Peat | place...
CGCCGGTACATTCCATCGCTGCGCCGCAATGACAGCGCTCCCTGCCACTCCTCGCCTGTTTCCACCGTGTTCAGGCAATCCTGGAACGTCGCCACTCCCGTCGCGTCCATCAACTCCGTCACCATGCGCCCCAGCAGGTCTTCGGGACGATATCCCAGGGTTTCCGCGGTAAACGCATTCAGCGAGGTCAGTCGTCCCTCCATCGAGCAGGTGAAGACAAACCCCAAACTGTTTTCCACCATCTCGCGATAGCGGGTCTCGCTCGAGAGCAGCGCCTTCTCCATCGCGCGCTGGTCGGTCACGTCCTGCCCGCTCACAATCAAATATTGGATCTCGCCGGTCGGACCCTGCAGAGGCCGCAGTGTCCAACTCACGCGCCGCGAACTGCCGCCCACCCCTCGCCAAGCCGTTTCATGCGGCCCGCTCGCCAGGCCCACCACGGCGTCGCGCAGCTTGTTCGCCACCCACGCGCGGTCCCTTTCCTCCAGAAACTCCTCCACAAACGGCAGCCCGATGGCATGGGCCAGGCTTATTCCCGTCAACTGCGAGCAGGGTTCGTTCATCCTCACCACGCGCCCCGCCGTATCCAGCACCGTCACCAGTGCGGGAATCGAGTCCAGCGTGGCAGCTACAAAGCAGCGCTCGACGGCCAGCGCCCGCTCCGTCCGCTGCCGCTGCCGCTGCGCTTGTTCCTGCAAGCGAATGCGGCTGTACAGCTCCAGCCGCGTCACCACCTGCCGTCCCAGAGTTTCCAGCAGGGTCAGATGCTCCGGCCTGAATCGCTCGGCCGTGCGCGCCAGCACCGCCAGCGTGCCCACGATCTGCATGTCGCCGGAAAGCAGCGGAACACCGGCATAGGAAAGGCAGGGATCGGCGTTGGGCAGCGGTATGCCGGTGGGTGGAAAGCGCGGATCCTCGCCGGCATTCGCAATCAGCAGCGGCTGGCCCTTTTCCAGCATCCATTGGCAGGCCGTGGCCGCACGCGGCTGATCGCTCGCACGGAATCCGTAGCGCGATCTGAACCAAAGCCGGTTGTAGTCCATCCAGCCCAGGTAGGCGTAGTCGGCGTTGCACAGCACTGCGGCAAGCTCAGTCAGCTCGTTCAGGCCGGGATCGGAATTGCGATCGAAGACACTTAGCTCCGCACGCACGCCCATATCCTGGTTCTCGCCGCCTTGCGAACCGAGCACTGCGCACATAAATTCACGCACCCGATTGTTAGTATCGGGGAGATTGACAAACTTGGCTCTTCCACGAAGTAGGTAATTGTGCGCAAAAGACTTACAACCCAAGTACTCGCGATTTTCCGCGCGTTCGATTCATGCGAAGATTACTCTGGGCACTTCAAAATGGTTACTACCCGCGATGAGGGGATTGAAAAGAGTAAACAAGTGAAGGCAGTGAAGGGAGTGCAGTGCCGCTTTCACTACTTCATCTACTTGCTCTTTCACTCGCTCGCTCCCTTGTTCCCTTGTTCCCTTGGTCCCTTGGTCCCTGCCTTTCAATGTCCCGGCAGTTTGCAGCAATCTCCTGCGGCTGGGGGCTCATTCGCCCCGGCATCCAGCACCACTTTCCAGGTGCCGTCCGCCTGCTTGCGCCACATGGTGATGTAGCGCCCGCTCGTCAGCACGGGATTACCGTTCGCGTCCTTGCTGCGCCCTTCGTAGTGACCCCACGTGTAGCCCATATCGCCGGAAGGCCCCATCATCGCATCGGTCGGCGTCCAGCTCAGCTCATAGTCCTTCGGCGACCAGTTGGCACCCTTGGCAATGGCCACCTTGCCGACCAGTGGCGCCGCCCCATTGCCCAGCGCCACGCCGTCGTCGGCGAACCAGTCGGCAAAACCCGCGCCGCCACGCTCCAGTACGTCCTTGGCAAAACGCGCTTCTAGGTCGAACAAAAGCATCTTGCCCGGCTTTACTGTCGCATCGGTGAGCGGATTCGGTGCCTCCTGGGTCATTCCCGGCTCCGGTAACTGCGCCCGCGCCGCGCCCAAACCTGCCGTCAATCCCGCAATCACCACGCATGAGAAAAAAAGATGCCGCATTCTAAGCACTGTCTTGCCCTCCAACCAACTGCAAATCTCTCAGGCCCATCCTACAACGCCCGGTCTCCCGCCGCTTCAACAGCAACCTTCCCGTGCCTCATCCTTTTTGTCATTCTGAGCGAGGGGAGCGAGTCGAAGAACCTGCTTCTCAAGGTTTTTGGGGGAAAGAGTGGGAGAACACGAACGCCGCTGGAGCGAATTTATGCGGTCAGAGACAGGTAATCTATGCGGTCAAAGTCCTGGAGGCGCGGGGGCCCTGCGATACCCCCCTCGCGTTTACGTGCGTGCGGCGTTATGATGGTCAACCGGGAGAACCGCAATGTGCCAATATGTTTTTCATTGTCGCGACTGCAAGAAGGAGTTCACCCTCAATCTGCACATGTCAGACCGCGGAAGCAGCCAGGTGGCCTGCCCGCAATGCGGCGGTAAGCAGGTGGAGCAGCTGGTAACGGCTTTCTCCGCAGTGACCGGCAAAAAGAGCTAGGCCGCCGCCCGCATCGCATCGATTCTGCGCTGCCAGCGCCTGCGCCCCTCCAGGTGCGCACCGTCCATGCCCGCTCTGCGAACCCGCCTTGTCCTTCGATTCTTCTCCGCAATACATTTCCCATCCCGTTTTGACACCTCGAATAAGGAATGAGCCGGCTGCCGTTTGCCGGCTCACGCCCATCGCGTTATACTCAGATCACATTAACTGTACTGATAGGTACGATAATTCATGACCAGCAGGCTCCAGCCGCAGCGCAAACCCTCTCGCCCATCCCGCGGCCGTCCGCCGCTCGGCGCAGTGGAACGCATGCGCATTCTCGGCGTCACGGCTGCCGTCTTCCTCGAAAAAGGCTTCGCGCGCGCCAACACCAACGAAATCGCCCGCCGCGCCCGCACTTCCAAGCAGACCCTCTATGCGCTGTTCCCTACCAAGGCGGATCTCTTCGTCGGTGTGATCGGCGCGCACACCGAAAGACTCTTCGCCCGGCACCCCTACTACATCGCTTCGGAGAAGCCGCCCCGCATGGCGCTCAACGAGATCGGGCAAACCGTGCTGGGCATGTTCACCAACCCTGAGTTCCAGGCGCTCTATCGCATCGTTGTCGCCGAGGCGCAGAATTTTCCATACCTCGCGCGCCAGCTTCGCCGCGAGTGCTCGGAGCGCGGCTACGCGTTGCTCGCCGAGTACCTGCGCTCCCGCCGCATCGGCCGGCCCAACTACCGCAGGGCCGCCGATCGATTCGTCTCCCTCGTCCTCGGCGACTTCCTCCTCAATGGCATGCTCAACCCCAACCTGGCCTGGAGCCGGCGCGCTGTGCTGACCCGCGTGCACTGTGCTGTCGATGACTTCTTCCTGATCTATCCGCAAGGAGAGATCCGCTGAAAGGTGCGGATCCATGCACCCAGGTGGCTTGCGAATAGGAGGCTGACATGCTTCCGGCGATGTGGTTCAAGGCTACGTTGGCAATGGTGGTGTCGAGCACCTCCATGAACGTGGGCATGATGACTGAAACCGCGATCAGCCAGGGGTTGACGGAGGGCCGCCAGGCTTCGTTATTCGTATTGTTGTAGGCGAGGCCAGGAGGACGACTGGTTCGGCTCGCAGTTTATCCGCTTCATGGCCGTGCTCGCCGTCTCCGGCTTTCTGGTCTTTGTCTGGCGCGCGTGGGTCAGCACTTTGCTGGCGCGCCGCAGCCAGGTGCATCAAACCATGCTCGGCCAGAACCTCACTGCCGGCAATCTCATCCTGCTCCAGAATCTGCGCGGCATCCGCGGATTCCTCTCTCTCCAGTGCGCCTCTTTCGGCAATGGCGCGCCGCACGCGCTGGGCGCCGTCTACCGCATCCTTCAGCAACAAGCGGCCTTGATGGCCTTCACCGACGTCTTTCAGGATCTGGTTCTGGTGGCCCTCGGAGCAATTTTGCTGGTCGCACTGCTCCACGGCGCCGCTCCACGTCCCGGCGCTCCACTTCGTTGACGCCCGCAATCGAATTGCCATGGACTTGCTGAGCGCCGCTAGGGCTGGTGCCTCTCAGGGGTCGCGCCCGCAGGTGCTGCAGCCGGAGATCCCACCGGCGCATCGCCCTCTCCGCTGTCGCCTGTCACGATCCGCGCCTTCGATCGGAACAAGTGATACTGCGTAAAGGCGACGTCGTTCACCTCCGTCTTCACGTCGTTCGCCGACCCAGCTTGCGCTGCGGCGCCATGCACCGACGGAACCTTCGAGAAGGCGACGCCGTGTACCGGGCAAATGTAGCTCTGCTCGCCGATCGTCACCGGCGCATACTCCACCAGAATTGCCGTCTGCATCATCTGGTAGGGCGAAGTCAGTTCCAACACCGCGCTGATGCGCAGAATCGCTCCCGTCGCCGGATCGATGGCGATCTCCCCGTGGTAGCCGGGATAGATCTCGTCGACCTTGCCTCCCGACGGAATCCCCACCAGGTAGTTAGATTGTTCCTGGGGCACGGCATAGCGAAAAACGGCCACCGGATCGTTCGCGCCCTCCTCCAATCGTTGCTCCCATCGTTGCCACTGTACTTCGCCGCGCATGGCGTCGCCCATCACCACGGAAAGAATAGGGCCAAATTCGCCAACGGTCGTCAGCCCCGTCGCTGGCTCGTTTTGGTTCTTGCCCGGCCCGGTAGCCGTGTCGTGCACTTCAAAACCGTCCCGGTACGTGACCGTGACGCTGGAAGAACCGGTGCTGTGCAGGGATTTGTATTCGGTGCTGCTGAATGTAATCACCGGTGCTTGCCTGCGCGTCCCGAGGACACGCTCTCCGGCGACCTCCGACACCGGCTCCGACGGCGTGTCTTCAAAATGCGTGGTTTCCCGCGTGGCAATAAAGTTCGGCAATCGCGTGATCGTGGTTTTCACGTATTCCCCGGCCAACTCCAGCATCCGCTCCTGGGTCTCGCTGTCCGGCCCGGGAATCGGATCTACGTCCCCGGCAGGAGGGTTAAAAAACGCCGCGAGATCGCTTAGTTTTATCAGCGCCTCATGGCTTCGGCTCCCTGGAAAATCCTTCTCCCATTTCGCCAGCCGGGCCGCGCTCACCCGCTCCGTCAGCTCCAGGTCCGAGAGTTCCTGCGCCACCTTCCCATCGGATTTTCCACGAAGCGTGTCCAGTAGTTGCCCCAGCTGCCCCACCGTCATGCTCTTGGCCGCCATGGCCGGCCACGCCGAGACCGCCAAAAGCATCGCCACTGCCCATTTCCGCATCGCGCAACCTCCCGTTTTCATCGGGGTTCAAGTATAGAGCAGCCACGGGGCTTCCGGCCTCGTGAAATCCACCTCCGCGATCGCTCCGATTTGAGCATAAGAAATTGTATTTCAACGCTTTAGATAAAATCAGACCGGCCTTTCCGCCGCCGCTTTTTCCACCCGCTCGTGCCGAAAATTCTGTCAATCTCTGCGCCGTCCGAGGCGTCTAACATTGCAAAGTTGTACCCTTCGCACAGGTATACTAAGAGTTGGTGAAACCTCAAGCAAAGACCCCCGTGCAGGGGGCTTTTTCGCTTCGAAGCCCGGCTTTCCCGGGAAAAGGAACTGAATGGGAACACTGCTGGACTCCATCAACTCTCCCGCCGACGTAAAGCGCCTCAATCCCGCGCAGCTGACCGAGCTTGCACAGGAGATCCGCGACTTCCTCATTCAGACTCTATCGAAGACCGGCGGCCACTTGGGCCCCAATCTCGGCGTGGTCGAGCTCACTCTGGCCCTGCATGCGGTCTTCTCGACGCCCGAGGACAAGATCCTCTTTGACGTAAGCCACCAGGCCTATATCCACAAGATCCTCACCGGCCGCCGCGATCGTTTTGAGACCATCCGCCAGCCCGGCGGCCTGAATGGCTTCATGCTCCGCACCGAAAGCGAGCACGACAGCTACGGAGCCGGTCACGCCGGCACCGCGCTTTCGGCCGCCTTGGGCATGGCCGTCGCCCGCGACTTGGCCGGAGGGCATGAAAACGTCATCGCCGTCGCCGGCGACGCCGCCTTCACCAACGGCATCACCTTCGAAGCGATGAACAACATCGCCTCCCAAACCCGGCGCATGATCGTGGTCCTCAATGACAACGAGTGGTCCATCGACCGCAATGTGGGCGCCGTCGCCCGTTACCTCCATCGCATTGTCACTAACGAACGCTACCAGCACCTGCACGACAGGGCCACGCATCTCATCGAGCGCCTCGGCGGCAAGACGGCGGTCAAAGTCGTGCGCCGCGCCGAAGAGGCCGCCAAGGGCTTCCTTTGGGCCTCCATGATGTTTGAGGAATTTGGCTTGGAGTACTTCGGCCCCATCGACGGCCACAACATTCCGCTGCTCGTCGAGACCTTCAAATTCCTCCGAACTCTCGACCACCCTGTCTTGCTCCACGTGCTCACCCAGAAGGGACGTGGCTTTCAGCCCGCGCTCGAAGGGCAAAAGAAATTCCACGGCCTCGGCCCCTACGATCCTGAAACCGGCAAAACTCCCGACGGCACCACCACTTATGCCGAGGTCTTCGCCAATACGCTCGCCGATCTCGCCGAAAAAGACGAGCGCATCGTCGCCATCACCGCGGCCATGCCCAACGGCACCGGCCTCGACCTCTTCCGCCCTCGTCATCCCAAACGCTACTTCGACGTGGGTATCGCCGAGGAGCACGCCGTCGTATTCGCCGCCGGCATGGCCACGCGCGGCTACCGTCCGGTTTGCGCCATTTATTCCACGTTTCTGCAGCGTGCCTTCGATCCTATCGTTCACGACGTCTGCCTGCAGAACCTCCCCGTCCTCTTCTCGATGGATCGCGCCGGACTCTCAGGCGACGACGGCCCTACGCATCACGGCCTCTTCGACATCGCCTACCTGCGTGGCATTCCCGGCATCGTGCTCATGTCTCCCAAAGACGAAGATGAGCTCGCCGACATGCTCAAGACCGCCACGGAAATTCCCGGCCCCAGCGCCATTCGCTATCCGCGCGGCGCCGTGGCCGGTGTGGCCCGCAAGCCCGAGCCGCAGGCGCTTCCCATCGGCAAGGCTGAAGTCCTCACCGACGGCTCTGACGTTGCCATCCTCGGCCTCGGTCCCATGATCTCGCTTGCCCAGGGACTCGCCACCACTCTCGCGCGCGACGGTTACTCCGCCGCCCTGATCAATCCCCGTTTCATCAAGCCACTGGATCGCGAGATGCTTGAGCGCTACGCCCGGCGCGTGGCCGCCTTCGTCACCTTTGAAGATCACGTGAAGATGGGCGGCTTCGGCACCGCAGTCGTTGAAGCCCTCGACGAACTGGGCCTCGCCGTTCCCGTCGTGCGCATCGGCTGGCCCGACCAATTCATCGAGCACGGCAAAGTCGACGCGCTCCGCGCCAAGTACGGCCTCTCCGTTGAAGCCGCCTACGCCCAGGTGCTCCCGCTCCTGGCCGGCCGCCGCCGCGCCACCCTTGTCGCCAGCTAATCCGTCACCTGTTCACGAACCACGAATCACGAACCACGATCCACGGCCCACCCCTGCGGTATCCTTCTCTCTATGCACCCATCGCTCCGTCCTTCCCGCTGGCCGCGCCGCTGGCCGCTCTGGATCGCGCTGGGCTTCCTCCTCCGCCTCTACTTCATCTGGTCTCCCCGCACCATTGATGACGATACCTGGGACTACCTCGAGCTCGGCCGCAATCTGCTGCATCACTGGGTCTACGGGCTCGGCTCCGGTGACGATCTTGCCCCCAGCCTCTTCCGCATGCCCGCCTACCCCATCTTTCTCGCCGTCTGCAATCAGCTTTTCGGCAGCCTTCCTCACAGCGGCTGGCTCGTCGCTCTCTATCTTTTCCAGTCCGTCATCGACATCGTCGGATGCCTTCTCTTAGCCGCCTTTGCATACCGCTTCATCTCGCCGCGCGCCGGCGAAATCGCCCTCGCCCTCGCCGTGCTTTGCCCCTTCACCGCTGCTGAAGCCGGCACCGCCATGACCGAGTGCCTCTCCATCTTCGCCGTATCGCTGGGAATCTATGCCGCAGGATGCATTCTCTCGGCAGACGCGGCCGGCCTCCACGACACTCGCGCCGTGATTCTCGCCGGCTGCGCTTCAGCCCTTGCCATGCTGTTGCGGCCCGACGGCGCGCTACTTTTCGTTGCGCTCGCCGCCGGATTGTTTTTCTACATTCTGCGGGACCGCGCACCTCAAGGTATGCGCCTAGCGCTCCGCCGCAGCCTCACCACCACATCCATCTATTGCGCAATCGCCATGGCTCCCATCGCCGTGTGGACGCTGCGCAATTGGGTTATCTTCCAGGTCTTTCAGCCGCTCGCCCCGCGCCATCTCAACGATCCCGGCGAACGCGCAAACGTCGGCGTCTATCACTGGATCCGCACCTGGTCCTTCGAATACGTCTCCACGGCCGATGTTTTCTGGCAGGTCGGCGTCGGCCCCATCGATCCCGGCGATTTGCCCGCGCGCGCCTTCGATTCGCCCGCCCAGCGCGCGCAAACTCTCGCTCTCCTCGACGAATACAACCACACCATTTCTGTCTCCGCCGATCTCGATCACCGTTTCGGCGCGCTCGCCGCGGAGCGCATCCGCGCTCGCCCTTCGCGTTATTACATCGCGCTCCCGCTCGAGCGCATCATCGACATGATGCTTCGTCCCCGCACTGAAGAGTTCGAACTCGAGGTCTTCTGGTGGTCCTTCAGCGACCACCCCGCGCAAACCATCTGGGCGATTTTACTCGGCCTCATCAATCTCCTGTATGTCGCCGCGGCCGCGTGGGCCTTTCTTCGCCGTCGCGTGCCCTGGCCGTGGATGCTGGGCGGTTATATCGTCCTGCGCTGTTTGCTGCTTGGCACCATGGAAAACTCCGAGCCGCGCTACTCGCTGGAGTGTTTTCCCATCTTCATCGTCGCCGCCGCCGCTTTTACGCGCACGCGCTCCCTGGCGGCTGGTCACGAGCCAACTCCGCTAGCCCCGCTGTCCCACCCCCTGTGCGACAATCCACATCAGACTGATTTTGTGATGCGAAAGTATTGTCTTTTTCCCGCCCTTGTATGCGGATTGGCTTTAGCCTCCGTTTCGGCTCACCCCCAGGCCGAACCTGCGGCCCCCCTGGTTCTTGCCGGCGGCACGGTCGTCGATGTCGCCGATTGGGGCCACTCGGCCCACGACATTCCCGATGCCATTGTCGTCATCCGCGAAGGCAAAGTCATTGCGGTTGGCCTGCCCGGCGAAGTGCCCGTCCCCAAAGGCGCGCGCATTATCGATTGCAGCGGAAAATTTCTCATTCCCGGTCTCATCGACGGCTTCGCCGGCCTGAACTCGCAGGCCCAGGCCAACGCCAACCTCTACATGGGCGTCACCACTGTGGTCGCCCGCGCCGACTATCAACGCGGCTTTATCGATTCCGGCGCCCAGCCCTCGCCGCACATCTACCCCATCGATACGATTGGCGTGACGGATGACTGGAGCCTGCTGGCGCGCCAGCCCGAGTGGGTCTCGAAGTTACGCCAGGGACCCCATCCCGCCGAATTGAGCCCGCAGGATACGGCGCGTCAAATGGTCGACACCGCGCGGCTCGGCACACGCGTGCTGCTACTCACGCCCCATCTCACCGCCGCCAATTCCCAGTGGATTATCGCCCGCGCTCACGAGATGGGCCTCGTCACCTACGGCATCTTTGTGGCCACACCGTATCGTGTCGGCGTCGAAGCCGGCGTCGACGCCCTGCCGCAGATGGATCGCTACGTCCTCGGCGTAATTCCCGACGAACTGCAACGCCCGCTCACCGAAGATCCCGACGGCTCCGCAGCCGTCACCGCCTACGATTACTCCGAGCACGTCTCGCCCACCGATCTTCGCCTGCGCAACTACGCTCACTTCCTCGCCACGCACCACGCTGCGCTCATGCCCAGCTTCAGCCTCTATTACGTCAATCTGCCCGGGCATCGCAATCTTTGGAAAGAACCGGCCGCGGCTCTTCTCGATCCCGGCCGCATGTTTCATTCTTCCGACCCTGCTACCGGCGAAATGATCTATCCGCTCCCCACCTGGGAGCATCATCTCCCCGCCGCGGGGCAGCGCTGGATGGAAGAAGATCTGCAGAAGAAGGCCGGGCTCACCGCTCTCCGCTTCTGGCGCATCAACCAAACTATCTTCGCGGATTTTCCCCACTACCTGGCCGCCTCCGGCGCGGACCCCATGGGCACCATGCCCGGCATCTCGTTGCACACGGAACTGGAGCTTCTGGTTCGCCTCGGCCTTTCGTCACGCGAGGCCCTGGCCGCCGCCTCCAACAACTACGCGCTGCAGTTTGGCTGGAACGAGCTCGGCCTCATCGCCGCCGGCCGTCGCGCCGACATCCTCGTTGTCGACGCCGATCCCACCGCCAACATCTGGAACGCGCGCCGCATCTCCACCATCATCCTCGACGGCGAACCCCTCGACCGCAATTCCCTTTTGCACTTGAAAAAATAGTTAGGCGAAACAGTGACCAGCACCAAAATGAAGTTGTCATCCTGAGCGAGTCCGCCGTGGCGGACGAGTCGAAGGACCTGCGGTTGTTTTTGCTTTTGCCTTTCGCGGGGATAGCACGAACCCAACCTTCGCGCTTCCATCCCAGCGATAAAAATCGCCTGTCATCCTGAGCGAGTCCCGGCGCACGGGGACGAGTCGAAGGACCTGCATTTGCCTTTCCATCGACTCCAGACTCACGACGCCAGTCTAGTTTCTATCGAACTCCGCTGTCTTTCCCCCGCTCCGCATCCGCAATCGCATCCCGCGCCCATATCGAGTACACAAACTCCTCGCGCTGCTTCTCCCACTCCGCCATGGGCAGCACGCTCAACTGCTCCTGCGTTAGATTCGGCACGTTCACATCGATCGCCACCAGCCCCGCGTCGCGGTCTTCCCGGTGCGCGCTCTTGTTGAACTCGACGCCGTTCTTCGCCGCCCAGCCTCCAACCCGGATCGTAGGCAGAGCCGCAATCTGACCGCTCTTCCAGTTGGCAAAATGCAAATTATCCGCGAGCCACTGCGCCGCAATCTTCGTCACCCACGCCGGCCGATGGCTCGCACCGGGATCGAAGTAAGTCGTGAACACATTCTTGTCCGATCCGTTCACAGCAATGACTCGCTTGCGCAGGTCGTCAAAGAAATCCGGTCCATGCGTCGGAATCGCCACCACGGTGTCATTGGTCCCGTTAAAAATAAACGTCGGCCCGCGCTTCGCCTGCAGCGCAAACAACACCGCCCCCCGGTCACCCAGAAATTCCAGCGCATTATACGGCCCGCTCTGGCACATCACATTATGGCTTGTGGCCCAATATCCGCCCGGCCCATCCAGATCGCCGCCGCCCGTCAATAAAACCGCATGAATGCGATCGTCCACCGCGCCCGCAATCGATACCACAAACGAACCCATCGAAAATCCCATCACCGCAATGCGTTTCGCATCCACTTCAGGCCGGCTCCTCAGGTACGAAACCGCCTGCATCACGTCGGTCACCATCTGCCCGCCCATACGCTGCGGCACGCCGGGCACGTCGATCAGCCGGTCATGTTCGCTCGTGCCATCCTTGTGCTCGTCGTTGCGCTCGCCCTCGCCGATCATGTCGTATGTCAGCACCATCGCCCCCGCGCGCGCGTATTCCACGCCCGTGTACCACGAGTACCAGCTCGTCTTGTCGGCACCGTGGCCGTTCACCACCACGATTCCCGGAATCCTGCCGCGCACCTTCTCCGGCCGGTACACAATCGCCGGAACCCGCATTCCGTATTCCGTCGCATACGTCACGCGCTCCGCCACTACTCCCGGCTCCGGCGAAAAACTTCCGTAGTTTTTAGCGTCTAGATCCGGCAAAGGATTCGGCACAAACAACGCCGCGCGAATCTTTTCCCGCAACTGATTCGCCGTGGCATCGCTCATCTGCGCCCTCAGCGCCGACGCCATCGCCAGCAGCGCAAGGCCAACGCCCACAGCCACGCCGGTCTCGAGCATCCATCCGGTAATTCCGCCCCTCGCGCAACGCTCGTGTTTCTCGTTCGCATGAAGATTCATATTGATCTCACCTGCCCCGCCATAGTACAAGCATCCTGCGCAGGGCAGCACTGAAAAAATAGGTCTTGTAACAAGGGCACGGCTTTAGCCGGGCCGAACAATGCAGAATAATACGGGCTTTAGCCCCTGAGGGATTTTTATGCCGCAACTAGCCAATTTCATTTGCGCACGAGCCCTTTCTCTCCGGATCCTTGCCGCAATCTTTTTCGCGTCCCTGGCCGCGTGCGGCACACTTGCCCATGCCGCGCGCGTCTGCGACGTAACGGCCTATGGCGCCAAGGGCGACGGCGTCACCAAAGACACGCACGCCATTCAAGCCGCCATCGACGCTTGCGCGGCCGGGGGCGGCGGCACCGTGCGCCTGGCCTCGGGAACCTTCCTTACCGGACCCATCGTGCTAAAAAGCCACATCACGCTCGAAGTGGATGCGGGCGCAACCCTGCTCGGCAGCCAGGACAAAGCCGACTATCCTCAAGTTCAGGAGTTGCGCGAGCCCGCCCTGCAGCCGCTCCTCAGCGCCACCAACGCCGAGCACCTCGTCATCCGCGGCGGCGGCACTGTCGACGGCAACGGAAAACCCTGGTGGGACGCGGTCTACGCGCATCGCGCCGGCTCCAACTTCGTCGCCGCCATGCGTCCCCGCCTCATCCTTTTCGATCACTGCAAGCACGTCCTCATTGAAAACATGACCATACAGAACTCAGCATCATGGCAGGTCGTGCCCTACTACTCCGACGACGTCGTAATCCGTAACGGCAAAATTCTGGCGCCCGCGCGCTCACCCAATACCGACGGCATTGATCCCTTTTCATCGATCCACGTCACCATCTCCCACATGACCATCGACACCGGCGACGACAACATCGCCATCAAGTCCGGCCAGCCCAACTCGCCCGGCCCCGATTCGCCCTCTACCGACATCACCATTACCGACTGCACTTTTCTTCACGGCCACGGCATGTCCATGGGCAGTGAAATTGCCGGTGGAGTGCAGCGCGTCCGCGCCCGCCGCATTCACTTTCAGGACACGGCCAGCGGCGTGCGCATCAAGTCCAATCGCGACCGCGGCGGCGACATCGGCAACTTCGACTTCCGCGACCTCACCATGGAAAATGTCGGCACGCCCATTCTCATCACCGAGTACTATCCGCGCATTCCCCAGCACGATACCGCGCAGCCGGTCACGCGCCTCACGCCGCGCTTTCACGACATCCGCATCAGCAATCTCAAAGCCATGGGCGCCAAAGAGGCGGGCATTATTGTCGGCCTTCCCGAAAGTCCCATCACCACCATCACGCTCGACCACGTTGAGATCGCCGCGCAAAAGGGCATGACCGTCAGCGATGCCACCGTGACGGCGCACGAATTTTCAGTGACCGTTGCCACGGGCGAACCCTACACCCTCGGTGAAAACGCGCATATCAATCGCAAGTAAGCGGGTATGCGCGGGTGCCCCACATCTCGCTTTTGAGATGTGGGGAAGCAAAACCAACTCCGTCGCTATACCTCAGGTGCCCCGCAACGGGCTAGCCGGCATCGTATACCCTTGAAGACAGCGATTTACCCCAGACCCCATGGCACGATTTCGTCTTCCAGCCCGCTCCAGACCGCAAAACCACGACCGCGTGCTACTCCTGATCGCGGTTTATAAATTTCTCCACGCGGCGCTGTTCTTCGCCATCGGCATGGGTGCGCACCGCCTGCTCCACAAAAACATCGCCGACCAGATCGAACTCTTTGCCCGCCATCTGCGTTTCAATCCCGAGTCGCGGCTCGTCATCTTCATCCTCCGCAAAGCCTCGTTCATCAACGGCCGTGTGCTCGAGCGCATCAGCCTTGTCGCCTATTGCTACGCGACCCTCACGCTGGTCGAAGGCATCGGCCTCTATCTTGAAAAGGCTTGGGGCGAGTTCCTTACCCTCGCCATTACCGCCTCATTTCTTCCCTGGGAGATTTTCGAAATCTTCCGCCGTCTCACGTGGGTCCGTGTCGGCCTGCTCACCATCAATATTCTGGTCTTCCTCTATCTATTGCGCCTGGTCCTCGATCGCGCCCGCCACCGGACCAAGGCATGGAAAAACTGATCCGCGCCCCACGTCCTTAACCGGCTAGAAGCTAGGAGCCGCCTTTCAAAGCACTCCCAACTCTTCCAACGCTGCCCGCAGCGCATCCGCCCCCGTGAACTGGATCGCCTTCATCCCCGCCGCCAAACCCCCGGCCACATTTTCTTGGCGATCGTCAATGAAGAGAACACGCTCGGGCTCGCAACCAAGAATATCCAGCGCCCTCCGATACATCGCCGGCTCCGGCTTGCGCAGGCCCAGATAACACGAACTGAACGCAACCTTGAAATACCGACGCAGGCCAAAGTGGCCAAAGCGGAATTCGTTGGTTTCGCGAGCTTCATTGTTCAGGGCGCCGATCATACATGGATTGGATTCCGCAAGCTCCGCAAGGATGTGCAAAGCTCCATAAGGCAATTTCTGTGATTGAGCGAGCATGAAGGAGAAAAATTCGCTGCGCGAAAATGCGCGCGGTTCATAGAACACCGCAGCGTCCAGATACTGATTGAGATCGATCTCGCCACTCTCCCAGGCTCCCATCACCTCGGCATGCCTGGTCTCGAGCGCCTCAGCATCCAGGCTGAAATGTGCCACGGCGGCCGCACGTTCCCCGCGATCCCAGCCGTTGGTCAGCAGGACTCCGCCTACATCGAAAAGCATTACGTCGAAGGGGAACATTTTGATCGTGGTTCGTGATTCGTGAATCGTGGTTTGTGGGGTCGCGTCAACCCACATTGGTGCGCGACTTCGATGGTAAAACAACTCGGATTCGATCTTGATGAAATCCCGGAGAAGCCAATCACGGTTCACGAATCACGATTCACGATTCACGACTCACGACTCTCGATTCACGCCTTGCTCGCGGAACTATCCCCGCACTGGTACCTGGCCTCGATCGCCAACACCTTTTTGAACCGCCGTTCAAACCGGCTCTCTTGCCCCTGGAATTTGGCCGCGATGAATGCGTGCGCCAGCTCGAACGCCAGCGCGGAGCCGATGATCCTCGCGCCCAGCACCAGTATGTTCATGTCGTCGTGCTCCACGCCCTGGTGCGCCGAGTAAGTGTCGTGGCAAATCCCCGCACGAATGCCGGGAATCTTGTTCGCCGCCACGCACACACCCACGCCGCTGCCGCAGATGAGAATGCCGCGCGGAGCCACGCCCGCCTTGATCGCCTCGCCCGTCTTCAGGGCGAAGTCGGGATAATCGTCCTCGGGTTCGACCTTGTACGCTCCCAGGTCGACAACTTCGTGGCCGGCCGCAACCAGGTTGGCGCGCACCTCTTCCTTCAACTCAAATCCCGCATGATCGGATGCAATGACGATTTTCACGATTGTCCCTTCTTGAGCGGAGTTGGCGGTGTTAGCGGAGCTAGCGGTGTTAGCAAAGGCTCAATGTCGCGGGAGTGTGACTCTAGCTCCGCTAACGCCGCTAGCCCCGCTAACTCCGCTACTTCACCAGCTTCTTCGCCCGCGCCGCCACATTCTCCGCGCTGAATCCAAGCTCCTTCATTACGATGGCCCCCTGAGCCGACGCGCCGAAGCGGTCGATCCCCACCACATCGCCGTCGAGGCCCACATACTTCCACCACCCCAGCGTCGCGCCCGCCTCAACTGCCAGCCTGGGCACGCCCGCCGGCAGCACACTGGCTTTATACTTCGCCGCTTGCTCATCGAAAATCTTCCAGCTCGGCATGCTCACCACGCGCGCGCCGATTCCCTCCGCGGCCAGCAGCTTTTGGGCGCCCAGCGCCACGCTCACTTCCGAGCCCGTCCCAATCAGAACCACCTTCGCGTTCGCCGCATCCTCCAGCACGTACGCGCCCTTGCTCACGCTCGCGTACATGTCGCGCTTCGACACGTCAATCACCGGCACATCCTGCCGCGTCAGCGCGAAGAACGCCGGCCCCTTGCGCTCCAACGCCAGCCGCCATACCGCTGCCGTTTCGTTCGCATCCGCCGGACGAAAATCCGTCATGTGCGGCACTGCGCGCAGCGCCATCAGATGCTCAATCGGTTCGTGGGTCGGCCCATCCTCGCCCACTCCAATCGAATCGTGCGTAAACACAAACAGCGAGTGCGCTTCCATGATCGCCGCAATGCGCAGCGCCGGCTTGGCGTAATCGGAAAACACGAAAAATGTCGATCCGAAAGGCTTCAACCCTCCGTGCACCGCCATGCCGTTCACTGCCGCACACATGCCCAGCTCGCGTACTCCGAAAAACACGTTGCGCCCTGCCGGGTCGGCGGCAAAATGCGCCGAATTCTTGAAAATCGTCTTCGTCGACGCCGTCAAATCCGCCGCCCCGCCAAACAGCTCCGGCACTGCGTCGAAGATTGCGTTCATCACCTGCTGGCCCGCGTTGCGCGTGGCGATGGGCTTCTCCGTCCCGAAGCTGGGAATCGCTTTCTCCCATCCCGCCTTCAACGCGCCCGACTGCGTCCGCTCAAACTCCGCCGCCAGTTCGGGAAATGCGGCCTTGTATCCGGCAAACAGCTGGTTCCATTCCGCTTCAAACTTCGCGCCGCGCTGCACCGCTTCGCGCCAGTTGGCCAGCGCTTCGTCCGGCACATAAAAATTCTGGTCCTCGGGGAACCCGTAGAACTTTTTCGTCGCCGCCGCATCCGCTGCGCTCATGGCTTCGCCGTGCACTTTGTTTGTTCCGGCAAGCGGGCTGCCGTAGCCGATCACCGTGCGCACGCCAATCAGCGATGGTTTGCCGGTCTGGGCTTTTGCCGAGACGATGGCCTCCTCAATACCCTCCAGGTCGTTGCCGTCCATCACGCGCTGCACATGCCAGCCGTAGGCCTCGAAGCGGTCGTAAACATTCTCGGTAAAGCTCCAGTCCGTCGGGCCGTCGAGCGAGATCAGATTGTCGTCGTAGAGCACAATCAACTTGCCCAGCCCGAGCGTGCCTGCCAGCGAAGCCGCCTCGTGCGACAGGCCCTCCATCAGGTCGCCGTCGCCGCACAATACAAACGTATGATGATCCACCACGTTGAAGCCCGACCGGTTGTACGTCGCGGCCAAATGCTTCTCCGCTATGGCCATGCCCACGCCCATTCCAAATCCCTGTCCAAGCGGCCCGGTCGTGGCCTCCACGCCATCGGTCAAACCGTACTCCGGATGTCCCGGCGTCTTCGATCCCCACGTGCGGAAGCTCTTCAAGTCGTCCAGCGTTACCTTGTAGCCGGTAAGAAACAGCGTCCCGTAGAGCAGCATCGACGCGTGCCCGTTCGACAGCACGAATCGGTCCCGATCGGCCCATTTGGAGTGCGCCGGATTGTGTTTCATCAGCTTGTGGAACAGCAGGTACGCTATCGGTGCGCAGCCCAGCGGCGCTCCCGGATGGCCGCTCTTGGCCTTCTCTACGCCGTCCAAGGCGAGCAGCCGCAACGTATTGATCGAAAGCTGGTCGAGTGAGGGTGACACAATACTGGAAGCCATATTTGTCTTTGATTTTCCTTTCGCTGAAGTGCGAACGCACTGGCCAAATCGGCTCTGTTAGATCCGTCCATCGAATACTTCGACTGTGCCCCATCCTTTTCCGCGCTTCTTAGGGATATGGGTGGGAAAACGAGCCACAATTCATGGACCGGATCAATCCGCCGCATCCACCTTGACCCTTACATTGTATCCAAGCCAGGCCTCCGGTCCGCTCCCCAATTCCGTCCAGTGCAACGTCCATTCCAATTCCCCGCAACCCGCCGGTGCGGCGATGTCGGCGCTGAATCCCGCGCTTCCCAGGCTCCGGCTGGCCGTCTTATTCATCGTCTGCCAGCCGTCCCCGCTCCACACCACCTCAAATCGGCCCTCATCTAGAATGCGCAGCGTACTTCCAGCCCCGATGCGCTGGATCGGCCGCCTGAAGCTGTAGATCTCAAGGCCCTCGCGGCGGCGCTTGCGGCCCTCCGGATCGCTATACCGCGCGTAGACCGGGTCGATGCGGTCAAAGACCTTGCCATCCGCAGCCGAGCGCATCAGTTTCAGGTACTCGGCATGCGCCCACACCAACGGCACCGCCGACCCCGCCGGCTGCCCCAGCCACAGACGCTGCTCCGGCCGGTCGGCCTCGTCCCACACCTGCTCCGGAAGCATCTGCCCGCACGTCGCAAACTTCTCATAAGTTTCGATCAGCGATCCAATGTCCTTGCCCGCTGCCAGTTCGTAATGGGCGCGCTCGCCGGTCAGCAAAGGCCACACCCGCCCCTGGCCCCATCCCTGATAGGGCCCTCCATCTGGTCGCTGCCCGTAGCCGTCCCCGTTGTAGCGCAACCATCCCGGCCCCTGCGGCAGATCCCGCTTCAGCACCGCGTCCACCACCTTCAACGAATCCACGATCAGCGGGTCGTCGGCCCGCCGCACGCCGTAGCGCACCAGCTCCAGAAATCCCGCGTCTATAATCTCCCGCGCCTCAAATTCCGTCCGCGTCCCCGGCGGCCGATTCGAAAGCCGGACCACTTCCTTGCCGCACTCCTCGTGCGCGTAAGCCTCGCCGCACTCCGGCGGCCTTATGCGCATGTAATGCCGCTTGATCTCCGGGTCGAGCACGCCGTTGTTCGTAACCGTCCAGTCTTCTAGGTGCCCCTCAATCCAATCGGCAAACTCCTCAAGAAACGTGGCCAACTCGTCGCCTTCGTAGGCGCGCGCAATCTCCGCCGCGCAGATCAGCCCGCCAATCACCGCGGCCAGTGTTGACGGCGAGTAGCCCGCATTCTCCTCCCAGCGATCCTGCTCGGTAATCGGCGCAGAGCGCACCAGAACCCCCGCCGCCCGCTCGATGAACGGAAAAAACGGCAGATTGCCCAGCCCGCCCGCTTTCCACAATCGCCACGCCAGAATCAGCGGAAACGCCACCTCGTCCAGTTGCTTGCCGCACCAATAGGGAGTGCCGTCAATCCAGAAATTCTGCGCAAAGCTACCATCGGGCAGCTGCGTGCACGCCAGATATACCAGCGCTCGCCGCGCCGTCTCTATGCGTCCGCAAGCCAGCAGCGCGGTCGCCGTCTGCACCATGTCGCGCGTCCACACCAGGTGGTAACCGCCCAGGTCTTCGTCACCCTTCACCTGCCCCCATGGAATCGAAGCCGACGCCACAAACGCGCCCGAATACGATTTGTCTTCGTGCGCCAGCAGCACCGCATGGCTGGCGCGCAGCAACTTGCCGCCGTCTCGTGTACGGCCGGCAAGCCACTCAGGATACGCCGCCCGGTGCCACTGCACGATGAACCGCTTGCACTGTTCCTCAAATGGAGTCGAGAGCGCCCCCATCATCTGCTGCAGCGCGGTGTGATGCCCATTGCCAATTCCGATCGCCAGCGTGAATTCCCGCACCGCGATGCCGCTTTTTTCCTCCGTGCCCGATGCCTCGCCGAGCTTCATGCGCCCTTCCTCGGCTCTCTCCGCGTTGCACTCCAGATCGATCTCGCCCATCACCGCAACGTTGCCGTCCGTCGCCGAGCCGAACTCCCAATCCATCTTGAAGTTCTGCATCAGATCCTGCCAGCCGTCGCTCGCGCCCACAAACCCGCAACTCATGCGCGCAAATCCGCAACTAGCCGTCATGGCCAGCGACCAATGATGCTTCCACGCCAGCAGCACGTTGTGCCCGGCCAGGTCCAGCGCCCGCGCCGAATTGCCCGCCCCGCCGCCGCCCAAATGCGGCGCCAGCAGCGCATAAACCTTCAGCCGCGGAATCAAATCCGCACGGCCTTCCAGCCGCACATGCTGCAGCACCACGCCATGGTGCGGGTCCGTGATCATTTCCTTGGTCAGGCTGTAGCGGCCATCCGGGTCGCGGTTCACATAGCGCACGGCAAGCGCCGAAGGGTCGATGTACTCGAAACTCGTCTTCAGGTGACGCTTCTCCTCGTGCACAAACGTCTCGCCGTCGGTGATCAGGAATCCCATGTCCCGCACCTGCGGGCGATCGATCGTGGAGTAGTACACCTCGTTCAGGATTCCGTGCGAGCACGTGAACCACACGCGGCTCGACGCCGCGTAGGCCGTCACCACCGCGTCCTTCACGCTCGACGTCCACCGCGGCTCCAGCCCGGGCGCGCCAAACGCCTCGCCCTGCTGCTCAAGCCACCGATACAAAGGCTGATCGCTCATGCGCACACCAACTCTAGCGTCCTGTCTCCGAAATTCGCATCATAATGATCGGTCATCCTGAGCGAGTCCCGGCGCGCCGGGACGAGTCGAAGGACCTGCATTTCGGGCCTTGGACTTATGCTTCGAATTTCTGGGACACCACTCTAGTCCCTACGTTCCCGCCGTCCTCGCCCTCACCAGCATGTACTTCACCGCCGCCTCAATCTCCGCCGGCGTCACATCCTCCACCACGCCCGCGTCGCCAATCCCGATGGGCAGCACAAACCGCCGCACCCCTCCCACATTCTTTTTATCGCTTCCCGTCGCCGCCATCACACGCCCCGCAGGTACCTTCAGCCTCGGCGGCGGCCCGTAGCGATAAATCAGCTTCTCCATCCGCTCCATCTGCGCCCCGGTAATCGTGCCCCGCCGCCGCGCCACGGCCAGCGCCGCCACCATGCCCCACGCCACGGCCTCGCCATGCAGCATGGCCTTGTAGCGCGTCGCCTGTTCCAGCGCGTGGCCCACGGTGTGCCCAAAATTCAAAATCATGCGCAACCCGCCTTCGCGCTCGTCGCGCCGCACCACGTCGGCCTTCATCCTGATCGACGCCGCAATCACCCGCTCCAGCGCCTTCGGCTCTCGCTCGAGAATCGCATCCGCGTGTTCCTCCATGAAGCGCACCAGCGCCCGGTCGCGAATGATGCCCGCCTTCACGCTCTCCATCAGCCCCGCGCGCAATTCGCGGTCCGGCAGCGTTCCCAGCACGCCGATATCGGCGAACACCGCCCGCGGCTGCAGAAAATTCCCGACAAGATTTTTGCCCTCGGGCAGGTTCACGCCCACCTTACCGCCCACGCTCGAGTCGACCTGCGCCAAAAAAGTCGTCGGCACCTGCACATATTCGATCCCGCGCATGAACACCGCGGCCACAAACCCGCCCACGTCGCCCACAATGCCGCCGCCAAAGGCAATCAGAAAACTTCCCCGATCGCCCCCCGCGCGCACCATCTCGCGCGTCAACCGCTCCACGCTTGCCATGGTTTTGTAGCGTTCGCCCGGCTGCAGAAAAAGTACTACGGGGGCCTCCGAAAAGGACTGCTGCATGCGATGCCGCCACAGCGCCCAGATCTCCGGCGAAGTCAGAACAAAAACCCGCCGCGGCAACCGCCCCACCGCCCGTTCAATCCGCGGCGCCAGCGTCTCCAGCAGCCCGCTCCCCGTCACTACGTCATACTTCGCCGATGGCGTCTCTACCCGTATCGTCTGCACGTCTTAATCCTAAAGCCTCGTGGACGGAGAGCCGGAAATCGACGGGCCACACACCCACCATCTTGAACACCCATGCCTATGAGAACTGCCGCCGTGACAGGGTCTCCTTGCCAGTTATATCCTCGCAAGTTGGGAAACGGTCACTAAGGAGCAACGATATGAGCGAAATGGGAGATCATCCCCTGGAAAGAGCCGAAGAGTTCATTCAAATGTTCAATCGAGTCGCCGACTTCCTCTTGCAACTTGTCAACCCGGAAAACTTCGCAGCCTTCGGGAAATTGGTCGATGCAGCGGCGGCCCGTAGCGCCGCAGTGCTCGCGAACGCGGCCGCGCTGAAGCAGTTTGCCAAGCTTCGCAACGCCATTGTTCATGACGCGGATTATCCTCGCCATATCGTTGCGGTACCCTCACCAGAAGCCCTGTCGAAGTTCAAGCAAGTCGCCCAGGAAGTCCTCGAGCCGAAGCCCCTAATACCGACATTCGCCAACTACGTACGTTGCTTTTCCTTGACCGATAGCTTACCCAATGTCCTCGGGTTTATGAGAGAGCACGATTTCTCCCAGGCTGTCGTTAGAGGCAGCGATGGAAGACTTAGAATTCTGACCGTTGAGGGTATTACTTGGTGGCTCGCTGAAAATCTCGGCGGCAATTAAAGCCAGGTGAACAAAGCGATAATCAGCGACATCATCGCCCTGGAGCCTCCCGGCGGATTCATTATATTCGGCCCCGACAAGACGATCTTTGATGCAGCTGATGCATTCAAGAACGCGGTGCACCGCGAAGCCACTCGCCTATACGCAATTGTCATCACGGGAAACGGAGACGACTCGGATACGCCTATCGGATTTGTTACGCCATGGGACATACTACACAACCCTCGTGCGCGATGAAGTGCGGCAGACCGACGGCGCGCTGCCCGTGCCGAAGTGGCGCTACAATCCCGGCCGACCCGCCACCAACCCGCCTTAAGCAAAATTGACTGCAATGGCGAACAGGCCTATCCTTTGTGCGAACTCAATAGTCCAGGTAGAGGGTCATGGTATGCAATGGCTGGGGACAGTCCTCTTCTGCATTTTGCTTTTCCTTTCCCGTGTTGCAGTCGGAGAGCAAGGAACAATCCATACATGGACAGGCGCTTGCTCCATTTGCCAAAGCAGCATCTTCAACCCCGGCTGGAATTCGGACGGCACGGGCCTCTTTATGGAGGAGATAGACAGTGGGACCGTATTCAGCGCGGCAGGGATTTCGGGAAATTCCGGCGATTACGAGGTGTCCCTGGTATTCGGCCTGTCCGGCAACGCATCCGTAACAATCAACCCTGTGACAGACGTGACCCTCGAGACAAATTCATCCCCGCACATGGTTCTCGACGCGCTTGAACGACCGGACCCCAGGATACCGAAAGCCGATATTGGCGTTCAAAAGCAATTTGCCAACAAGCCGATAACCTTTAACTCCGCTGGTGAGTCTGGGGGCGGTTTCCTTTTCTTCCCCTTCGATTCGGACGCCTCAATGGTTACTGTCGTTGTGCATCTGGGCGGCGAAGTGTTCAGATTTCCTTTCGCGAGCGTCCCATCCGTCCCGGGAAAATTTGGCGATCCTGAGCACATCTCCACACAAACAAGCGCGCCGCCGATGACCGGCTCTCATCCCAGTCCCCCCGCGGGCCAAGTTTTGCGAGCCGAGGCCAATCCGGCGATCGCTCCCACGCCCAACCTCCCAACGGGCCGAATATCTGGAGGGTGCGCAAAAAACATATCCTTCGCGGTCGCCGAAGGCGGACAAATCGTGTCAAGGGCGCCGCAATTCACGCAGAAGTGGATCGAGAAGAATCAAAAGAAATACGCAGGTCTCTGCTTTTCCCAGACCCCCAATCCCCAATCCACCAATTATGTTCTTGTCTTCTCGATTTCTCGGTCTTCGTTCAACGGAGTTTTTCCGACCGTCGTAACGTCAACGAGCACAAACTCCTCACCCGTCTCAGGGAGCGGGACCATCACAAGCAGTTCTGGGAGCATGTGGAATTACACATACGAGGGGACCGAGACAACAACGACCACGACATCAACCCAGGAGAACCTGCCGTACACGGACACCACTTCGACGCTTTATGTAAACGCTTATAGCCAGAACGGCACCTTGATTTCACAACGATGGCGCTCCGTCACGTCCCGCCAGGGCGGAGAAGGAGCTAACACGTTGGGCTACAACCTCGGCTCGGCGCTGGCGGCGATCCACGTTAAGGAGCGTCTGCTCAAAGACTCCGTCGAAGACGTTGCCAAGTAGGATGGGCCCCTGGATGGATTGACCGGGCGCCCCAAGGTCCCCGACCTTTCGGCGGGCGGTTCACCGCGACGAGGATGCCCTCTTCACCCCGTTCCCCGCATCTCCTCCCGCGCAATTCGCCGCAGCGCCTCATTGATCAGCGCCTGGTAGCCCATCGCCCACTTTCCCAAATTGACGCATGTCAAGCCCTCAAGGCGCCGAAAACCACCCTTTCCCCTCATTCCACTGCAAATAAATCCTTCCCGAAAAGCACGGATAATTTCGCTGCTTTACCTACACTTATCTCAGTAGCGGGAATCACGGCGAGGAACATGCGAACGGCCCGGAACGAACAGCCCACGGCCGTCTGCTTTTCGGGGCTTTTCCGTGAAGCCGCACGTAACCCATTTACTATCAAATATCTGCAACTAACCCCCTTTCTTTGCATATATCTACGGCGAGGCTCGCTGTCTAACCTCCTGAAAACGCGGTATTTGTTTACAGAGATAGGGGGGAGGGGGAGGGGGGAGGGAGGGTACCATTGAGTAAACAGTCGGCGTCATCCGCATGCTGGTCCACATGGGCTCAACCCCCCTACCGGCCGGCTGGCTTGCTCGCTGGCTCCCTTGTTTCCTCGGTCCCTTGGTCCCTCGGTCCCTGTTCTTGATAGCCTCAAAGGTTATGACAAAGGTGGATTTTCTGGTCATGGGCGCGGGCGTCGCCGGCCTTCGCGCCGCCATCGAGCTCGCGCAACACGGCGAGGTTCTCGTCGTCACCAAGGAATCGCTCAGCGAATCGAACACGCACTACGCGCAGGGCGGCATTGCCGTCGCCATGGAGGGCGAGAAAGACGTCGCCCTGCACCTCGAAGACACCGTGAATGCCGGTGACGGAATTGTCAACCGCCTCGCAGCCGAGGCGCTGGTCTCCGAGGGCCCGCTGCGCGTAGCCGAACTCATCGAGTGGGGCGCGAACTTCGATGAGGCCACGGACGCGGAAGGACGTCGCCTGGACGGCCAGTACCTGCGCACGCGCGAAGGCGCGCACTCGCTGGCTCGTATTCTGCACGCCAGCGGCGACGCTACCGGCGCAGAGATCAGCCGTGCCCTCGTCGCGTTTGCCCGCGCGCAAAAAAATATCCGCTTTGCCGAGTGGACGCGCGTCTCCGGCCTCATCGTCGCCGACGGCCGAGTCACAGGCGTCGATCTTGCCGCCGCCGAGCCTCCAAACGCGCAACCAGGTGTCGTCGACCACACGCCGCGACAAATTGCCGCGCGCTCCGTCCTCATCGCCAGCGGCGGCGCAGGTCAGGTCTACTCTGACACCACAAATCCCGCCGTAGCCACAGGCGATGGCATCGCGCTCGCCGCGTTAGCCGGAGCCGAGCTCGCCGACATGGAGTTCTACCAATTCCATCCCACGGCGCTGGCGCTGCCGAGCGCCCCGCGTTTCCTCGTCTCCGAAGCCCTGCGCGGCGAGGGCGCGTATCTGCGCAACGATCGCGGCGAGCGCTTCATGGAGCGCTATCATCCGCTTCTCGAACTTGCGCCGCGTGACGTAGTGGCCCGCGCCATCGCCCGCGAAGGCCTGGCCGAAGCCGGAGCGCAAAGTAGCGCCCCCGCAGCATTGCGTCCCGTTTATCTCGACATGCGTCACGTGCGCAACATCGACCTCATCGCGCGCTTTCCCGGCATCAGTGCATTCCTCGCGCAATACGGCCTCGACTTATGCCGCGACTTGATCCCCGTGCGTCCCGCCGCACACTACCTCATGGGCGGCATCCGCACCGATCTCGGCGGCCGCACCAATCTTGCCGGGCTTTACGCAGCCGGCGAAGCCGCCTGCACCGGCGTGCACGGCGCCAATCGTCTGGCCTCGAATTCTCTCCTCGAAGGCCTCGTCTTCGGCGCACGCGCCGCGCGCTCCATGCTTGCCGATGCGCTTCCGCTCGCCTCCGCATCGGCCGCACCGGACCTGGGCCCAGCTCCGCAGCACCTTTCGGCGGAAGAAAGTCCGCGCGTCGAGACTCTCATCGCCTCGCTGCAAGCCTCCATGTGGTCCAACGCCGGCCTGTTGCGCGAGGAGTCCTCGCTCCGTCAGGGCTTGGCCGCGCAGGCCGAAACTGAAAACGCTCTAGCCGAGATTGCCGCCAGTGGCCGCACCAGCCGCCGTCTCGCAGAAGCGCAAGCCCTGAGCCGCGTAGCCCACGCCATCCTCGCCTCCGCGCTCGCCCGCACCGAGAGTCGCGGCGCACACTTCCGTTCCGACCATCCCCGCCGCAACGACGCGAACTTCCGCAAGCACTCCATCCTCAGCAGCGACGGCAAAGTCCGCTTCGAAGCCTGGTAGCGCCCTCGCTAACTCACTGACCCGCTGACTCGCTGACCTGCTGCACCCGCCACCGCGCACACCGCCAGAATCACGCCAATCACCACCAGCGAGATCGTGGCCGGCACCTCGATCCATCGCGCCGCCAACATCTTCAGCGCCGCAAACGCAAGAATCGCGCCCAGCCCGTAATGCAAATTGCGAAAGCGCTCGAGCATCCCGGCCAGCGCAAAGTAAAGCGAGCGCAGTCCCAGAATCGCCATTACATTTGACGTGTACGCCACAAACGGATTGTGCGTAATCGACAGCACCGCCGGAATGGAGTCGGTGGCGAACAGCAGATCCGTGGCCTCAACCGCCAGAATCACTGGCACCAGCGAACCCTTCGCCGGCTGCAGCCGCACAATCCACTCCGGTATCGCCGCGCGCGCCGAGCCGCCGCGCACCAGCCGCCACGCCGTGTAGAGCAGAAACAGTCCGAAGACCCACGTCACCCACTCGAACCGCTGCAACAACGTGATGCCCACCGCGATGAACCCGGCCCGCAGCACAAACGCGCCCCACACGCCCCACAGCAGCGTCTTGTGCTGCCGCTGCGGACCGATCTGAAACCCCTGAAACACCACCAGGAACACAAAAAGATTGTCGATGCTCAGCGACGCTTCGATCGCGTACCCGGCCGCAAACTCCAGCGCCGCCTGCCGCCCCTGCGCCACGGCGATCCAGCAGGCAAATCCCGCCGCGGCCAGCACCAAACCCGCGGTCCCCACCCACACGAATGCCTGGGCGTGCCGCGATGCGTGCCGGTGACCGGGCATAAACGAGTCCGCCAGCAGCACCACAGCCACCACCGCGTGAAAGCCCACCCACCATGTCCAGGAAACGCCCGCAACCATAGCTGGATGCTATCGCAGCGCTTCAAGTTCTCGCTGTCTTTTCATCTGAATCCTTGAGACGCATGGGGTCTTTCGCGCATCTTTTCAGTAGGGGTCCTCCATTGGGTGAATTCACCAATCCGCCCGGGTACAAGCAATCGCCCCCGCGCCGTCCCCGCGTGGTCATTGTCGGCGGAGGCTTTGCCGGCCTCAACTCGGCCACTGGCCTGGCACACTTGCCCGTCGATGTAACCGTGGTCGACCGCCGCAATCATCATCTCTTCCAGCCCCTGCTGTACCAGGTGGCGCTGGCAGTGTTGTCGCCCGCCGACATCGCCCAGCCCATCCGCTCCATCCTCCGCAACCAGCACAACACTGAGGTCCTCATGGACGAGGTGGTCGGCATCGACATCGCTGCGCGGCAGGTGGAGCTTGCGAGCGGCTCCCGGCTTCTTTACGACTATCTGGTCCTCGCCACCGGCGCCACCCACTCCTATTTCGGCAACGATCAGTGGGAGCCGCTCGCGCCTGGCCTCAAAACCGTCGAGGACGCCATCGAGATTCGCCGCCGCGTGTTGCTGGCCTTCGAGCTAGCCGAGCGCCAAATGCTGGAGCAGGGCTGGCACCCTCCGCTCAATTTCGTCGTCATTGGCGCGGGGCCCACCGGCGTCGAACTCGCCGGCGCCATCAGCGACATTGCGCGGCTCTACATGCGCTGCGACTTCCGGCACATCGACCCCACCAAGAGCCGCGTGATGCTGCTCGACGGCGGCCCGCGCGTACTGGCGGCCTATCCACTGGATCTCTCTGTAAAAGCCGAAGCCGAGCTCAAACGCCTCGGCGTCGAAGTCCACACGCAGATGCAGGTCACCGGCGTCGGTCCCGGCTGGGTCGAAGCGCGGGGCCAGCACGGCAATTTCCGCACTGAAGCTGTCGTCACGCTGTGGGCCGCAGGCGTGCTCGCCTCGCCGCTGGGCAAGTTGCTGGGCGCGCCACTCGACCGCCGCGGCTGCGTCCTGGTCGACAGCCGGCTCAATCCGCCCGCGCTGCCGGAGGTCTTTGTCCTCGGCGACCTCGCCCACTTCGAGCAGGATGGCCGCCAGATCCCCGGCGTCGCTCAGCCGGCCATGCAAATGGGCGATCACGTGGGAAAAATCATCGCCGCCGACCTTGCCGCCAAGCCGCGCCCCGCCTTCCGCTACTGGGACAAAGGCGATATGGCCACCATCGGGCGCATGGCCGCGGTGGCCGATGTGAAGTGGCCCTTCAAAGCCCACATGAGCGGCTTCCCCGCCTGGTTCACGTGGGTCACCGTGCACATCTTTTTTCTCATCGGCTTCCGCAACCGCATTTCGGTGTTGATCAACTGGGCGTGGACCTATTTCAACTTCACGCGCAGTGCGCGCTTGATCATCGGCGACCAGAATCTCCCCGGCTGGAAGGATCAGCCGCGGGACGGCGCGACAGAGCCGGACGCACATCCCGAGACAAAGGCCGTCGAGTAAAATAACCAAAGAATGCTCGATCTATCTTTCGTTCGCGCCAACCTGGAGTTGGTGGAAGAAAAGCTCCGTGAGCGGGGCGCCGACCCCGCCGCGTTGCTGGGCGATTTTCGCGCTCTCGACAAGAACCGGCGCGAGGCTATCACCCAATCGGAACAGCTCAAGGCCCGCCGCAACGAGCTGTCGCAGCAGGTGGGCGCGCTGAAAAAAGCCGGCAAGAATGACGAAGCCTCGGCCGTCATGGATGAGACCCGCGCCCTCAAAGACAAACTCGACGAACTCGACCGCGCCGCAGCCAGCCTCGACGAGCAATTGCGCCAGTCTCTCGCCCGCGTTCCCAACCTCACCCGCGACGAAGTCCCCGTCGGCCTCTCCGAGGCCGACAACAAAACCGTCAAGACCTGGGGCGAGCGGAAAAGATTCGACTTCGAGCCCAAACCACACTGGGAGATCGGCGAATCCCTCGGCATTCTCGACCTCGAGCGCGCCGCCAAGCTTTCCGGCGCGCGTTTCGCCGTCTACATGGGCGCAGGCGCCCGCCTCGAGCGCGCACTCATCAGCTTCATGCTCGACATGCACACCCAGAAGCACGGCTACAAAGAAGTGCTGCCGCCGTTCATGGTCAATTCCAAATCCCTCTTCGGCACCGGCCAGTTGCCCAAGTTTGGCGACGATCTGTTCCGCTGCTCCGATGCCGATGTCGAAGCCGCCACGCGCGGCGAGTTCAGGGACAACGACCACTGGCTCATCCCCACCGCCGAGGTTCCCGTCACCAATCTTTACCGCGACGAGATTCTCGAAGAAGCGCGGTTGCCTATTTCGCTCACGGCCTACACGCCGTGCTTCCGCGCCGAGGCCGGCGCGGCGGGCAAAGACACGCGCGGCATAATTCGCCAGCACCAATTTCAAAAAGTCGAGTTGGTTAAGTTCACGCGCCCCGAAGAGTCGGACGCCGAACACGAAAAGCTCACTCGCAATGCCGAAGAGATTCTGGAGGCGCTGGAATTGCCCTATCGCCGCGTTCTTCTCTCGACCGGCGACACCGGCTTTTCCGCAGCCAAGACCTACGATCTCGAAGTCTGGTTGCCCGGCCAGAATCTTTACCGCGAAATCTCCTCCTGCTCCAACTTCGACGCCTTCCAGGCGCGCCGCGCCAACATCCGATTTAGGCCGTCGGGCCCCAAGGCCAAGCCTGAGTTTGTGCACACCCTCAACGGCAGCGGCCTTGCCGTAGGCCGCACCTGGCTCGCAATTCTTGAGAACTACCAGCAGGCCGACGGCTCGGTCGAAATTCCTCAGGCCATTCGCCCCTACATGGGCGGACTCGATAAAATTGTGAGGGAGTCCTGATGGCATCTGCCTCATCCAATGGCGCCCCTGTCGGCGCGACCGCCCAACCCAGGCGCGGCATCAAGCAAATTCTGCGCAGCTATTTCTACTGGACCTACTCGCGCGGATCGATCCACTTTGATGTGATGGTGACCCTAATCCTGCTCTTCATCTTCATCACGCCACATCTATGGGATTACGGCGCCAAGCCGCCGCTCTCCGCAGGCCCCGCGCATCCCATGCAGGTGGTCGGTAACGGCCGCGGCGTCATCGTCACAGTGCAGGCTTCGGATGTAACGATTCCCGCGGGCGCCTCCAACCAGCAAGTCAAAAAGGCGCTGCGCCAGGCCATCGAGCCCGTGATGGGCGACTCCGTCTTCGTGGAGAAGTGGGAGACCGTCAGCGACGCCCAGGGAAATCTGACATGGAAGATTTGGGCGCACCGGTAAGCTCGTTTTTCTCATCCTCAGGGCCCATTTCTGCGTCAAACAAGTGAAGGAAGATCATGCACTCACGCTATTCTTTTGTATCTCTTGCGCTCGTTGCGCTCGCCATTCTGCCGCTCCGCCCCGCACACGCTCAAGATTTGGCTACTGTGCTCGCGAAGCTCGATGCCGCGGCCAAGGACTTTCACACTACGACCGCCACTGTCGAATTCGACAGCATTCAGACCGACCCGGTACCGGACACAGACGTGCAAAAAGGCACTGCGTATTATCAGCGCAGCGGAACCACCTTCCAGATGGCTGGTCATATTAATGAGCACAACAATCATCCCAGCGGGAAGACTTATGTCCTCTCGCACGGAGTTCTGCGCATCTCAGAAACCGGCAAAGAGGCCGACGCCAAAACCATTACCCAGGCCAGCAAGTACGAAGGCTATTTGATGCTTGGCTTCGGCGCCAGCGGCAGCCAACTTGCGGAAAAGTGGGACATTAAATATCTCGATCAGGAAAAAATCGACGGCGTCCTAACCGACAAGCTGGAGCTGGTGGCGAAAGATCCAACCGTGCGCAAGAACATTGTCAAGGTCACCGCCTGGATGGACACGACTCGCGCCGTCAGTCTCAAGGTGATCTTCGACGAGGGCCAAGGGCAATCCTATGTCTGCCACTACACCAACATCAAGGTGAATCAACCCTTGCCGAAAAACGCCTTCAATTTCGACAAGTAAAGCCGGTCCATCAGCCGCGAAAGCGCCACACCACCCAGCACAAACAGCATGGGGAAACACTCCAGCGTGTAGCGCGTCTCGGGCGCTTCCACGGTCCCGAGCAACAAGCTGCGCAGCAGCAGATAGGCAAGCAGCGCGCCCCAATAGCGCGGCCGCAGGCAAATCCCAATAATCCCCAGCAGCAGGTAAAGCGCATTCAAGCCCGCGTAGGCCCAGCTGAATTCGGTCTCCGCGTGATGATGCGCGTAGACCCACCAGTCGAGGTCGATGTTCAGGTTTTCGACGCGCGGGCGCAGCCACATATCGGCCACGCGCCCCAGCGGCAGCCACACATTGTAGCGCCACGAATGCGCGGCGATGCGCTCCTCCGCGAGCCGCTCAAAGCCCGATTCGATCCAGGGCGTCAGCGCCATGCCGTGGCTGTTGTAGTCCTCGGCCAGCGCCGTGGTCTCGGCGTATTCGGCCGGCGTGTCGAAGGCGCGGTTGGGCAACTCGCTCACATCCAGCTTGTCCCCTGGCACATTCCAATAGATCTCGTACGTCGAGATGAAATCTAGGCACCAGCTCTTCACCCAGCGCTCCCATCCGGGATTGGTGCTTTCGCCGGGATCGGTAGCCAGCCGCGGCGCCAGCGGCTCAATCACGTGAAAGACGCGCCAATTCCGCGCCGTCCACACGGCAAAAGGCGTCAGCGCCATCAACACGCAAACCACGGCCATGCGCGCTATTGAAGTAGCGCCGGTCTCCTGACCGGTTGTCGTGCGGGTCTCCAGAACCGCACTTGTTTGCTGAACAGCTAGAGGCCGGCGGCACGATCGTCCTGATCCAGCAAACAACACCGGCGCGAAAGCCACCGCGGCCAGCGTGCCATCGGGGCGCAACAGCGCCGCTCCGGTAACCGCGAACGTAAACCAAAGCGCATTCACCCAGCGCGGATCATCGTGAAAGCGTGCCATCGCCCACATGGCCAGCGCCAGCATGAAGAGGGTGGGCGTTTCCGCAAGCGGAGCCGCCGTGTACGAGGCCGTGAACGGGCACAGCGCCGCTAACCAAAGAGTCATAAGCGCCGCGGCTCGCCCGCTCCGGGGCACAATCCGCCGCACAAACCCGGCCAGCAGTAGGCAGCCCAGCAAATCAAGGGCAATCTGCACACACGCCGCGGCGAAGTAGTTCTCCATCCCGAAGATCTTGAAGCACAAAGCGAGAAACAGCGGGTAACCCGGCAGCCGGATCAGCGTCGAGTAGATCGCGTCGCCGGGCTGGGTCAGCGCATATCGGCCATGCAGTAGAAGATTCTTGGCCAGCTCCCCGTAAATCAGCGTGTCGCCGTCGACATCGAAGAGTTTTCCCAGCATCCAAAGGCGCAATGCCAGGCCCACGCCCAGGGCAAGCGCCACAGGCAGGGCCGGGCGCAGATACGCCGCCGCCCCGCGCGCCGACATACGCAACGAGGCTCGCAAGCGGGCTCGCATCCGGGCCGTCAATTGACTCTCTTGGGCAGCTTCCATACGATTCGTACTGTATAGCAGCGTACGGCATTTCCAGGGATTGCGCGCCTTGCCAATCGTGGGCCAGGGCGGTCAGCTGGGGGGTGCCGTGGCCTTTTTTGCGCGATTTTCGCGCCGGAGTCATCTAAACCACTCATGCCCGACCGGCAAATCTTCTACGACCCGCAACGCAAGCGCTGGAAGCGTCTGCGCCGCATTCTGGATATAACCGCCGTGGTGTCCACCCTGGTGGTCGCCGGCTTTATCTTCAATGTGCTGCGCGGCCAGCATCTGCCGGAGCTCTTGCTACCGCTCCCCCGTCACAATTACAAGGCACTGCCCGACATCTCTGCTCTCCGCAACACCAAAAACCAGCGTCCCGCGCGCCGCAAAACCAAGCGCAAGCCTTCTGAAATTCCCTTGAATACCGGTGAAGGATTGCGCGCCGCCTATTACGTGCAGGACGACGCGGCCAGCTACTCCTCGCTCATTGAACACGTGCACCAGATCGACCTGCTGTTCCCGCAGTGGCTGCACGTGGACTCGCCCCAGGGCACCCTCATGATGATGAGCGGCGACAACCTGCGCGAATTTCCCGTCATCCAGGGCGCCACCGTGCATGATCCCGACGACCTCAACAAGGTCAAGCTGGTCATTCAGACGGCCCACACCGACACCGAAATCTTCCCTGCCCTCAACAATTTCAATCCCCACACCCAGGACTGGGACACAGGTGTTGGCGATGCGCTCCAGGATCCCGCCAAAAGCGCCGCGTTTCGCCACCAGATCATGCGCTTTCTCACCACGTATCCCGTCTATCGCGGCCTCTCTCTCGATATTGAAAGCATCCCCGACGAAGACGGTGCCGCCTACCTGAGCTTCATCCAGGCGCTCTATCAGGACATGCGCGCCCGCAATCTGCGCCTCTATGTCAACGCCGCCGTGGCCACCAGCGACAGCGATCTCAAGGCCATCGCCGACAACTCCGACGGCATCATTCTAATGAACTACGACGAGCACCAGACCACCAGCGATGCTGGTCCCATCGCCAGCCAGCCCTGGTTCATCGCCAATCTGGTCCGCGTGCTCAAAGTGGTACCCAAGGAAAAACTCATCTGCGGCGTGGGCAGCTACGGCTACGATTGGGCGCTCTCCATTCCCGACCCCAAGGATCCCCATCATCCCAAACCCAAGGTTCTCAATACCGATATTCTCTCCGTCTCCGATGCCTGGGAGCGCGCCTCCGACGCCGACGCCGATCTCGATCTCGACTACGACGCCCTCAATCCTCACTATGAGTACATCGATGAGGATGCGAACCAACGCCACGTGGTCTGGTTCCTCGATGCGGTTTCGCTGCTCGACGAGATGCGCGCCGCGCGCCAGCTCGGCCTGCAGACCTTTGCCCTCTGGCGGCTAGGCGGAGAAGACGGTTCGCTCTGGAATATCTGGGATCACCCCAGTGACCCGTCTTCGCTGCAGGCGCTCAACGACAACGTCCCGCCCGGCCACGACGTGGACACCGAGGGCGTAGGCGACATTCTGCGCATCACCGGCCAGCCCCAGCCTGGCAAGCGCACCGTGGAAGTGGATACCGACGAGCCCGACCCGCGCAAAAAGCTCATCGTCGATGAGCACATGGACGTGTATCCGCACCCCTGGGTCGACCAGCAGTACGGCTACCATCCCCATGATCTTGCGCTCTCCTTCGATGACGGCCCCGATCCCAAGTGGACACCCAAAATTCTCGACGTCCTCAAACAGCATCACGCTACCGGCACTTTCATGCTCATCGGTTCAGAGGCTGCAGACAACATCGGCGTCATGGAACGCATCGTCCGCGAAGGCAACGAGATCGGCAATCATACCTGGACGCATCCCGACATCAGCGAGATCTCCGCGCGCCAGCTCGATCTTGAGGTGAAACTCACCGAGCGACTCTTCGAGAGCAAACTGGGCATCCAGCCGCTCTACTTCCGCCCGCCTTACGACATCGACGAAGAGCCCGACACCGACCTTGAAGCCGAGCCCGCCTGGCGCATCCAGCAGGAAGGCCTCACCATCATCGGCAGCAAAATCGACACCGACGACTGGATCGTCAACCCAAGAAAGAAACCGCAGGAGATCATCGATTCGGTGCTCTCCCAGTTGCAAAACATGCAGACCAAGCCGCAGTTCCAGGGCTCCATCGTCCTCATGCACGATGGCGGCGGCGACCGCTCCGCCACTGTGGCTGCGCTGGGTCCGCTCATTGATGCGCTGCGCGCCCACGGCTACACCATCGTGCCCGTCTCCGCGCTCATGGGCAAAACCACCGCCCAGGTCATGCCGGCGCTCACCTTCTGGCAGCGCCTGCGCACCCTTCCTGACTCCATCGCCTTTTCCGCGGTCGATTTCATCAGCAACTTTATCTTCATAGTTTTCTTCTTTGGCGACGTGCTGATGAGCGCGCGCCTCATCATCGTCGGCATCTTCGCCATCATCGACCGCATGCGGCGTCCCCACAGCCAGGCCTCGCCCGGCTTTTGTCCTCGCATTGCCGTTCTCATCCCCGCCTATAACGAAGAATCCGTCATCGTGCGCACCGTCCGCTCCGTGCTCAATTCCGACTACAAAAACCTCCGCGTCATTGTCATCGACGACGGCTCCTGCGACCGCACCGCTGAAGTGACCGCCGCTGCGTACGCCCAGGACATCGCCGCCGGCCGCGTGCAGGTGCTCACCAGGCGCAATGCAGGCAAGGCCGCCGCCCTCAACTACGCCCTCGACCGCATCTCTGAGGAGGTCTACATCGGCATCGATGCCGACACCGTCATCGCTCCCGACGCCATCTCCAAACTCATTCCTCACTTTGAAGATCCTGCCATCGGCGCCATCGCCGGCAACGCCAAGGTCGGCAACCGCGTCAACCTCTGGACCCGCTGGCAGGCTCTCGAATACATCACCAGCCAGAACTTCGAGCGCCGCGCCCTCAATCTCTTCCACGTCATCACCGTAGTTCCCGGCGCCATCGGCGCATGGCGCACCGCGCCCGTGAAAGCCTTAGGCGGATACCCGCTCAACACTGTGGCTGAAGACGCCGACCTCACCATGGGCCTGCTCGAACAGGGTTGGAAAGTCGACTATGAAGACCGCGCCCTCGCCTATACTGAGGCGCCCATCAACGCTCGCGGCCTCATGCGCCAGCGCTTCCGCTGGTCCTTCGGCACCCTGCAGGCCGTCTGGAAACACCGCTCCGCCTTTGTGCGCAACAAGGCCATGGGCCTCTTCGCGCTGCCCAACATCCTCATCTTCCAGATGCTCCTGCCGCTCGTCTCGCCGTTCATCGACATCATGTTCGCGGCCGGCATCATCAACTACTTCGTCGATCGCCATTACCACCCTGAGGCCGCCTCCGCCGCGAGCTTCGAAAAGCTGCTGGCCTACTTCGGCGCATTCCTGCTCATCGACTTCATCACCTCGTCGCTGGCCTTCAGCCTGGAGCGTCGACATCCCGCCAACAAAGGCGACGGCTGGCTGCTCTTCCACATCTGGCTGCAGCGCTTCGCCTATCGGCAAGTCTTCTCCGTCGTGCTTTTCAAAACCCTCAAGCGCGCCATCGACGGCAAGCCCTTCAACTGGGACAAGCTCGCCCGCACCGCCAAGATGAGCAAACATACCGAAGCCCTCACCGAAGTCGCGCCGTAGCTTTCAGAGAATAGAGATCAAAGGACAGGGGTCAGTGAGCAGTGCGAGCGTGAGTGTGAAGTGTGCGACGAACGGTCGTCGATCAGGCTGACATGCATTTTTTCTTTCTCTGCCGGCTCAGGTGGGGGAAGTCCCATGGAATCAGGCGAAATGTTGGTTTATCCGGTGCGTTCACGCGGCCAAATGTTCGCTCAAGTGGTGCGGCGCGCCCCGGGAATGTTCGCTCCGGAGGTTGCGATTTTTTGAGACAAATTAACGAGAATTGGGCATCTGAAGGGTGAGTGTAACCAAAGAATTTCCCGAATAAGAGCGAATTTAACCAGAGAATTTCCCAAAAAGACGTCAAAACGGGCTCCGGAACGTGTTTTTTGCGCGGTTTTTCGCGTGTTTTAGCTGTCAGAAAACGTTTTCTGGGGTCAGTTTTCGGGTATAAACGGCTTGACGCGTATGCGGCAATGCCGCATAGTTCCGAATGGGATCAAACCATGAAACGGAAGAATGCTGCAGACAAACTTGTCGCGGCCGTACGCGCGGCGGCCGCGAACGCCGAGGGCGAGACGAAGCCCGCTGCCGTTCGCCCGATTCCGCTCATGCTGGAAGTGGATGTGCGTGCGGTGCGGGCAGCCACCGGCCTCAGCCGCGCGGAGTTTGCGCGCCGGTTCGCACTCGACCCGCGCGCCTTGCAGGATTGGGAGCAGGGACGGCGGCGTCCGGATCGCGCGGCGCGAGCTTATCTCACTGTGATTGCGCGGCGTCCGAAGGCGGTGGTGGAGGCGCTGGCTGGCTGAGTCGCTGAATCCCGGGTGTCAAAATCGAGGCTGGGGGCACCCCTGGTCGTGGCGAGTTTGCTTCGCGAAGGCCCTGGCACCAGTCGGAACTACCTGTCACTCAATGGGGCCCCAATCGGCTCACTGTCTCATCCCTCAGGTGCTGAAGCCCTGGACCATATAGCAACTCCCTGAGTTGCTGAGCCGGGACTACAACGGAAACTCCGCTATTTGCCTCTACTGAGGCCTGCCAGGTTGTCGAGGCCCGCAACGTTAAGTTGGAGGTTTCCTGCATGTATCCGCTCACGACACCCAACAAGCCGAAGGTACTTGGAACACCGCCCAAATATTCGCCTGCTCCTAGCCCGAGCGCGGGAATAATGAAGATTGGTGACCCGCTGTTGCCCGGCGTGATGTGGACGTCCGCAAGATAAACGCTTCCCGACTTACAAGTCGTGGTGGTCATTGGGCCATCTGGAAGCATCGCTAGGACACCCTCTCTGACAATTGGCTGAATCTCATGTAGACCAGCATACGCAAAGAAGAAGCCCGCGGTTAGGATTCGATCTCCGGGTACGATGTTGTCCTTCTCAAGAGCCTGCGAGGTTAAGAGATAGTCCGCGGAGAGGGACACAGCATCGTATTTGTCAGCAGCAGCGAACGGAATTACAGCTAGGTCGATCGCCTGGTCTTCCGGGAAGTACCAATGAATTTGCTGCGACATTTCCAGCGGCTGTCTGTCGGAGCGAATTCCGTTGATTGGTTCTTTCAGGTTCATTGTCACAAACGTCTGCTTGATCTGGTGCGCCTCGCAATTTCCATTTTCGTCCTGCTCAATTGCTTCGGCCACATGTCGATTCGTCACTAGATAGCCAAACCCTCTGCCGTTGCTCAAACGGCTGTCAGGAACGGAAACGAGAAACCCGGTCCCGTAGAACATTGTTGGCTTTTTGAGTTCCGCGCTTGAGTTGGACCTGCTCGGGTGTTCGGGTTGATTGGACGCCTCAAGCTCTACGCTGATAAACACCACAATCTTCGAAAGCTGAGTTTCAGCTCGCACCGGATTTGTTGCAGCTGGCGGGTTTGCCTGAGCACGAGCCTCGTCCATTGCTGAAGGAAGCACTAAAGCGGCAAGGATCATTAGTGTACAGAGTTGGTTCATGCGATCGAGCCCCTCCCGGCTCAATCTTTGAACGGGCGCGGGGGGGCTTCTTGCGCACGATATTCCCGGAGCCCTTATTCGGCTGCCAGTATAGCCGATTAAAGATATGCATCTCACTGAGAACTCCCTTTTTTCGAAAAGGGCCCGCGAAGGCGCTACCCTCACGCCGCCGCAAGCCCGCAACGCGGGCGAAATGCGGTAGCCCCAGTCGCAAGACTGGGGATATCGGAGCCGCTGCGCGCCGCGAGCCCGCTTCAGCGGGCGTAAGAACTATTGCCAAATATACCGCTCGACCTATACATCGCTCGCCGGGCTCCCCGCCGTGGTTGCCGAGCAGTTTCAGAAATTCCTCCTGAAACGAAATGCGCCGGCGATGCTATTCCTGGTCCTGAATGTAGCGGATCACGGCGCCGCGCCTGGACTCGCTCACGCTGGATGCCCCGTATCCGCCTTGCCAGGCGAACGCACGCCGCTCGGGACCAATCGCTATTTCGCCCATCGCGAGTCGCGCGCAAACCATCGGCCACTGCAAGATGGGCCGGCGGGCGCGCTAGCAGATGCACATGATCGGCGGCTCCGCCAACGACAATGGGAACAGCCTGGAGCCTGGCCTACTTGCCGTTATGTATTTGGCTTCGATAAGTGTCGGCCATTTGGCACACCGTCTGGTGGCCATGTGCAGACATTTTTCCGATGAACCCGGTGGCTCGACATGTATGCTGAATCACACCCAAAGGGATGGCCTTATTCGCCCGAAGCTGGCCGAGAGTCGATGTTGATCGAGGACATCATCGATCAACCTCAGATGGCTTGCAACACAGAGCGTGCAATCCTTCGCAATGGTGGTAAAATTTCGTACTTGGAGGATGAATTCATGTCCACACGAGTCTTGAAATCTGCTTTTTTGGTTCCGCTGCTCAGTCTGGCCTTTTTGCCAATGGGCTGCAAAAAGCCCCCACCGATTACTCTGTCGTGCAACGCAAGCGCCCCTGCCATTTACCCGGGCGATCCTCTTACCGTAACCGCCACTGCCGGATCGGTAAATCCCAAGAAGAACACGAATGTGCTCTACAGTTGGAGCGGCACAGGCGTGACCGGCACCGGAACTACAGCCACTGTGGCCACCGGCTCACTGGACCCTGGCAGCTACACGGCGAAGGCCGAAGTGAAAGAAGGCAAGAAGGGCAAGGAAGGCCTGAAGCCGGGTGAGAGCGCCCAATGCGACGCGAACTACACGGTAAAGGCTTTTGAACCGCCGACCATCTCCTGCTCGTCCAGCCCGACGGAGGTTCAGCCTGGTGGAACGACCGCAGTAACGGCACAGGCCGTGAGCCCGCAGAACCGTCCGTTGACTTACAGCTACTCTGCTACTGCCGGCGCCATTACGGGCAGTGGCACATCCGCAACATTCTCTTCGGCCGGAGCACCTACGGGCGCAGTAGGAATCACGTGCAGTGTTTCCGACGACAAGAGCCATACGGCAACAGCCAACACAACGGTCACCGTTCTGGCCCCGCCGCCGCCGCCGCCACCGCCGCACACGCAGGCCCTCTGCTCCATCGGTTTTGGCAACGACACCAAGCGGCCAACACGGGTGGATAACGAAGCCAAAGCATGCCTCGACCAAGTGGCTCTCAACCTCAAGCAGCAGCCTGACGCCAAGGTGGTCATCGTCGCCGACTCCAATGCCAAGGAAAAGGCCACCGAGGCAAAGGAGCAAAAGCGGGCAACGCACAACAAGCACGTTAAGGTGGAGGATTTTGCCGCCCAGCGCGCCGTCAACGCCAAGGACTACCTGGTCACGGATCAAGGCATCGATGCTTCGCGCATCACTCCCATGACCGGGATGGGAGACGATCAATCGGAGCAGAACTACCTGGTGCCCGCGGGCGCGACCTTCGCGAACGACGTCCAGGGAACGATGCCGGTGGGCGAGACCTCGGTGACGCCGCAGGAACGGAAGCCTCTGCCCGAACGGCATCGTTAGCAGGCTGGCGGTTGACACTCGATGGTCGCGAGCGTGGGGTTCCCTGCGGGTCGCGAGGCAGTGTTGCGTGGCAGAACTCATCCATAGGGATGGGTCTGCCACGCGAGTGCTGCAGTGCCGCCCAGCCCTTTTCCCTGTTCCCTGCCTTTTACGGTCCCAGATAGAGGCTCACGCCGGGAGGCGCGAAGCTGAGCTGGCCGGTCTTGGTATCGTACGCGACATTCAGCGCATCGGTCTTGCGGCCGTTGATGAGCACCGCTATCAGCACGCCGTTGCCGTAGTGCGCGGCCTCCGCGATCTGGTGGCTCTTGATGGCGCCGTACTCATTGTCGGGGCTGGTGGAGCTCCAATCGCCCTGAAAGCGCGAGTAAGGGTAGACGCTGTGCTGGCCAGGATGCTGCTGCCAGTTCTTGTCGTTGATCCAGACGCCGTAGGCCTTGGTCAGATCGTCTGCTTCCACCGCGGTCAGGAAATTGTTCACCGCGTGGCGCCCGAAGAGATAGCGGTTCCAGTACCAGGGCCAGTCCACCGGGCGGCCGGCTACCAGCCACCAGCTGACAAACAGCAACACGATAGCGCCCACGCTGCACTGCGCGATCAGCAGATTGCGCCGCGAACGCGCGGGGTCGTACTGGGGAGCGTCGAGCAAGGTCATGGCAATCGTTCCTCGGTATCAAGAATACAGCGGGCAGGGTGAAGTGTGAGCGTGAGTGTGAAGTGTGAGGTGTGCGCTGTGCGGCGTGCGGTGATCTCATCGAAAATGGCGGCGGGCTCCGAGGCCTTTCTCTTTAGACACCGGAGCGGGTGGTCTTGTTCCCTTAGTCCCTCAGTTCCTTAGTCCCTACGTCCCTAGTCCCTGCTGTATACCGTCTTGTTCTTCTCCGCTTGGCGCTCCAGCGCCAGTTCGATCAATCGCGTAATCAGCTCCGTGTAGCTGAGACCCGAGGCCTGCCACAGCTTGGGGTACATGCTGATCTGCGTGAAACCGGGCATGGTGTTCACTTCGTTTACAAAGATGCGCTGCCTGCCTTCGGGCTCCATCAGGAAGTCCACGCGCGCCAGGCCCGCGAGGTCACAGGCGCGGAATGCGGAGATCGCCATCTCGCGAATTCTCCTGGTCTCGGACTTGCTTAATTTGGCGGGGATGACAGGCACGGAGCCTTCGGAAAGATACTTGGCCTCATAGTCGTAGAACTCTTTTCCCGGAACGATCTCGCCTACTACGCTGGCTTTCGGATCGTCATTGCCGAGGACCGCGACTTCAAACTCCCGCGCGCGCGCCTTTTTGCCGACGCCCTGCTCCACGACGAGCTTGCGATCGTATTTGGCGGCCAGCGCCAACGCGGGGCCGAGTTCCTTGCGGTCATGGGCCTTGGTGATGCCTACAGACGATCCGAGGTTCGCCGGTTTTACAAAGACCGGGTAGCGCAGCGCGCGCTCGACGGTTGCAATCGCCTTGCGCGGGTTCTTTTCCCAATCCGCGCGGAGCAGCGTGACATGTTTGACGATGGGCAGGCCAGCCTCCACGAAGAGGCGTTTCATCACGTCCTTGTCCATGCCTGCCGCCGAGCCCAGCACGCCGGAGCCGACATAGGCGATACCGGCGAGCTCGAAGAGCCCCTGGATGGTGCCGTCCTCGCCGAAGGTGCCGTGCAGAACGGGAAAGACGACATCGAGAGGCTGGCCACCCGGGCCTTGGCTTTGATTGAGATCGGTGGAAGAACGGGGCTCCGGCGCCAACAGCGTAGGAATGCCTTCGTGGAGGAGTTTCGCGCCCGGCGTAGCTTCGGGGTCGCCGGCGCGCAGCCGCCGCGCCACCGCGCTCGTGTCGCCATTGAGCAGATGGTTGGCATCGGCCGCGGCCAGCCAGCGGCCCTCCCGAGTGATGCCGATAGGGGTTACGTCGAACCTGTCGCGATCGATCGCCTGCAGAACCGACGCGGCAGACAGCAGAGAGACCTCATGCTCGCCGCTGCGCCCGCCAAAAAGAATGCCCACGCGAAGTTTTTTTGCCATTTTCTGTTTGATCGCCGCGTTCCCAATCCACGCGACTTATTCCTAGTGTAGAACCACCGGCAGTCGCCCTTTTCCATGGGTCTAAAGGGGGATGATTTCCCGGCCCGCAGGGGCACTTCCGGCAGGGTTGGGCGCGGCGCCCTTTTTTGTCCCGGATGTTGTTGTGATCAAAGGCGATAACCAGGAAAGAGAATCAACCCAAAAGACCCTAAGTCAACGAACCAAAAGTGCTATTTCCAAAATGTTCGACGCGGTTAACATTGTTGAAAGGCAATTCCCCCGCATTGTTCCCCTCGCATTCCACTACCGCTCATCCGGCACGAAAGATTGTGGGGGCGGTGGAGAACGGTGAATTCATATCGCAGGAGTGGCGAAATCACAGTAAGGGGCGCCCAGTTCGAGTTGACGAAACGATTTGTAGCCGCGGTAGCCATGGTCCTCGCATGCGTTGCGGCTGCGGGGGCAGCGCAGCCGGCTCCGTTGACCACGCTGGACAGTGTCCGGCGCCTGAGCAATGTTGAGGCGGCCAAGGGAATCCCTGTCGCCTTTGAAGCGACAGTGACTTATTTCAGCGCGAAGCGGAATAACCTGTTTGTCCAAGACGGCCAGACAGGTGTTTACGTGTGGTTCAGCAGCGCGCCGAGTATGGTTCCCGGCGATATTGTGCTCGTGAAAGGCGTGACGGGTGCGAGTTTCACGCCGTATGTGATCTTGAGCAACCTTTCCCTTCTTGGGCACGGCAAGCTGCCCAAACCGGCGGCGGTCACGTTCGATGATCTGATAAAGGCGCGTTACGATTCTGTGCTCGTGACCGCACGGGGCGTAGTGCGCTCCGCGAACCCGGATGCCCAATGGATTTCAGGAGCCGAGGGAGGAGTCCTCGGCATTCAAACCGACGGCGGGTCAGTTGACGCGGTCGTGAATGTGGGCGATCCTGACGATTTGTCGAAGCTGCTCGGCGCCGAAGTTGCGGTAACGGGTGTGTCGGGGGGCAGGTTCGACGGCAAGCGGCAATTGACCGGCGCCGCGCTTCATGTTTCGAACCTTTCGGACGTCAAAGTATTGAGGCCTGCGGCGGCCGACCCGTGGTCGCAGCCGGGAATCCCGATGAATCAAATTCTCGGCGCCTATCACGTGAACGACCTGAGCCAGCGCGTCAGAGTGACAGGCGTGGTGACGTATTTCGAGCCCGGTTCCACTCTCGTTCTGCAGGATGGGTCGCAGAGTCTCTGGATCAGGACGCATAGCTTCGCGCCGGTGAAGGTGGGCGACCGGGCCGACGCCACGGGCTTCCCGGCAGCGAACGAAGGTCTTCTGCAGTTGACGGCGAGCGAGATCCGGGACAGCGGCGTTGCTGCGCCGGTTGCGCCGCTGCCCGCAACGTGGCAGCAATTGGCTTCGAGCCAGCACATCTTTGACCTGGTTTCAATCGAAGGCCAAGTCGCGGTCACGGCCAGGGAAGCCGCGCAGGACGAGTATGTGCTGGTCTCGGACGGCTACGAGTTCTCGGCCATCTACCAGCATCCGGCTGGCGCTGGGCCGTCGTCACTGGCTCCGATGAAAGCCATCCCCGTAGGTTCGCGCATTCGCGTCACGGGCATTTGCATGCCTTTGAACTCGAATCCGTTCAGCCACAATGCGCACTTCAATATTCTACTGCGCTCCCAGGACGATATCGAGGTCCTTACCCCGCCCGGCCTATTGAATGCGCACAACGTGGCGCTGTTCTTCGGGGGTTTGCTCCTGTTGGCGCTGGTGGTCGGCATGCGCGGTTGGAGCCTCGAGCACAAGAACCGGCGCAAGGTGGTTTCTCTGGCGTACATGGAGCAACGCCGCGCGCGGATTCTGGAAGACATCAATTATTCGCGGCCGCTGGCGGGAACTTTGGAGCGAATCACCGAGCTGGTTTCAGTGCGGCTGAATGGCACTGCGTGCTGGTGCCACGTCGCCGAAGGTGCCACACTGGGCAATCGGCCGTCGCGGCTTTCCACTGAGTCGTTTCGTACCGTCGAACATCCCATTCCTTCTCGCTCGGGGCAACCACTGGGCTCGTTGTTCGCCGCACTCGACGCGCGCACAAAACCTTCTGTCGCAGAGCGGGAGGCCCTGGCCATGGCGGCGGCACTGGCTACCCTGGCGATCGAAACCTCGCGCCTGTACTCCGATCTGGTGCACCGCTCAGAGTTCGACCTGTTGACCGACGTGCAGAACCGCTTCGTCATGGAGAAGAAGCTGACGGCGATGATTCAGGCGGCGCGCCAGTCGGCCGGCGTCTTTGGCTTGATCTACATCGACTTGAACCAATTCAAGCGCGTAAACGACGTGCACGGGCACTTGGTGGGCGATTTTTATCTGCAGGAAGTAGCGCAGCGCATGAAACGGCAACTGCGCCCCGGCGACACGCTGGCGCGGTTGGGCGGAGACGAGTTCGCAGTGTTGGTTCCAGTAGTGCACAACCGCGACGAAGTGGAAGAGATCGCAGCGCGGCTGGAATTCTGTTTCAACGAACCTTTTGTAAGAGACGAATGCGTCATCCACGGCTCGGCCAGCGTGGGCATCGCGCTGTACCCGGAGGATGCCGAAACGGTGGAAACCTTGCTGAGCGCGGCCGACGCCTCGATGTACGTCGCCAAGTACACGCGGGTGGGCAAGAGCCGGACGGCGGAAGCTCTGGACGACGATGAAGTCGCCCATAGGAATCGCGAATAGATCGGCATAGGGGGGAGAGTCACCTCTCCTCCCCTGCCACACCACCGGACAAGCGGGTCCGCATCCGGCGGTTCGAGGAGTTGAGGTCAGCAGAGACGGGGGATGCCCAGTTGATCGGCCCA
>Ga0181521_10000592_pt1 | contig 44824 bp, 40 predicted proteins | sample PEATcosm2014_Bin_32_FD_119764 | JGI IMG/M metagenome (GOLD analysis project Ga0181521, IMG submission 119764) | Peatland microbial communities from MTU Mesocosm Facility, Houghton, MI, USA - PEATcosm2014_Bin02_60_metaG | ecosystem: Environmental > Terrestrial > Soil > Wetlands > Peat | place...
CGCTCCACTGTGGCGGCCGGCGCCTCCACCGGCTCGCCGGTCGCCGCGCAATTCTCGCCCGAGGCTTCGCCGGCTTCCTCGCCAATCCGCTCCACTGTGGCGGCCGGCGCTTCCACCGGCTCGCCGGTCGCCGCGCAATTCTGGCCCGAGGCTTCGGCGCCTTCCTCGCCGACCCGCTCCACTGTGGCGGCCGGCGCCTCCACCGGTTCGCCGGTCGCCGCGCAATTCTGGCCCGAGGCTTCGCCGGCTTCCTCGCCGATCCGCTCCACTGTGGCGGCCGGCGCCTCCACCGGCTCGCCGGTCGCCGCGCAATTCTGGCCCGAGGCTTCGGCGCCTTCCTCGCCAATCCGCTCCACTGTGGCGGCCGGCGCCTCCACCGGCTCGCCGGTCGCCGCGCAATTCTCGCCCGAGGCTTCGCCGGCTTCCTCGCCAATCCGCTCCACTGTGGCGGCCGGCGCCTCCACCGGCTCGCCGGTCGCCGCGGAATTTTCGCCCGGTACTTCGGCGCCTTCCTCGCGTGCGGCAGCTTCAACGGGCGCTGCCAATTCCGCCGATTCTTCGGTTTGCGGGGGTGTTTCCAGTTCTTCCATGCGGTTGCTTAGAGATAGTCTTTTTCGATGGCTGCGATGGGTTGATCGGAGGCGAATACGGCATCGAAATTCGGGTGCCGCTGCAGCGCGATCTCGCCGAATAAGTCCTTTTGAGTCACCACCACCGCCTGCATGCGCACCATTTCGAGGACCGCCAGAAAGAGCGCGATCATGGCCCTCCGGGTGCGCTGCCGCTCGAAGATCCGCAGGATGAAAACCGGCTCTTCGGGCTGGATCTCCAGGAAACGGTCGCGCACGTAGCGAATCATGTCGGCCACCGTCACATCGGCCGATTCCACTTCGTAAACCGGGCGGTTCTTGGCGCGCTCCAGTAACTCGCCGAAGGCCTTCACCAGGTCGAAAAGCGTGATGGCGAGGCCGGGATCGTCGTCTTCCGAAACGAAGCTCTTGATCTGCGGGTTGCTCCAGACGTTTTCCTCGATCATGCGCTTCTGCTGCAACATTTCGGCGGCATTTTTGAAGCGCTCGTGCTCCAGCAGCCGTTCCACCAGCTCCTGCCGGGGATCGTCCGCATCTTCGCCTTCCTTTTCCAGGGCGGGATCGCGCGGCAGCAGCATTTTGCTCTTGATGTGAATGAGGGTCGCCGCCATGTAGACGAATTCGGCGCCCAGGTCGATATCCATCTCGCGCGCCTTGTTCATGTACTCCAGGTACTGCGAAGTGATGGTGGCGATGGGGATGTCTTTGATGTCGATCTGCTGCTTGCGGATCAGGTCCAGCAACAGGTCCAACGGTCCCTCATACTGCGCCAGGTGGATATTCAAAGGCGATGACACTGTCTTTCACGATAGCACGCTCGAAGCGTGGCCCTCACCGTGCTACCATCGCGGTTCCGGATCGAAAAACAGTACCGAAGACGGCCGCCAACAGCAAACTTTTTGGCGCTCGCAGCGTCTCAAGTTTTATACCATGCAGGCGTGTTTGCGGGCCAGTTCTCCGGCAAGAGCAGGAATGAGAAGTGGGGCAGGGGGGCTGTGTTTTCGAGGGTGGTTACGGAGGACCACTGTGGCGACAGGTGCACGGCAGGAACGAATTCTTCGTCAGGTTTTAAAGAAGCGGTATGACAAATTGAAAGCTATGCCCGTTCGAGTCTTGCTGGCGGTCATTCTCGCAATCCCGGTGTCGTTTGCGCAGATCTCGCCGTTTCCGCGGCCATCCTATTTCCGCGAGGTTTATTCCCGCCCCGCCACCACCGTGCAGTTGCAGGATCCGCTACACCTCAAGGATTTCGTGGTGAACGGCCGGCTCGAGCTTTCGCTCAAGCATTACCTGGAACTGGTGATGGCCAACAATACCGATGTGCAGATCCAGTTGTTGAGCCTGGAAACGCCGCGCAACGCCATCATGCGGGCCCTGTCCACGTGGGACCCAATGACCAGCGCCAGTTTCAGCGACACGCGCTCGTCGGCGCCCTCGGTCACCGCGCTGGCCGGCGCCAGCACCAGTATTTCCCTGAGCCAGCCCGCCAGTTTCGCCTACTCCCAGACGCTGCCTTCGGGCACACAATACACGGTCGGTTTCACGGCCAGCAAGAATTCCACCAATAGCACATTCGCCACCCTAAATCCGTACATCAGCTCGGGCCTGAGTATCGGGTTCTCGCAGCCCCTCATTCGCAATCGCGGCTACTACGTGAATCACATCAACCTGATGATGGCGCGCAGCCGCTATCGCATCTCCGACTACACCCTGCGCAACCAGCTTCTCCAGATGGTCAATACCGCCGAGAACGCCTATTGGGACCTGGTGCAGGCGCGCGAAAACCTGCGCGTGGCCGAAAGCGCCCGCAAGCTGGCGGACGATTCGCTCAAGCTTTCGCAGAAGGAACTGGAGCTGGGGGCGCTGTCGCCGCTCGATATCTACAACCCCGAGCAGCAATTGGCCACCGCGGACCTGGGGGTTTCGCAAGCCAAATTCGCGCTCGAGCAGACCGAAAACGCGCTGCGCAAGCAGATTGGCGCGGATCTGGATCCCGCCATTCGCAAGCTGCCCGTCGAATTGACCGAGCCGGTGGAAACCACGGTTGCCAGCGGGATGACCGAGCCGGAGCAGGAAGCGCAAAAGGCCATGCAAATCCGCCCCGATCTGAAAGCCGCCATGCAGGCGCTGGATGTGGACGAACTGGGCATCGGCTCGGCCAGGAACGAACTGCTGCCCAATCTCACGGTCTCGGCTTCCTATCAGACGCAGGGCATCGGAGGCGTGTTTTATCCCAGCAGCACCACGCTCATCGGCGGCACGGCGCAAAGCCTGGCGCCAATTCCCGGCGGCTTCGGCGATTCGCTGACTCAGTTATTCGGCTTCGGCTACCCGGTGTACTCATTCGGGTTGAACCTTTCCTTGCCCATCCGCTCGCACGCGGCGGCGGCCGATATGGCCGATGCGCTGGTGCAAAAGAAGCGCGACGCCCTGACCATCCGCACCACCCAGCAGCAGATCCGCCTGAGCATTCTGAACGCCGTGAGCAACGTGCGATCCAGCCAGGAATCGGTGAAACTGGCGCTGGTGGCCAAGGACTTCGCGGCCAAATATCTGGACGCGGAAAACCAGAAATACCAACTCGGGATCGACCCCATGCAGTTCGTGCTGCAGGCGCAGAACTCGCTCACGCAGGCCGAATCCAACGTGGTGCAGGCGCAAGTCGGGCTGCGGCGCAATGTGCTGAACCTGCTCACCCAGACCGGCGAACTTCTGGACGAACGCGGCATCGTGGTGCAGTAGCGGTACAGTGGGGCAGGCGCTTTCTTTCGCCTGCCAACCGAGCGGCCTCGCCCGCAGGCGCGGCGCGGGGAAGCGCGATACGCTGGAACCGTGGGTTCGTCCGAAATCGCATTGCTCGCCGCTCTTCTGGTCTGCATCCTGGCCTTCTTTGTTCCAGCGGTGCAGCGCGGGGCGCAGCGTCGGTTCAAGAGGAATCCCCTGCTGGTGGCGTTTCTGCCTGCGCTGCTGACGGCGGTGTTCGCGGGCGCCTCCGTGCTGGCCGGCGCCTTCAGCCCGAAGCTGACCCTGCTGGTTTTGGTCTACACCACTCTTCCCACCGTGATGGCCGCGCGGCGCCAATATTTCGTGGCGATTCTGCTGCTCTGGCTGCCCATCGAATTCGCCGCCGGGGCGGCCCTGGTGCCGGTTCCCGCGCGCGGTTTCCTGCACAGCGCGATCTACGGGGTCGCCATTCTGCTGGGGCTTTGCCTCTTCCTGGGGTTTGCCGGGCTGCCCGGCATGAAATACAACCTGCCGCGCCGGCGCCGCGATTTCTGGCTGCCGCTGGCAGCCTTCGCGGTCACCGCGCCCATCCTGATCATAGCCGGCATCGCCATCGGGTTCATTCCGCCGCCGCACTGGCCGGTGCAGCCGGCCGGGCACATGGCCGCCGCCGTAGGGCTGATTTTCGCCGGCACGGCGCTGCCCGAAGAGATTCTCTTTCGCGCGCTGATTCAGAATCTGATGATGCAGCGCTTCGGCGAAAGCGCGCGCACGCTGCTCGCCGCCAGCCTGATTTTCGGCGCCGCGCACCTGGATAACGGGCCGCAGGCGCTGCCCAACTGGCGCTACATGATTGTCGCGACCATCGCCGGAGTGGCCTACGGGCGGGTCTTTCAGAAGGCATCCAGCGTGACGTCATCGGCTATGCTGCACATGATGGTGGATTGGACCAAGCACTTTTTCTTCTAAATGAAACTCGCGCTGCTGGAACCGCTGGCCGTTTTCGGGATGATCGAAGCTTACATCTGGAGCCTGCGCTACACCCATCGTTTTTTTTGGGTGGCGATTCTGGCGCTGGTGCTGCTCTCGCACGTGGTCCATCGCGAGCGCCCGCGCATGCTGGGTTTCCGGTGGGACAATTTCCGCCAGGCGGCCAGCCATTTCGCCGCCGCCATCGGGCTGCTCGCGCTGGGGATGCTGGCCTGCGGGATACTGTTCCGCACGGTGCGTCCCATGGATTGGGGACACGCCTTCTGGTCGCTCGCGATCTACCTGCCGTGGGGCGTCTTCCAGCAGTACCTGCTGAACGGCTATTTCCTGAACCGGCTGGATGCCTCTCTTTCGCGCCGCGCCGCGCCGGTGGCGGCAGCGGGACTCTTCGCCGCCGCGCATCTGCCGAATTGGTTCCTCGTCCCCGTTACGTTCCTGATGGGCTACTGCGCCGCCCGCATTTACCGGCGCTACCGGAACCTCTACTTCCTGGGAGTGGCGCACGGAGTGATCGGCTTCCTGCTGTACCTGGTAGTGCCGGATAGCATCAGCCGGCACCTGAACGTGGGGCCGGGGTGGTTTCGGTAGGAGCCCGGCGCCGCCTCCTACTCCACTTCCAGCGTCAAATACATCAGGCGCTCGTTCCTCTGCACCTGCAACACCAGCGGCTCGGTATCCTTCAGCTTATCGATGGCCTGGTTCAACGCGTCCACGCTGGTCACCGGCAAGCCGTTCACCGAATCGATCACGTCCCCCAGCTCCAGCGCATCGCCGCCGTATACCGGTTGGCCCGAGCGCGCCGCCACCACCAGGCCGAATTGCTTGCGCAGATCCGAAAACATCCCGGCGATTTTCTGGTCGATCTGAATCGCCAGAATCCCCAGCTTCGGCACCAGGCTCTTCACCGGGTCCACCATGTCGGCGAAGCGCAGCGGATCGCTTTCCTGATTCACCACCGGAACCGCCATCTTGAGCTTCTGATCGCCGCGCAGCACTTCCAGGCTGACTTTCTCGCCCTCGTTGTAGTGATAGAGATCCACGTCGAACTGGCGCGCGTTTTCCATCGGCTTGCCGTCCAGCGCCAGCACGATATCGTTTATCTGCAACCCGGCATCGGCTGCCGGCCCGTCCGGCGCCACATCGCTCAGCAGCACGCCCCAGCTTTGCGGCAGCCGCAGCGCCGCCGCCAGTTGCGGGGTGACGCTTTGCGCGAATACGCCGATTTCGCTGCGGTGCACGTGCCCGTGATCGCGCAATTGCGTGTACACGCTGCGTACGATGTTGCTCGGAATCGCAAACCCCAGCCCTTCGCTGCCGCCCGATTGCGAAAGAATAAACGTGTTGATCCCCACCACGTTTCCATCCGCGTCCACCAGCGGGCCGCCGCTATTGCCGGGATTAATGGACGCGTCGGTCTGCACGTAAATCATGGTGTCGTCGGTCTTGATCTGGCGCGCCTTGCTGCTCACCACCCCCATGCTCACCGAATCTTCCATCCCCAGCGGATTGCCGAAGGCCAGCACCAGCTCCCCCTGGCGCAGGTTGTCGGAATCTCCGAAGGCCAAAAACGGCAGATTCTCCGCGTCCACTTTCACTACTGCCAGGTCGGTATCGCGGTCCACCCCCACGATGCGCGCCTCCGCCAGCGGCCCGTCAGGCTGCAAAATGGAGTGCGCCGGCGGTTGCCCGGACGGTATCCGCACGCGCACCTTGCGCGCATTCGCCACCACATGCGCATTGGTGACGATATAGCCGCCGGCGCTGAGAATCACGCCCGATCCGGTGGCCAGTTGCCGCGTCACCACGTTGGCCATTTCGCCTGCCTCGCCCAACGCGTAACCGGACGCGAAGATCTGCACCACGCTGGCTCCCACCCGGTGTGCCAGCGTCTCCATGGACGCGCTCAACTCGTGCAGCGGATCGGCTTTGGCGGGGGCCTGCGCCTGCGCGCACGCCGCGAATGCAATCAAGACAGCGGTAAATTTCACGGTAATTCCACCTGGTGGATGCGGATTCCGGCGCCCTGGATTCCCTGGGTGCGGCATCGCCAGGCGCCGCCGGTTCCAATCTTGCACGTAAATGGCCGTTTTCGCTCCGTGAGCGGCCGCAAGCATACCGACCGAGCCACTCTTCCCCCTCACAACGGAGGCTTCGGCAGTTTCACTATCTCCCACGGCGCCGTTCCTTTTACTTTGACGGGACGCCGGAAAACCTTCCCGCCCTCGGTAGCGTATATCCAGTTCAGGTCTTTTCCGCCGAATGCGATGGCCGCCACACTCCCTTGTTCGGGAGCGTTCAAAATCATCTCTACCCGCCCATTCGCCTCGCAAACCTGGATTCCCACGGCGGTCGCGAAGTACACCTGTCCGATGGAGTCCTCCGCCACGCTGGCCGCTCCGCTGGTCCATCCCGATTCGGGCATTTCCAGGCGATAGAAAGGCTCGCCGTTTTGCGGCGTTCCATCCGCCGCGATCTGGAACGACCAACTGAATCGCGATTGCGCGTCCGCCGCCACCAGCATGGCCTGATCTCCCGAAAGCGCCAGCCCGCCAGGCGCCGCCATCTCCAGCGGAACCGTACCCGGCTTGCCCACCACCCCAAGCGTCTTGTGCAGCGCATCGCTAAAGTAAATCGCGCCCTGGGCCGTGATGGCGAAACCGGCCGCCTCCACATTCTGCGCAACAACCCTTGGGCCGCCTTCCGGCCCGTAGGAGACGATTCGTTTGCGGCCTGCCTGCAGCGCGTAAAGCCGCCCGTCCGCTCCCACCCGCAGGGCGCCGGCGCCGGCCGTGTTCTCCTGGAACACCGTCACCTTTCCCGCCGCGTCCGAGCGGTAAATCCGATTGGCCGCCGGGTCCGCGAAAAATACGTTCCCCTCCCGGTCCGCCGCCAGGCTCGCCAGAGCCCCATACGCGCCCCCCACCCGTTCCCATGGCTTGTCCGCCCAAACCGTGGCGGACACCTTGCCGCGCGGATCCCACCCCGGCTGCCCCATCGCGGGCGGTTCTTTCGCCACAACGGGCTGGGGATACCCCCGCCACAACCAGCGCAGCGCATCCGGCATAATCGCGCCGCCCTGCTTCATGTTGTGGCCTTCTTCCCCCATCACCAGCTTCACGTCGTATCCCGCGTACTGCAATGCCTCGTACATCACCTGGTTGTTGATGGGCCAGCTTCCCGCGTAGAACGTTCCGTACGGCTGCCCGGGAACCACATGGTCGTTCCTGCCATCCTGCAGGAAGATGCGGATGGGCTTGGCTTCCGTCTTGCGGATCCGCGCCGGCAATCCATCGGCGCCCTTCATCGCGACAAACGTTCCGATGAAGCTGAGCACCCGGTGAAACTGGTCCGGGCGGTTCCAGGCCGCGGCGAACGCGCCTACCGCTCCCGTGCTCACGCCCGCCAGGCCGCGGTCATTGGGATCGCGCGACAGGTTGTACCGCTTGGCCGCTTCGGGGATCAACTCCCCGAGCAGAAACCGCGCGTAACGGCCGCTCAGCGAATCGTACTCGAAAATGCGCTCGAACCGGCTCTGCGCGCCGTCCGTAATCGGCGGCAAAACGCCCGGATCGACGAAAATCCCGATCATGGGCGGCACTTCGCCCCTGGCGATCAGGTTGTCCAGCACCACCGGCGCCCGCTGCCCGTTTCCCAGGCTGCCGCTGCCATCCAGGAAAATCATGAACGGCGCGGGTTTGCGGGCGTCGTACTGCGCCGGCACGTAGATGGCGTAATGGTGCGGGGTCCCCGGGTAGAAGCGGCCCGGCGCCAGCGTGTATTTCGCCACCGCGCCTTTGGGCACGCCGTCGTGCGGTTGGGAATCCGGCCCCAGCGTATAATCCTGAGCGCCGGCGAGCGACGCCGCGCAAATCAGCACAACCAGGCGATACTGCATCCAGCACGATTATGTCTCACCGGGCCGCAAAGGCGCAAAGCACCCCGCGCGGCCGTGGCGCACGTTCTCAACGTGCCGCGTCGACATTCGTGTCGACGCGTTTTACCCGGCATGGGATGCACGAGTGTTTCCCGGCCCGGCGCTTTGACAAGCTGAAGCTGTCCGCACAAGCTTGTCCTACTTCCGCGCCACCAGCACGCGCGACGGATAGAACCCCTGCTTGACGCCGCGGTCCTGCACAATCTCAAACCGCGCCGTTTCGATCAGCTCGGGAACCCGCTCCTCCACCTGCCGTCCCCAGAAGGCCGGCGCCACCCTGCCCACCACTTTGTAAACCGCGTTGAACACCGGGGTATTCTGCCCGATCAGCACCAGCGTCAGGTTTCCCCGGTCGCGCAACACGCGGCGGAACTCGCGCAGCGTTTGTACGATGTCCTCGCCCGATAGCAGCTCGAGCAGATAGCAGCAGAAGATGGCGTCGAAGCTTTCGCCTCGAAACGGCATCTGGCGCGCGTCTACGGCCTGGCAATGCGCCGACGCCCGCGGAAATTTTCGCCGCGCCACGCGCTGCGTGCGCGCCGCCATGTTGGGCGAAAGGTCCACCCCAATGGTCGCTCCCGCTTCGTTCACCCGCACCAGCCGCCGGAACATCTCTCCGCTCCCGGTAGCCACTTCCAGCACCCGCATCCCGTTGCGGATGCCGGATGCATCCAGCGCGCAGCGGTGCGCGCGCGAGTGGAAAAACATGGTCGAAAGCGGATATACCGCCGCCAGGTGGTCATAAACGCGCCGTGTGCGGCCGGCCAAAGTTACGGGCAGCCCGGCCGCCGGCCAGGCGCTAACGGACTCTTCGAGTCTGGACAAGATCTCTCCTTAATTGGATGTTGCTCATGATACGGCCGCCAGGGCGGTCTGCAGCTCCGGCACTTCAATCTGAATCCGGGTGCCATGCCCCGGCTGGCTGTCGATCCACATGCGATACTCGTTTCCGAACAGCACTTTCAGCCGTTCGTTTACGTTGCTGACTCCGATTCCGCGATCCAGCAAGGTCGCCAGCTTGGCTTCGGGTATCCCGATGCCGTCGTCTTCCACCAGCAAATGCAGTTTCATTTCCGAACGGCTGGCGCGGATCCGGATGGTCCCCCCTTCCACTTTACTGCTCAGCCCGTGCTTGATCGAATTCTCCACCAGCGGTTGCAGCAACATGCTCGGCACCAGCATATCCAGCGTATCGTCCGCCACGTCTTTTTCGAAACGCAGTTTGTCGCCGAACCGCACTACTTCAATCGCCAGGTAGTCTTCGATAAAGTTGATTTCGTCGCGCAGCGCGCTGAAGTTTTCGTGCTTCTTCAGCAGCCGCCGCAAAACCTTGGAAAGTTTGAAAACCATGATCCGCGCCTGGTTGGGGTCGGTGCGGATCAGCGACGATACCGAATTCAGAGTATTGAATAAAAAATGGGGATTGATCTGGCTGGTCAGCGCCGCCAGGCGCGCCTCCACCAGCAGCCGGTCCTGCTCTTCCAGCTTGCGTTCGTTGCGCGTGTTGTTCCAGATCTTCAGGGGAATCGTCACGGCGATCAGGGTGGTCGCGTAATACAGGGTCATGGCCAATGCGCCGTGCGCCGTCCAGTTCGCGGGCAGGAAAAAAATGTCCTTGAAATTCGCCAGCGTGCACCGCACAAATTCCGCGAACAGAATCCCCACTCCGAAAACCAGGTGAAACGCCGCCCGCCGATGGTTGCTCTTCTCACGGAAAAAGCGCAGGATGTTCATGTCCGGAAACGGTGAAAACCGCCAGATCTCTTCCGGGTCCGGCGCCAGATCGCGCAGCACCCCTCCCAGCACCCCGATCCCGGCCAACATGGGGATGGTCATTTGTTCGTGCTTCATGAAGAACGCCGGGAGGGAAATCAGCACCCCGGAAAGCAGCCCCGTGACGTAGCCGCCTAAAATTCCCGCCAGCAGACTCCCTTCCAGCCCCAGATCGGCCGCATAATATGTGGGGTTCACCACCCGGATGATCACGCTCACCCCGAACACCACCCCCAGCACGACCGCCAGCGCGAGCCGCTGGTTGAGCGTGCGGTTCTCCCGCATCAGCATGGTTTTAAAGCGGTTGGACCTCGCCAAAATGCTGGCGACGGAGGCCATGACGCCCAGCTTGAACAGCAGCGAAAAGTAGGTTTCCAGCATTCGGTGCTGGAAGCCATTATAATAAAAGGACTAAGGTACTTAATAGCCAGCCCATGAACAAAACTTCCGCGCTACAGCTCCGCAAGGTCGCTGAAGCGGATTTTCCGACGCAATTCGGCTTCTTTCGCATCTACGGATTTGAAGGAAATTTCGGCGATGGCGCTTCCATCGAAGAGGCCGTGGTGCTGAAAATGGGCGACCTCGCCGGCTCCCTCCCGCCATTGGTCCGCATCCATTCCCAGTGCCTCACCGGCGACGTTTTTCACAGCCTGCGCTGCGACTGCCGCGCGCAACTGGAAATCGCCGTCAAGAGCATCGCCCAGGAGGGCCGCGGGCTGTTGATTTACGAACACCAGGAAGGCCGCGGCATTGGGCTGCTCAATAAACTGCGCGCCTACGAACTGCAGGACCAGGGCGCCGATACGGTCGAAGCCAACGAACGCCTGGGCTTCGATTCCGACCTGCGCAGCTACGCCCTCCCCGGCGCCATTCTGCAATTCTTCGGTCTCGAATCGGTGCGGTTGCTCTCCAACAATCCGGAAAAAGTGGAAGCCGTGGAAGCCGCCGGCGTGCGCGTAGCCGAGCGGGTTCCGTGCCTGGCGGACGTTCTGGATACGCGCAAAGCCTACCTCCACACCAAGCGCGACAAGATGGGGCATTTGCTGTAGGGGGATGAGGAATTCCGGCGCGCGGCACGCAACACCTCCGTCTTTTCTATCGGCAACACTTCGTCGACGATGTCCGGGGTCAGTAACAGCACGGGGCCGATGGCATCGCGCCTTTACCCTGCGCCCGTCCCACCCCAGCACAAAAAGTCCCACAAGCGGACACCCCAGATTCTTGCCTGCCCGCTTACCCCTTGAAACGTCATACGTTAGACTGAGCGGCGATTTGGCAGGAGCCGTGCCCTTTTCAAACAGGAAATCGCCATGGACATCCCTCGCAAAAATGCCGGCCGAAAGAAAATCGTCCGCCTGACGGTCACCTCCGTGGTGGTGCTCGGCATCCTCGGCGGCCTCACCTTCGCGGTGACGCGGCTCAAGCCGGCCGCTCCCGGCGTGGACTACTCGACGCTTTGGCCGGATACCGTGAAGCGCGGGCCCATGATCCGTGAAGTCCACGGCCTCGGCACCCTGGTTCCGGAAGATACCCTCCTGATCACGGCCGCCACCGATGGCCGCGTGCAGCGCATCATCGTCAAACCTGGAACCCCCGTCAAAGCCGATACCGTCGTCATGATTCTGACCAGCCCGGAGCTGGAAACCGACGCCCTCAAGGCGCAGTACGATCTGAAGGCCGCGCAGGCCGACTTTGACAATCTGAAGGTCACGCTGGAGAAGACCCTGCTCGATCTGCAGAGCGTGGCCGCGCAGATCAGCACCGATTACAACACCGCCAAGCTGGAGGCCGACCGCGACGCTACCCTGGTGAAGGACGGCCTGGTTTCCGAGATCGATGCCAAGATTTCGGCCCAAAAGGCGGTGCAGCTCGGCGAACAGTATGGCATTCAACAACAGCGCATCGCCATCGACGCGCGCGCGCAGGAAGCGCAACTGGCCGCCGCCAAAGTGAAAGTCGAGCAACTCCAAGCCTCCTACGACCTGAAGAAGAGCGAGGTGGACCAATTGCAGGTCCGGGCGGGATTCGCGGGCATGCTGGAAGCCGTTCCGCCGCCGCTCAACCCGGTGGAGGAGGGTCAGAAAGTGACGGCCGGAACGCCGCTGGGAAAAGTGGCGCAGCCTTCCCATTTGAAGGCCGAATTGAAGATTCCCGAAACACAGGTAAAAGATATCGTGATCGGGCAACCCGCGGTCATCGATACGCGCCTTGCCGGAGGGGGCTCCAACGGCCTGATCGAAGGCCACGTCTCGCGCATCGATTCCTCGGTTCTCAACGGCACCGTGACGGTGGATGTGGCGCTGCGCGGCGCGCTGCCGCCGGGGGCGCGCCCCGATTTGAGCGTGGATGGCACCATCCAACTGGAAAAACTGGATAACGTGGTATACGTGGGCCGTCCGGTCTTCGGCCAGGAAAACAGCACCGTGCAGCTCTTTAAAGTGGACCCGGACGAGAAGTTCGCCAATAAGGTGAAGGTCACCTTCGGCCGCAGCTCGGTGAATACCATCGAGATCAAACAGGGATTGAATGTCGGAGACAAGGTGATTCTTTCCGATATGTCGAACTTCGACAATTACGACCGAATTAAGTTGAACCATTGATACACGACTTTCGTAAGGGGTAAGTGATATGGAAAATGGCGGCCAGCCACTGATTCGATTGGAAAAGGTGAGCAAGGTTTTTGTCACCGACGAAGTGGAGACGCACGCTTTGAGCGGCATTCATTTCGACGTGAAGAAGGGAGAGTATCTATCCATCGCCGGCCCCTCCGGCTGCGGCAAATCCACGCTGCTGGCCATTCTGGGGCTGCTCGATACGCCCACCGACGGCACGTATTATTTGAACGGGAAACCGGTGACGGGCCTGAAACTCTCCGAGCGAGCGCGCATTCGCAACCGCGAGATCGGCTTTATTTTTCAGGCGTTCAATCTCATCGGCGACCTCACGGTTTACGAAAACGTGGAGCTGCCGCTGACTTACCGCGGCATGCCTTCGAGCGAGCGCAAGCGGCGCGTGCAGGAAGCCCTGGAGCGGGTGGGCATGAGCCACCGGATGAAGCATTATCCTTCGCAGCTCTCGGGCGGCCAGCAGCAGCGCGTGGCGGTGGCGCGCGCGCTCAGCGGCGATCCGTTGATCCTGCTGGCCGACGAGCCCACCGGGAATCTGGATTCGGCCAACGGCGAAGCGGTCATGAGCCTGTTGCGGGAACTGCACGCCGCCGGCTCGACCATCTGCATGGTGACGCACGACCCGCGCTACGCCGAATTCGCGGATCGCACCATTCGCCTCTTCGACGGCCGCATCGTCGAAGAGAGCGTAGAATCGGTCAAAAACTAGGAGGTCGATTTTACCGCAGAGGCGCAGAGGGAGAGACGGAGAAACGCAGAGAAGCACCAAGAGCTTTTCTTCTCTGTGTCCTCCGCCTTTCTCCGTGTCTCTGTGGTGAATTGACCCCGCTGTGGATGGGGAGGGGGGCTCGATGATGAAACTGAAGGGGACCCTGGCGATGGTTGCGGCCCTCGCGGCCGCGCATCTGCTGCATGCCAATGTCATCGGGATTCCGCACGTGGAGTTCCGGCACAGTTATCTGCTCGGCCCCAATGGCCGGGTCATCATTCAGAACCTGTACGGCGACGTCAGCATCACGGCATGGGACCGCGATGAAGTGCTGGTGGAAGCCGTCAAGCGCTCGAGCGATCCGCGCCGCCTGGACGACGCCGTGATCGTAGTGGAACCCTCCCGCGGCCGGCTTTCCATCCATACGCAATACGGCGGAGCGGACGCCGCGCACCCCGCCCAGGTCGAATACCGCATTACCGTGCCGCGCCGCACCAACCTGGAACAGGTGAAGCTGGTGAATGGCGGGCTGTCCATCAGCGGGGTCGCCGGGCCGGTGAAAGCATCGGCCGTGAACGGCAGCATCCGCGCGGACCGGCTGGAAGGCGAAGCCGACCTTTCGACCGTCAATGGGCAATTGATTGCCGATTTCAACCGCATCCGCGCGTCCCAGCCGATCTCTCTCAGCAGCGTCAACGGCCCCATCAAGCTTTCCATCCCTGCCGGCGCGCGCGCCAGCGTGGAGGCCACCAACCGCAGCGGCGGCATCCAATCGGACTTCGGGCGCGTATCGCGCGCCGCGGGCGGCCAACAGTTGCACGCCACCGTCAATCGCGGGGGCGCCGCAATCCGCGTCAAAAACGTGAACGGCGGCATTTCCATCCACGGCAATTGGAGCCGCAAGAAATCGAAACCGTGGTGGTAACGTGTTAACCTGACAAGCCATGCACTCGGTGGTACGGGACTTCCGGTACGGGGTCCGCCTACTATGGAAAACCCCCGCTTTTACCGCCATTGCCATGATCGCTCTGGCATTGGGGATTGGCGCTACCACCGCCATCTTCAGCGTGGTGGATGCGGTGCTCCTCAAACCCTTGCCATTTCGCGATCCCGGCCGGCTGCTGATCGTCCTCGAACGCAACCCTTCCCTGCACAAGAACTTCATGTTCCTGGCGCCGGCCAACCTCTTCGCGTGGCGGGAACAAAGCCAAAGCTTCGACGGGGTGGCCGCGTTCCGCTCCGGCGTGCGCGTGAATCTGACCGGCGGACCCAACGGCCGCATCCATCCCGAGGAATTGCGCGCCGAGTATGTTTCGGCGGAACTGTTTCCTTTGCTGGGCGTCCTACCCGCAGTGGGGCGCATTTTTCGCGGCGACGAAGACCGGCCGGGCCATGCCAACTTCGCCCTGTTGAGTTATAGCCTTTGGCAAAGCCATTTCGGAGCGGACCGCGCCATCCCCGGCCAGACCATTCGCGTGCGCAGCCGGCTCTACACGGTGCTGGGTGTGATGCCGCCGGATTTCGCGGTGACCGATCCGGCGGTGGATTTGTGGCTGCCCCTGGCCCTGAACCCGAGCGACCCACGGCTGGCTGCGAGCCGCACTCTCACCGCCGTGGCGCGATTGAAAACGGGGGTGTCGCTGGAGCGTGCCAAGACCGAAATGGACGCCATCGGCGCGCGCGAAGAGCAGTCCAACCGAACCTTGAACGCCGGTTACCGGCCGGCCCTCTACCCGTTCCGCGAACTACTGGTGGGCCAGACCAAACAGGCGCTCGTGGTGCTTTCGGCGGCCGTCGGGCTGCTCCTCCTGATGGCATGCGCCAACGTGGCCAACCTGCTGCTGGCGCGCGGCGCCACGCGCCGCAAAGAGATGGCCATCCGCGCGGCGCTGGGAGCGGCCCGCGCCCGCATCGCCGCGCAACTGCTTTTCGAATTCGTGCTGCTGGCGCTGGCGGGCGGAGCGCTGGGAATCGTATTGGCCGCCGCCAGCGTGGCGCTTTTGCGCACCGTGGCTACCGATAGCCTGCCGCGCCTGAACGCCATCGCGCTGGATGGCCGCGCGCTCTTCTTCGCGCTGGCGGTTTCCCTGGCCAGCGGAATGCTCTTCGGCATCGCGCCGGCCCTGCGCAGCTCCGGCCCGGCTCTGAATGCCGCGCTGACCGAGGGCGGGCGCGGCGGCGCTGGGGGGCGCGCCGGCCGGCGCATGCGCGCCGCGCTGGCCTCGGTGGAAGTTGCGCTGGCGGTGGTGGTGCTGATCGGCGCGGGCCTGTTGATTCGCAGCTTCGTGCGCATGCGCCAGACCGACCCCGGTTTCGACCCCCACGGCGTATTGACCTTCCGGCTGCCTCTGGCGGGGGGCCGCAACGCCACGCCGGATGGCGCCATCGCCTTTTTCCGCCAGGCCGGCGAGCAACTCGCCGCTCTGCCCGGCGTCCGCTCGGTGGGGATGGCCGATACCCTGCCGCTCACCGGCTTGGGCACGGGTTACACATTCAGCGTGGAGGGCCGCCCCGCGGAGCGCGAGGAGCAGCGCCCCATCGCTTTGTTTCGCTCGATCAGCCCGGGCTATTTCCGGACCCTGCGGATTCCCCTGGCCGCGGGCCGCGATTTCGCCGCTTCCGATAGCCAGGATGCGCCGCCGGTGGTCATCGTCAACCAGCTCCTGGCGCGGCGCTTCTGGCCGGATGGCAACCCCCTCGGCGGACGCCTGATTCTGCACGACCGCGGCGGCATGGTCGCCCGGATCGTGGGGGTGGTGGGAGACGTGAAGCCGGAGCGCGTGGATACCGGCGATTGGCCCGCCATGTACATGCCCTATGCGCAGAGCACCAACCCCACCATGGTGATGGCGGTGCGCACGACAGCCGCGCCGCTGGCGCTTTCCACGGCCGTGCAGCGCGCCATCCACCGGCTTGACCCCGAGCAGCCCGTGGCGGATATTCGCCCGCTGGACGCGGTAGTGGACCAGGCCGCCGGAGACGCGCGTTTCAACGCCCTGGTGCTGGGCCTGTTCGCGGCGATCGCGTTCGCGCTGGGCGCGGTGGGCATCTACGGGGTCATCTCTTACGACGTCAGCCAGCGCACCAACGAGATCGGGCTGCGCATGGCGCTGGGGGCGCAGCCGCGCGACATCGCGCGGCTGATTTTAGGACAGGGCGCGCGTCTGGCCGCCATGGGGATTGCCGCCGGCCTCGTGATCGCGTTTGCGCTGACGCGCTTCATGGAGCCCCTGCTCTATGGCGTGCGCACTACCGATTTTCCGACTTTCGCCGCCATCTCCATTCTTCTGGGAGTGGTGGCGCTGGCCGCCGGCTACCTGCCCTCGCGCCGCGCCATGAGGCTGGACCCGGTGGTGGCATTGAGGCATGAATAGGCATGACATTCTTCACCGCAGAGACGAAAATCGGTTTTGCTTCTCTGCGTTTTCCCCTCGTCTCCGCGGTGAATACACAACCTTGACTTACGGATCCACATGATCACACTTCGCAACGTCGAAAAATTTTACGAAGGCGGCTACGGCCGCACCTACGTGCTGCGCCGCATCAACATCGACATCAAGGAGGGCGAATTCGTCACCGTGATGGGACCTTCCGGCGCCGGCAAATCCACCCTGCTGAGCATCCTCGGCATGCTGGACGGCGCCTGGACCGGCGAATTCGAATTCGTCAGCCACGCGGTGCATCGCCTGAAGCCCAAAGACCGCGTCGAGCTCAACAAGCGATATATCGGGTTCGTGTTCCAGAGCTACCACCTGATCGATAACCTCACGGTGTACGAGAACCTGGATATTCCGCTTTCCTACCGCAACGTGAAGAGCGCGGAGCGCGCCGCCATGGTGTGCGATACTTTGGACCGCTTTCATATCGTGGGCAAGCGCGATCTCTACCCCAGCCAGCTTTCCGGCGGGCAGCAGCAGCTTGTCGCGGTGGCCCGCGCGGTCATCGCCCATCCGAAACTGATCCTGGCCGACGAGCCCACCGGCAATCTGCACTCCAGCCAGGGCAAGGAAATCATGGAGCTGTTCAAGAGGCTCAACGACGAAGGCGCCACCATCGTGCAGGTGACCCATTCGGAAGCCAACGCGGCTTACGGCGACCGCGTCATTCAACTGGCCGACGGTTGGGTGGTGGGCGGCGGCTCGGATTCTTCCGGCCAGGGCGCGCGCGCGTAATGAACCGGTTCGCGGCCCTGTCGGCCCGCTTTCGACGCCGCAGGATGGCGGCGTTCGCGCGCGAATTCGGCATCGGCGCCCAAACCCGCGTGCTGGATATCGGCGGCACGCCCGAATGCTGGAGCCTCCTGGCCGAGCGCCCGCGCGTCACCCTGCTCAATATGCCGCGCGCCAAAAGCGATGTGGGCGAAGGCGCCGCGTGGGTGGCGGGCGATGGCCGCCTGCTTCCCTTCCGCGACCAATCCTTCGACGTGGTGTTCAGCAATTCCGTGATCGAGCATGTGGGCGATTTCGAGAGCCAGCGGCGCTTCGCGCGCGAAGTGGCGCGCGTGGGCCGCGCCTGGTGGGTGCAGACGCCCAATCGCTGGTTTCCCCTCGAACAGCACCTGCTCACGCCTTTGTTGCACTGGCTGCCGCGCTCCTGGCAGCGCCGCCTGGTTCCGCGGCTCAATTTATGGCAACTGCTGGTTCCGGTTTCGGAAGATCGCCGGCGTTTCTACATCCAGCACTATTTGGACGATGTCCGCCTGCTGGATGCCGCCGGATTGCGCACGCTTTTCCCCGGCGCAACCATTGTGCGCGAGCGTTTCTGCGGCATCCCCAAATCGCTCATTGCCATCGGCAAGCCGCGGCCTGCGCTACAATGACCTTGCATCATGCAGGTACTCCAGGCGGGCGCGCACAAATTGATTTATCTGGAACTCCAGCCGGAAATGGTTGCGAGCATCGCCCGCCAGGCGGGATTCGACACCCGCGCCAAGGATGGCCAGCGCGTGATTCAGCTCGAGTTGAGCGCTTCCGGCCGGCAATCGCCTCTGCTGCTCTTCGACGCCGCCGACCCGGCCAACCTGGGCTGGTTTTCGCGCTGCCAGTTCTACGTGGATGGCCGCTCCGGCAGCGTCATGCAAACCCCCATCACGCTGGCCAATAAACGCGACCGCGGCGGCCGCGCCCATCGCAACGCCGTGCGCCTGGCCATCTCCAAGGAACTGCCCGCCACGTTTCGCCTGCCCGGCAAACAGCCGCTCACCGAACAGGTGTTCTATCACCTGCTGCTGAATTTTCTTCAGGCGCTGACCAAGACCGGGGTCGCGGTATGCGGCGGAGGAGTGGTGCAGCCGCTGGCGGGGCGCACCGAAAGCGTGGGATCGCGGAACTGAAGTACACAAGCGCACAGTTGCGCAAATTGCGTTTGTAACCGGGAGCCGGCCCGCTGAGTCGTATTCACTGGAGACGCGGCTGGAGGTGTTTCGGGGGGAATGCCTTCGGTGCGCGTCGATTACGCCGGCTCCGCGGAGCCGGCTTTTTTGCGCGCGGCTGCGATGGCGCGCCGCACCGCCCCTTCCACCTCGTCCCGATATTCCCGCAATAGCTCCGGCGTAGCGGCTTCGAAGCGCATTACCAGCACCGGCTGCGTATTGGACGCCCGCACCAGGCCCCATCCGCTCTCGAAAAGCACGCGCACGCCATCCACGTCCAGCGTTTTGTGCCGCGAGCGCAGCTCGGCCGCGGCCAGCCGCACCACTTCGAATTTCATCTCGTCGGAACAATCGAAGCGGATCTCGGGGGTGGTCACGGTCTCCGGCAATCCCGCCAACCGGCTGGAGAGCGGCTGGCCCGTTTGCGAGACAATCTCCATCAGCCGGCAGGCCGCGTACAGGGCGTCGTCATAACCGTAATAGCGATCCGCGAAAAACATGTGGCCGCTCATTTCGCCCGCCAGCTCGGCATGCTCCTGCTTCATTTTGGCTTTGATCAGCGAATGGCCGGTCTTCCACATGATGGGGTTGCCGCCGCGCGCCTTCAGGTCGTCGTACATCACCTGCGAGCATTTCACTTCGCCGATGAACGTGGCGCCGGGCTTGCGCGTCAGAATCTCGCGCCCATAGATGATCATCAACTGGTCGCCGTAAATCACCCTGCCGCGATCGTCCACCGCGCCGATGCGGTCGGCGTCGCCATCGAAGGCAATCCCCAGGTCCGCGCCGGTCTCGCGCACTTTGGCGATCAACGCTTCCAGGTTCTTGGGCACGGTGGGGTCCGGATGGTGATTGGGAAAATTCCCGTCCATCTCGAAGAACATCTCGGCCGCCTGCACGTTCAGCTTTTCCAGAATGCGGTGCATCGCCGGACCGCCCGTGCCGTTGCCGGCATCCACCACCACGCGCACCGGCCGCGCGAAGTGAAATTGCGCGGCGACTTCCTCGACGTACGGCGTCGCGGCATCGTACGCGGTTTCGCTGCCTTCCCCGCGCGCCAGGCCGCCAGTCTCGATCAGCCCCAGGATTTCCTGAATCGCCTCGCCGTGAATGGTGGAGGCCCCGCACACCGTCTTGAAGCCGTTAAACTCGGGCGGATTGTGGCTGCCCGTAATCATCACGCCGCCGTCGGCCTGCAAATGGATCACCGCGTAGTAGAGCACCGGCGTGGGCGCCACCCCCAGGTCCGTCACCGCGCACCCGCTGGCTTTCAAGCCGCGCATCAGGGCGTCGCGCAGACGCGGCGAGCTGAGGCGCGTGTCGCGTGCCAACGCGATTTTCTTCCCGGCATGGCGCTGCAGGTAGGTGCCAAAGGCGCGCCCCAGCACTTCGATATCGGCGTCGATGAGCTCGACATCGGCGATGCCGCGGATGTCGTATTCGCGAAAAATGGTGGACTTCAACATGGATGAGGAGACCGGCTTCTCCATGGAGAATACCATCGATCCCGCCCGTGAGATAAAGCCCGGAATCACCGGCCGGCTGCCGTGTTTTGTCCTGGGGCGCTGGCGCAGCCGCGACACCGGGCGGCCAGGCAGCAGGGCCATTGGCGTGGTGGGCCGATGGCCGCGGGGTAAGATAGAATCGGTTCCATGAAAACCGCCGAACGCCAGTTTACGACCATCAGCGGGGTTCCCATCCAACCCGTCTACCAAGCGGAAGATGTGGCGGGTCTGGACCCCGCGCGCGACCTGGGCGCGCCCGGCGAGTTTCCCTATACGCGCGGCATTCATCGCGACATGTACCGCGGCAAGCTCTGGACCATGCGCCAGTTTTCCGGTTTCGCCACACCGGAAGAAACCAACCGCCGCTACCATTACCTGCTGGCGCAAGGGCAGACGGGCCTTTCGGTGGCGTTCGATCTTCCCACCCTGATGGGCTACGATGCCGACCACGCCATGAGCGAGGGCGAAGTCGGCAAGTGCGGCGCTTCGGTGTGCTCGCTGGAAGACATGGAGATTCTCTTCCGCGGAATTCCGCTGGGCGATGTCACCGTCTCGATGACCATCAACTCGCCCGCCTCCGTGCTCTGGGCCATGTACCTGGCGGTGGCCGAGCAGCAGGGGGTCGCGTGGGACCGTCTCTCCGGCACGCTGCAAAACGACATTCTGAAAGAGTACATCGCGCAAAAGGAATATATTTTTCCGCCCAAGCCGTCCATGCGGCTGGTCACCGATACCATCGAATTCGGCGCGCGGCGCACCCCCAGGTTCAATCCCGTTTCCATCAGCGGCTATCACATCCGCGAAGCCGGCTCGACCGCCGTGCAGGAGCTGGCCTTCACCCTGCGCGACGGCATCGAATACGTGGATTGGGCGCTGGAGCGCGGGTCGCAAATCGACGAATTCGCTCCCCGGCTGAGCTTCTTTTTCAACGCTCACAACGATTTCTTCGAGGAGATCGCCAAGTACCGCGCGGCGCGCAAAATCTGGGCCTACACGATGCGCGACCGCTACGGCGCGGCGAGCGAGCGCAGCCTGAAACTGCGCTTCCACGCCCAGACCGCCGGCTGCTCGCTCACCTGGCAGCAGCCGTACAACAACGTGGTGCGCACGGCTTTGCAAGCTATGGCCGCCGTGCTGGGCGGCGCGCAATCGCTGCACACCAATTCCCTGGACGAGGCCTACGCCCTGCCCGGCGAGCACGCCGTCACCATCGCGCTGCGCACGCAGCAGGTCCTGGCGTACGAGAGCGGCGTGGCGAACGCGGCCGATCCCCTGGGGGGCAGTTACTTCCTGGAAAAACTCACGCTCGAAACCGAACAGGCGGCCAACCAGTACATCCGCCGCATCGACGAAATGGGCGGCATGATCCCGGCCATCGAAGCCGGTTTTCCGCAGACCGAGATCGCCGCCGCCAGCTATCGCTATCAGAAGGAGATCGAGGCGGGCGAGCGCGTCATCGTGGGGGTCAACCGCTTCCAGTCCCAAGATCAGCCCATCGAGCTTTTGCACATCGGCGAAACCAGCGGCCGGCATCAAACCGAAAAACTGGCGGCGCTGCGGGCGCGGCGCGATAATAGCAGCGTGCGCAAGACCCTGGACGCCCTGCGGCATGCCGCCGAAGGCAGCGCCAACACCATGCCGTACCTGCTGGACGCGGTGCGCGCCTACGCCACCCTGGGCGAAATCTGCGACGCGCTGCGCGGGGTCTTCGGCACGTACCAGGAGACCACCCATCTTTAAGTTGCATTACAAACCATGACACGACCCATTCGAGTGCTGGTGGCCAAGCCCGGGTTGGACGGCCACGACCGCGGCGCGAAAGTGATCGCCCGCGCCCTGCGCGACGCCGGCATGGAAGTCATCTATACCGGGCTGCGCCAGACCCCGGAAATGATCGTCGGCGCGGCGCTGCAGGAAGACGTCCAGGTGATCGGCCTCTCGATTCTTTCCGGCGCGCACAATGCCATCGTGCCGCGCGTTCTGGAGTTGCTGCGCGAGAAAGACATGGGGGACGTGAAGCTGATCGTGGGCGGCATCGTTCCCGACGAAGACGCCGCGGCGCTCAAGAAAGAGGGGGTCGCCGCGGTCTTCCAGCCAGGCGCTTCCCTGCAGGAGATTGTCAATTTCATCCGCGAGGCCGTGCCGCGGTAACGCCCGCCGGCCGGGCAGGCTGCAAGCTGACCCTGCCAGTTTTCCTGGCTGCAAAAGTGCCATCCTCTCCGCGAGATGGTCCGAACATGAGGCGCAACTTTCGCAGTTACAATGGAATGGCGGGAAAACCAAGGGCCGGAAACTGTGCCCGGCTTTCACACCTGTGGCACCCCTGCTCGTTGTGAGGAACGCCCAAGATCCGGTAAAATAATGGCTTATCGTCTTCAAAACCGGCTGTACCAAGTGAAATTGTCTCCCGTGCTTCAACACTGTCCCTGCGCAGAACGGAAAGGTGTGCTCGCATGAAGTTCCTCAGGCGCCCTCGCCTGGCCATGGTTTCGGCCTGTATCTGCGCTTCCTGCGTGCTGCCTCTGCGCGCGCAAACACCGCCGCCGGTGCAGACCCAGCAACCGCCGCCGCCCGCGCAGACGCAGCAGAGGCCCCCCGCCACGCCTCCGGCCAATCCATTCGAGACCGTGCCCACCACCCCCCTGGCGCCGCCTCAACTGGAAACGCCCAAGGCCGCTCCGGGAACTCAGCCCGCGGGCAACGGGCAGGTGATCACGGGAATCGATTTTCGCGGCGCGCGCCGCGTCCCGGCCGATACCCTGAAGGCCATCATCCTCAGCCGGGTCGGCGACGTCTACAACGAGGAAACCGTGCGCCGCGATTTCATGGCGCTGTGGAACTCCGGGCGCTTCGACGATATCCGGCTGGAAACCGAGCCCGATCCTAAAGGCGGCATCATCCTGCGTTTCGTGGTCACCGAGCGCCGCGTCATCCGCTCCATCAATTACGAGGGCATCCACACCGTCACGGTTTCCGAAATTCTGGACCGCTTCAAGGAGCGCAAGGTCGGCCTCACCGTGGAATCGCAGTACGACCCCAATAAGGTCCAGCGGGCCGCCACCGTTCTGAAAGAGTTTCTTTCCGAGCGCGGCCGCCAGTACGCTACCGTCGACCCGGTCATCGAACAGATTCCCCCGTCCTCTCTCAAAGTCACCTTCCAGGTGAACGAAGGCCCCAAAGTCAAAGTCGGCACCATCACGATTACCGGGAACAAAGCCAAGAACGCGCGCTGGGTGACCACCGCGATGAAGAACCTGCACCCCTACGGCATTCCGCACTCCATCCTCTTCGAGAACATGTTCGCCAAAACCTACGACGAGGCGAAACTGGAAGAAGACACGGAACGCGTCCGCCAGGCTTACCAGGACGACGGCTACTTCATGGCCAAGGTGCTGGACTACCACGTGGACATTGTGCCGCGCGGCGGCAAAGGCTGGCGCCTGCCCATCATCAAAATGAACGAGGCCGGCATTTACGCCGATGTCACGCTGCCGGTGGAAGAAGGCCGTCTCTACCACCTGCACGAGATGAATTTCGTGGGCGTCAAGCTTTTCCGCACGCCCCAGGTGCTCATGAAGCCGCTTTTCGGCATGGGCCCCGGAGACGTGCTCTCCACCGACAAGCTGCGCAAGGGCATCGAAACCATGCGCAAGCTGTACGGCAAGTTCGGCTATATCGACTTCGTTCCCGAGCCCAACTTCGATCCCATTCCGAATACCGACCAGATCGATATCACGCTGACCTGCGACGAAGGCAAGCAGTTCTTCATCCGCCGCATCGACTTCACCGGCAACACCACCACGCGCGACAAAGTGATCCGCCGCGAAATCCTGCTGGACGAAGGCGACATGTTCAATACCGAGTTGTGGGACCTCAGCATTCTGCGCCTCAACCAGCTCGGCTATTTCGAAATGTTGAAGAAGGAGGATGCCGCCGATATCAAGCGCGTTCCCCAATCCAACACCGTCGATATCACGCTGAAGGTCAAGGAGCGCGGCAAGAACTCGGTGGGCCTGAACGGCGGCGTTTCGGGCATCGCCGGCACCTTCATCGGCGCCAATTACTCCACCAACAACTTTCTGGGCCTGGGCGAAACTCTTTCCCTTTCCTCGCAACTGGGAACCATGATGCGCGACGTGAACTTCGGGTTCACCGAGCCTTACTTCCTGGACCGCCCCTTCCAGCTCGGCTTCGTCGTCTACCTGCGGCGCTTCGATTTCAACCAGGGGCGCGAAGCTTCCATTCTGGCCGGACAGAACCTGATTCCGCTCTACAATTCGCTGGGCACCAACAACCTGCTCGATTACATCCAGAACAGCCATGGCTTCAACGTCTCCATGAGCTATCCGCTGCGCCGCAGCTTCACGCGCCTCTCGGTCACCTACGGGTTTGACATCTCCACCATTAAGACCCAGACCACGGCGGCCTCCAATTACTTCCAGTACATCGATTTCAGCGGCGTATACGGACCCAACGCGCTGAATGGAATCCATACCAGCACGATTACGCCGGGGCTGGTATACAATACCGTGAATCACCCCATCAGTCCCACGGGCGGTAGAAGCCTCTACTTGGGCCTGGCTTTCGCCGGCAGCGTGCTGGGCGGCAACGTCAACACCATCACCCCCACGGTGGACGCCAAGTATTTCAAGATGGCGCCCTGGAACCATAAGCACATCCTGGCGTTCCACGCCTCCACCAAAATCATCACCGGCTACGGCGGCAGGGAGATTCCGCCGTTCTCCCGTACGTTCATCGGCGGCGAGCAGGACGTGCGCGGCTTCGAAATGTGGGGCATCACGCCCATCGCCTTCATCCCCTCCAGCTCGTCCATCAACGTGCTGAACAGCGATGGCAGCCCGCGTACCCAGAACGTGGTGTCGGGCGGCGCCATCAGCCAGCAGCCCGTCACCATGCAGGTTCCCATCTACCAACTCGTCACGCCCGGCGGCGACTGGCAGAGCGTGGGCAATTTCGAATATCGCATTCCGATCATCGGCCCCGTGACCCTGGCGATCTTCGGAGATATCGGCGTCAATCGCGTCCTCCGGCCCAGCCAGCTCACCATGGACCCGGAACGCGTCACGGACCTGAACCAGCAGTTTCCGCAGGCGGGCTTCAGCGGCCAGGTAAAGATCGACGCCATCAGCGAGCGGCCCCGCGTTTCGACCGGCTTGGAGCTCCAGGTGATGTTGCCCGTGGTGAACGCTCCTTTCCGCATCTACTTCGCGTATAATCCCCTGCGCGTGGACACCAATCTGCAGCCGCCCATCGTGGCGGACCGGGCGGCGTTCCCCAACAACGCCACCTTCCTGAATTCCGTCGCCAATTTCGGGCAGATTTACCCCTTCGATGAACGAAGCACGCTGTTCCGCTTCACCATCGGCAGGACGTTCTAATCGAAAGCCCGTCGCAATATGGTAGTATTTTCACACTTAGGAGTTTCCAGCTTGAAGAAGAATTTCGTTGTTTTACCCGCCCTGGTTTTGGGTATTGCGGCGCTTGCCGGCGCGCAAGCCCCGGCTCAACCCGCCGCGCCGCCGGCCCGCGCAGCCGCCCTGCCCGGACCCGCGCCCACCAAGGTCGCGATCATTAATGTAACGGCCGCCATTCTCGAGACCGGCGAAGGAAAGAAAGCCGCGGCCGAATTGCAAACCAAGTTCAATCCGCGCCGCTCCGTCCTGGAAAAGAAGCAGGCCGACATCCAGGCCAAGCAGGACCAGATGAAGAAGGGCAGCGCCACCATGAGCGATGAGGCCAAGGCCCAGCTCGCCCGCTCCATCGACGCCGACACCAAGTCCCTGCAGCGCGACGCCGAAGACCTCAATGCCGACGTCGATCAGGAACAGAACCGCATCATGCAGGATCTCGGCAATAAGCTGATGGCCATCCTGGACCAGTACGCCGTGCAGAACGGCATCGCCGTGGTGCTGGACGTCAGCAACCAGCAAACCACCACCGTTCTGTGGGCCTCCACCGCCGTAAACATCACGCCCGACATGGTGAAGCTGTACGACCAGGCGCACCCGGTGGCCGCCGCTCCGGCCGCCGCCAGGACCCCCGCGCCGGCTCCCAAGCCCACCGTTCCGGCGACCAAAAAGCAATAGAGAAGCGGCCGGCTATCGGCTGCCGGCGTCCTTCCGATAGCTGACAGCCGGCAGCTTGCGTTACAATTTTTGCAGGGGGATATGATCCCATGAAGACCCTTCGCGGGCTGTCTCTTGCGCTAATTTCCGCGGCCGGGCTTTGCGCGCAGTATCACGGCGGATACGTGAATACCCGGCCCCGCCCCATGAATCCCGGCGCCAATGGGGCACGCCGCTTCGGCGGCTCTTCGTTGGGCTCCTCGCTGGTCTATGCCAGCCCGGTGTACGTCCCGGTGTACATCGGCGGGTACGGATACGGATATGGCTACGATCCCGGCTACGGCTACGGCTACGATTACGACGGCACGGCCGCGCCTCCCCAGCAGCCCAGCCCCGCGGTTTATCCGCCGCAACCCGCGCCCGTGATCATCAACAACTTCGGTTCCGGCAGTCCCCCGCCGCAAACCGCCAACCCCGTCACCATCTACCCGCCGGCGCAGAGCGGCGATCAACCCGACGATACGCAACCCCCCGAGCCCACGCATTACCTGATCGCCCTGAAGGACCATACCGTGTACTCCGCCATCGCCTATTGGGTGGATGGCGACACCCTGCACTACTTCACGTCCGGCAACACCCACAACCAGGTTTCGCTTTCGCTGGTGGATCGCGACCTCACGCTGCGCCTGAACGCGGAAGGCGGCGTAACCATAGCGCTGCCGCCGCCGCCCGCCAAATAGGCGCCGTGGGGCAGGTTGTCAACCTGCGGCGGGGCTGGTAGCCCGCCTGCCGCGCGGCGGTCTCATTCCCACTCGATGGTTCCCGGCGGCTTGTGGGTCAAGTCGTAGAACACCCCCGCGATCCCGTCCATCCCCAGCAGCTCGCGCGTGATGGCGTCCAGTAATTCCGCCGGCATGGCGACCGATTGCGCCGTCATGCCATCCACCGAATCCACCGGCCGCAGCACCACCGAATCGGGCGCCGCCGCCGTTCCCAGGGGAATCAGAATTACCGGAAACTGCCACACGCGGGCGTCGTAACCGGCTTCATGCGACAGCCGCCGCACAATCGCGTCGGCCCGCCGCAGCCGTTCGATCCGCTCCGCCGTCAAGGAGCACGCCCGCACCTGCATTTGTTCCAGCGGTTGGCGCGTCTTCACCGCCGCGATCACGCGGTTGACGCCCGCCAGCGAATTCACCAGCTCCGTCGCCCGCGCGTGATCCATGGCCTCAATCGCCAGCACCGGAGCGTAGCTGCGGGCGTCGCCCTGCACTCCCACCGAATTCACCGGGATCACAAACCCTTCCGCCGTCCGGCGCACCGGCGCGTCGAATTCCGAGCACAGGCAGCGGATGGCCAGCCCCGGCCCCGGAAACGGATGCCGCTCCAGCAATTCCGCGGGCAGACCCAAGGCGCGCCCCGCCTCGCGCACCTCGTCTTTGTAAAACGATTTCAGCGGCTCGACAATCCGCCCGCATTCGATCAGCTTCTGAATTCCCGCCACCCGGTTGTGATGCGTCTTGATGAGCGAAGCCTTGGCCGTGCCGCCCGATTCGATGGTGTCCGGATAGATGGTTCCCTGCCCCAGGATCCAATGCTCGTCCAGGAGGTGCCGCGATTCCACAATCCGCTCCTGCACCCGCACGAACTCTTCGCCGATGATGTGCCGCTTCCGCTCCGGGTCCGTCACCCCCGCCAGCGCCGTCAGAAACCGCTCGGCGGCATGCTCCACCGTCACGCCCGGCAGGCGACGCACGAATTCCGTTTCCCCCTGGCGCATCAGTCCCGTATCCACGTACACGCCGCGCACGCGTTCGGCGCCCAGGGCGCGCATGCACAGCGCGAACGCCACGCTCGAATCCACCCCTCCCGAAACGAAGAAGAAGACGCTGCGGCCGGCGGCGTACTCGCGAATCTCCCGCTCGATAGCCGGCAGGCGCTCGCGCGGGTCCCAATCCTTTTCGCACTGGCACACGCGGAACAGGAAGTTGGCCAGGTAATCCCGCCCGCGCGCGGTGTGCGCCACCTCGGGATGAAATTGCAAACCGTAAAGTTTTTTCGCCGGCGCCGCCATGGCCGCCACCGCGCAGGTGCTGGTCCGCCCCCTCGCCTCGAACCCCGCCGGGACCCGCCCCACCACGTCGCGATGGCTCATCCAGATCTGCTGCTCGCCCGCCAGGCCGGCGAACAAAGGGTCGCTGGCTTCGTCGAGCTCGAGCGTGGCCAGCCCGTATTCGCCCTTCGCGCCCCTGCGCACTTCGCCGCCCAACAGGTGCGCCATCAGTTGCTGGCCGTAGCAAATGCCCAGCACCGGCACGCCGAGATCGAAAAGGCGCGCGTCCACGGTGGGAGATCCTTGGTCGTACACGCTGCTCGGGCCGCCCGAAATGACGATGCCCCGCGCGCCCGCCAGCTCCGCCGCGGGAGTTTCGCTGGCGCGCACTTCCGCGTATACGCCCAGGTCCCTCACCTTGCGGGCGATGAGATGGCAATACTGCCCGCCCGCATCCAAAACCACAATTTGCGCAGTGGGATTCAAATATCGATGGTAGCGCAAGCGTTAGCCTGCCTTCGCGCGGCAAGCTGGAGCCGGTCCTACCGCGCCCGCCCGGCCACTACCTTGTGCAGCCGCTCCAGCAGCGTCTGGGCCTTCGGCATGGCCTGCAGCGCCTGCGCCACTTCGGGGTCGGTGGCGGCGAAAATCCGCGCGCTTTCGTCCACGTTCAGACCCCAGATGTACATCTCCTGGGCGAGATACCGCCGCACCCAGCCGGTGTCGCTATTGAATTCGGCGTCGGTGAATTTGTAGCCGTTGTTGCGCAGGTAATCGTGGAATTGCCGCAGCGTGGCTTCGTCCGGCATCCAGCCCGCCGCCAGCCGGCGGTCCGCGTGCCCCGCGAAATAATCCCGCGAGAAATCGAACAGCCCCTTGCGGTAGAGCTGCACTTCCAGGGGGTCGAAGGGCGGCATTTTGTAGGTTTCGTCGGGCGTGATCCCGCCCCCGCCATACACCGTCCGGCCGCTGTCGGTCATCTTGACGTCTTTCAAATTTCGCGGCGTGCCGTCATTGTGAAAGTAATAATCGTAAAACGAAACGTGGCTGTAATCGCGTTGGATCAACCGCCCGCTGGGCGTATAAAAGTGCGCCGTCGTCAATGCCAGCGCGGTGTTCTCCGGAAGCGGAAAAACCGTCTGCACCAACCCTTTTCCGAAGGTGGTTTCGCCCAGAATCCACGCCCGGTCGTGGTCTTGCAGCGCTCCCGAAACAATCTCCGCCGCCGAAGCCGAAGACGGATTCACCAGCACTACCATGGGGTAATCGCGCCCGCGATTTCCGCGAGTCGCCCGGTACACCCGCTCCGGCGAGGATCGCCCGCGCTGCGACACCACCACCTGCCCGCGCCGCAGAAAATGGTCGCACACCGACACCGCTTCCGTCAGCAGGCCGCCCGGATTGCCGCGCAGATCCAGCACCATTCCCTGCACCTTGTCCTCGCCCAGCGATTTCAGCGTGTCCTCCAGCTCATGGCTGGTGTTTTCGCCGAAGCTGGAAATCTCCACGTAAGCGTAGCCCGGCTTCAGCCAGAACCCCGTCACCGTGGGCCGGTTGATGTCCTGGCGCGTCACCACAAAGCTGAGATAATCCGGCGCTCCCTCGCGCGAAACCGTAATCTTCACCTGCGTGTCGCGCGGCCCCTTCAACATGTCGGCCACTTCCGTGGTGCTCCGGTTGGCGGTGGATTTGTCGTTGACGAAGGCGATCACATCGCCCGGCCGAATCCCCGCGCGGTATGCCGGCGAACCCGGAAACGGCGCCATCACCACGGTCTTATCGTTGCGCGGGCCCACCTGCATGCCCACCCCCGAGTAGCGGCCCTCCTGGTCTTCGCGCAGCAGTTTGTAAGCCTTGGGATCGAAAAATGTGGAGTGCGGATCGAGCGTCCGCAACATCCCCGGAATGGCGCCGTCGTAAATCGCTTTGTCGGGGCTCAACGGCTCGGCGGAATTGGCTTCCACCAGGGCGTAGATGTTCGTAAACTCCCGGACGTCCTGGTCGATGCCCGCATCGGCCGCGTGAACGCGCGCTCCCAAAAAGCCGGCGATGCCCGCGCAGGCCAATAAAACCGCCGGCAAGCCGAACAAAGAAAACCGCTTTCGCGCCATCCCCGATTCACTCCTCTGTACAGGCAATTTCCGCTCCTGCCAATTTAGATGCCACGCGCCGCTTTCCGGCTACGGCGAATCCGCTCCCGCCGGCCGTTCGCGATGGATGGCATCCAGCACCCCGTTGACGAACTGCACCGACTCTTCGCCCGAAAACTTACGCGCCAGCTCGAGGGCTTCGTCGATGGTCACCGCCGCCGGCGTGGCCCCGTGAGTCATTTCGTAGACCGCCAGCCGCAGAATGTTCCGGTCCACCGCCGGCATCCTCTCCATGCGCCAGTGTTCGGCGTGCCGCGCGATCAAGGCATCCAGTTCCGGCGCGTGCTCCACCGTTCCGCGCACCAGGTTGGCGACAAATTCGTCGCGCTCCGGCTTCTCTTCCGCATACAGCGTGTCATAGTAGGCGTTGATGGCATCCTCGACTGGTTGATGCCGCGCATCCCAAAGAAACAGGATCTGCAAAGCGCGCTGCCGGCTCCGAGTGCGTGAGGACATTACACAGCCTGGCGAAGCGTGCGCAAAAGATTGGCCATTTCCACCGCCGTCATGGCCGCGTCGAAGCCCTTGTTCCCGCCCTTGGCTCCCGCGCGGTCTATGGCTTGCTCCAGCGTATTGGTAGTGAGCACGCCGAAGGCCACCGGAACGCCCGTTTCCATGGCTACGTGCGCCACCCCCTTGGCGGCTTCCGACGCCACGTAATCGAAGTGCGGCGTCTCCCCGCGGATCACCGCGCTCAAACAGATCACCGCATCGTAGCGGTGCTGCCGCGCCACTTCCCCGGCCGCCAGCGGCACTTCCCAGGATCCCGGCACCTTCACCACGTCCACCATCTCCGGGTCGGCGCCCGTGCGCGTCAGCGCGTCCATCGCTCCCGCCAGCAACCGGTCGGTAATGAAGCTGTTGAAGCGGCTGACCACGATCGCAAAGCGCAGCCCCGCCGCGGATAGCTTCCCTTCAAATACGTTCGCCATGTTTCACTTTCCCGCGAAGGCCGGCCGTCTCTTTTCGAGAAACGCGCGCGTGCCTTCGCGACGGTCTTCGGTGGCCGCGCTCACGCCGAACGCCGCCGCCTCGAAGCGCAGCCCTTCTTCCAGCCCGATGCCGATTCCCACATCCACCGCTTCCATCGCCAGGCTCACGGCCAGCGGCGCGTTGGCCAGCACCTTTTCCAGCCAGGCGCGGCAGTGGTTCAGCAGATCGCCTGGCGCCGTAATTCCATTCACCAGTCCCATACGGTACGCCTCCGCCGCCGCGATGGGCTCGCCCGAGAGCAACAGTTCGAGCGCCCTGCCGCGCCCCACCAGCCGCGGCAAGCGTTGCGTTCCGCCATATCCGGGAATAATCCCGAGCTTCACTTCCGGCTGCCCCAATTTGGCGTTTTCCGCGGCAAACCGCACCGTGCAGGCCATGGCCAGTTCCAGTCCGCCGCCCAGCGCGTATCCGTTCACCGCCGCCACCACCGGCTTCCCCAGCGTCTCCAGCTTGCGAAACGTGCGCTGCCCGCGCAACGCGTATTCGCGCGCCTCGACCGCCGAAAGCGCCGCCAGCTCGTTGATATCCGCCCCCGCCACGAAGGCCTTTTCCCCGGCCCCGGTCAAAATGGCCGCGCGCACCGCGCTCTCCCCGGCGATGCGGTCGAAAGCCTCGCCCAACTCTTCCACAACCTCCCGCGAAAGCGCGTTGAGCTTCTCCGGCCGATTCACCGTAAGCAGCGCAATTCCAGCCGAATCGGCCTCAAAAAGGATATGGCGGTACGACATTACCGATCAGTGTAGCATCGCGCGGCAAGGGCCGAATCCGCGCGCTTGGTACCGGGGTGCGCGACTTTTCAACCGGCCAAATCGCTCTTGGTTTAAGTTGTGAAAAGCCGGTTGGCCGGTTAAAAGATACACAAAAGTGGGCGCCGGCGCTGCTGTGGGGCAGCTTGGCAAGCTGCGGCCGATTGTGAATCGGCCCACCGCCCTCGTTCTTGCACCGGCCGGCAGCGGTAGCCAATCCGCCCCACTGTGCCCGCACCGCGACACTCGGGACGCAAATCCGTTTGAAAGCAAAGATCGTATTTACTGGCAGCCGAGTTGCAACAGCTCCGCGGGAAGGAGCGGCCGCAATGCCGATCGGAAAAATCACAGGACAGGGTTTATCGGCGGTCGCGCTTCTCTGGGGATGCTGGCTCGGCGAACGCCAGGTCATGCGGCGCGCCACGCTCGAGCGCGCCCGCGTTCTGCGAGACATCGAGCGATTGCGGCGGCCCCAACCGCAGCCGGTATCGGCCCCCGCGCCGGGAATCGTACCCCGCCATCGTTCCGTGACCGCCGCATAGATTTTTCCCTTGTGCCGGGTTGTACAATTGCAACGATGGCGAAAATCGCTGCCCTTCTTGTTGTTTCCGTGCTTACGCTCGCCGTTGGCTGCAGTCAGAGCCCCGCGCGCCAATTCTCCAAGCTTGCGGAGGAATTCGTCTACACAACGCTTTCGTTTTCACCCTCGGCCGCCACGGCGGCCGGGCTGCATCAGTACAACGGCCAGAACCTGGACGACCAGCTCGATGACATGAGCCCCGCCGTCTTCGGCAAACAGCAGAGTTTTTACGAGGACTTTCGCGACCGTCTGGGCAAAATCGAGGCCGACAAGTTATCGCCGGAAGATCGCGCCGACCTGACCATCCTCCAGGATCAGACGGCGCTGGCATTGCAGGACCTCACCGCCATCCACTCTTACCTGCACAATCCCATAATGTACGTCGAGACGCTGGGAAACGCCTTCTTCAGTCCGTTCGTGCTGCAATACGCGCCCCAACCGCAGCGCATCCAGCACATCATCGCGCGGCTCGGGAAGGTGCCGTTATATCTCGACCAGGCATCCACCAACCTCACTTCCTCGCCGTCCCTCTGGACGCAGGTCGCGCTGGAAGAAAACGCGGGCAACATCGCCCTCGTGGATAAAACCATTCGGGACAGCGTCCCCGCCAACCTGCGCGATGCCTATGCGAAAGCGGCCCAGCCGGCTCTAGCCGCGCTGCGCAAGTTTCAGGACTATTTGAAGAACAGCCTCGCGCCCCGCAACGATGCCGACTGGCGCCTGGGCCGCGATCAGTATGCCGCCAAGTTCCGCTACACGCTGGAGAGCGGCGCCGAGCCCGACAACGTTCTGGAAGCGGCCGAGCGCGATCTGCAAAAGGTCCGCGCGCAGATGCTGGATCTGGCGGTGCCGCTGCACCGGCGGATGTTTGCGGGCCATGGCGAGCACGAAAACCTGGCCGCGGATGCGCGCCAGAACCAGATCATCGGCGAGGTCCTGGACAAGATTGCCACACAACACTCCACCGCCGAATCGTTCCTGGACGACGCCCGCAAAGATCTGGAACAGGCGCGCGCGTTCGTACAGGAGAAGCGCCTGCTGACGCTGCCTGCGCGCGGCAACCTGCAAGTGATTCCCACCCCCGAATTCATGCGCGGCGCCTACCCGGTGGGCGGCTTCTCTCCCGCGCCGCCGCTCGAACCCGAGCTCGGCGCCTTCTACTGGATCACGCCCATTCCGGCGGACTGGCCCAAGGAACGCATCGAATCCAAACTGCGCGAATACAACGTCTACAAGCTGCAGTTGCTGACCTTGCACGAAGCCATGCCGGGCCATTACGTGCAGTTCGAGTTCGCCAACGCCGTTCAGCCCCCCGTGCGGCGCCTGCTGCGTTCCGTCTACGGCAACGGTCCGTACATCGAAGGCTGGGGCGAGTATTCCGAGCAGACGATGATGGACGAAGGCTACCTGGACCACTCGCCGGAGTTCGCATTGACGTTTGCCAAAGAGCAGTTGCGGGTGATCGCCAACGCCATCCTCGACATCCGCCTGCAGATCCTCAACATGACCGACCAGGATGCGCTGGACTTCATGGAGAAGCAGACGTTCCAGGAAAAAGAAGAGGCCGAGGAAAAGCTGCAGCGCGCCAAGCTGGGCGCGGCGCAGCTCCCCACCTATTACGTGGGATGGAACGGATGGCTGAAGCTGCGGGCGGAATATAAAAGCGCCAAGGGTTCGGCGTACAGCCTTTCCGATTTTAACGACCGGGCGCTGAAGGAGGGAGCGATACCGCTGCCGGCCTTATCGAGTCTGCTGCTGCACTGAGCCAAGGCAACCGGAAGCCGCGCGAAACCGTCTATAATTTACGTAGCGGCAATACCCCAGCGGCCCCTTGTGGCGGCGGTGAACCGGGATGCACGAGAACGAAAACCCCAATCCTCCGGCGATGGCCGAAGAACCGCGGAACGAGCGGGTCCGCAGAAGTTTGTGGAGCGCTCTTTCCTGGGTTCGCGATCTGGCTTTTTCGGTCCTGATCGCGGTGGTGCTGATTGTCTTCATCTACCAGCCGGTGAAGGTGGAAGGCACCAGCATGAAGCCGACGCTGCAAAACGACGAGCGGATCTTCATCAACAAATTTACCTACCGGTTTGGCTTGGGCGATATCGAGCGCGGCGATACGGTGGTGTTCTGGTATCCCGAGGACCGCACGAAGTCTTATATCAAGCGCGTGATTGCGCTTCCCGGAGACAGGATCCGGATTGAAGCGGGTCAGGTGTACGTGAACGACCGCCCCATGGACTTCGTCCCCGACGGCTACAAAGACAGCGTCTCCTGGCCGCGCGTGCCGGTGGACCAGATCGTCCCGCCGGACAAGTACTTCGTGCTGGGCGATAACCGCGGCTCCTCGAGCGATAGCCGCTCCTGGGGCTACGTTCCGCGCGATTACATTTACGGCAAAGCCGTATTCGCTTACTGGCCGCTGGATCAACTGGGGCGTTTGCGGTAGACGCGTTTCTTGCCGCCGGCCTTCCCGTTTTTTTCCACACGCAGTTTCCAGGCAGTGCGCAGCGCGCCCGCCAGGATATCTTCGCCGGCCGCGGCCAGGCGGATGTGAGTCGCTCCCCCTTTGCCCCACCCACCTGCGACGGGCAGGAAAACATCGGGTTGCTCGCGCACGAAATCGGCTTGCAGTTCCGGGGTGAGCATGAGGTTCCCGTAGCCCTGCTTTTGCGAGGCCAGCGTGGCGAAGATCCGGCCGCCCACGCGGAAATCGGCCGCGCCCATGTGCGACCCTTCTTCGGCGCCTTCCAGGCGCAAGGCAATGCGGCGAAAATCGGCTGCGGTCATGGTTTCACTTCTTGTTGAAAAGCCACATAACCAGGGAAAACAGGATACTCAGCAGAATACAGGTTGTGAGGGGAAAGTAAAAGCTGGAATTTTTTCCGTGAATGTGAATATCGCCGGGCAGCCGTCCCAGCCTGAGCGGCAGCCGTCCGGCGAAGGTGAAGAGCAGGCCGGCGGCCACCAGCACCAGTCCCAGCACGATCAGCATGCGTCCCAGGGGCATGCTCTTATTATCTAATGGTGGCCCTGGTGTGGAGCGCCGGTAGCCAACCGGCGCGCGGGATGCCATCCCGCCCCACGGCGTTCAATGCGGCAGCAGGGCGCGGCGCGGCTCGCTCCAGCGGGCGCGGCCGCCGCGCACTTCGCGGCCGGTTTGCGTAAGGCGGTAGGCGCCACTCACCTGCTCGATCAAAGGCTGGCGGCATTCGGCCAGGCCGCGCAGCCAGCCGAGGAAGGCGCCGTAGCCCAGAAAAATCCACGGTTCGAGTTGTCGATCGGCGTGGAACAGCGAGGCGGGATCGCCACGGCCCGCGGCGATCGAATCGAGGATTTGCCGCTGAGTGCGGCTCAGGCCGTTTTCGACCGAAGGAAACTGTTGCAAATGGCGGCCGAGCGCGGCGGCCAGAAAGGGAAGCGCGCTGCAATCGCCGCGCAGCAGGCGCTCGATGGCGGTGGGATCGGGCGAGCGGAAAGCGCTCCAGGCGGCGGAGGCGAGTTGCGATTGCGCATCCGTCACGGCGCGGCGGCGCGGCCAGAGCGCGGCCAGTTGCGCGCCGGTGAGCGTGCCGAGATAGCCTTCGATGCAGATCAGGCTGAGGGCCGAGGGTGCACGCCCGGAGAAATTTCACGGGCGGCCTGCCGGCCCGGCGCGATGCCGCGCTGGCGGCCGTGCCCGCGCACGAGACCGTCGTCCTCTGGTGAGGTGAAGCACCAGCTACTCCTGCAGGGCCGCGATTTGCGGAAAGACCGGCCGCAGCGCCGGGTAGAGCGACTGGTACACGCGGTGCGCCTTCCCATAGAATGCCGCATCGGGCGCCCAGGGGGAAACCGTTTCGGTTTCGCGAATGGCGGCGCGGCACAGTTCGGGTACGGAAGCGTACTCGCCGGTACCGGCCAGGGCCAGCAGGGCGGCGCCGTAGGCCGAACCCTCCTGGCCTTCCAGGGTGACCACGGGTTTGTCGAAAATCGATGCCAGCATCTGGCGCCAAAATGGACTGCGCGCGCCGCCCCCGGAGGCCCGCACGCTGCGCACGGGCACGCCCAGAGCTTCGATGATTTCGAGGCAATCCTGCTGGCTGTAGGAGACGCCTTCCAGCACCGCGCGGATGAGGTCGGCGCGTTTATGGCTGGCGGTGAGGCCGATCCAGCCGCCGCGCGCGGCGGCGTCCAGGTGGGGGGTGCGTTCGCCCATCAGGTAGGGCAGCCAGAAGAGTCCGTGCGCGCCCGCGGGCGAAAGGGCCGCTTCGGCGGTAAGGGCGTCGTAATCGGTTCCGGGCGCCAGTTGATTGCGCAGCCATTGCAGGCTGAGGCCGGCGCCCTGCGTGACGCCCATGACGTGCCACCGGTTGCGCACCGCGTGGCAGAAGGTGTGGACGCGGCCGGCGGGGTCGTACGCCACCTTGTCCATATGGGCAAAGACCACCCCGGAAGTGCCCAGCGTGCAGGAAACGATGCCCGGCTCGACGATGCCATTGCCCACGGCGCCGGCGGCCTGATCGCCGCCCCCGCCCACCACCGGGGTTCCGGCGGCCAGGCCGGTCAACGCGGCGGTCTCGGGCGTGATGGCGCCGGTGGTTTCGATGGATTCGTAGCAGCGCGGCAGGATGGCGCGGTCCAGCCCGAGAGCGTCCATCATGTCGAAGGACCAGCGGCGGTTCACGACGTCGAAAACGGCGGTGCCGGAAGCGTCGGAGACCTCGGTGGCGAATTCGCCGGTGAGGCGGAAGCGCACATAATCCTTGGGCAGGAGCATGTTGCGCACGCGCTCGAAATGCGCCGGTTCGTGGTCGCGCACCCACAGCAGTTTGGGCAGCGTGAAGCCGGTGAGCACCGGGTTGGCGATGAAGCGCAGCACCTTTTCGCGGCCGATGGTCCGGTTGACGGCGTCCACCTGCGCCTGCGAACGCTGGTCGCACCAGATCAGCGCAGGGCGAATCACGGCATGCGCGGCATCCAGAATCACCAGGCCGTGCATCTGGCCCGAGAGGCCCACGGCCTTGACCTGGCTGCCGCTCACCCCGGCTTGGGCGAGCGCGCCGCGCACCGCTTCCACCGCCGCGTCCCACCAGTTTTCGGGGCGCTGCTCGGCCCACAGCGGGCGCTCCATGCGGATGTCTTCATGCAAGGCGGTGCAGGCCGCGCGGACGGCGCCGCGTTCATCCACCAGCAGCGCGCGCGAACTGCCGGTCCCGATATCGATTCCCAGCCACATAAATGAGCGATCGGCTTTCTGTTGTATCTTAGCGGAGATTGGGGCGCGGGCGAATGTTCGAAGGCGTATCGAACGCGGCGTAACGCGGCGGCAACCGTTAGGAACTGGACAGCGGGCCGGTAAAAGGTGTTACACCGGGTAGAGAATATGTTTGCATCTCTACCGGTAATACCCAAATTCCGTCCCCTGCTGGATGCGGAGTTCGTGCCCGCCGCTCTGTGGAACCGCGCCTATCGAAATCTGGTCGCGGGGAGCGGCGGAGGCCGCGAACTGGCGATTGCGCTCGAGCGCGGCGATGGATCGGTTTCGGTGTTCCGCGGCGCCACGCTGCCGCACGAGGGCGCGAACGTCGCGCTCAACCAGCGGTATCTCGAGCGGCTGGTGAAATTCCTGCTGTGGCAGAAAGGCGGATATCGCATCGCCATTGGCGGCGAACCGGCCCTGGCGGATTATGTGCGCGGGGTGTACGCACCCGGCGGCGCGCGCGCCTTCGATTTCGAATTCATGGGCGAGCGCGTATACGGGAAGCCCATGGAGATTACGCACGCGGCGTTTGACGAGGCGCCGGAGGAGCGCGAAACGGCCGCGCCGCTGGGACGGCATCTGGACGGATACCGCATCGGGTTCGACCTGGGAGCGAGCGACCGCAAGTGCGCGGCCATCGCCCACGGAGAAGTGATCTTCAGCGACGAAGTGGCGTGGAACCCCAGCGCGCAGAGCGATCCGCAATATCATTTCGACGGCATCGACGATTCGCTGCGCCGGGCGGCGGCGCGACTGCCGCGCGTGGATGCCATCGGCGGCAGCGCCGCGGGCGTGTACGTGAATAACGAAGTGCGCGTGGGGTCGCTGTACCGCTCGGTGCCGCGCGATTTGTTCGAAACGCGCATCCGGCGGCTGTTCTTCGACCTGCAAAAGAAATGGGGCGGGATTCCGTTCGAAGTGGTGAACGATGGGGAAGTGACGGCGCTGGCGGGATCCATGGCGCTCAACGACAATGCCGTGTTGGGGGTGGCGATGGGCAGCAGCCTGGCGGCGGGATACGTGACGCCGCGGGGCGCCATCACAAGCTGGCTGAACGAGCTGGCTTTCGTGCCCGTGGATTACCGCGCGGACGCTCCCGCCGACGAATGGTCGGGCGACCCCGGGGTGGGCGCGCAATACTTTTCACAACAGGCGGTGGGACGGCTGCTGGCGCCGGCGGGAATCGATTTGCCGAAGGAAATGCCGCTGCCGGTGAAACTGGAGCAGGTGCAAAAATCGATGGCGGCGGGCGATGCGCGGGCGCGCGCAATTTACCAGACGATCGGCGTCTATTTCGGATATAACATCGCGCATTACACGGATTTCTACGAAGTGCGCAACCTGCTGGTATTGGGGCGCGTGCTGACCGGGGAAGGCGGCGACCTGATTCTTTCCACGGCCCGAAGAGTGCTGCAAGAGGAGTTCCCGGAGATCGCCGGGCGCATCCGGTTTCATATCCCCGGGGAAAAAGAAAAGCGTCACGGGCAGGCGATTGCAGCCGCCAGCCTGCCCGCAATTCAGATTTAGGAGAAGAGCAATGCGATTTCATAATCCGGCAGCGGACTTTTTCGTTCCCGACGACGCGGCGCCCGAAGCGGCGCTGGCGCGCACCACGCACCTGTGCATCGCCGCCCACCAGGACGATATCGAGATCATGGCGTACCACGGCATCGCCGAATGTTTCGGGGTGGCCGATAAGTGGTTCACCGGAGTGGTGGTCACCAACGGCGCGGGCAGCCCGCGGGCGGGAATTTACGGCGCATACACGGATGAAGAGATGCAAAAGGTGCGGATCGTCGAGCAGCGCAAGGCGGCCTACGTGGGCGATTACGCGTGCCAGATCCAACTGGGGTTCAGCAGCGGGCAGGCGAAGAACGCCCGCGAGACCGCCGTGGCGCAAGACCTGGCGGCGATTCTGCGCGCCGCGCGGCCCGAGTACGTTTATCTGCACAACCTGGCGGACAAGCACGATACGCATATCGCGGTGGTGCTGCGGTCCATCGCGGCGCTGCGCGCGGTAGCCGCCGAAACCATGCCGAAGAAAGTTTACGGATGTGAAGTCTGGCGCGATCTGGATTGGCTGGCGGACGAGGACAAACAGGCGCTGCCGGTCTCGGCGCGGTCCAATATCGCGGCCGCGCTGGTAGGAGTGTTCGATTCGCAGGTGAGCGGCGGCAAGCGCTACGACCTGGCGACGGCGGGACGGCGCCTGGCGCACGCGACCTATTACGCATCGCATGGAACGGACCAGGAGACGGCGCTGAATTTTGCCATGGATCTGACGCCGCTGGTCGGGAACGCGCAGCTTTCCGTGACGGATTACGTGGTGGGATTTGTGGAGAAGTTCCGGGAGGATGTGCGGCGGAGGGTGGGGGGGTTGGGGTAGGAAGCAATTGGCGGCTGAGGTGGTGCAGGCTCCGTCAGCCCGCGCCAACAAGCGTCCCGAAGGGCTTTTCGCCTGTTACTGCGAGGCCGCCACCGCCGCCGCCGTCAGGTGGGTGTTGGTTATGCCCGCGACGCCCGAGATACTTCCGTGAAAAAATCCGGCGAACCCCATGATCACGAACATTGCGAATACGATGATCAGAGAGTATTCCGCCAAGCCTTGGCCGGCATCTTCGGCTGCGAACCGCTTCATAAAGTACCGCATACCCAGGAGTATGAACAATGTTTTCGGCAGCGAACAGTCCTGGTGGTTTTGAATCGGCCCAAAAGTACCGGGCCAGCGGTACCAAGGGGTGCCCTACGCGCGTCCCGCTTAGTGGCAACCCATACAGGTGAACTTCACGCCGTGGCAGACAGCGCAGGTGCTCTTATCGAAATGCAGGGTGTGATTGGTGTGGGTGTCCAGGAATTCGGGAGTGTGGCTGGCCGGCTTGAGATGCGCGTCCTGGCCGTGGCACTCCTCGCAACTGAACGGCGGATCGATCTTGGTGTGGCAGACCAGGCAATCGGCCATCTGCGGCATCACGGCCCGGCCGGCCTGGGCGGATTCCTCCAAACCGCGATGGCAGGCTTCGCAAGGGTTCTGCGTATTCAGGCGGGCGCGGATATCGCCGGGGGGTTGCAGATAGGTCTTCCGATCGATGGCGGCGGCGATTACGGGCGCCACGTTGCCCATCTTCAGGTGCTGGGCGTGGCTGAAAAAGGCAACGCGCGTGGGCATGGGTTGCCACGGCGCGGGCAGTTCGGATTCCTGGTGGCAGCCCAGGCAAACCTGGCGGCTGGGCAGCAGGTTATCGGTTGCCAGGGTGCTAGCCGCGGCAGCCGGATGACAGGTGGCGCAGGCCAGCTTCATTGGCAGATGGACGCGATGGGAGAACGGCGCGGCTCCCCACGCCGCGCCCGTTGCAAGAAGAAAAACGATCAGTCGCCGCAACCTACTTGCCCGTGTAGGAGAGGTGCCAGAGCTTATTGTCGCCGTCCTCGGAAATCAGCAGGCTCCCGTCGGGCATTTGCAGCAGCCCGACCGGCCGGCCCCAAACCTCGCGCTGGTCCGGGCTAATCATCCAGCCTTTGACGACTTCGCGGACCTCGCCGGCCGGCTTGCCATTCTGGAACGGAACGAAGCCAATCGACTGGCCCACCCGCTTGGAGCGGTTCCAGGAGCCGTGGAAGGCCAGAAACGCTCCGCCCTGGTATTCGGCCGGGAACTGCTTACCGGTGTAGAAAATGAAATCCAGCACCGCGACATGCGAGCCCAGCAGCACGTCCGGGGTAATGGTTTTGGCTACCAGTTGCGGGTTCTTTCCTTTGTTGATGGGGTCTTCGTGCGGGCCGATGTAAGCAAAGGGCCAGCCGTAAAAGCCGCCCTCCTGGACGTGGGTGAAGTAGTCGGGGACCAGGTTATCGCCCAGGGTGTCACGCTCCTGCACCGCGGCCCAGAGAGTATCGGTGCCAGGATACCAGCGCATGCCGATGGGGTTGCGCGTGCCGCTGGCGAACAACTCATGGCCGCCGCCATCGGGATTATAGCGATTGATGGCAGCGCGGCGCGGATCCCCGCCGGGGCTGTCATTCGAGCCGGAACCCACTGCGACGTACAGCTTCTGGCCGTCCCGGCTGAAGAGCAGATTGCGGGTCCAGTGATCTTCCGTAAGACCGTGCAGCGGAATGACTTCCTCGCCTTTGCCGGCGGTCATGGTCTGGGCGTCATAGGGGTAGCGTTTGATGGAATCGACTTCGCCCACGTACAGGTAGTTTTTCCAGAACGCGAGACCATAGGGCCGGTTCAGACCTTCGATCAGCTTTTTGCGCTGATTCGCCGAGGTGAAGACGTAAACGGTACCTTTGGGCGCGTCGTCGGCATCGGCCAGCAGAACTTCGTTGTTCGGCCCGAGCGTCATATAGCGCGGCCGCTCAAAGCCCTCAGCCCAGATTTCCACGTGAAACCCAGCGGGGACGCTGAGTCTGGCGCCGGCGGGCCGCGGAATCACGCGCGGGCGGTTGTTCACCGATGGCGTGGCGTAAGGCGGAGGCAGTTCGGCAACGGTAAGCTGGAAGGCGAAAGCGGCCAGACAGACCACCCCGGTACCCAGAAGAATCCCTCGTAAATGCATGCCCTTATGATGCCACGAGTGGCGCGCGGTTGCGGCGAAAGGGGAGCGGAAAGGAAAAATCGTTACAATCTGGGGTAAGCTCTGGCGCTTTGGGCCAGCGTCCGCTTGCCAGCCGGGTGCAGCCCGGCGGCGCGGACAGGCCAGGAGGCCTGTCCTACCGGGCGGCCATTAAGGCGCGCAGGCGGCGGGCGCGTTCGGGAGCGCGCAACTGGCGCAGGGCTTTGGCTTCGATCTGGCGGATGCGCTCGCGCGTGACATCGAACTCCTGGCCGATTTCCTCCAGGGTGTGCTCGCGCTCGCAGCCGATTCCAAACCGCATGCGGATGACTTTCTCCTCTTTGGGAGACAGCGTCTTGAGGATGCCGGCGGTTTCGTCGCGCACGTTGGATTCGATCACCGCGTCGACGGGCGAGCCGACCCAGCGGTCTTCAATCAGATCGCCCAGCGCCGATTCGCCATCGCGGCCGACCGGTGTTTCCAGGGAAACGGGATCGCGCGAGATGGTCTTCAGCTTCTGCACCTTCTCCACCGGAATTTCCATCCGGCGACCAATTTCTTCATTTGTAGGAGTTCGCCCCAATTCCTTTTCGAGCTCACGCGTGGCGCGCAGGAATTTGTTCATACTCTCGTTCATATGAACGGGAATACGAATGGTTCGGGACTGGTCGGCGATGGCGCGCGTGATGGCCTGGCGGATCCACCACGTGGCGTAGGTCGAAAACTTGTAGCCGCGGCGATATTCGAATTTATCGGCGGCGCGCATGAGCCCGATGTTGCCTTCCTGGATGAGGTCCAGGAGGTGAAGTCCGCGGTTCACGTATTTCTTGGCCACGGAAACCACCAGGCGGAGGTTGGCTTCCACCAGATCCTTTTTGGCGCGCTCGGCTTCGAATTCGCCGTGGCGAATGACGGTCAGGCTGTGCTTGACCTCGGGAAGGCTGGCGCCGGCCTGGCTCTCGCGTTTGCGGAGCTCGCGCTTGAGCTCGCGGATGCGCTGCTGATTGATGGCGTTGTTGCGTCCTTCGAGCTTCTTGACTTCGCTATCGAGGTGCGAAATCTCGTCCACCGCGCGCTCGATCTCGCGGGAGAACTCTTTCCATTTGTTAGGCTTGAACGGGCAGCGGCGAATCGCCAGGGAAGTTTCCACCTTGGCGCGGTTGAGCTTGGCGCAAAGCCGCTTGCGGGGCTTTTTGTTGGCTACCGGGGTAGCGTCCACTTTCTCCTGGAGCTGCTGCAGCTTCTTGTGCAGCAGAATCACGTCGGAGAACTGGCGGGCAGCTTCGGTGCGAACTTTTACATCGGCGGGAGTGCCTTCTTCGACATCCCCGAGATCCGCCAGGCTTTCCATCTCGATGGCGCCCTTTTTCAACTGCTCGGCCAGATCGACGACCCCCTGCTGCACCAGGGAGGAACGGCTAATTGCCTTTTGCATGCGCAACTTACCGCGCTCCATGCGGCGCGCGAGATCCACTTCGCCTTCGCGCGTCAGAAGCGGAACGGCGCCCATTTCGCGCAGATACACGCGTACGGGATCGTCCGTGTAGATGGATTCTTCAACCGGCGCCGGGTGCAGGAAATCGGCTTCGTGGGCAGCCTCCGGGTCGAAAAATTTGGTTTCGTCCTCGAAATTAATGCCGAGAGTTTCAGGGTTGTCCGCTAAAAATTGATCTTCGAATTGGTCCACTAAGACTCACCTCCCCCATGGACACACGATTGGTCATCATCGAATGTCTGGGAAATGGGTTAATACCTGAAAAATGTTCGACTTGCTGGTCCTGCCCCTAGGTTCGAGAAGATCCGCTGCATTCGGGGTCCGGCTTTCAACTGATGGTAACATCATTCGCCAGCAAAGTTAAAGCTCTATTTTATGAGATGTCTTGAAACTGATAAGGTTACACCGAATTGGTGCGTAGAACACCGGAATCGTGGGGCTGCCGGATTCAGGGCAGCTTCTGGCGCATCAGGTTTTTCAATTCGTTGAAAAATGCCTGCTCGTCCTGGAAATCGCGGTATACCGACGCGAACCGTACATAGGCGATCTTGTCGATGTCGCGCAAGGCATCCATCAGGAATTCACCTATATCTGTAGTTCCAATTTCCCGGTCCAGCGAATCGCTGACCTTCGATTCCACCCGGTTGACCAACTCCGACAGCTTGGCCATACTCACGGGGCGTTTCTCGCAGGCTTTGATCAA
>Ga0181521_10000593_pt1 | contig 44672 bp, 32 predicted proteins | sample PEATcosm2014_Bin_32_FD_119764 | JGI IMG/M metagenome (GOLD analysis project Ga0181521, IMG submission 119764) | Peatland microbial communities from MTU Mesocosm Facility, Houghton, MI, USA - PEATcosm2014_Bin02_60_metaG | ecosystem: Environmental > Terrestrial > Soil > Wetlands > Peat | place...
ATGTCTGAAATTAGGATACCGAGGTATGGAAAGGAAACCAAGCGATTCTGGCGAGATTCCCCTGATCTGATAAAAAAACTGCAACGCCAATTAGGCCGCTCAAAAACTATGCGGCATTAGGCAGGATTGCCTGCCCCACTATTGCTTCGCCACGTCCGCCACGCACGCCATGCTGGCGAAAAAGTCCTTCTGGAACATCGGGACGTCAGCCTGGAAGCGCACGGTCAGTTCCTTCCCGCCTTCGATCATCACGGGCTTGGCGTCCTTGCCGCTCCGCATCACCCATTCGAGCGTGTACCCTCCGCCCGCCGCAGGCACCGTACGATCGGCCTGATAGAAGAACTTGAAGATCGCCCAGAGGCCGTCTTCCGTATCCCAATCGTTATCGCCGCCGCGCTTGTACGTCGCCTTCACACCGTGCGTAGCGCTCGCCGTTCCTTGCCAGTTGAGCGTCTTCGACACCATATTCGATCCCGAATACGACACCTGCTGCCCATCCAGACTGAGCACCGCGCCATCGATGCCGTCGCTCTGCACCGATTTCAGCGTGTAGCTGAAATGCGGGTCGGGCGTATTGCCGGCATAGAGCGATTCGCCGAACGCCGCGGCTTTCTTGAAGAACGCCACAAAGCCCGGAGTCAGCGTCACGCCATCCACGGTCTGCGGCGCGTAGTCCGAACCCTGTTTCGGCAGGAGTTTGGTCAGATTCTCGCCGTAAAACTTCCAGAACTTGCCATCCGGAGTCTTGAAGATGGCATTCACGTCGTCCACCGTCGCGTCCGATTTCGACGTGCGATTGAACGGGAATTTCGCGAACATCGCCCGGAATTCGCCGCAGAAATTTCGTCCCGCCGCGTTCAACTGCGCCGGGCCGAGCGACCGTAGCAGATTCTCCACGTACGTGATCGGGTCGTTCATCAGCTTCAGCACCGTGGCATCCACGTGCGCTTCCGAGGTGTCGGGGTTAAACGTGAGCGATACCTGCTTCGCCGCGCCGTGCGCGGCAGTGGCGTTGGAGAGCGTGGTGTTCTTGCCGGCATCGTTATTATTCGGTTGCTGCGCCAGAGCGTCCAGAGAGCCCTGCAGCGTTACCAGGGTTCCCATATACGCCTGGTTCGGCGGAGCGAAGAATTTCTCCATCGTCGAGGGCGGGACCACGGCCGCCAGCGGCTGGAAAGCGTTCGCCACGTCCGGCACATCCACCGCGGTGTTCCCCGAAGCCAGCCAGAAGAGCTCCAGCAGAGGCGATTGATTGCCGGACGTCACGCCCAGCTTTTTCGAAGCGTCCGGCAGACCGGCGTACGGTACCACCTTCGCTGCCTTCATGTAATTCCGCCATTCCTTGTTGTAGTCGGCGTAATACAGGCTGGCCAACTGCTGCGCGAGCTTGCTGCGGTCGACATCGGCGCTGCTCTGCGGACCCAGCACCCAGGCTTCGCCTTCGAAATATTTCCCGGGATCCTTCAGCGCCGCCTTCATGAAATCCCATCCGGGCTTGGTGAAGGCCGCTTGCACGGTGTAGTCGTCGATGACTTCCTCGGCCGACCCGGGAAAGCGCTTGTTGAAATTAAGCGGCTGGCCGGCCTTCGCGGCATCGGCGAGCATGGCCTGATACACGCGCTGCAGGCCGCCGAACTGGTTGAGATAATGCCGCGCATTGCCGATGGCCGCCGCATCGTTATCGCTCGCGTAGGGGTTGGCCAGCTGCAGTTCGTCGCTGTAGAACTCGAGTTGTTTCTGCGCCAGCGCGATCCGTTCGGGATCCACGTTGCGGCTCGCGCCCCAGCGGTCCGTCAGCACCGGCGGCAGGAAATCGTGCGTGGCTTTTTCGTGGTTCGAAGTCGTTTCCAGGTACGCCTTCAGACTCTTGTAAGGCCCGGTGTAATCGTCGTTCGGACCGGGCGTACCCGGAAGCGCGCGCATCTGCGCCACCATGGTGTCCTGGGTGGGCGCGAGCAGCAGGCGGTGGAAATCGGCGAAATACAGCTTGCGCACGTCGGGGTAGAGATCGTTGCCGATGTACAGCCCCCAGCGATAGCCCAACGGCGCGCCATGGCGATTGTATTTCGTGAGCACTTCGAGCGATTGCCGCAGCGTTTCGAGCTTTTTCAGAGAGTCGAGCGACGCCGCCTCGCCCGCGGCGGGAGGCGCCGCGGCATTGATGCCCGCGGACGCCAGTTTCACGTTATTGGCCAGCGCCCGGTTCTTACCGAACGACACCAGCAGGCAGACGCTGTAAATCAGGCACAACAGCGACGCGGTGAGCAGCAGAATGCGCCGCGGCATGCTGGCGCGAATGCTGCTCGAGCTCGCGCCCTTGGCGGCGGTGTCGGCCAGCAGCAGGTCGTTGAAGAAATGACTGAGGAACAGCCACTGCGGCACCTTTCGCTGGCCGACAATGCGTTGCGCGCCGGCCGCGGCGGCCGCTGCCGCCTGCGCGCGAAACATCCCCGTGGCTCCCATGCGTCCGCCGGCGGCCGGAGTGGGCGCAAGCGGCGTGGCGGGCGCCACTTCGTTCACCATGACGGGGCGCACGCCGGAGAAATAAAATCCGCGCAGGAACGGCCCCACGGTTATCTGGCTGGGGCGGCACAACTCCACCAGGAATCGCACCACCGCCTGGTGAATCTTGCGGAATTCGCGCGGGAATTCGTACATCGCCGAGAGTTGCATCGGCTCCGTCTCACGCGCCAAGAATCTGGGCCGCGCGTTGCAGAGTTTGCGGAAGAGTCTCTCGAACGCGGCGCCCAGCCGCGTCGTCTCTCCTTCGGCGTAGATGCCCTTCCGCTCCGTCACGATGGGCAGCGTCGAGCCCAGGATGCGCGTGGCTTCCTCGTTATTCAGCTTGCTGAAATACTCGGTGAAGAACAGCAGGCGGTCGCTGCGCGTGAACAGCACGTAGACCGGCAGATTGATTCCCAGCAATCGCGAGATTTCCGCCAACTGCGTGCGCAGTTTGCGCGCCAGCGCCGCCAGCGGATCGGGGCTGGGAGAATTCAGCGTCTCCGCGTCCACGCACACCAGCGCGGCCCGCGAAACCTCCTCCGCGGTACCCAGCAGAGCCGCGGCTTTCGATGGCTGTAACCCTCCGATCAACGTCTTCCAGGCGTTGTTGTCCGCCAGCACCTTGCCGCCCATTTCGACGAACACGGTGTGGTGCGCGAACCAGAAATTGGCCGCCGGAGTGGGCAGAATATTGTTCTCCTCGTACACCTGGCCGGAGAGCGATTCCGGCTCGGCGCCCGATTGCACCATGGTGGTGGTCTTCGCGCTGCCCGATTCGCCGAGCAAAATAATCGCCGGCAGTTTCCCGATCTTCGAATCCTTTTCCTGCTGCGCCACGGCCAGGCGCGCTTCGGCCTCGGCCAGCAGTTCGTCCATGTCGGTGACTTCGGCGGGAGCTTCCGCCGCGCCACCGCCGCCGCCCGCGCCCTCAGCGGTCTTGTCGCCCCGGCTCATGATCCAGGTCATTACCGCCGCGGCAATCACGCCGATGACGAGAACGACGGCCTGCACCACGAACGGATCGGCATGCTTCAACCCTGGAATCTTCTGCGCGTTCGACCCCAGCCACGAAACCGCCACCCCGAACGCGGCCAGCGTGGAACCGATGATAATGAAATGCTTTTTGGTCATCGCAATCCCCTTAGATCTTGGCGTCCGCCGCCGTCACGTTCACTTCGTGGGCGCTCGACCCCAGCGTGATCTTGAACGCAACAAAAAGCCCGATCACCAGCACCAAACAAACCGCCGCGATAATCGCAAATTTCTTTACCCACGGATCGTCGGTCACCTTCACGACCTCGGCTTCCTGGAGCACTTCCATGAACGGATCGTAGGAAGCGCCGCGAATGCGCCTGATCTTGTCCCCGGTGGCGTTGGTGATGGCCTGCAATTCGCTCTTTCCGCCGATGCTGTACCGGCCGCCGAAACCCAGCAGCAGGCACAGGTAATGCACTTCCAGAAGGTCGGCGAGATCGGCCGAATCGGGCCGGCCCATCAGTTGTTCCAGATTCCGGAAGAAAAGTTCGCCCGCCATGTGGATGCCGAAGAGTTCTTCCTGGAGCGGCTTGCGCGGCCAATCGGCGAACATCGGATTGCGCAGATTGAGCACCGATTCGTCCAGAAACCCGACCAGAGCGAGAGTCGCCATCTTGATGTCGTCGGCGTTGTAGCCGCCGTGATTGCGGGCGTCCTGAATCGCGGCCTTGATGGCCTCCCGCATGGAGTAGCGGAAGCTTTCGGCATCCGTAAGTTCCTGCCGGTTGGAGCGCAGGCGGACGATGGCGGTGAGAACTTCCTGGAAGATGAGCGCGAGATTATCGGTCCGGGTCGCGCCGGAACCGGCCGCGGTGCTAGGTGTCATGACAGAGGGTCCTTTAGTTACCGATTTTTTCTATTTGTCCAGGATTACCAAAAGTTCGAGTTCCGCGTCGGTCACTTCCCCTGGCACGTAAATGCCGACCCGGTGGGTTTGTACGATGTGGTCCCAGAACGGACCGTCCCGGGAAACGCCGAAATACTGAGTTTCCAATTTCGCCGGGATCGCTGGCGGCGGAACCGGAAGGTGGGTGAGATTCAGGCCGGCCATCGCGCGCCTCACCAGTTCCCCGACAAATTTTGCCGAACATACCTTGATCAGTTGCGGCGTCCGCTCAATCAGTTCCGCTTCGCCCACCTTGGCGTGAACTCCCAGCACCCAGCGCGCGCGGCCCAGCATGCGCGAATCGTTGACGTCGCCCTCGTAAAAGTAGTCGGCCACCTTGGTGAGCGGAATCTCCACGCAGTTGGTGGGGACGATGGTCTCCAGGTGCGTGCGGATGTGTTCGTCCAGTTTTTCGAAGCAGTCGCCCAGGTTGCGGTGATCGTACGTGGGGAGCATGCGCGGATGGGAATCGAGCGCGAAGGTGCACAGCGCTCCGCCCAGGCGCGACATTTCCAGGAACAGCTCTTCGGGATGGCCGCGCTTGGAGATCCACAGATGCCGCAGCGCCGCCAGGCCGGAATTAACCGCGTGCATGAGCCAGAAATTGGCCAGATCGCGCGACGAAAATTCCGCCAGGCCGCCGGTTCCTTTGTTGCGGCTGAGCGCGCTGCTTTTGGCCTCCAAAATCTCGATGAGCCGCCGCAGCATCAACATCAGCGGTTCGCTGGCGGAAATTTGCAGGCACGGCGGCACGAACTGCGGGTCGTAAATGAAATGCCCCGAGCCGTCGCGGCGCGCGCGCGCCAGTGGAAGCGCGACGATATGATCGCTGATCTCCGATTCGAGCACCAGGCGGATGTTCTTGCGCCGGATGGGAACCGGGCGGCTGTCTCCTCCGCTGGTCTCGTCGTTGAAGCTGCGCATTTCGGTGAAATATCGCGCCTCTCCCGGATCTCCGCCGGCCGCGCAATTGCGCCCGCCGGTTTTGCGTTCCTCCAGGCCGAGATAAATCGTGAGCGTATCGCGCGTGGGCGGAAACACATCGGCAATGGGGCGGACGGCAGGGACAGCATCGGATTGCGGCATGTGGAACGGCGTGCCATCGGGGAAAATACCGGAGGCGTGCACCAGGCTGACAGTGCCGTTGCGCAAAGCGTCGCTATCGAGCGTGGCGCCAATCAGGCCATAGCCCTGGTACCACAATGCGTCCGCCGCGAAGTGGATCGCATCTTCAAAATAACGTGCTTGCGCCTGAAATTCGTGAGGGCCGAGGTACATGCCTTCCGACCACACCACTTGCGACAGGGATCTCATAGGACGAATGGGCGTGCCATTTTCTAGCGTCGAAGTTGTACTGCGAATTTCGCAGCAGCGATACTGTATCATATCAGGGGCTGTGAGGCATGAGGAAATAGTCGCCAGGGCAGCCTCGCGGTACTGGGTGGGCGCTGCTAAGTCCATGGAGGTACAGGGAAAACCATGAGTTTCGATCAACGCTTCCAGATCACGGGGCGCATCGCCGGCGCTTCCGGGCAAAGCGATCACGCGCTTTCCGCCATGGAGAATTCGACGGGCCGGTCTGTAACCATACATTTGCTCGCCGGCGGCCACAATGCGGCTAATGAGGCGCTGCTGGCGGAGATCGCCGCGCTCCCACCCGAGTATCAGGTCTGCTTTCTGGAAACCGGCGATCAGAACGGCACGCCCTACATCGTCACTGACGCGCTCGCGGGAAATCCGCCGCTGCGGCAGTGGATGACCTCGCTGAAGTCGCGGATCGCCGCCGAAAAGGCTGGCGCCAGCGATGGGACGCGGGTGCGGAGTAAGTACGTGCCTCCGTCTCCCGCTCCTCCACCGGCCGCCGCACCGGCCCCATCCTCGGAAGGTGAATTCACGCGATTGCTGCGCGCTCAGTCACCGGCGCCCGCCGCACCAGCGCCGGCGCCCGCGCCTCAGGCCGAAGCCGGGGAGTTCACGCGCTTGTTGCGCGCGCAATCGGCGACTCCGCAATCCCCCGCCCCGCCGCCGGCAGCGCCTCCCGCGCCCGCCGCACCGCCGGCCGCCACCGAAGGCGAGTTCACGCGATTGCTCCGCGCTCAATCCGGACCCGCGCAGACGCCCGCGCCGCCACCGCCCGCCGCACCGCCCGCCGCTGCCGAAGGCGAGTTCACGCGATTACTCCGCGCTCAATCCGCACCCGCGCAGACGCCCGCGCCGCCACCGCCCGCCGCACCGCCGGCCGCTGCCGAAGGCGAGTTCACGCGATTGCTCCGCGCTCAGTCCGGACCCGCGCAGGCCCCCTCGCCGCCACCGCCCGCCGCGCCCCCGGTCGCTACCGAAGGCGAGTTCACGCGATTACTTCGCACGCAAGCAGCACCCGCGCAGGCCGCCGCCCCGCCGCCAGCGTCTCCCGCCGCCACCGAAGGCGAGTTCACGCGATTACTTCGCACACAAGTGGCGCCCGCGCCTCCCGCCGCCCCGCCGCCAGCGCCTCCCGCCGCCACCGAAGGCGAGTTCACGCGACTCTTGCGGGCGCAACCGCCAGCCGCGCCAACGGCGTCGCCGGGCGAAGCTCCTCCGCCCGTTGCCACCCAGGCGATGCCATCCGCACCCGCGCCGCAAGCCGAGCCCGGCGAGTTCACGCGGCAGATGCAGGCTCAGCCGGCCCCGCGCGCGCCGGAAGCGCCGCCCGCCGCTCCGCCGCCGGCAGCACCCGGCGAGTTTACCCGCCTCTTGAAAGCTCAGCCTGCCGGACCGCCCCAGGCGCCTCCGCCTTTCACACCGCCCGCCCCTCCGCCAGCGGCGGGACCCGGCGAATTCACCCGCATGCTACAGGCGCAGCCGGTGCCAGCGCCGGCGCCGCCAGCCGCCGCCCCAAGAGCCGCCGCGGCCACGGGTTCGCCGCTCCAGGCCGCGGAACCCGGCGAGTTCACGCGCATGCTGCAATCGCCGCTCGCCCCCACCGGACCCGCCTCGCAAGCGCCGCCGATGTTCCCCCCGTCGGCGCCTGCCGGTTCGCCGCTCACCTCCGCCGAGCCGGGCGAGTTCACCAAGATGCTGCAATCGCCCATGCCGCCCCCCACCGGCCGGCCGGCCGCCCCCCCGCCGCAGTCGATGTTTCCGCCGTCGACTTCGGGTGGGGTAAGAGAGGCGGGAGAATTCACGCGCATGCTGAACTCGCCATTCGAGGCGCAGGGACTGGCCGCCCAGCCAATTGCCGCACCTCCGCCGCAGCGCGCGCAACCCTCGGGCGAAGCCACCCGCGCGTTCCAGGCGCAACAGGCGCAAGCCGGCGCGCCCGCGCAGCAGGGGCCGAGCGAGTTCACCAAAATGTTCAAAGCTCCTCCCCCGGCGCCGCCCGCTCCGCCCGAGCCGAAAGCCGTCAAAAAGCCGGCCGCCCGCCCGCCCATCCCGAAAAAGAAGACCAACTACGTGTTGTGGATTCTGATCGCGATCGCGGTAGTGCTGGCGCTGGCGCTGGTGATTTACATCATCGTGCGCTGAGATTCCCGGCCCTCGAGCTTCGGAGAGAACCAATGAATGTCATCAAGACCTTGATCCGCCTTATCGTGGTCATCGGCGGACTATTGGTGACAGGCTTGTGCAGCGCCAGCAACGCGCAGTCTCCGACCGCTCCGATCCTGAAGCACACCTGTTTGATCACCGCCAATGTCGGTCGGCTCGTGAACTTCTACGAGAGCGTTCTCGGAATCAAAGCGCAGCGGTCAGGGGACGACTATGCGGAATTTCACACGGGTGTTGGCGTGCTCGCGATCTTCTCCGCGCAGGCACAGGAGAAATACATCCCCAGCTCCGCGGATCGAGGCCGCAACCGCAGCGCGATCCTGGAATTCCAGGTCGCCGATGTCGATCGAGAATACGCGCGACTCCAACCGCTGATAAAGGATTGGGTCAAAAAACCGACGACTCAGCCATGGGGTACGCGTTCGGTTTACTTCCGGGACCCGGACGGCAACCTGGTGGACTTCTATATGCCGGCGAAACCCCGCTGACTTTAGCAGGCTGCTGAAAAAGGCACATGGGCCGCTGATAAACGCAGATGAACGCGGATAAGTTATTTGCTTTCAATCGGCGTTCATCAGCGTTCATCGGCGGCTGGGTCAGTGTTTTTTCCGCCCGCCCGTTACCCTTCTTTGATCCACACCACCGATGTCAGCGGACCACTGCCCCCTTCTTGCGGCGAGGCCGTGGGATTGCCGCCTCGGTTTGTGCGCGCATAGTTCGGCACGGCGATCAGTTCGCTGCCATCGGCGAACTTGCCTTTGATGGTCATCACGCCGCCCAGCAGATCGGGACGCCATTCCGCCGTGAGCGGAGCAGTCTTGCTGATCGGCTTGGCAATCTCCTCATCCACTTTTTCGATGTTGTAGATGAGCGGACCGTACTTGATCGCCACCTTGCCCTGATCGGGGTGCTGCACTTCACCGCCGCGAGCTCGGGCGACGATGCGATCGTCGGGGTAGACGCGCTGCGGGACCATGGTGAGCACAAGCTCGACCTTGTCGCCCGCCTTCCACTCGCGGGTGATGACGGCGTAGCCCTTGTCTATGGTGGGCCTCACGGCCTTTCCGTTGATCGTGATCGACGTGATGCCGTTAGCAGCAGGCTTCGGAGTGTAGAGCTTGCTGACGGCGCGATCGGGGACGCGGATGCGCAGGCTGAAATTCCTGGCGGTATTAGGATTGACCGTGATGGCCACATTGCCCTTCCAGGGGTACTCCGTGGCCTGCACCATTTCGACATCCGTGCCGCCCACGTTCTCGACGGTGATGGTGCTGCCGATGAAGAGGTTGACGTAGATGCCATCGGGCGCTTTGGTGTACACCCAGGTGGGCATCATCAGCAGGGTGCGGGGAATGTTGCCGACGCAGCACGGGCAGACGTGCCAGGCGTACCGCATCTTATTCTCATCGAGCGGATTATCGTAATAGAAGTTCTTGCCATCGAGATCCGTCGCGCCCAGAAGCGCGTTGTACATAGTCTCTTCGTATAAGTCGACGTACTTAGCCTCGTGATAGGCGAGGTGCATCTTCCACTGCAGGAAGATGGCGCCGCAGCTCGAGCAGGCTTCGCAGTACGCCTGGTTGCTGAGGGCGTAGTTGACGCCGAAGCCTTCGGAGGTGTCGCCGCTGCCCACCCCGCCGGTGACGTAGAGTTTCTTGTTGACCAGGTTGTCCCAGAGCGATTTGACCGCGCTGTGGTATTCGGGGTCGTGCGTTTCGACGGCGACATCTGCCATGCCGGACTGCAGGTACATCGCGCGCACGGCGTGTCCGACGACTTCGTACTGCTGGACGACCGGGAGATGGCTCTGGTCGTATTCCGAGCGCTCGTCCTGAATGGAGCCGTCGGGACGGGTGTGCTCGACGGCGGTAGTGGAGCGGCAGTCGCAGAGCCACTTGGCAAGCTCGATATAGCGCTGCCCTTTGCCAATACCTTCCATATCGTTGACGAACCGCCCGAAACGGACGAGGGCCTGTTCCATTTCCTCGTGGCCGTCATACCAGGGCTTTTTGGGGGCGGGACCGAGATTGTTGTACCAGCAATCGGCCAGACTTTTGGCCGCGTTGTAGAGGCGGGCGTCCTGCTTTTTGGTCATCAGGTAATGGTTGATGGCCGATTCCAGAAAGTAGCCGGCGGTGTAGCCCTCGTGGTTGCCGCGGGTGGCGGGATCCCAATGCTTCAGGTTGGCGGGCTGGGCAGGTGGCGCTTCGATGGTGGTGTCGGGCTTGCCATCGGAGTTGTCGCCGGTAATCTTCTCAGCCGTCATCGGAGCAGCCTGCCGGAAACCGCGGCCCGGAGTTGCGGCGGGGGCCGTACCCTCGAAGAGCGCGATGCGGATTGGTGTGATTGTGCTGTCCTGGTTCAGCACCGGGAAGAGGATGGTGGTGGACGTCTTGCCGTCAAACGGCAGCTCGCCGCTTTGCTGGCCGCCGCGGGAGCGCTCGGCGCGCAGCGTGCTATCGGGCTCCTCGATCACCGTCACGCGAGCCAGCACTACAGTGCCATCGGCCTTCGTGACCGGAACCGGCGGAAGCGGCGCGCGGCGGGGAGGAGCGACAGTAAAGGCGGTCTGCAGGTAGCCGTCGGGCTCCTGGGCCGCGAGGATGATGGGGATCCAGTTGTCGAGCGTCTGCCGGAACTTCTCGTGCGCTTTGAGAGTATCGCGATCGCCCTGCGGATCGATCATGAGCGCGATGCTCATAGCTTCGACGGTCTGATGCACCCAGGCGTTGGAGAAGACATAGCCCTTGTGGTAGCCGTGCGGCTCGCCGCGAAGGGCTTTGCCGGCATTGATGAAGTTGTCGATGCCGCCGGGTCCAAGGGTCAGGTCCGTGCGATTGATCTGATCGATGCAATGGGGAATCCAATTGCAGATGAGCGCTTTGGCGCGCTGGTTCCAGAACGGACTGGCGATCGTGAAGTTCTTGGTGTAAACGGCTTCCAGTTGTTTGGCCGGCGGAGGCGGTTCCACCGAAATGCGAACCGTGGAAGAATGAGTGCTTTCGCCATTGCTCGCAGTCAACTTGAGGACGTAGCTGCCAAGGGCGGAGAAGGTGGCGGTGGTGACGAGCGATTTGGAGTCGGCGAAGGTCACAGCGCCGGGCCCGGATTCCTTGTTCCAGATACCGGTCGGAGCCGGTCCGGGAGCGGGAGGCGGAGCGGCGGCGCCCTGGCGGTATTGGTTGGCGGGCGGACGGCCCAGAACGGGCGGTTCACCGTACCCGGCCCAGCCGTGAAGATAGGTCTTGGCGCCAAGGATATTGATGCGGTCGACGTCGGCGCTGCTGGCGAGCTGGGCTCGATCCGTGGCGTCGGCTTCGGTATCGCCGGCAGCGAGGATCGCGCTTTTGACGAGCGGGGCGGCAGCGATTGACGCGGCGGCTTTTCCGACCGTGCCGAAAAGAGCGCGGCGGCTGAATTGGGTATTTTTCAGATCTTCACTCACGGATTTCCACCTCGACGTATACCTTATCATTCTCTCGGCGGGAGGAAGAAGCGGATACCAAAGGTTGGGCCGGCTGCCGGATGGCCGTGCCCTGGTTCTCCTGGGAACGCAAAGGACTGCCGTGGGTCCTCCTCGTGGCGAGTATCGGTGCCACCTTCCGATAAACTCACTCTTCGTCCACTATGCCTGCTTCCGATTGGGCGACGATCCGGCCGGAGCACTTCGACGGATCGGGCGTTTCGCTGCCAACTGGGCAGTGCAGATCCCAGGCAACATATCTGTCAGCTAACAGGCAGGCGTCGGGGCAGCCCGGCTTCCGAGACTATTCCGCGCGGACTCGGTGGCCGACGCGTCGATTCGGTGCCTGAATTCGACCTCTGCACAGTACGCCGCCGGAGGGATGGGAAGGGGGCTCGGCCACCTGTTCTCCCGACTCAATTGCCGACAGGCGCTTCACCCAATGGTCGAGCCAACCCTGAGTGTGTGTGCGAGACTGGCGGCATCGCCGAACAGCCTTTCGAGATCCGCCAAACGCTTTCTGATGTTCCGCATAATACCCTAATCGAAGGCGCCGGCTTGAACGGCAACTCCGCCGTTGACCACGGTACGACTCTTCCTGACGTAGATCCCCCCAGCCCACCTTGCCGCCGCACAACGGACACCAGTCGAAGTGCCCTCGTGCCGGAGGCGGCGGATCGATCCATATCTAAAGCGAGCACCGGCTCACTGCAGCCCAATGTTAACTGTCCCGCTATCCTCTTCATTATTAAATGGATAGTCAAGGCGGCCCGCAACTTTATTCTGTGCCGGAAGTTAACACGGCTCCCATATACTCCGGTACCCTCTCGACTGTTCAGCGAATCCCTGGAGCGGCATACTCGGACCCAGAGGTTTGGAGTAGGTTGTCCGGTAGATGAATTTGGAAGAGCAATGGCTAACACCAGCCAGATGACGAAGTCGCATATGAACAAGACATTGGTTTTCTTTCTCTCTGCGCTTGCAGCGAGCAGTTTGTTCGCAGGAAGCGGCAAGCTCGCGAAAGACCTGGAATCGGTCGATCCGGCCTCCAATGTGGACGTAATTGTGCAGTACAAACAGGCGCCCACCGAAGCCAACCACCGAGCCGTCCTGCGCATGGGCGGCCAACTGAAGCACGAGTTCGCCTCGATCAAGGCGCGGCATTACAGCATCCCGGCAACGGCTCTGGCCCAGTTGGCCGCCGACCCCGATGTCGCCTACGTCACGCCCGACCGGACGGTGAACGCTCACCTCGACCAGGCTCAGGCCACCATCGGCGCAAGCGCAGCCAAGACCTATGGCCTTACGGGCGCTGGCGTTGGGGTCGTGGTGATGGACAGCGGAGTGGGATATTCCGAGGATCTGGCCGGTAAGGTTGTCTGGGAAAACGTATTCCTTCCCAACACCCCCGAGGGGGACAATTTTGGCCATGGCTCGCACGTCGCGGGTATCATAGCCGGTTCCGGCGCACTCTCGACGACCAACCAATACACCACCTTCACCCGCACCTTCCACGGCGTGGCTGAAGGAGTCAGTCTGCTCGATTTCCAGGTGCTCAACTCATCCGGAGCCGGCACCGACAGCGCAGTGATTGCGGCCCTCGAGCAAGCCGTCACGTTCAAAAAGGAGGGGAAGTACAACATCCGCGTCATCAACATGTCGCTGGGCCGTCCGGTGTTTGAAAGCTACAAGCTCGATCCGCTCTGCAAAGCCGTGGAACAGGCGTGGAATGCCGGTATCGTGGTGGCGGTGGCGGCGGGGAACTACGGCCGCATGGGCCCCACCACAACTTACGGATACGGCACGATCACCGCGCCCGGGAACGATCCGCGCGTCATCACCGTGGGGGCGATGAACGACATGGGAACAGCGACCCCGACCGACGACGTGATCGCCAGTTACAGCTCCAAGGGCCCGACGCTCTACGACCTGGTCGCCAAGCCGGACATCGTGGCGCCGGGCAACCTGATCGATTCGGTGCAATCGCAATCCAACAATATATTCGGCTCGTATCCTTCGACCTGGATCGCCCAGAACCTCTTCGCCAAGACGAGCGACAATGCAGCCTCCAACGACTACATGCAGATGAGCGGGACCAGCATGGCGACCCCGTATATCAGCGCGGCGGCGGCGTTGCTTGTACAACAGGACCCATCGCTCACGCCGGATCAGGTGAAGGCGCGGCTGATGCTGACGGCGGTCAAGAATACCTTCCCCGCGACCAGCAGTTACACGGACCCAACAACCGGCATCACGTACAAGGCGCAGTACGACATTTTCACCATCGGCGCGGGGTATCTGAATATCGCCAACGCCCTGGCCAGCAACGCCGTCGCGCCCAGCGGGGCCAGCGCCGCTTCGCCCGCTCTGGTATTCACCTCCGCCGGAACGCTGGAGTTCGTCGACGCGACGAACGTGGTTTGGGGGTCGAGTGTGGTATGGGGCGACAGCGTGGTCTGGGGGTCGAGTGTGGTATGGGGCGACAGCGTAGTCTGGGGATCGAACGTGGTTTGGGGATCGAGCAACCTGTTTCTCGACGCCGCAAATGTGGTCTGGGGGTCGAGTGTGGTATGGGGCGACAGCATAGTCTGGGGATCGAACGTGGTTTGGGGCTCGACTTCTCTGTCTTCGCAATCTACCGACACCGCCACCCTGATACTCGTGGACGGCGACAAATGACCGGAGGCACACCATGCAACCGACACTGACAACCACTTTTTCCCTCTGGTTCGACCGGGAGCCAAGCCTACGGCTGGCCGTCCAATTTCGCGCAGGATCCGCGGCATCGCAGATACGGAAAGTCCAGGCATGGCCAATACCGTGCCAGGCATGTTGATCGAGTCCCACAACGGCCAAAGTCCATCGGCCTCGTCTTCAACTTCTCTTGACTGCTTGGGCAGTCACGACACATGCAAGGACAACGAAATGACCATGAAAAACGCGTTGAAATGCTTGACAGTCACCTGCTTGCTCGCCGTGGCAAGCACCGCCTGCTGGGCGGCAGACGGCCCCTCAGATCGTGTCCACCCGCAGCTCAGGCAACTCCATTCGGGCGAAGCCACGAACGTTCTTGTGATTCATCGCGGCGGTGCGCCGCAGGGCGCTGGGCCGCGGATTGAGGCGCGCACTGGAATCAAGCTGCAAAAACACTTCGATCAGGTCAGTCAGTCCTTCGCCCACCTGACTGAACTGGAGATCGCCACGTTGGCCAACGATCCGGAAGTGGAATATATCGCTCCGGATTCGCCGGTCCACGCATTTGCGCTGGACAAAGGGGCGGAGTCGGTGGGCGCCTATGCAGCCTTGGCGGCCGGCTACTCGGGCAGCGGAATCGGGGTCGCAGTGATCGATTCCGGGATCAGCTATACGAACTGCGACTATGGTGTGGACTGTGCCCCCCAGACCCGTTATGCCACTAATATCAGCTTTGTGACAGATCTGAACGGAAGCACATCGGAGCCCAACGACGGCCAGGACTATTTCGGGCATGGCACGCACGTGGCGAGCATTCTGGCCGGCTATGGAACTTTCTCCACCAGCTTCGTGAACCAATGGAACATCTATCCGTGGTATTGGGTACATGGCGTGGCTACCGGGGTCCACGTGATCTCGGAGCGCGTATTGGACAGCGCCGGCGCGGGAACCGACTCGTCGGTGATCGCCGCCATCGACTGGGCTATTTCAAACAAGTCCCAGTACAACATCCGCGTCATCAACCTCTCGCTGGTCCGGCCGTTCACAACTTCCTATAAACAGGATCCTTTGTGCCAGGCCGCCGAAAAAGCGTGGAACGCGGGCATCGTGGTTGTTGTGGCAGCCGGCAACTATGGCCGCAGCAGCCCGGCAACCGAGGGTTACGGCACCATAACCGCGCCCGGAAACGATCCTCTGGTGATTACCGTGGGCGCAGTGAACACTCGGGGGACTACCGACCGGACGCAGCACGTGGTGACCAGCTATAGCTCCAAGGGGCCGACCGGGATCGATCACATCGTGAAGCCCGACCTGGTGGCGCCGGGCAACAACATCTACGCCACGCAATGCTACATGCCGTCGAAAACCGGAAGCAGCGTGCCCTGCCCGCTGATCACGAGCTATCCGGCGAACAGGGTTGCCGACACGGACTTCGCCACACTGGACACTTCGGTAGGCTATAACTGGTATTTCCGATTAAGTGGCACCAGCATGGCGACGCCGATGGTCTCGGGCGCTGCGGCGATCCTGCTGCAAAAGAGTCCTTGGCTCACGCCAGGCCAGGTGAAGGGCATCCTGATGGCAACCGCGACCAAAAGCAACTTCGTCCCCTCCTATTACGCGGTCGATGCCGTTACCGGAGCCACTTACCTGGTGACTCACGACCTGTTCACTATCGGCGCGGGCGAACTGAGCATCACGGCCGCACTCGCCAACTCTTACGTGCCCGCGGCGGGTCTGTCCGCAGCGTCGCCCGTGGCTACGTTTGACGCTTCGACACACGCGGTGACGCTGGTCGCAGCGGCGACCGCCGTTTGGGGAAGCACCGCCGTTTGGGGAAGCACCGCTGTTTGGGGAAGCACCGCCGTCTGGGGAAGCACCGCCGTTTGGGGGAGCACCGCCGTTTGGGGAAGTACCGCCGTTTGGGGAAGCAGTACGCTGTTGTCGACCACTGGCTCCGCACTGGCAAGCGAAACGACAACTGCAGTGATCAACGGCGACCAATAGGGGGCCGATTAAAGGGGCCGAGATCTCGCAGGCAGGGCTTGAATGCATACCACTTGCTCACCGGTGTGGGCCTCGGCCCGAAAACGGGTCTGGCCATGCCGTGAAGCGGCCTTTCGGAAACTGGCCATCCCCGATCAGATGGCACTTGGACCCAATCGCCGAAGTGGCCGCGCCGGCCGGCATGAGGCGCCACTTGGAAACACCTCCAGCGATTCGGGTTGTAGGCGGTGGCCAAGCGTTCCTCTTTCCGATAACCCCAGGAAAACGGCGTTATCATACAGAGCATTTGAAGAAATTACGCTGGTTCCAACCCTGATCTCGAGGCCATGGGTCATCACCACGGCAAAACTCAACACCGGTGCCTCAAGGATAGCCAACCACAAACTCGCGGTTCGTTGACCGGGCGCAATGTACCTGCCCGCAGGCAACTTCTGTAAGCACAACGACGCCATTGCCGAATCTTCGCCCATCGACAGACGCGTTTCGAGAAGCTCACAATTGTTCTCGTTGCGGTCGTCGCACCGCAGTCGGCTGTGAGCACCGTCGCCTGAACCTTTGGGCGACTGCGATCCGGATCGCGTAGATGATGCCCAACCCGCAACGAACCTCGACGCCACCGGCGCGCTCCGCCTGTTCCCGCGGAGGGCCCTCTCTGAAGCTCGCCTATCCCGCCGTCGGCAGCAGAACCAGAAGCTCCAACTGCGGATTGGGAAACTCCCCCGGCACGTACGCCGCCAGATTCCGCGCGCGCACGACGGTCTCCCACGGACCGCCGCTCTGACTCAAGCTGAAATACTGATAGTTCAGCTTGAGCGGGATGGCGCTCGGCGGGCTTACCGAATAAATCAGCGGCACGCCGGCCAGCGCTCTCTGCACCAGCAGTTCGATGTGATCGCCGGAACAGATCTTGATCAGGTTCGGCGCGCGTCCGATGATGTCCGCCTGGCCGGCATCGGCGCAGATCGCCAGATACATGCGCGTGCCGCGCAGGTATTCTTCCTTATCGATCGACGTGGCGTAAATATTCGGCGACACCTGCTTGAGCGGCAGCGAAACGAAGTTGCTCGGCACCACGGTGTCGAGCAGGAAGCGCAGCTTCTCGTCGAGGTCGGTGAAACACCCGCCCAGGTTCTCGTGGTCGTATACCGGCAGATCGCGCGGATGAATCTTCTGCGAAAACGTGGTGAGCGAACCGGCCAATTGCAGCATCGCCGAGTAAAGCGCTTCGGGGTGCCCGCCGCGCGTCTCGAACAGGTGGCTGATGGTGGGAAACGAAGTGTTGATGGTGTAGAGCAGCCAGAATTGCGCGATATCGGACGCCGTGAAATCCGCCAGGCTCTGGTTCTTCTGCCGCCGCGAACTGGAGAGCGTGCTGCTCTTCGCCGAAAGGATCTCCACCAGCCGGCGGGCAATGGAGAGCAGGTAATCGCTGGCGCTCAAATCCAGCATGGGCGCCACGAAATGCGGGTCCATCTGAAAAACATTCGCCGGCGTCTTGCGGACGTTGGCGATCTGCATCACCGACATGCCTTCCTGGCTCTCGCCTTCCACCAGCAGGCGGAAATTCTTTCGCGCCATCATCACCGGCCGCTCCGATTGTCCCGTGTTGTCGTCGCGCATCATGGCGACTTCGGCGCGATAGCGAGCCTCCACGTCCCGCAGTCCATTGGTCACATTCAAGCCTTGCTCGCGGTATCGGGGGATGGCGAGATAGACGCCGAGAGTTTCCTGGTCGGGTCCGAACCGGTCGCCGATGGGCCGCGGCGAAGGCGCCGCGTCGGATTCCGGAATCTCGAACAGCAGCCCGTCGGACATGATTCCGGAGGCCTGCGACAGCGTCACCGTCCCTGTCGACAAGGCTTGCTGGTCCACGCGCAGGCGGCGGAAACCCCACGGCCGGAAATTGAGCGCCTGCAATTGAAACTGCAGCGAGTCTACCAGGAACCGGTCTTGGATTTGGAGGTGTTGCGGATTAAGAACGGTACCTTTAGCCCAAATCACGGGCTCAAGCAGAGGCATGGCACCCAACGTACCAGAAACGTTACGGAAGATCAAAGTGGGGCAGCGTTAATGAGCCACGACCGCGAGGGAGCGGTGCTTTTTCTAGCAGATAGACGACTTTTGAAAGTGCCTCGGGGCCGGCCGCGCCCGGCTATTTCGCCAAGAGCCGCCTAAAAGGCGGCTGCAGCCAGGATTGGCTGCCCACTACCTTTCTACAGATACCGTTCGCGCAGAATCTTCACGTGATGCGCCGCATGTCCCGCCACCAGGAACGCCAGGGCAAGCACCGTCACGTGTTTATCGCTGGCGATTCCGGAGCGCTTCCAGCCATCCGACGGCATGTTGCGGAACAACGAGATGGTCGATTCGCGCACGTGCTGGAATTCGTCCACGTGGGCAGACCACGAGACGCTATCGGCCGCCGCGCCGGCCGCGGCGATGTTCTGGTCGTAGCTGGGCATGGGGCTGGTGAACCCGCGCGCGAACCACAGGGCGCGAAAAGCAAAGGACCGCTCGGTGTCAGTCACGTGGTTGAGCAATTGCCGGATGCTCCACTTATCCGGCGCGTAGCGCTGGAGCGAAGCTTCTTCCGAGATTCCGGCGAAAAGCGCGAGCAATTCGTCGAGCTGGCTTTCGATTACCGCCAGCGCGTCATCGCCGGCCACCTGGTCGATGTAGGGAAAAAAATAAGGCGCGGCATCGCCTGCCTGGGGTCGTCCGATCATGAGGATCAGTCTATCGCACCTCTACCGGCGCGCTCATCTCCGTCATCGCGGGGTCTTCCGCGCTGCGCACCACCAGGCGCACGAGATAACTCCCGGGACTCAGCGCGAACGAACTCTCGATCCGTTCCGGCGGCTTCTGTCCGAGGCCTTCCATGGTTTCGTCGCGCAGTTTCAGGGTAAGCGTCTGTTGTTTTCCCGCGATGAAATTGCCGTCATGATCGAAAATCGCCGCCACCGCCGTCAATTGCTGGCAATTGCGGCCCTCCACCTTGCGGTAGTGCAGAAGCTTGAGATCGATATCCGTCGATACCGTCAGTTCGCCTCCGCTGCCTTCGGATTTTTTCACGTCGGTATGCACTTCCACCGGCAAATCGCGCAAATCGTCGCGCGAAAACACCGCGTTCTCGATCTCCTTGGCCGCCGCTTCCGGCAATCCCTCGCCCTCCTTCGGCGCGTAATAGCCTTTCCGCGCCTGAACGCTGAATCCCTTGGCGGCGGGATTGGTCAGCTTGATCGCGAGGGGGTGAAATTTGCCGTCGGCCGCGAGATCGTGAGGTGAGAACCCGAGAATATAGCGATACTCGGGAGGCGACGCGATCCGTCGGATGCCGCCGAGGTAATCGTTTGAATTTACGATTGCCGTACCGCCGGTCGCCTCGGCAATGTAGATCAGGGTCTCCATCTCGGCATTTCGCGCCTCGTTGGTGAATTGCGTCGACCCGCCGCCCGGTTCGACGGTATCGTCTTCGGCGGCGGTAACGAATTCCATCCCCGTAGCTAAGCCCGAACTGTTCAACGTGTTCACCACCACGCCGGAGCGCTGCGCCCAGTCAATGGTCCGCTCCAATTCGGCCTCCTGCGCATAAGGGACGAACACGCCTTGCGACAGCATGACTATGGTGCGGCGTCCCGCCAGGGCCGCCATCCGCCGCGCCACGTCGCGCAGGGCATCGAGCGTGAGCGATGTCTCCTGCTCACCCCAACGCAGCGAGTGAGTGGCGGCAGATTCCGCCTTCATTCCCTGGCTGCCGGTGATCCCGGGCTGCTTCAGTCCGGTGCTGTTCAAGGCGGGGATTCGGTCCCCCACGATAGTGCCGGCCACTTGCAGCGCCAACGTGTTGCCCCGATCCACCTGGTAAGCCAGGTAGAAGCTCAGATCGGGGCACGGGGACGGGCAGGCGACGGCACGGTAGACGTAAGTGGAATTGATCTTATACAGCTCCGCGTGCAGCTTGTCGAGATCGTCCGTGAAATCGGTGAACATTCGGCGCGACGTAGTAAAGATCGCGATCCGTTCCGACGGCGAGTGCGTCGCCTGCATGTTCTTCCACACCGCTTCCCGCACCTGCGTCAGATCGCCGCGGCGCATGTGGACGTCGTCGAAAATGTACGCCGTGAAGCGATCGGGCATCGCGTTCGACGCCGCTTTCGATTCCCCCGCCGGTTCGTTGGGCAGGGATTGCGCCGCTGTCTTCGCCACCGCCGCCGGCCGCTCCAGTTTTTCCTCGCTGAACGCCGTGATTTCCTGCTTCTGCTCGCGGTCCGACAACTGGAAATCGCCCTTGTGCAGATTCCCTACCGGATTGCCGTTCTTATCCCGCACCACCACCGGCACTTGCACCAGGTTGGTGCGCGCGCGGAACGCGATAGGCCCGCTCGATGCCACTCGCTCCGGTAAATTGGCAGCCGGCGCTTTGGCGGCTGGCGCAGGCGGAGCTACCTCGCCCGACGTCACCGTCTTTTCCGGTGCTTCCGGCGGTGCGGCGGCAGCCGTGGCCGGCGCGGGGCTGGCGCCTTCCGTCGCGTAATAACCCGCACGCGCGTGCACCGTCACCTTTCGCGAGTCCTTCAGAGTGACTTTCAGCTTGTGGTACGTACCGTCGGCCTTTTCCGCCGGAACGAAGCCAATCATGTAGACGCAATCCGGCGTGGCGAGCGCGCGCAGGCCTTCTTCGGGCTTATTTCCTGCCTCGACAACCGTTCCGCCCGTGCCATCGGCCACGATGTTCAGATTTTCCGAATTGACCTCGGTCGTATCGGTCTTGGGCATGTTCCGGTCGCTGTAATTCGGGCCCTGGCTTTGGTCCAACGGCAAGCCGCGTGGCCGGCCCGCGTTCGTCACGTGCAGCGAATCGATGGTGACCTTCGCCTGCGCCGCTTCATCGATGAGCGCCTCGCGCGGCTTCTGCTCGTCGCGGTTCACTGCAAATCCCGGCGAAATCAACACGATCCGTTTCGCGCCCGGAAGATGCGACATGCGCTGAACGACGGCTTCGAGCAGCGTAATTTGGAGGGGCATGGTGGGCGCCACGCGGCAGATATGCACGGGGTCGGGGCGGAGCTTTGAGATCACCTCCGCGAGCTTCGAGCGATCGTCGGTGAAGTCGATGGCGAGCCCGCAGGAACTCGAGAAAACGGCCACGCGATCGCCGGGCTTCAGGTACGCGGCTTCGTGGAGCGCCGCGTCGCGCACGGACGTCGCCGCACCGAAATCGTGCAACGAAACATCGTCGATGAAGTAGACGATGAATTGCGACGGCGCCGCTCCCGTCGCCTGCCCGGCCGGCTCGCTCCGCTCCACCGAAAACGACGCTATTGGCTGCTCTTTGCCCTTATCGAACACCGGAAGTTTTCCTGGATTAGATCGCTCACCGTGCGTCCTTCGCGGTCCCGCACCACCACCGGAACCAGCACCATTCGCGCGCCCGTCCGGAATGTGGGCATGCCTGATTGGGGTTGTTCCTGTGCCCGCGCCGGGACCATCGAGGCGGCGATCGCTACCAGGATCGCGGCCTTCTGCGCGATGTGTATCACGTTCTAAGCGTAGCTCTCGGCGCACATTGCCACCACGCCTTTACAAATCGCTCCCGACTCTGTATGCTGGCGGCTGCCGCACTCCTCGAGAGACCTATGAAACTGGTAGCCAAATTTACCCTTGTCTTTGTCATCGTCTTCGGAATTGGGTTCGTTTTCGCCGCCTACATGGCGCATGGATTTCTGCAGAGAAACGCCACCGGCGAAGTCATTGAAAACGCGCACCTGATGATGGAAACCGCGCTCTCCATGCGCGACTACACCACCAAGCAGATCAAGCCTCTGCTCATCGGCGAACACTCCGGCAATACGTTTCACCCGCAGATTGTGCCGGCTTATGCCGCCACCGAAAGCTTCAATTACCTGCGCGCCAAGTATCCCGAGTACAGCTATAAGGAAGCGACTCTCAATCCCACCAATCCGCGCGACCGTCCGGCCGATTGGGAGTCCGACATCATCCGCTATTTCCGCGACAATCCCAGCTTCAAGACCAAAGTCGGCTCGCGCGAAACCGTCAACGGAACCTCCTGGTATCTGGCCCAACCACTGGTCGCCACCGAGCCCTGCCTGGAGTGCCACTCCACCGCAGCCTCGGCTCCTCCGGCGATGGTTGCCATTTATGGCAGCACCAACGGATTCGGCTGGCAGCCGAATGAAATCATCGGCGCGCAAATCGTCTCCGTGCCAGCTTCCCTGCCCATCCGCATGGCCGACAGCGCCTTTCGCAATCTGCTGACCGATATGGCACTGGTGGCGCTGGTGACGTTGATTGCCGTCGACCTGGCGCTCATCCTGATCGTCGTGCATCCCGTGTCGAGGCTTTCCGCCATGGCCGATCGCATCAGCAAGGGCGAACTCGATTCCGGCGAGCTGCCGGTGCACGGAAAAGACGAGATTTCGGTGCTCGCCGGCTCCTTCGATCGCATGCGCATCAGCATGGCGAAAGCCATGAAAATGCTCGAAGGCGAGTAGGGGCGGCACATAATGTGCCGATGCGCCTATCTGCGGCCCTATAGAATCAGCACCTTAGATTATTCGAGCGGCACATTTTGTGCGGAACGGCCTAAGCCCCGCGTTTGGCCAGGAACTTCGTCCGGTCGGCCACCGATGCAATTTCGAGCGCCACCGCCTCGTACAACTGCTTCGGGCTCTGCGCCTGTTTGGCCGCCCGATTGACTATGATCTTCGCCATCGGACCGATGTAGACCGCCAGATCCTTCGCCGTGGCTTCGATAAGGGCGGGGCTCAGAATCGAGGTGCCCGAAGCGGGCGTTGCCGGACGGGCTGCCAGTTCCGTCGGCATGGTCGTCTGTATTCCCGGCTGCGCGGTGGTCTGCACCGCGCCTCCCATGAGCGACTCCAGGCTGGCGCGGAATTCCGCCGCCGTTTGAAAGCGATCATCGGGCCGTTTCTGGATGGACTTCTGAATGATCGCCGCCACGGTCGGCGGCAGGAAAGGATTCAGCTCGATCGGCGACGGCGGCGCCAGCGCCAGGTGCGCCGCCATAATCTCGTACTCGCTGTTGCCGCGGATGGGACATTGCCCGGTGACCATCTCGTAAAACGTAATGCCGAGCGAATATAAGTCCGAGCGGGCGTCCGGAGCACCGGCCTTCACCTGTTCGGGAGACATGTAGTGCACCGATCCCAGCGCCGTGCCCGCCGCCGTCAGCCGGTTCTGCAGATTTCCGCCGCCCGTGGTGGCGGCGATCCCGAAGTCCATCAGTTTCACGGTCCTCTTCGGAGTCACCATGATGTTCGCCGGCTTGATATCGCGGTGGATGATGCCGCGCTCGTGCGCATAGCTCAACGCCGAGAGCACCTGGCAGATGTAGAGCACGGCCTCCTGGCACTGGAGCGGACCCTGCCGAAGCCGGTGCGCGAGGCTGGTGCCCTCCACAAACTCCATGATCATGAGGAGTTGGTTGTCGACGCGCATGGCGGTATGCAGCGCGGCGATGTTGGGATGCACCAGGCTGGCGTGTACTTTGATCTCGCGGCTGAATCGCTCCGCCAGGTCGGGCGCCTGTCGCAGGTCGGGCAGCAGCACCTTCATGGCGTCCGTGCGGTCGGTAATCAGATTGCGGACTTTGTAGACCGCACCCATTCCGCCCGAGCCGATACGCTCGACGACCTGATAGTCGCCGATGCGCTCCCCCGCCTCGTAATTCATCGCGACTTTAGCATATCAAAACAGGACCGCCGCGTCGTTTCGCCAAGGTTATTATGTGATGTTAATGAGCCGCGACCGCGAGGGAGCGGTGCCTTTGAATCTCCAAACGGCTCGGCAAGAAAGACGGCCATGGGCTCGCCCTGCTGCTCCACGACATAACGAATCGCCTCCCTCACATTTTCGCCATTAAATAGCCAACGCGTGCTACCGTGCCGGGCCCAACGCTTGCGATCGGGTGGGTCGAGACCTAATTGATTTAACGCCCGGCTCGCGTACGACTTGAATTCATTCAAGACCTTCTCGGGAGGGACATCGGCCTCCACCACAACGTGCGCGTGATTGGTCCTCACATGCGCGGCAAGCAAGTTCCAGCCTCGAAATTGGCAGTGCTGGCGGAGGGCATTCAGAACCGCAGTCTGCCGGACGTTGTCGAGATAATACGGCGCCTGCGACATCGCTTCGCCCTCAACTTTGGCGCGCTTCGGATCACTATTCAGCACCCGGCTCGCAAAAAGATTATGCGAACGATCGACCGACCCGGATTCATCGCCGTGAATGTGAGCACCGTACGTTGCGAACGTGATCAAATATCGCAAAAAGGCACCGCTCCCTCGCGGTCGCGGCTCAGTAACAACGGTCGTGGCTCAGTAACAACGGTCGCGGCTCAGTAACAAGAGCCGCGGCTCATCAGCGCAAACCCGCCAGCGGCACCAGCGGCTCGGCGATCGATTGGAACCGGACCACCATCGCGGCGGGTTGCTCTTTGATCGACGCCACCGGCATGAAACCGGCATCGAGAAGCGTCTCGGCGTCTTTCTCCGTCATGAGAATCTCGGCGCAGGGTTTGGCCACATGTTCCCCGTCCTCCCGGTACACATACAGCGGAAGCCCGTCGACCCGCCGTTCCAGCCTGGTCATTCCCCAACCCTGCTGCAGAAAAGACTTGCCCAGAAGATAGGCGCACAAGAAAGCCGGATTGCCCCACAAATATGCCCCATGCTCGCTCTTCGGCATCTCTTCGAACGGAAAGCTATCGATCGAGGCCGTATCTTTGCCGTAGGGCAGGCGCAGCAGGAATCGCGGCAGCGCCAGGCCAATCCAGGGGGCGTCGGGCGAGTGCCGGAGGTCGATCCAGGCCTGGTCGGTCGATTCACCGGGGAGTTGCGCTTCGGCCAGGAACGGTGCGCCCAGGGAGCGCCCCAGGGCCGCCAGACGGTGGAGCACCTGCGCATCGAGCTCAGTCTGCGCAAAGGTGTAATTCGCCGCGATGAGCGCCCACGGGCCTTTCCGCCGCAGTTCCTTCTGCACCTCGCTCATTTCGGAGACCAGCTCCGGCAGAGTAATGTCCAAAAGATAGACCTGCAAATCGCGATCGCTGTCGAGCCCGTGAACCAGCATGTCCGCTGCCCGCCACGCGGCTTCCATCGCCTGCACGCGCGGATGATGCAGGATGCCCTGTAATAATTCAGTAGCAAGCGCCTGCCGCTGCGCGGTGCGCTGCTGCTGGGTCGCGTTGGGGCGCGGTACCAGGTGGCCCTTGCTCACTCGTTTGATGAAACCCGCCAGATCCTCGGCGTCGCGCACGCTCACCGGGGCATCCGGCGCGGGCTCCTGTTCGTCCAGCAGTTGATCCAGCAGCGAACCCGAGCCCGGCGCGCGAGCGGCTGCCGCGGGCGGCGGTGGCGCCGGCAAGTACCGGTCCAGGTCCTGGAAAACCGGCGCCTGATAGATCCGGTCGGGGTGAAAATCCTCGAGTTCGCTAAAGGCGAGGTTGATGCCGTGAAAGTTCAGGGTCACCTTCATCGATGCCAGAACCTCGTCGAAATTGTCGCGGTCGACGCGCCGCGGCGTGAACGTGCCCGCCGGGTTTTCGCGCCAGGAGCGGCCGCTGAAATCGCCGGCCAGCAGAATCCGGAACGGCCGATCCGGGTCAAGCTCCACGGCTTCTGCCTCTTCCTGTTCGCCCAAATGCACTTCGCTAAAGCTGGATCCGGCAACTCGCGGCATCGTCTCCTCTCCCTTTCTGAGCGCCTTCTATGGAAACACGTCCATTGGGAAATGGCAAGGGCTATGGGTGCTTGACCGTTTTGGGGATTTCAGGTTGTTGCGTCCCGCGACCGCTCCCTTGCGGTCGCGGGACACGTCATCTCCCCAGATCGGTTACGCACCCAAGGGCCCGCTCCCAGGAGGAGCCTGACGCGGGGTTTTCCCTTACAGGCGCCAATTTCGGGCGGGTAGTACGCAAAGTGTAAACAGGAGTTGTGCCACCGGAACAAAAGTGATATGTTGATGCCCTGGGTAGATTGCCCCCCAGGGATGCACAAAGCACTCGGGGAGTCTGCTCCTCAAAGGATTTTCGACATGGCGGAAAGTTTACAGCACAAACTAGACCGAGTTCGTTCGCCGCGCGTCCACATCACCTACGACGTGGAAACTGGCGGCGCAATTGAGAAAAAAGAACTGCCCTTCGTGATGGGTGTATTCGGCGATTTCACCGGCCAGCCGGAAGAACCGCTGCCGCGCCTGAAGGACCGCAAGTTCGTAGAAGTCAATCCGGACAATTTCGATTCCGTATTGGCCGCGATGAAGCCACACCTGTCGTTTTCGGTGGAAAACAAGATCAGCGACGACCCCGATGCCGGCCAGGTAAAAGTAAACCTGAAATTCCGCAGCATGGATGATTTCGAGCCCACCCAGGTTGCCAAACAGATCAAGCCTCTCAATGACCTGCTGGATCTGAGGACCAAGCTTTCCGATCTGCGTGGAAATCTCCAGGGCAACGACAAGCTCGACGATTTATTGCAGGCTGCTCTCCGTGATTCGGCACAACTCGACAAGCTGCGCGGCGAGATCGCGGAGACCAAGGGCAGCGACAAGGGAGGTAATACTCATGGCGAATAAGGAAGCCAAGAAGGCTGCTGCCGCATCGGGAGAAGTAACCACATCGCAACCGGCATCGCTGCTCGATCAGATCGTAGAGGAAGGACGGCTGGCCCGCGACCCCGAATCGAAAGAGCGCGGCCGGGACCTCGTGCGCGAGTTCGTGGCCCAGTTCCTCGAAGGGAACATGGGACTGTCGCGCGATTCCGAGGCCATGATCAACGCCCGGATCGCGCAGATCGACCACCTGATTTCCATCCAGTTGAATGAAGTTCTGCACAATCCGGCGTTCCAGAAGCTGGAATCGAGCTGGCGCGGGTTGAAGTACCTGCTGAACCACTCGGAAACCGGCGAGAACATGAAGATCAAGGTCCTCAACTGCTCCAAGAAGGATCTTCTGCGCGACCTGCAGCGCGCCTCCGAGTTCGACCAGAGCGCCATGTTCAAGAAAGTGTACGAAGAGGAGTTCGGCATCTTTGGCGGCCATCCCTTCGGCGCTTTGATCGGCGATTACGAATTCGGCAAGGGCCCGGAGGACATGGAATTGTTGGAGAAGGCGTCGCAGGTGGCCGCGGCGGCCCACGCGCCGTTCCTTACCGCCGCGAACAACACCCTGTTCAATCTCGACAGCTTCAGCGAACTCGGTTCGCCGCGCGACCTGGCCAAGGTTTTCGATACCACGGAATACGCCAAGTGGAAGAGTTTCCGCAATTCGGAGGACTCGCGGTATCTGGCCTTGACCCTGCCGCACATCCTCATGCGCGATCCTTACGGGAAGGCCACCCGTCCGGTGGATGAGTTCGACTTCGAAGAGAACGTCGACGGCACCGACCACAATAAGTACCTGTGGGGCAATGCGGCCTGGGCGCTGGGAGCGCGCATCACCGAGTCGTTTGCCAAGTACAACTGGTGCGCTACCATCCGCGGCGTGGAAGGCGGCGGTAAGGTCGAAGGTCTGACGGTACACAACTTCCAGACCGACGATGGCGATATCGCCATGAAGTGCCCCACCGAAGTCCAGATCACCGACCGGCGCGAAAAAGAACTGGCCGACCTGGGATTCGTCCCGCTGGTGCACTGCAAGAACACCGATTACGCCGCCTTCTTCAGCGTGCAGACCGCGCAGAAAGCGAAGAAGTACGACACCGATGCCGCCACCGCCAACGCGCGCCTCGCGACTAACCTGAGTTACATTCTGGCGATTTCCCGTTTCGCCCACTATCTGAAGGCCATGATGCGCGATAAGATCGGCAGCTTCATGAGCCGCAACGAATGCGAGGCGTTTCTGAACCGCTGGATTATGGGGTACGTGATCGATTCCAGCGCTCCGCAGGAAGCCAAGGCCAGCCATCCGCTGTCCGAAGCCCGTGTGGACGTGGTGGACGTGCCCGGGAAGCCCGGCGCCTATCGCGCCGTAGCCTTCCTCAAACCGCACTTCCAGCTCGATGAGTTGAGCGTATCCATGCGCCTGGTCGCGGAACTGCCCCCGCCCGCGCAATAGTACTGCTTTTCGAGCAAAGTAGCCGATGGACGCAACTCCGCCCATTCGAGTTGCGTCCATTGAATAAATTCATCGGGACAAGCGCTTTCTGGCGCGGCGCGGTTCCCGGCTGTATAAAACTCATGCGCCGGTTCTAATAAGGAGGAGTTTGAATGGCTGCTGACAATTTCGTGTGGTTCCCGGCCGCCGCAACCGGTGGCTTACTAAGTGATGCGGCTACCAAGCCGCAGGGCGAGAGTCAAGATAAGTGGTTTACTACCAAGGGCGCGTTCGAATGTCTGTCCTGCAGCTTCGGTGTGGCGCAGGCGGAAACTACGGGTTCGGCGTCCGGCGGTGCATCGGCCGGCAAGGCAAAATTCGAAGAGTTCACCATCGAAAAATTTGTGGACCTCGCCAGTGTTCCGTTATACATCGCCTGCGCGGCTGGCGCGCACTTCCCGAGCGTGATGCTGGCCTGCCGCAAGGCCGGCGGACAACCGCTGCTCTACTTGCAATTTATCTTTCGGATGGTGTTCGTAACCGGCATCACCTGGAGCGGCGGCGGCGGTGACGAAGCACCGAAGGAGACCATTAAGTTCAAGTTTGGCGCCATGGGCATCCAGTATATCCGGCAGCTTCCGACGGGCGGCGGCGACACGCCCATTCAAGTCATGTGGAGCAGTCTTAACAATAAGCCAACCTTGGAAGTGCCCGGACTGAGCGGCGCGCCGCAGTTCCTTGGCGGCACGCAGACTTAGACAAGGATCATTCGGCGCGCCCCGCAGGGACGCCGGCGGCCCTTGGTCTATTGGCAATCGTTAAAAGAGTGAGAGGAGTTTTCAATGGCAGCAGATAATTATCTTTATTTTCCCGCGGCCGCGACCGGCGGCCTGTTGCAGGGCAAGGCCACCCAACCCGAAGGGGAAACCACCGACGACTGGTTCGCGAAACATAAGGCAGTGCAAATTAACACCTTTGGATTTGGCGTGTCGCAGGCGGAAACCAGCGGGTCAGCGACGGGGGGCGCCAGCGCGGGCAAAGCGAAGTTTGAAGAGTTTACCATCGAAAAGGATGTGGACAAGGCAAGCCCACCGCTGTTTGTGGCCTGCGTGGTGGGTGCGCACTATCCCAGCATCATGCTCGTGATCCGCAAAGCGGGCGGCGGCAATCTGCTTTACCTCCAGTTCATCTTTCGCCAGGTGTTCGTGACGGGCATCAACTGGAGCGGCGGCGGCGGGGAAGAAAATTTCAAGGAATCCATCAAGTTCAAGTTCGGAGCCATGGGTATTCAGTATGTCCAGCAGTTGGCTACCGGCGGCGAGGGAAAGAAAATGCAGGGCGCCTGGAACACCGTCAATAATGGGCCCACATTGGAGATCGTTGGGCTGGGCGGCGCCCCGCAGTATCTGGACGGCGCGCAGGCGTAGCTTTGACCCATCCACTTTGGGGCGTAAAGGACCGGCTGTCCGGAGGCTTCGGACAACCGGTCCGCGTCCTTTTCGAGGCAATTCAGTAATTCCAGGAACAGACAGCCATGCTCAGCGATAATTTCATGTGGTTCCCACAGGAGAGCGGGTCCCAAATCCTAGGCGAGACCAACGATCAATATTTCGCCAAGTGGGGCGCGTTCGAATTAGCGAAATTCAAATTCGACATCAAGGGCGACGAGGCTACCGAACAGGAGGGCGCGGGGAATTCCGGCAAGGCCAAGTTCGGCACCTTCACCGTCGATAAAGTCGTCGATAGCGCCAGCGTGCCGTTGTATAAAGCCCTTTGCCGCGCGACTATCTTCCCCTCGATTATGCTCGCCGTCCGCAAAGCCGGAGGCAGTAATCTTCTGTTCATGCAATATATCTTCCGGTATAACCAGGTTGTCGCTGTCAACTGGGAGGGCGGCAGCGGGGATGAGCGTCCCAGGGAAACCGTCACGTTCATCTTCAAGGCCATGGGCGTCCAATATATTCCGCAAACGCCCGATGGAAGGGAAGGCACCAAACAGTATTGGTCCTGGAATACCGCCGACCAGGGCTGTTCGAGTCTGGAAATCGAGGGCATCGAAAAGCCGCCCAAGTTTCTGAGCGGCACCGGTAAATAACCAATGACTGCACAGGACTTACTGACCGCGGGTAAGTTGCAGGAGGCCATCCAGGCCGTGGGAGCCGAGGTGCGCGACCGCCCTGACGATACCCGCCGCCGGACTTTTCTTTTCGAGCTTCTCTGTTTCGCCGGCGACTACGCCCGCGCCGAAAAACATCTCTCGCTGCTTTCCGACAGCAATCCCGATGCGGCCATGGGCGGCCTGATGTACCGTTCGGCGCTCAGCGCGGAGCGCAAACGTCAGCTCTTTTTCGAGGAGAAGAAATATCAGGAAGCCTCCGAGCCGGCCAAGTTCCGCTCCGGCACTTTGAACGGCGAGAAGTTCCGCTCGATCGAGGATATCGACCCGCGCATCGGTCCGCGCCTCGAAGTCTTCATCGCCGGGGAATACGTGTGGCTTCCGTTTGCCCACATCGGCTCGCTCACCATGGGACCTCCCCGCTATTTGCGCGACCTTCTATGGGCGTCGGCCACCATAACGGCCGGTCCATCGATGGAAGGCAAGGAATTCGGCGAGGTGCTGATGCCCATCGTGTATCCCTTCTCCGCCACGCACGCGCGGGATACTGTGAAATTAGGGCGCGAAACCGATTGGATACTGGCAAAAGAGGATCCCATCGAGATTCCCTACGGCCAGAAACTCTTCGTTCTCGACGAGGAACGGTCCGTCGCGATTCTCGAAATCCGGTCGCTGCAGTTCGACGATTCGCTTCCGCAATCATGATCTATGAGTAAGGACCGGTATGCCCCTTCGCGACGATCTGCTCAACCCCATTCCCGGTGACACCCCTAGCGGCGTAAATCTGCGCTACGACCCGGTCACCGACAAAATCAAAGAAGCCCGGCGGGAAGATATCGACGCTCCCCAGGGAGATTGGAAGACCGCACTCAAAACGGCCGACTATCCCGCCGTCATCAAGATGGCCAGCGATGCCATCGCCAAGAAGGGCAAGGACCTCCAGATCGCGGTGTGGCTGGTGGACGCGCACGTCCACAAGGAAGGTTTTTCCGTCCTCGCGCCGTGCTTCCATTTTCTGCACGATCTTCTGGAACAGTACTGGGACATTCTCTATCCCGAGGTCGATGAAGACGGCGATATGGAAGTGCGCGCCGCTCCGCTGACATGGCTCGGCTCCAAATTGGGCGAACCGCTGGGATTCCTGCCGATCGTGTCCGGCAAAATGAGCTGGCACAAATATCAGGAATCGCGCAAAGTCGGTTACGAGACCGATGCCGATACCGGCGAGAAAGAAGATGCGCGGCAAAACGCCATCAAAGAGGGAAAGGCAACCGCCGAGGAGTTTGACGCGGCGGCCGAGGCTACTTCCATCGCGGCGCTCCGCGAAACTTACAAGCAGCTCAACGAAGGCAAAGCCGCGCTCGAAGAGCTGAGCGAATACTGCGACACGCAATTCGGCGATTTTTCCCCTAGTTTCATCAAGACGCGCGAGTCTATTGAAGAGATCGCGCAGACCGTGCGCATCATTCTGAGCCGCAGACCCGGCGGACTGGAAGAAGAGGCGCCGCCCGCGCTCGACGACGAATTTTCCGTCGGGCTGAGCGCGGATACCGAAACCGCCGAACCTGCCGCCGAGGAAGCGTCTGAGGAGACCTCCGACGCCGGCGCCGACACCGGCGACGATGAAGCCGGCGGCAATACCGCGCAGCAGTTGGGCATCATCTGCCGTAACCTGCGGTCGCGCGACCCCGAAGATCCGTCGCCCTACATGATTCTGCGCGCCTATGCCTGGGCGAAAGTCATGTTCCGCGCGCCGCTGCTCGATCATTCGGCCATCGTGGCGCCGGAGAGCGACCTGCGCGTCAAGCTGAAACGCCTTACCGCAGATTCCGAATGGGACAAGGTCATCGAACTGACCGAAGCGAACATGTTGAAGCCGGCCGGGCGCTTCTGGCTCGACCTGCAGCGCTATGCCATCAACGCCATCGAGCAAAAGGGCTTCCCCGGCGTCGGCCGGGTGGTGAATAACCAATTCCGCATACTGCTCGAAACCCTGCCGGAGATCGTCGACATTACCTTCCCGGACGATACGCCCGCGGCCAACAAAGAAACCAGGGATTGGATCGAGAATTTCGTCATTATCCAGAAGGTGACGGCGCCGGCGAAGAAAGAGGGGGAGGGCGAATCGAGCGACTCTTCGTCGAGCGATTCTTTCTCCTTCGATTCCTCGTCATCGGACACGTCCTCGTTCGACACCAGTTCGTTCGACACCAGTTCGACGGACACGTCCTCGTTCGACACATCGTCGACCGACACGTCCTCGTTGGATACCACTTCTTCCGACATGTCGTCATTCGATAGCGGCTCGGCCGATGCCGCCGCGGCCGCGCCGGAACCGGAACCCTACACCGTCGAAGAGAACCCTCCCATTCTCGAAGCCGAAGAGCCGCCGCCCACCGATACCTCCGATGAGTTCGGCATGGCGCTGGCAGCGGTTCGCGACGGCCGCATCGGCGAGGGCATCGGGATGATCAACAGCATTCTGGCCACCGAGCGCAGCGGGCGCCAGCGCTTCCGCCGCCGCACCCAACTCGCGCATCTGCTGATGGCGGCGGGCAAAGGCAAAGTCGCGCAGCCGCTGCTCGATGAACTAGCCTCCGAGATCGAATCGCGCCGTCTGGAAGAGTGGGAACCGGGTGAAGCCATCGCGTATCCGCTGGAGCTGTTGATGCATTGCCTCACTTCGGCGGACGAGGAAAGGAGAACGCAGTTGTACGCGCGGATCTGCAAGCTGGATCCTGTGCGCGCGGTGAACTGCTCGGTCTGATATGGCCAATCCCAAGTTCACCAAGAACATTCAGCAGGGGCTCCTCGACAGATTGATCGACACGGAACCGCTCAACCGCCAGGAAGCGCCGGTGAGCCGTCCGGAGTCTCTGCGGCAGTTCCGCATGGCCGTGAAGCGCGACCTCGAATGGCTGCTGAACACCACCCGCATGCCCATCGAGATCCCGGAATACTGCGAGGAAGTCAAGAATACGGTGTTGTTTTACGGGCTTCCCGATATCGCCAGCATTTCCCTCCAGAACCCGGGCGACGAGCAGAAACTGCTGCGCTCGCTCGAGGAATCGATCGAGAACTTCGAGCCGCGGCTGGCGCACGCCCGTGTCACCAGCCGGGACCCCTACAAAGCCACGCAACAAGCCATCACCTTCCATGTGGAAGCCATGCTGATGATCGACCCGGCCCCGGAGCGCATCTCCTTCGATACCGTTCTCGAGGTCACCAAAGGCGCGTATAGCGTGAGGGACACGTAAAGTGCGTACTGGTTCGGAGTTGCGCATCGCTCGTGGGGCAGGCAATCCTGCCTGCAGCCGCCTTTCAGGCGGCTTCCGGGAGCGCGGAACGACGGGCCGGCTGAAAGCCGGCTGCAGCCAGGATTGGCTGCCCCACACGGAAGGGCCGGGACTGTAGCCGTGCGCGACGAACTCCTCTTCCATTACTCGCAAGAACTGACCTACCTGCGATACCTCGGCGCCGAATTCGCCAATAAGTATCCCAAGGTCGCCGGCCGCCTGCTGCTCGAGGCCGGTAAGTGCGAAGATCCGCACGTAGAGCGCCTGCTGGAAGGCTTCGCCTTCCTGGCCGCCCGCATTTACACCAAAATCGACGACGAATTCCCCGAAGTCGTGGAAGCGCTGCTCTCGGTGCTCTATCCTTATTATCTTCGGCCCATCCCCTCGGCATCCGTGGTGCAGTTCCACCTCGACCCCGAGCAGGGAAAGCTCATGAGCGGCCTGCCCATCCCACGTGGTTCGCTGCTCTATTCCCCGCCGGTCGCCGGCACGCCGTGCAAGTTCCAGACCTGCTACGACACCACGTTGTGGCCCATCGAAGTGAAATCCGCCGACTGGCGATCGGCCGATCGCATTCAGCCGCCGGTCGCCGCCTCGGGAGCATCGGCCGTCATTCGCATGGAGCTCAATTGCTTCCCCGACGTCAGCTTCGCCAAGCTCGATCTCAAAACGCTGCGCCTGTTCCTGCAAGGCGAAGGCACGGTGATCGGCGGCCTGGTCGAACTGCTCTGCAATAATTGCGTGCAGATCGTGGCGCGCGATCTGGCCGCGCCCGCCAAAAAGACGGTGGTCTTTCCGCCGGGCTCGCTTCGCCAGGTGGGATTCAGGCCCGATGAAGGACTATTTCCCTTCCCCCGGCGCTGTTTTTGGGGATACCGCCTGCTCCAGGAATATTTCTCGTTTCCCGAGAAATTCAATTTCCTTGATTTATCGGGTTTCGAAAAGCTGTCCGCGGCAGGCTTCGGCGACAAGGTCGAGATCCTCTTCTTCCTCTCCGATTTCGAGCGCGGCGACCGGCGGCAATCGCTCGAACTGGGCGTCGCCAAAAGCACCTTCCGGCTGGGCTGCTGCCCGGCGGTGAACCTCTTTGAGCAGGTGGCCGAACCCATCCTGATGGAGCAGAAGCGCTTCGAATACCGCATTGTGGCGGACGCCCGCCGCGAAGAAGCGCTGGATATCTTTTCCATCGACGAAGTCACCGGCGTGATGAGCGGCTCGACCGAGACCGTCGAATATCAGCCGTTCTATTCGCATCGCCATTCGTTGCACGGCGAAGCCACGCAGACCTTCTGGCACAGCACGCGCAAGCTCTCCAGTTGGCGCAGCAACAAGGCGTCCGACGTGTACATCACCTTCGTCGACCTGAGCGGCGCGCGGAAGACGCCCGATCGCGACACCGTCACCATGCGGCTCACCTGCACCAACGGCGAACTGCCGTCGCGCCTGCCTTTCGGCAACGAAGACGGCGATTTTCAATTGGGAACCGGCGGCCCCATTACCCGCATCGTGTCGCTGACCAAGCCCACCGAGGCGCTCCAGCCGCCGCAGCAGCACGGACTGCTCTGGCGCCTGGTTTCCAAGCTGTCGCTGAATTACCTGTCGCTGATTTCCGACGGCGAAGACGCCTTCCGCGAGATTCTGCGCCTGCACAATTTCACCGGATCGCTCTCCGCCGAAAAGCAGATCGATGGCATCCTGAAGCTGCGCAGCGAACCGCATTTCGCGCGCCTCACCTCCGCCCACGGAGTTACTTTTGCCCGCGGCACGCGCGTCGAAATCGAGCTGGATGAGGAGCAATTCGCCGGCGTCGGCGCTTATACTTTTGCCGCCGTGATGGACGTCTTCCTGGGGTTGTATACTTCCATGAACAGCTTCAGCCAACTGGTGGTGAAAACCCGGCAACGAAAGAGAGTTCTGAAACAATGGCCCCCGCGAGCGGGACAGAAAATCCTGATGTAGCGCTGGACAATCCCGGCGTGGCGCTCGAGAAGGTCCGCGACCTGCTCTTTGCCGATCCCTGCCAGTTCGACTTCTTTCAATCAGTGCGCATTCTCGGCTGGCTCCAGCCCGGCAAATCGCCGGTGGGACGCTACAGCCATCCCAACAACGAAGTGGTCCGCTTCGGCGCCAATCCCATTCTGTATTTCCCCGCCAGCGCCATCCATGAGTTGAAGGAACGGCCGGATTCAAACCCCGAAATGCTGATCAATTTCATGGGGCTCATCGGCCCGTTGGGCGCCCTGCCGAATTACGTCACCGAGTTGATCGCCTCTCGCATGCGCGCTCGCGATCACGCCATGCTGGCGTTCTTCAACATCTTCAACCACCGCCTGACGTCGTTCTTTTATCAGGCGTGGGAGAAGAACCACTTCACCGTGGCTTACGAGCGCGACCGCAGCGATCCCGTGACCGCCTGCCTTTACGCCATGGTCGGATTCGGCACCAAGGGCATCCGCGACCGCCAACCGGTGGAGGACGAGGCCTTCATCTACTACTCGGGACTTTTCGGCCTGATCCCCAAGTCCGCGCTGGCGCTGGAATCCGTCCTGGCCGATTACTTCGACGTCCCCGTCGAGCTCGAGCCTTTCATCGGAACCTGGCGCAGCCTGGGCGACCCCGACCTCTGCGAGTTCGGCGGCGACGTCCCCGAATCCACCATCCTCGGCATGGGCGCGGTGGTGGGAGACGAGATCTGGGACCAGGGATCGCGCCTGCGCATCAAACTGGGTCCGCTTACGGCCACGCGATATCGCGAATTCCTTCCCACCGGGAAGGCGTGGCCGGAATTGAAGGCCATTGTCCGCAGTTTTAGCGGATACGATCTGGAATTTGAAGTTCAACTCATCCTGAAGCGTGAGGACGTTCCGCAGTTCGAATTGCGTCCTCCCGCCGAGGATTCTTTGTACCTGGGATGGATTACCTGGTTGAAGTCGGATAACGATTTCGACCGCAACCCAGGCGATACAATTCTTCTACTGGGAGACTCTTAAACATGGCGACTAACTTGCGTGCCGTAATAGGCAAACTGAATTCGACGTCCCGCAACGCACTCGAAGGGGCGGCGGGATTATGTCTCGCCCGCACCCATTACAACGTGGAGACGGAGCACTATCTGATGAAGCTGCTGGACGCGAGCGGCTCGGATTTCGCGTTCATCGCGCGGCATTTCGGAATCGACAAATCCCGCCTCGCGTCGGAGCTGAACCGCGCGCTCGACAAGCTGAAATCGGGCAGCGCGCGCAATCCGGCGATCAGCGAAAACGTGATGAAGATGTTGAAGGAAGCGTGGACCATCGGTTCGCTCGAATTCAACGACGATTCCGTCCGCACCGGCTATTGCATTCTGGCGCTCGCCACCATGGACGATCTCACGCGCGAGATCACGGCCTCCAGCAAGGAATTCCAGAAGATCAACGCCGACGCGCTGAAGAAGGATTTCGCCGCTATCGTGGCGCAATCCGAGGAAGAAGCCCAACAGGCTGCCGCGGCCGAGGGCGCCGCCGAAGGCCAGAAGCCCAAAGCCGGCGGCAAAACTCCGAACCTCGATCAATACACCGTAAATCTCACGGAAAACGCCCGCAAAGGCAAGATCGACCCCGTCCTGGGCCGCGATTTCGAGATCCGCCAGGTGGTGGATATCCTCACGCGCCGCCGCCAGAACAACCCCATCCTGGTGGGCGAGGCCGGCGTCGGAAAAACCGCCGTGGTGGAAGGGTTCGCCTTGCGCATCGCCGCGGGTGACGTGCCGGAGCCGCTCAAGAAAGTCCAGCTCCACACTCTCGATCTGGCGCTCCTGCAGGCCGGCGCGGGCATCAAGGGCGAATTCGAGAATCGCCTGAAGAGTCTCATCAACGAAGTGAAATCGTCGCCCACGCCGATCATCCTGTTCATCGACGAAGCGCACACCATGATCGGCGCCGGGGGCGCGGAAGGCCAGGGCGATGCCGCCAACCTGCTGAAACCGGCGCTGGCTCGCGGCGAACTGCGCACCGTCGCCGCCACCACCTGGTCGGAATATAAGAAGTATTTTGAAAAAGACCCCGCTCTCGCCCGCCGTTTCCAACTGGTGAAAGTGGAGGAGCCCGGCGAGAAGCAATGCGAGCTGATGCTCCGCGGGCTGATTCCAGTGCTCGAAAAGCATCACAACGTGCGCATCCTGGACGAAGGGCTGGCGGCGGCGGTGAAATTGTCGAACCGCTATCTTCCCGATCGCCAGTTGCCCGACAAAGCCGTCAGCGTTCTCGATACCACGTGCGCCCGCCTGGCTCTCGGCCAGAACGCCGTTCCGCCGCCCATCGAAGACGCCAAGCGCACGCTCGACGATATCGCCGTGCAAACCCGCGTGCTCGAACGGGAAGCCGCTCTCGGCGCCGATCACAGCGAGCGCCTGGCGGAACTCGGCGCGCAAAAGGCGTCCACCGAAGAGCGCCTTGCCGGTCTTCAGGCCCGCTACGACAAGGAACTCGCGCTCGTCAACCAGATCCGTGAAATTCGCGGCAAGCTGGAAGAAGCGCACGCGGCCGGCGCCTCCAACGGCTCCGCGGAGTTGGCCAAACTGCGCGAGGAACTGGCCAAGCTCAATACCGATCTCGGAACCTTGCAGGGCGAAACGCCGCTCATCCGCGTGTGCGTCGATCAGCAGATTATCGGCGAAGTGGTCTCCGGCTGGACCGGCATCCCGGTCGGCAAAATGTTGAAGGACGAAGTCGGCATCGTTCTCCACCTGGAAGAGCACATGCACAAGCGCGTCATCGGCCAGGAGTACGCCATTGCCGCCATCTCGCAGCGCATCCGCACCTCCCGTGCTTCGCTCGACGATCCCAACAAACCCGTCGGCGTCTTCCTGCTCGTCGGACCGAGCGGCGTCGGCAAGACCGAAACCGCGCTGGCGCTTTCCGACCTGCTCTACGGCGGCGAAAAGAACGTCATCACCATCAACATGTCGGAGTTCCAGGAAGCGCATACGGTATCCACGCTGAAGGGTTCGCCTCCCGGATACGTGGGCTACGGCGAAGGCGGAGTCCTCACCGAAGCGGTGCGCCGCCGTCCGTACTCCGTGGTGCTGCTCGACGAGGTCGAAAAGGCCCATCCCGACGTGCTCGAGCTCTTCTTCCAGGTGTTCGACAAGGGCAGCATGGAAGACGGAGAAGGGCGCCGCATCGACTTCAAAAACACCATCATCATCCTGACATCGAATGCCGGCACCGCCACCATGGCGAAGCTCTGCGCCGATCCCGATACCGCCCCCAGCCCGGAAGGGCTCGTCAAGGCGCTGAAGCCCGAGTTAGACAAGACTTTCAAGCCCGCGTTCCTCGGACGCCTGGTCATTACCCCGTTTTACCCCATTCAGGATGAAGCCATGAAGCAGATCATCATCCTGAAACTGGGCAAGATTCAGCGCCGTTTGCAGGAGACTCACAAGCTCGCGCTCACTTACGATTCCACGCTTATCGACGCAGTGGCGAAGCGCTGCACCGAAGTGGAAAGCGGCGCGCGCAACGTGGATAACATCCTGACGAATACGCTGCTGCCGGATATCTCCCGCCAGTTGCTGACGGCGTTTGCCGAAGGGAATAAGCCCTCCTCCATTCACGTGAGCATCGGGGACAACGGCTCGTTCGTCTACTCTCAGGCGGGTCAATCCGCGGCGCACGCCGATTAGCAGCTTGCGCACCGGCGGCTGCCGCTTCTCTCGGAGGATGAGCCTATGGGAACGGGACCAGAACTGAAACTGAAGCAAACCGACCGGCTCTTATCGGTCAAAACCACGCTGGGAGAGACGGAGCTCGTGTTGGAGCGATTTTCCGGGGCTGAGACTCTTTCTCAGCCCTTCGAATTCAAACTGACCTTGTTGTCCACGAACAATTCCGTGGATATCAAGAGCCTGCTGCGCACCTCGGTCACCGTCACTATCATCATGTCCGACAGCACCGAGCGCTACTTTACCGGGATGTTCTCCAGCCTTACGCAGGCCAAGGCAGGGTCCGACGTCAAGTCCGCGCCCGCCAAGAGGGGCCTCTCCAATCCTGACGAAGAGCTTGTGGTCTACGAAGCCATTATGGTGCCCAAGTTCTGGTTCCTCTCGCTCGATTGCGATTGCAAGATCTTTCAGAACATGACCGTGCAGGCGATCATCGAGAAGATTTTCAGCGATAAGGGACTCACGGACTATTCTTTTCGCCTGAACGGCAGTTATCCCGCGCGGGAATATTGCGTCCAGTACCGCGAAAGCAGCTTTACTTTCGTCTCGCGCCTGCTCGAGGAAGAGGGTATTTTCTACTTTTTCGAACATACCGACACCAAGCACACCATCGTCTTCGCCGACAAGAGTTCCATTCTGCAGCCTTGTCCCGGACAAAACACCGCCGAATACTCTTACAGCGGCGATGGCTGGGTGGGCCAGGGCAAGGAGGGTGTGGCGTCGTTCGAACGCATCGAGACGGCGTTTACCGGCAAGGCCGCGCTCACCGACTATTACTTCGAGACGCCCAAATTGAGCCTCATGTCCACCCTCGCGGACGCCAACGAAGAAGCTTATGACTATCCCGGGGAGTACACTACCAAGGACGACGGCGACCGCTACGTGCGCATCCGGCTGGAGGAGCGCGAGGCGCTTCAATTCGTGGTGAACGGCACGAGCCGCTGCCGCGCCTTCCGGGCGGGAGTAAACTTCGAGTTAGAAGGGCATTTCCGCAAAGATAACAACCAAAATTACTTCCTGACATCCGTCATCCACGAGGCGTGGGATTCCACTTATCGCCAGAACAAGGAGAAGGCTCACTACTACAAGAACAGCTTCACGGCCATTCCGAAGTCCGTGCCCTACCGGCCGCCGCGCGATACGCCGCGCCCGACGGTGCACGGTTTGCAGCCCGCCCTAGTAGTCGGCAAGACCGGCGAGGAGATCTGGGTCGATAAGTACGGACGGGTGAAGGTGCAGTTCTATTGGGACCGCGTCGGTAAAAAGAACGAAGACAGCTCCTGCTGGGTCCGCGTGTCGCAAATCTGGGCCGGAAAGAATTGGGGCTGGATGACGATCCCGCGCATCGGCCAGGAAGTGCTGGTGGATTTCCTCGAAGGCGACCCGGACCGGCCGATTATCGTCGGGCGCGTCTACAACGCCGACCAGATGCCGCCGTGGACCTTGCCCGACAATCAGACCCAGTCCGGCATCCTTACCCGCAGCAGCAAGGGCGGCAGCACAGAGAACTTCAATCGCATCCAGTTCGAGGACAAGACCGACTCGGAGGTCATCGACATCTGGGCGCAAAAGGACATGAAGACGACGGTGGAGCACGACGATACCCAACACGTCATGAACGACCGCACCATCAACGTCGACGGCAAGCACACCGAAACCATCGTCAAAGACACCACCATCACCATCACGCAAGGCAATCATTCCACCACCGTTCAGACCGGCAACCAGACCATCGAGATCAACAAGGGCAATCAATCGACCACGCTCGACATGGGGAATCAATCCATCACGCTAAACATGGGAAATCAATCCACGCAGCTCGACATGGGCAATGTCAGTATCACCTGCGATGTGGGCGCGATCAGTATGAAAGCCACGACGTCCATCACTCTCACCTGCGGCGCCAGCACCATCACGCTTTCGCCGGCGGCAATTGAAATTTCGTCAACCGCGATCACCATCTCGGGAGACGCCGTGGTGGAGGTATCGGGTGACGCCATGCTCAATCTGAGCGGCGGCATCACAATGATCAACTGAGGCTAATATGACTGTTAAGGAACTGAGCGAAACCGCCGGTGTGAGCGACCCGGCGCGCGCTTTGGCGCAGGACGATTCCACGCCCGCCTCCTATCTCGACAGTCTCGAGAAACAGGAGCTATACGAGGACGCGGTCAAGTTTCAGACTTATAAGATGCCGACCGATGCGGGCGTCAATTGGGCCAGCGCCAGCATTAAGGAACTGCGATCTCCCGAGAGTAAGCAGGAGAAGGACGAGCCGCTCGAAGCCGTCGACTTGTGGGTCAAAGCTCCCAGCGACCAGACGCGATTTGCCGCCAAGACCGCCGCCGACAAAGCCAAGAAGATGGATGCATCTAAACTTTTGGCGCTGGCTGTCTTTATGAGCGGCGGCAGCCTCGCCCCCCCGAACGCGCCCCACACGCCTCCGCCGCCGTACTCCGCGCAGAAGCTGATTTCCCCCAGCATATCGATGGCGGTACTGAGCTACGAGCCGGCAAAGGCCAAGGAGCGGTACCAAAAGGCTCTTAAGCTCGCGAAGGCAATGGATGGGCCGGGAGCATAGAGCCGGTCACTCGTTCGCCCCGCCCGCGGGCGGGATCGCCTCCGCCGGCGAACCCTTGATTTCGATCCCTCCGAGGCCCTCCCGCAGATAAACGCGGTGCGCCGGCGCGGGATCGGTCCGGTGAAAATCGCTGCTCCAGATTCCGTGATGAGAATTGCCTTCGAAATCGGAGAATAGCGTTCCCACGTGGCTCACGGCGTCGATCGCGTACTTCCCGCTTTGCGGCAAAAGCACTACGATATCGCCGGAGCGGCCCGTCGCCTCGATATCGCCCATCATATTGCTCACCAGCACTTCGCCGTCTTTGTGGTGGACAATCAGCTTCGCGTCTCGCGGCACACGAATCCGGCACTGCAACATGACATCGCCCGTGAAACTGACGGGATGGAGCCACTTCCTGTATTGGCTGACCGTCGTCGAGATCACGAGCTCGCCACTCGAGGGACGGTCGGTGGTGACTTTGACGTTATCCGCGAGCTTGCCGGCTTTCGCCTGGTCCTTTTCGCTGTATAACTCGTCGGGAGATTTGGTTACCGTGATCTCCACCTCGGGCCGGTCCCAACCTTCAATCCATAACTCGCCGAATGAGTGATTCACGCGGATTGTGCCGCCGGCCTGGAAAGGCACCTGCTGCGTGTTGCTGATGTGTACCAGCTTCGTGCTCTCCGCGCCGAATGCCGGAGCGCCGATTGCCAACGCCGTCAAGAAAATTGCCAGTCGTTTCTCTGTCATAGAGCTTTGTTCGCTTTGGCGCGGGCCTCCTTCACCATTCCCAGAAATCGCCGCGCCAGTTCGTGAATTTGCGTTTCTTTTCGCTTTTGGAGCGCCTCCGCGGGAATGAGTTGCGTGCCGATGCCCAGCGCACTCGCACCGGCCGCGATGAAGTCCGGGGCCGTGTGCTGCGTGACCCCGCCCGAGGCGATCAGCCGTATCTGCGGCAGCGGAACCTTCAAGGTCCGGATGTAATGATGGCTGCCCACGGGATCGCACGGGAAGATCTTCACGAAATCCGAGCCGGCTTTCCATGCCGCAATCACCTCACTCGGCGTCAGTGCGCCCGGAAAAACCACCACGCCGCGCTTCACCGCCAGTTCCACCACCTCGGGCACGAATCCCGGGCTGGTGAGAAAAAGCGCGCCGGCGTCGAGGCATCGTTGGGCGGTTTCCGCGTCGAGCACCGTTCCCGCGCCAACCACCATGTCCGCGAGTGAGGCGCGCAATTCCGCGATCACCCCCAGCGCATCCGGCACCGTCATGGTAATCTCGGCGATCGGTATTCCGCCATGGTAGACTGCCTTCGCGCCGAAGCAGGCACGTTCGCGGTCGGCAACGCGCACCGCGGGGATGATCCCGATTTCCTCGATGAGCGCGCGCACTTCCGCTTTCGTCACGCCATACCTCTGAGCTCGTCCGTATTCCCGCGGCTGCTCCTGCGTCTGTTCATTAGGATAACGCGCCCCGAGGTCGCTTCCCGCCGTGGTTCTCGCCCCCAGTCCGGGTACGCCAGGCGGGATGGCGCGGCGACCCGCTGATTGCATGCCGGGACTCCTCGATGACGTTCCGACAACGCTCCAATGCGATCCGCACCAGTTGCGCTCGCGTGCGCACATTCAGCCGGGCGAACAAGTGCTGCAGGGTTCCCTTGATGTGGCTCTCCGGCAACTCATGCGCGCCGCAATCTCCTTGTTGGACAATCCCTGCGCCACGAAATAGAGTACATCCGCATCGCGCGTGCTGAAGGAAACGGCCCCGACGACGAGCGTTTCTTCCGCCGTTTCGAGAAACGTGAGGAGTGTTTTGCGCCATCCGCCCCCGGCCCTCCATCGCGAAGGAAGAGATGGTGCAAATCGGCGGAGAACGCGTCGATCGGGCTGCCGGCCAGTTTTTCGCACCCGAGAAGATCGGCCGCCGCCCGGTTCGCCAACTCCACGAACCCGCGTTCGTCGACCATCACAACGGGAATTGGCATGGCGTAGGCCAGGATGCGGAATTTCCGCTCGGCGTGCGCATTCAGGCGCATGGCTTCGCAGCCATTGCCGGCAAAGAGCACGCACCCGGCCAGCGCCATCCCCGCAAACGCCCAACCTATCGTCATCTCGTCCCCCTTCCACCCACGTTACAGAGCTGCTACATGTTACAGAGCCGCTACATGTTACAGAGCCGCGACCGCCAGGGAGCGGTGCTTTTGCTGTACTGTTCGAAGAAAGACACCACTCCCTTTCGGTCGTGGCTCAGTAATCCTTCACAGACCCGCCAGGGAGCAGTGCCGCAACCAGTGTAGGTTCCGTCCGTTTGGAAGGCGTCAGAGAAATCTGTGGGTCACCGCTACGCTCCAATGGCGGTCGGAAGCTCGGCTTGCGCGACTCTGTCGCGGCTCTGTTACCTGGGTCGCGTGCTTGTGAGAGTGTCACCGGATTGACAGGCGAAACCGCCTGACCCGCAACGCATGCGTGCAATTGTGGGACAGACGGTTCCCGTATCAGGGCCGCGACCTTCAGCGGATTCCGCGACTGAACCGCGGAATCCCAAAACCGGTGCAGCAACCTACGTGGTCGAGAACCGGCGGCGATAGGCGGTAGGTGTCGTGTTCAGCGTCCGGCTGAAGTGCTGCCGCAGCGTCGCCGCCGTCTGTAGCCCCACCGCTTCGGCAATCGCATCGATCCCCTCGTCGGTCTTTTCGAGCCGCGTCTGCGCGGCCAGGAGACGCTGGTGGGTGAGCCATTGGTGAGGCGTGGTTCCGGTCTGCTGGCGGAACTGGCGCGCGAAAGTGCGCGGCGACATCGCCGCGTG
>Ga0181521_10000594_pt1 | contig 44671 bp, 36 predicted proteins | sample PEATcosm2014_Bin_32_FD_119764 | JGI IMG/M metagenome (GOLD analysis project Ga0181521, IMG submission 119764) | Peatland microbial communities from MTU Mesocosm Facility, Houghton, MI, USA - PEATcosm2014_Bin02_60_metaG | ecosystem: Environmental > Terrestrial > Soil > Wetlands > Peat | place...
CCAAGTGCAGGGATGGCTGGCGCAGACGGTGGCGGGTTGCGAGGGGACGCGCACCTGGCGGGAGTATTTCGACCAGCTTCAAGCCCGCGGGGAAATCCCGCCGGATGCCGCTCCGGAGCAGTTCGCGCGCATGTTGGGCGCGCTGGTTTCGAGCGGTATTTTGACCGTCGGATGAGCCACTTGTAACAAAACACTTGGGTTTTTTAGTGTATGAAAAATCACAAAATAAACTGAAAAGCCTAAAATATGGGTACCAGTACTGATCTTGAGAATGCGTTTTTGGTCAAGTTGGGGCTTATAATCCCCCAAAGGGACCGAACGTTCACACCCGAGATAGCCGTCCGCAGCGGCTCGCGTCCCATGGAGGGTTTGCATGGCAAGACAAAGCACACAACATAAACTTGATCGCGTAAGGCCGCCGCGCGTCCAGATCACTTACGACGTGGAAGTAGGCGACGCCATCGAAGTAAAAGAGCTTCCGTTCGTAATGGGAGTTCTCGGCGATTTCAGCGGACAGCCGACGGAACCGCTGCCGCGCGTGAAGGACCGCAAGTTCGTCGAGGTCACGCCGGACAACTTCGATGCCGTGCTGGCCAATATGAAGCCGCACCTGGCGTACTCGGTGGAGAACAAGCTGAGCGAGAATCCCGATGCACCCAAGCTCAAAGTGGATTTGAATTTCAAAAGCCTGGACGATTTTGCGCCGGAGGCGGTGGCGCGGCAGGTGGGCCCGCTGCGCGAATTACTGGAACTGCGCGACCGGCTGGGCGATTTGCGCGGCAGCATGCAGGGCAACGACAAGCTGGAGGAGCTGCTGCGCGAAGCGGTAAGCGATAAGGACAAGCTGGCCAAGCTGCGCAGCGAGATGGGAACGAAGGGGGAATCCAATGAGTAGCGAAGCCCAAAAAGCCGCCGCGGCGCCGGCAGCCGCGGAACAGACGGTGGAGCGCGGGCTGCTGGACCAGATTGTGGAAGAGGGCCGCCTGGCGCGCGACCCGGCGTCCCGCGAGCGGGGCAAGAACCTGGTGAAGGAATTCGTGGCGCAGGTGCTGGAAGGCGCCATGACGGTTTCCAAAGACGCCGAGGCCATGATCAACGCGCGCATCGCGCAGATCGATCACCTGGTGTCCATTCAGCTCAACGAAGTGCTGCACAACGCCGCGTTTCAAAAGCTGGAAGCGAGCTGGCGCGGTCTGAAGTACCTGCTGGACCGCAGCGAAACCAGCGACAAGCTGAAGATCAAGGTGCTCAACGTGAGCAAGAAGGAGTTGCTGCGCGATCTGCAGCGGGCTCCGGAATTCGACCAGAGCGCCTTGTTCAAGAAAGTCTACGAAGAGGAATTCGGCGTCTTCGGCGGCGCGCCCTTCGCGGCGCTGGTGGGCGATTACGAATTCGGCCGCGGCGGGGAAGACATCGAATTGCTGGAGAAGGTGGCGCAGGTGGCCTCCGCGGCGCACGCTCCGTTCCTGACGGCGGCCTCGCCGGAAATGGTCAACCTGGACAGCTTCACCAATATCGACGCGCCGCGCGATATGGCCAAGATCTTCGATTCCAGCGAATACGCCAAGTGGAAGAGCTTCCGCCAGAGCGAAGATTCGCGCTACATCGGGCTGTGCCTGCCGCATATTCTCATGCGGCTGCCGTACGGCAAAGACGGCGTCCAGATCGACGGTTTCCACTATGAAGAAGCGGTGGACGGAACCGACCATGAGAAATACCTGTGGGGCAACGCGGCGTATGCGTTGGGAACGCGCCTGACCGAAGCGTTCTCCATGTACGGCTGGTGCGCGGCCATTCGCGGGGTGGAAGGCGGCGGGTTGGTGGAAGGCCTGCCCACGCACAACTTCACCACCGATTCCGGCGACGTGGCCTTGAAGTGTCCCACCGAAGCGCCCATCACGGACCGGCGCGAAAAGGAACTGGCGGACCTGGGTTTCGTTCCCGTGGTGCACTGCAAGGGAACCGATTACGCGGCGTTCTTCAGCGTGCAATCCGCGCAAAAGCCCAAGCTGTTCGACAAAGAGGCGGCCAACGCCAACGCGCGGCTTTCGGCGCAGCTTCCCTACATTCTGGCGATTTCGCGTTTCGCGCATTACATGAAGGCCATGATGCGAGACAAGATCGGGAGCTTCATGTCGCGCGTGGAATGCGAGAGGTTCCTGGACCGCTGGATTCAACAATACGTGGTTGGGATGGACGACGCTTCCCCCACCGTCAAGGCGCAATGCCCGCTGCGGGAAGCCAAAGTGGAAGTGGTGGAAGTCCCCGGAAAGCCGGGCGTCTACCGTGCGATCGCTTTCCTGAAGCCGCATTTCCAGTTGGACGAACTTTCGGTTTCGCTGCGGCTGGTGGCGGATCTACCCCAGGGCGCCAAGTAATTTGATTGAGGAAAGGTAAATAAAAGGAGGAAAAGATATGGCAGTTGACGCATTTTTGTACCTCGATGGAATCGCCGGCGAATCGACGAAAACCGGTCAGGAAAAATGGATCGAAATCCACAGCTTTAGCTGGGGGGCAAACAACCCTTCTTCCGGAGGGGCGGGCTCCGGTCACGGCACGGGCAAGGTCGACGTATCGAGCCTTAGCTTGCAAAAGCAGCTCGACGTGGCGTCGCCGCTGCTTTTCAAGGCATGCTGCACGGGATCGCATATCAAGACGGGGACGATGGTCGTGCGGGAAGCCACCGGAAAGCAGGAAGTCTATTATCAGTACGACTTGAAGGTGGTTTACGTGGACAGCGTCAGTTGGGGCGGCGCCAGCGGCGGCGGCAAGCCTTCGGAGAGCCTCTCCATAAGTTCCCAGCAAATCACGATGACGTATTGGCCGCAAGACGCCACGGGCAAGCTGGGCAGCAAGGTTGTGTTCGGTTGGGATATCAGCAAGGCCGCTAGCATCTGAACTCGACCGCTCTTCGGGCGGTCCGCGCGGCCGCCCGAAGGCGCCACGGAAACCTTTCATGCCGGCCAGAGAACTGTATCAGTCCGGGCAGTTGAATGCTGCCATTCAGGCGGTTGTGGCGGAGTTGCGCGACAACCCCATGGATGCCAAACGGCGGACGTTTTTGTTCGAATTGTTGTGCTTTGCCGGCGAATACGAACGCGCCGACAAACATCTGGAAGTGCTGGGGCAGAGCAGCCCGGATGCCGCTACCGGCGCGCTGCTGTATCGCGCGGCGCTGGCGGCCGAGCGCACGCGCCACGAGCTTTTCGGCAAGGGCGAATTTTCGGAAGCTCGAAGCGCGCCCGAAGCGCTGAGGGGAACGCTGAACGGGCAGCCGTTCGAATCGCTGGAAGACGCCGATCCGCGCATCGCGACGCGCCTGGAGGTTTACGCCGCGGGCGATTACCTGTGGGTGCCGATGGAGCACATCTCATCCATCCAAATGGAAGCGCCCAAGCGTTTGCGGGACCTGATCTGGATTCCCGCGCTGGTGCGCACGGGCCCGGCATTCCAAGGCCAGGAATTGGGGCAAGTGTTGATTCCCGCGCTGGCGCCGTTCAGTTTCCGCCACGCCGACGACGCGGTCCGCCTGGGCCGCGCGACGGTATGGGAAGAACAGGGCGACAGCGGCGCGGTCCCATTCGGACAAAAGACGCTGCTGGTGGACGGCGAAGAAGTCCCGCTGCTGGAAGTGCGCAGCCTGGAAATCAACGCCGCCGAAACCGCACCCCAAGCCCATGCCTCTGCGCAATGACCTGCTGAATCCGATTTCCGGCGGCAACCCAGCGGGCGAAAGTCTCCGCTACGCGCCAGTCTACGACAAAATCAAGGAAGCCCGCCGCGAAGACGACGAATGGTCGCAAGGGGTCTGGGCGCACGAGCGTAAATTAGCCGATTGGCCGCTGGTCATTAAGTTGACCGGCGAAACTCTGGCCACCAAGAGCAAGGACCTGCAGTTAGCGGCGTGGCTGGCCGAAGCCATGCTGCGGCGCGAGAGCGTCGGCGGGTTGCGCGAGACGCTGGAGCTGATTCGCGGCCTCGTGGAGAATTTCTGGGAAGGCCTGTATCCCGAGCTGGAGGATGGCGACGCCGAATTCCGCGCCACTCCCCTGCAATGGGTGGGCGACCGGCTGGACATCCCCATGAAGCGCGTTCCGCTGACGCGCTCCGGGCTGAATTGGTTCCAGTACAAGGAATCGCGCGCGGTGGGGAGCGAAGAGGCGGCCAACGAGAGCGGCGCCAAACGCGAAGCGCGCGAGGCGGCGATCGCCGAGGGCAAGCTCACGCAGGAGGAGTTCGACAAGGCTTTCAACGAGACTCCCAAGAAATTTTATGTGGGCTTGCTGGAGGATTTCGATAGCGCGTTGGAAGCGGTGAGCGCGCTTTCGCAGACGTGCGACGAAAAGTTCGGCGGCGCGGCTCCCTCGTTCGGCTCGCTGGAACGAAGCCTGCAGGAAGTGCGGCAGACGGTTCACATTCTGCTGCAGGCGAAACGCGAGAAGGAGCCCGACGCGCCGGTGGCGGCGGCCGAGCCCGAAGCGGAACCCGTGGAGGAAGCTCAAGGGGAACCCGGGCCCGCGGCCACGCAGGGCGCGGCGGCCGCTGCCGCGCGCGCGCCGGCCAGGAAGGCGGGCGCCGCGCTTAGCGCCGAGCCGGCGGACCGCGACGACGCCATCGCGCGGGTGGTGGTGGCCGCGAAATTTCTCCGCCAGCAGGATCAGTACAGCCCGGCGCCCTATCTTCTGCTGCGCGGGCTGCGCTGGGGCGAGCTGCGCGCGGGCGGGGCGAACATCGACCAGACCCTGCTGGCGGCGCCCGCCACGGAAACGCGGCAAGCCATCAAACGGCTTTCGCTGGACGCCAACTGGGCGGAACTGCTGGAAACCTGCGAGACGGCCATGGGAGAGGAGTGCGGGCGCGGCTGGCTGGATCTGCAGCGCTTTGTGGCGCGGGCCTGCCACGAATTGGGCTCGTGGTATTCGCCCATTCGCGACGGCGTGATCTCCGGCTTGCGGGCGCTCTTGACGGACTATCCGCAGCTTCCGCAGATGACCCTGATGGACGACACCCCCGTGGCCAACGCGGAAACGCAAGCCTGGTTCCAGGAAGAGGTGACGCCGCCGGCGCCCGCCGAACCGGCATACACGCCGCCGCCGGCCTGGGAGCAGGCCGCGCCGGATGCGCCGTCCGCCCCGGACACGTTCGAGCTGGCCATGCAAGCCGCGCGCTCCGGCCGGCCCCAGGAGGGTATGGAAATGCTGATGCGCGAACTGGGGCAGGAGCGCAGCGGGCGGGCGCGGTTTCAGCGCAAAGTGCAACTGGCGCAACTGTGCGTCACGGTCGGGCATGGCGGCGTAGCGGAGCCGATTCTGCGCGAGCTGGCGGGCGAAATCGAGCGGCGCAAGCTGGAAGATTGGGAAGCGCCGGACGTGGTGGCGCATCCGCTGGCGCTGCTCTACGGACTTTGCAAGGACGCCGCGCCGGAAGAGCGCCAAAAACTCTACTCCTGGATTTGCCGCCTGGATCCGCTGCAGGCAATGAACGTTTCGAGATAATATGCCGCGCTGGGCGCCCGAACAGACCGTCACGCAATCGGTGATCGACCGGCTGATCGATCTCGATCCGGCCTCGGCCGTGGAACCCCCGCCCACGCGCGCGCAGAGCGTCCGGCAGTTGAAGGCGGCCTTGCGGCGCGACATGGAGTGGCTGTTGAACACGCGCCGCACGCCCGAGCCCGCGGACAGCGAATTTCCCGAACTGGAGAAATCCGTCTACAACTTCGGATTGGCGGACATTACCTCGTTGAGCTGGTCGTCGTCGCGCGACCGCACGCGCCTGGCGCGCATGATCGAGCAGACGGTGGCCACTTACGAGCCGCGCATCACGCGCATCAAGGTGGTGCCGCTGGAGGCGGCGGCGGGCGCGCAGCACGTGCTGCGGTTTCAGATCGAGGGCCTGCTGGAGATGGATCCCGCGCCGGAGCGCATCTCCTTCGATACCGTGCTGCAACTGACCAGCGGCGAGTACCAGATCAAGGGAGACGCCAGTGCGGGATGAGCTGCTGCTGTACTACGAGCGCGAGCTTTCCTTCCTGCGGCAGATGGGCGCGGAGTTCGCGGCGAAATATCCCAAAGTGGCGTCGCGCCTGCTGATCGAGCCGGACAAGTGCGAAGATCCGCACGTGGAGCGCATGCTGGAGGGATTCGCGTTCCTGGCGGCGCGCGTGCACCTGAAGATCGACGACGAATTTCCCGAGATCACCGAATCGCTGCTGAGCATTCTGTATCCGCACTATTTGCGCCCCATCCCCAGCATGAGCGTGGCCCAATTCCAGGTGGATTACGAGCAGGTGACCCCGGAAGCGGGCTTGAAGCTGGAGCGCGGATCGGTGCTGCGCTCGCGGCCGGTGCAGGGCGTGCCGTGCAAATTCCGCACCTGCTACGACGTGACGTTCTGGCCGGTGGAAGTGGCGGAAGCGGAATGGAAGACTCCCGACCGGCTGCAGCCGGCCATCCGCGCGACCGATGCCGTGGCGGCGGTGCGGCTGGTGCTGCGCTGCGCGGGCGATCTGACGTTCGGCAAGCTGGCGCTTTCCTCGCTGCGTTTTTATCTGAACGGCGAGAGCAACCTGGTGCACAACCTGTACGAGTTGTTGTGCAACAACTGCGTGCAGATCCTGGCCCGCGACCCGGCGGCCAGGAACCGGCCGCCGGTGTATCTGCCGGCGGGCGCGCTGCGGCCGGTGGGCTTCGCGGAAAACGAAGAGGTGCTTCCGTATCCCCGGCGTTCCTTCGCCGGCTACGGCCTGCTGCAGGAATATTTCTGCTTTCCGCAGAAGTTTCTGTTCGTGGACGCGGCCGGGCTCGACGAGGTGTGCGCGGCGGGGTTCGGAAAAACCGTCGAGCTGATTCTGCTGATCTCGCCGTTCGAGCGCAGCGACCGGCGGCAGACCCTCGAGCTGGGAGTTTCGGCGAACACGTTCCGGCTGGGATGCGCGCCCATCGTCAACCTGTTTCCGCATACCGCCGAACCCATTCTGCTGAGCCACACGCATTACGAATACCCGGTGGTTCCGGACGTGAATCATCGCAACGCCATGGAAGTTTTCGAAGTCGCCGAAGTGGTGAACTCCAATCCGGTGACGCGCGAGGTGATTACGCTGGAGCCTTTCTATTCCTACCGGCACGGCGCGGCGCGCGGCAAGGTGGAGGCGTTCTGGCACGCGGCGCGGCGGCCCTCGGGAATTCGCGACGACGAAGGGACCGAGGTGTTTCTTTCGCTGGTGGATCTTTCCTCGCGGCCGGTGCGGCCGGACGTGGATACCCTGACCGTGAGGACCATCTGCAGCAACCGCGACCTGCCCTCGCGGCTGCCCTTCGGCAACGAAGCGGGCGATTTCGAGCTGGAGGGGTTTGGCGCGGTCAAGCGCATCGTGGCGCTCATCAAACCCACCGATACGCTGCGGCCGCCGCGCAGCGACGGCGCGCTGTGGCGCCTGGTGTCGCAGCTTTCGCTGAACTATCTTTCGCTGGTGGAGAACGGGCGCGAAGCGCTGCAGGAGATTCTGCGGCTCTACAATTTCACCGGATCGACGTATTCGGAAAAGCAGATCCAGGGGATTACGGGGCTCCACAGCAAGCGCCATTTCGCGCGCGTGATTTCGGCGGACGGGGTGACGTTCGCGCGCGGCACGCAGGTTGAAATCGAATTCGACGAAGAGCAGTTCGCGGGCAGTGGGGTGTACCTGATGGCGGCGGTGCTGGAAACGTTTCTGGGCCTGTACGTTTCCCTGAACAGCTTCAGCCAGTTGCGCGCGCGAACGCGGCAGAGAAAGGAGATTCTGCGCCAATGGCCACCGCGAGCCGGCCAGAAAATCCTGATCTGAAGGACGCACCGGCCAACGGCGAGCGCTGGCCCATCGCGCGCGCGCTGGACCGCGAACCCTACCGCTTCGAGTTTTTTCAGGCGGTGCGGCTGCTGGAGCTGATCCATGGGGAGCGGCAGGTGGTGGGCCGCTTCACAAATCCGCGGGACGAGGCGGTGCGCTTCGGAGCGAACCCGTCGGTGGCGTTTCCCGCCAGCGAGATTCAATCGCTGGACCGGAAGCGGACGCCGGCCGCCATGCAAGTCAACTTCATGGGGCTGACCGGACCGCTGGGCGTGCTGCCGCTGGATTACAGCGCGCTGGTGATCGAGCGGCTGCGCGCGCGCGATGGCACGCTGCGCGAGTTTCTGGACATTTTCAACCACCGCATGATCTCGCTGTTCTGCCAGGCGTGGGAGAAGTACCGCTTCGCGATTCCCTACGAACGGGGCGAGCGCGACCGGTTCTCGCATCACCTGCGGGCGCTGCTCGGCCTGGGGACCGCGGGCTTGCAGGACCGGCAGGACGTGCCCGACGATGCGCTGCTCTTTTACGGCGGTTTGCTGGCGGCGCATGCGCGCTCGGCGGCCGGGCTGCGCCAGGTGCTGATGGACTATTTCGGAGTGCCGGTCGAGATCGAGCAGTTCGTGGGCGCGTGGTACCCGGTGGACGAAGATTCGCAGTGTTCGCTGGGCGAGGGCAATAGCGACGCCGAACGGCTGGGAATCGGCGCGGTGGTGGGCGACGAAATCTGGGACCAGCAATCGCGCGTGCGCATCCGCCTGGGACCGCTGGCGCTGGAGCAGTACATGGATTTTCTGCCGGGCGGCGAAGGCTACCGTCACGTGCGCGCGCTGGCGGGCTTCTATGGCGGGGGCGAATACGATATGGAGCTGCAGTTGGTGCTGAAGCGCGGCGAAGTGCCGGCCTGCGAGCTGGACGGCCGGGAGCCGGGACCGCAATTGGGCTGGACGAGCTGGGTGAAAACCGGGGAACTCGCCCGCGACCCGGGCGATACGATTTTGGAATTGTAGGGGGACGCAATTATGGCGATCAGTCTGAAAGCAATCGTTTCCAAGCTGAACGATACCACCAGGAGCGCGCTCGAGGGCGCCGCCGGCCTCTGCCTGGCGCGCACCCATTACGACGTCGAGATCGAACACTTCGTGATGAAGCTGCTGGACGCGGCGGATTCCGATTTCGCGCGCATCCTGAAGCAATTCGGAGTGGACAAGGCGCGGCTCTCGGGCGAGCTCGGACGCAGCCTGGATAAACTGAAGACCGGCAACGCGCGCACGCCGGCGTTCAGCCCGTCGCTGTTCCGCATGCTGACGGAAGCCTGGAGCATCGGTTCGCTGGAATACGGCGCGGGACAGGTGCGGACGGGCTTCACCACGCTGGCGCTGGTTTCCGACGAGGAGCTGGCGCGCATCGTGCGCGACATTTCGAAGGAGCTGCAAAAGATCGAGCCGGAGGCGCTGCGCAAAACCCTGCCGGCGATTCTGGAAGATTCCGGCGAATATGCGGCGGCGCCATCCTCCGCCGCCGCGGCCGCGCCGGGCGGCGCCAAAGCAGGCGGCAAGACTGCCAACCTGGACCAGTTCACGGTCAACCTGACGGAGAACGCCAGGAAGGGCAAGATCGATCCGGTGCTGGGGCGCGATTTCGAAATCCGCCAGATCGTCGATATCCTCACGCGGCGGCGGCAGAACAATCCGATTCTGACGGGCGAAGCGGGGGTGGGCAAAACCGCCGTGGTGGAAGGCTTCGCGCTGCGCATCGTCAATGGCGACGTGCCGCCGTCGCTGCGCAACGTGACGCTGCGCACCCTGGACCTGGCTCTGTTGCAGGCGGGAGCGGGGATCAAAGGCGAATTCGAAAACCGCCTGAAAGGGCTGATCGAAGAGGTGAAATCGTCGCCCATCCCCATCATCCTCTTTATAGACGAAGCCCACACCATGATCGGCGCGGGCGGCGCGGCCGGGCAGAACGATGCCGCCAACCTGTTAAAACCGGCGCTGGCGCGCGGCGAGCTGCGCACCATTGCCGCCACCACGTGGTCCGAATATAAGAAGTATTTCGAAAAGGATCCGGCCCTGGCGCGGCGCTTCCAGGTGATCAAGGTGGAAGAGCCCACCGAACAGCAGTGCCGGGTGATGCTGCGCGGGATCGTTCCGGCGCTGGAAAAGCACCACAACGTGCGCATTCTGGACGAAGGGCTGGCTTCGGCGGTGAAGTTCTCGCATCGCTATCTGCCGGACCGGCAACTGCCGGACAAAGCCGTGAGCGTTCTGGACACGGCCTGCGCGCGGCTTTCGCTGGGCCAGAATGCCACGCCGCCGGCGATTGAAGACGCCACGCGCGAAATCGACGATTGCGCGGTGCAGATTCGCGTGCTGGAGCGCGAAGCGGCGCTGGGCGCGGACCACGGCGAGCGCCTCGCGGCCATCGCCAAACGCAAAGCCGAAACCGAAGCGCGCCTGGCGGAACTCCAAGCCCGTTGGGAAAAGGAGCGCGACCTGGTGAACCGCATCCGCGAAGTTCGCGGCAAACTGGAAACGCCCGCGCAAGCCCCCCTGGCACAGGCCGCCGCACAGTCCGCGGGCGCCCCGGCCGAAGCTCCGCCGGCGGAAGCTCCGCCGGCCGCCGTTTCCGTGCCGCAACTGCGCGAGGAGCTGGCCGCGCTCAACGCGGAGCTGGAACAACTGCAAGGCGAAACGCCGTTGATGCGGGTATGCGTGGACGCGCACATCGTGGGCGACGTGGTATCGGCGTGGACCGGCATTCCCATCGGCAAGATGCTCAAGGACGAAGTCGAAACCGTGCTCAAGCTGGAAGCGCACCTGGGCCGCCGCGTCATCGGGCAGGACCACGCGCTGGCCATGATCAGCGAGCGCATCCGGACCTCCAAAGCCAGCCTGGAAGATCCCAGCAAGCCCATCGGCGTGTTCATGCTGGTAGGCCCCAGCGGCGTGGGCAAAACCGAAACCGCGCTGGTGTTGGCGGACCTGCTGTATGGCGGCGAGCGCAACCTGATCACCATCAACATGTCGGAGTTTCAGGAAGCCCACACGGTTTCCACGCTGAAGGGCTCTCCTCCGGGATACGTGGGATACGGCGAAGGCGGCGTGCTCACCGAAGCCGTGCGGCGGCGTCCGTACTCGGTGGTGCTGCTGGACGAAGTGGAAAAAGCGCACCCCGACGTGCTGGAACTTTTCTTCCAGGTGTTCGACAAGGGAAAGATGGAAGACGGCGAGGGCCGCGAAATCGATTTCAAAAACACCGTCATTCTGCTGACGTCCAATGCGGGCACCGATACGTTGATGAAGCTGACGGCCGACCCGGAAACCATGCCCAGCTCCGAAGGCCTGGTGAAGGCGCTCAAACCGGAGCTGAACAAGATCTTCAAGCCGGCGTTCCTGGGCCGCATGGTGGTCATCCCCTACTTCCCGGTGCGCGACGAAGCGCTGAAGCAGATCGTGCGGCTGAAAGTCGCCAAGATCCAGCGGCGCCTGGAGGAGACTCACAAGATGACGCTGACGCACGACGAGGCGCTGATCGAGGAAGTGGCGCGGCGCTGCACGGAGGTGGAAAGCGGCGCGCGCAACGTGGATAATATTCTCACCAACACGCTGCTGCCGGAGATCTCGCGGCAGATTCTGGGAAGAATGGCGGAGCGGCGGAAACTCGCGTCCATTCACGTTTCCATCGGGACCGACGGCGCTTTCGTATATTCCGAAGCTTCGTAGGGCAGGATGGTATCCTAGGCGCCGGTTGCTTGCCGGCGCCTCTAATACAGCCCGCGCAAAGGAGGACTGGCAATGTTCGCGCAAGCCGACCGCACCCTGAAAATCACCACACCGCTAGGCGAGGATGCCCTGGTCTTGACCGCGCTCCGCGGGCGCGAAGCCATCTCCGAATTGTTCCATTTCGAAGCGACGGCGGTGTGGCAGAACGCCTCCGCGCTGAACTTCAAAGACATTCTGGGCAAGAACGTGACGGCGGAAATCAATTCCGTCGCGGGCCAACGGTACTTCAACGGAATCGTGAAATCGATTACGGAAGGCGCGCACGACCGCGAGCGCGACATCACCAATTACACGCTGGACATCGTGCCGGATACGTGGCTGCTCACCCGCACTCTGAACTCGCGAATCTTTCAGAAGCTCTCCGCGCCCGATATCATCCAGAAAGTTCTGGCGGACAAAGGACTCAGCGCCACGCTGAAGATGAATCTGACGGGCTCTTACCAGCAGCGCGAATATTGCGTGCAGTATCGCGAATCGGACTTCGCTTTCATCAGCCGCCTCATGGAAGACGAGGGCATCTTCTACTTCTATCAGCACTCCAGCGGAAGCCACACCCTGGTGATCGCCGACGGCCCCACGGCGTTCCAGGATTTGCCGGGAGGAGCGGACGTCGAGTTCGACGAAGTGCAGGGCGGCGAGCGCGACGACGAGCGCATTTTCGAGTGGACCAAGGCCCAGGAGTACCGCGCCGGCAAGTATTCGGTGAACGACTGGAATTTTCAAACGCCTTCGAGCAACCTGCTGGCCAGCGAGGACACGATTCTGAAAGTGGAGGGCAACGACCAACTGGAACTGTACGATTACCCCGGCGCATACAGCGCCAAGGGCGATGGCGACGCTTTGTCGAAGATCCGCATGCAGGGCGAAGAAGCCCCGGGGCAATATGCGCGCGGCAAAAGCACGCACAACATGCTTTGCCCGGGCTGCCGGTTCAATCTGAAAAATCACGTTTTCGACAACGCGCGCTACAGCCTGACCGGCGTCTCGCACGATGCCCGGCAACCGCTCGAAACCGGCACCAAGGGCCAGGCGTTCCACTACGGCAACGAGTTCACCTGTATTCCCGGCGACGTCCATTACCGTCCGGAGCTGAAGACGCCGCTGCCCACGGTTCGCGGCGTGGAGACGGCCATCGTGGTGGGGCCCAGCGGCGAGGAAATCTACGTCGATAATTACAGCCGCGTCAAAGTGCAATTCCACTGGGACCGCGAGGGCAAGAACGACGAGAACAGCTCCTGCTGGATCCGCGTCGCCACCTTTTGGGCGGGCAAGAACTGGGGATCGATTCATATTCCGCGCATTGGCCAGGAAGTGATTGTCGATTTCGTGGAAGGCGACGTGGACCGGCCCTTGATCGTGGGTAGCGTCTACAACGCCACGCAGATGCCGCCTTACGATTTGCCCGGCAACGCCACGCAAAGCGGCGTCAAGAGCCGCAGCTCGAAAGGCGGCGGCACGGCCAATTTCAACGAGATCCGCTTCGAAGATAAAAAAGGCAGCGAGCAGATTTACATGCACGCCGAGAAGGACCTGGTCACCGAAGTGGAGAACGACGAAACCCGCACCGTGGATCACGACCGCACCACCGCCGTCAAGAACGACGAAAGCCAGAAGGTGACGGGCAACGAGACCATCGTGGTCGATCAGGGAAACCAGAGCATTACGCTGAACCAGGGGAATCAGAGCACGGCAATCAAAATGGGGAACCAGACCACCAAGGTGCAACTGGGCGCGATCGACACCCAAGCCATGCAGTCGATTACGCTGACGTGCGGGCAGAGCAGCATCAAGCTCGACCCCTCGGGCATCACCATGCAGGGGATGCAAATTCAGATCACCGGCCAGATTCAGGTGCAGGTGCAGGGCGTGATGGTGCAGGTGAGCGGCGACGCCATGACCACGGTCAAGGGCGGTATCGTAATGATTAACTGATGGACGGCGCGGCACAATCCGTTTCCAGGGCGGCGGCGATTTCGGCGGCCGCCGAGCTGAGCCCGGAGGGTCTCGAGCTGCTGCGCGCCGATACGCCGCCGCCGGACTTTATCGCGCTTCTGGTGGCGAAGAAATTTTACCCCGACGCGGTGCGCTTTCTGGCGCACGCGCTGCCGCGCCGGGAAGCCGTGTGGTGGGGGTGGGTGTGCGCGCGCCGCGCGGCGGGCGACGCTCCGCCTCCGAAAATAAAAGCCGCGCTGGACGCCACCGAAAAGTGGATCGCGCAGCCCAGCGAAGAGAATCGCCGGGCCGCGCACGCGGCCGGGCAGCAGGCGGGCTTCGGAACCGCCGCGGGGTGCGCCGGCCTGGCGGCCTTTTTCAGCGGCGGGAGCCTGGCGCCGCCGGATGCTCCGCCCGTGCCGCCGGGCGAGTTTCTTACCGCCAAAGCGGTATCCGGCGCGGTCATCTTCGCGGCCATAAGCACGCAGCCGGAAAAGGCGCCGGAGAAATTTCAGAGCTTCATCGCACAAGGCGTGGATGTGACCAACCGCATCAAACTTTGGGAAAGGAAATAATGTCATGGGAATGCCGGCCGCGCGCGCGACGGACATGCACGTTTGTCCCATGGTGACGGTCCTGGTGCCGCACGTGGGCGGCCCGATCCTGCCGCCCTGCGCCGTCACCGTGCTGATCGCCGGCCTGCCCGCGGCGCGCGTCACCGACATGGCAGTGTGCGTGGGTCCTCCGGATGTGATCGTGCTCGGCTCTTTCACGGTGCTCACCTGTGGGCTGCCGCAAGCGCGCCTGGGCGATTTGACGGCGCATGGCGGCACCATCGTGCTGGGGGCGTTCACGGTGCTGGTCGGCTGAAAAGGCGCATTTATCCGAAATGCGTCCGTCCCCTTTTTCTCCCGGCGCTACAATGGGAACATTCCCATGAGACCCTGGCGATTTCTTCTCCCCGCTGCCTGCGTTGCGTTCGGCGCGCTGCTCATTTCCCAACCCGCTCCGCCCGAGCGGGTCGGGCCATTGGCCGGCGGCGGATTCCTGCTCAACAGCGGATGGAAGCTGGACCCCGCCGGCAAACAGGTGCCTTTGGACACCCTCCCCATGGCGACGGCGCTTTCCAAAGACGGCAAGTATCTGCTGGTTCTCAACGGCGGCTACCGGCCGCCTTCCATCTCCGTGATCGCCACCGATTCGGGAACCGTCACGGGCAGCGTTCCGGTGGCGGATGGCTGGCTCGGGCTGGCCTTCAACCCAGCCGGGGATCGCGTCTACGTGGGCGGAGGGTCGCGGGCCGCGGTCTTCGAATTCACGTTCGCGGACGGCAAGCTGGCGCCCGCCCGCACCTTCGAAACGGTGCCGCGGAACGAACGCGCCGACCGGGATTTCGTGGGCGACGTGGCCTTCACGCCGGATGGCCGCCTGCTCTACGCCGCCGAGCTGTACAAGAACTCCATCGCGGTGATCAATCCGCAATCGGGCATGGTCGTCAGCCGCGTGAATACCGGGCGCCGGCCGTATCGCATTCTCTTCCATCCCGATGGCAAATCGTTCTTCGTCACTCACTGGGCCGACGGCACGCTGGGCCAATACGACACCGCCACGGGCGGCCAGACCGCGCACCTGACGCTGGGCGCGCACCCCACCGATATGGTGTGGCGCAACGGCGCGAGCGAAGGCGCGCCCGGCGAGCCGGCCTGGACGGCGCGCCTGTTCGTGGCCGCGGCCAGCACGAATAACGTCTATGCCGTGGGTCTCGGCTCCGGCAGCCAGTTCGGCGTAGTCGAGGTGCTCAACGTCGCGATGACGGCGCGGCAGCCCTTGGGCATGACGCCCTCCGCACTGGCGCTCAGCCCCGATGGGAACCGGCTCTACATCGCCTGCTCGGACGGCAATGTGGCGGCCGTGGCGGAGGTGGCGCACGATCGCTCGCGCGTGGCCGGCTTCATTCCCGCCGGGTGGTATCCCACGGCCGTACGCGTGCTGCCTTCCGGCGTGCTGGTGGTGTTGAACGGCAAAGGCCTGCGCTCTTACGCCAATCCGCAGGGCCCCAACCCCATGCGCCGTCCCGAGCCGGTTCACGCGGGCGTCGCCAACCCGGAGTTCGTGGGACGCATGCAAACCGGCACAGCGTCCTGGATCGAGCCTTTCAGCGACGAGCAACTGGCCCGGTGGACGCAAAAAGCCATGGACAATTCGCCCTATCGCGACGAACAGTTGGACGAAACCATGCCGATGCCGCCCATCCAGCACGTCCTCTACATCGTGCGCGAAAACCGCACCTTCGACCAGGTGCTGGGCGATATGAAGGAAGGCAACGGCGACGCTTCGCTGGCGCTGTTCACGGAAAACATCACGCCCAATCTCCACAAGCTGGCGCGCGAATTCGTGCTCTTCGACAATTTCTATGTGAACGCCGACGTCAGCGCCGATGGCCATAGTTGGTCCACCTCCGCCATCGGCGTGGACTACATCCAGAAAATGTGGCCGAACCATTACGCCCATCGGCGCGCTACTTACGACTTCGAAGAGCAGGATCCGTTATCGATTCCGCCCGCCGGATATCTCTGGACCAACGCCGCCATGGCCGGTCTGTCGATCCGCAATTTCGGTTACATGGTGAACAACGATCCCAGGAATCCGCCGGCCGGCGCGGTGCAGATCACCGGCGTGCGCGACCCGGTGCTGGCCAAATCGACCAACCAGTTCTTTCGCGGCTTCGACCTGGCGTATCGGGATATCGACCGCGCCAACACCTTCCTGAGCGAGCTCGCGGAATACGAAAAGACCGGCCAGATGCCGCGCCTCATGGTGATGCGGCTGCCCAACGACCACACGTTCGGCAGCGCCGCCGGCAAAACCTCCCCGTTGTCTTCCGCCGCCGACAACGATTACGCCCTGGGCTCGATCGTGGAAGGCATTTCCAAATCGCGCTTCTGGACCAGCACCGTCATCTGCGTGCTGGAAGACGACGCGCAGAACGGTCCGGACCACGTGGATTCGCACCGCTCCCCGGCCTTTATCATTTCCGCCTACGCCAGGCGCCACGTGGTGGACAGCACCATGTACAACACCGCGTCCATGCTGCGCACCATCGAATTGATTCTGGGCTTGCACCCCATGACGCAGTTCGACGCCGCCGCGCGCCCCATGGCCACGGCGTTCCAGAAAACGCCCGACACCGCGCCTTACACCGCGGAAAAACCGCGCGTGCCGCTCACCGACAAGAATCCCACCGACACTCCGGCGGCCCGGCTGGCGGCTAATATGAGGTTCGACGAAGCCGACGAAAACGACGACGACGAAATGAACGCGGCCCTCTGGCGCGCCATCAAAGGCGCCGCGCCGCCTGCGCCCGTGCGCAGCTATTTCGGAAAATAACGGAACGCCCATACCACGATGCCGCAAATTCACTTGTGCTTCCTATGGCACATGCACCAGCCGTTTTATAAAGACCTGATCTCCGGCGAATACAAGCTGCCGTGGACACGCATGCACGCGCTCAAGGACTATTACGGCATGGTGCGCATTCTGGAAGAGTTTCCGGCCGTCCGACAGACCTTCAACCTGGTGCCCTCGATGATGCAGCAGGTGGCGGAATACGCCGCCGGCCAGGCCGTGGATCCCTTTCTGCAACTGGCGCTCAAGCCCGCCGAGACGCTGTCGGAAGAGGAAAAAGCTTTCCTGCTGCGGCACTCCTTCTACTCCGATCCCGAGCGCATGATCTATCGCTACGCGCGCTACGGCGAATTGTACGACGCTTACCAGGCGCAGAAGATTTCCGGCGCGCGCACGTTTTTCGGCCCGCAGGAATTCCGCGATCTGCAAATGTGGTCGCAGCTCGCATGGTTCGACGAAGACCTCCAGGCGGAGGATCCCGAAGTGAACGAATGGATCCGGCGGGGCCGCAATTTCACCGCCGCCGATCAGCGCCGCATGGGCGAGAAGCAACGCGAGATCGTCGCCCTGGTGCTTCCCATTTACCAGAAGCTGGCCGCCGCCAGGCAGATCGAAATCTCCACCACCCCTTATTACCATCCCATTTTGCCGCTGCTCTCGGATTCCAATATCGCCGGGGTGGCGCATCCCGGCGTGAATCTGCCGCCGCGTTTCCGCTATCCGCAGGATGCGCGCCGCCAGTTGGAGCTGGCGCGCCAATTCTGCGCCGCTCAATTCGGAGCGGCGCCGGTGGGGCTGTGGCCGTCGGAAGGCTCGGTTTCCGACGAGGTCTTTGGCATCGCCGCGGAGCTGGGCTTCGAATGGGCCGCCAGCGACAGCGGCGTCCTCAACCGCACGCTCTCCCGCGCGGTTCCCGAGAATGAGCTGTACCGCCCCTTCCGCTGGAACCAGGACGGCCGCAAGCTCGGGGTGATTTTCCGCGATCATTTTCTGAGCGACCTGATCGGCTTCGTGTACTCGAAGATGGACCCCGCCACCGCCGCCGCCGATTTCCTGCAGCGCATTCGCGACAACTGCTCCTCCATCCTGGCCGCCGGCCGCGACGCCCTCGTCCCCATCATTCTGGACGGCGAAAATGCCTGGGAATATTACGACCGCAACGGCCGCCCGTTTCTGCGCGAACTTTACCGGCGCATCTCGGCGGACCCGCAGATGCTCGCCGTCACCGTGAGCCAGGCCTTCCGCCTGATAGCCGCCGACACCCTGGACCACATTTTTCCCGGCTCGTGGATCAACGCCAACTTCGATGTGTGGATCGGCGCGGAGGAAGACAACCAGGCCTGGACCCAGCTTCTGCGCGCGCGCCAGACTTTCGACGCCGCCGCCAATGTCGGCGAGGAGCATCGCCGCATGGCGCTCGAGGAACTGCTCATCGCGGAGGGCAGCGACTGGTGCTGGTGGTACGGACCGGAGCACGAATCCCCCAATCGCGAAGAGTTCGACCAGCTTTACCGCAGCCACCTCGCCAACGTTTATCGCTTCCTCGGCTTGATGCCGCCGGAGGAACTGTCGCGGCCCATCCTGCGCGTGGCCGTGCCGGACGTGCGCGTCGAGCCCAGCGGCCCCATCGCGCCCATGATCGATGGCGAGGTCACGTCGTATTTCGAATGGATCGGCGCCGGCGCCTATCGCGTCGACCAACGCTCCGGCTCCATGCACGGCAAGAAGTTCGTGGTGCGCGAAGTGCAATTCGGCAGCGATGGCGTGAACTTTTACCTGCGCGCCGATTTTCATCCCGGGTACGAACAGGAGCTGGCCGGCATGGAAGCGCGCCTGCGCTTTCAGACGCTGGATGGGGCGCGCACCAGCAAAGTCACCATCGTCTTTTCGCACGGCTCGGCCAGCGTTTCCAGCGCGGAGTTGGCCGGGGGGGACAGGCCGGGAGGGCTCCGCTCCGGCGAGGAAACCGTGGCCTGCGCGTTCGCGCGCATTTTGGAGGTGCGCGCCTCGCTGGACGCGCTGGGCGTCGCGAAAAACGCCGGCCTGCGTTTTCTTTTTTCGCTCTGGCAGGGCGGAATCCCCATGGACGCCGTGCCGCAGCAGGGCTGGCTCGAAATGCGCACCACCGATCCCGTCCAAATGGCGTCGTAACACGATCGCGGGCGTCGCGGCAGCCGCTTGCATCCGGCCTCCGCCCTTGGGGGCGGGGATGCGGCCGCGCCCCTCCGGAATGCTACGATGGCAATTCGCCATCCCGCTCCCGTGCATCAGGCTTCCACCAAAACGCCGTATTCGCCCATCGCCATGGCGGCGTGCGCTTTGTATTTCCTGATGGGGCAGGCGTTTATTCCAAGGCTGGGAATCGAAGACGACGAATCTTTGTTTGCCATGCCGCTGTTGCACCCGCGCTCCTGGGAGTACGTACTGCGCATCGGCCACTCGCATTTTCCGCTCATGATGATGAGCTACCTGGGCACGCTGAAAACGCTGCTTTACGATCCGGTGGTGCATATTTTCGGAACCGGCGTTTGGGCCACGCGGGAGCCTATGCTGCTGGCGGGAACCGCTGGCGTGTGGCTGTTCTACCTGCTGCTCAGGCGCGTCGCCGGAGAGCGCGCGGCGGTGACGGGCTGTGTTTTGCTCTCGCTGGACACGCTCTATTTGCTGACCTCCTGCTTCGATTGGGGCCCGGTGGCGCTGCAGCATCTGCTGTTCACGGGCGGCGCGTACGCGCTGGTGCGCTTCTACCAGGAGCGCCGCGAATGGTCTCTGGCGGCCGGTTGCTGCTGCTTTGGACTGGCTCTTTGGGACAAAGCGCTGGGCGAGTGGATGTTGAGCGGGCTGGCCGTGGCGGCCCTGCTGGTGTGCTGGCGGGAGATCCGCGCGGTGCTGACGGGAAGACGGCTGGCGATTGCGGCGCTGGCCTTCACGGTGGGCGCCATGCCCCTGATCGTTTATAACGTGGCGCGCAAGGGCGCCACTTTCCGCGGCAACTTCAAGCGCGAAATGAACCTGTTCCCGCAGAAGGCCATGATGGTGGTGGGGACGCTGCGCGGCGAGGGGCTGCTGGGCTATTTGACGGACGAAGACTGGCAGACGCCCCAGCCGCATCCGCCGCAAGGGCTTTTGCAAAAAGCGTCCGCGGGGCTGGCGGAAATGGCGGGGCAGCCGCGCTATAACCTGATGCTCTACGGGTTCGCGGCGGCGCTGCTGCTGGCGCCATGGGCGCGGCGCCCCGGCTGGCGCATCATTCTGTTCGCGGCCATCGCGATGCTGGTGGCGTGGTTTCAGATGGCCATTACCGCCGGTGCGGGCGGCAGCGTGCACCACACCATTCTGTTGTGGCCCTTGCCCATCGTGGTGATCGCGGTGGCCTTCGCGGGCGCGTCCCGGCGGCTGCCCCGCGGCGGCATTGCGCTGCTGGCGGCGGCCATCGCGGTGCTGGGCGTTTCGTGCCTGCTGGTAACCAACGAATATTACCGCATGATGGCGCGCAACGGCGGCTCGTTGGCCTGGACGGACGCCATCGACCCGCTCAACCGGTATTTATTGGAGCGGCGGGCCAAAACCGTGTACTGCGTGGATTGGGGAATTTTAGACAACCTGCGGCTGCTCTCGCGCGGCAAGTTGCCGCTGGCGGTGGGAATGGACGAGCTTTCAGGCGATGCGGTGGTTCGCATGGCGGGCGATGCGGGAAACCTTTTCGTGGGGCATACCGCGGAATTCGCGGTGTTTCCGGCAGCCGGCCAGCGTCTGCTGGCCGCGGCGCAAGCGGCGGGCTACCGGCGCGAAAACCTGATCACCATCGCGGACAGTTATGGGCGGCCAACTTTCCAGGTCTACCGATTCGTGGGGCAGGCGCGCCCAGCGGGCGCCGCGCGTGGCGTCTCGCATGGCGCCCCGCCTGCTCCACTCAGTGCTTCTTCTTGCCCTTGACGGGCGGTTCGGGGCCGATGCGCTCGATCGAGACACTCAGCAGTTTGGCGGGGTCGACCGGGCGATCCCCGTGAACCGGAGCGCGGTTGATGCGCTCCACCACGTCTTCGCCTTGCACCACCTGCCCGAAGATGGTGTACTTGCTGTCCCATTGCCGCATGACATCCACCGTGATGAAGAACTGGCATCCGCCGGAATCGGGCGCGCCGGTATTGGCCACGGCCAGGCGCCCGGGGTGGTCGAAGCGCAGGCCGGGCAGGAATTCGTCGCGGATGGTGATGCCGCAATTGTGAGAGCCGGTGCCGGTGGGGTCGCCCGACTGAATCATTTCGCCCGATACCACGCGGTGAAAGGTGATGTTGTCGTAGAGCGGGCCCTTGACCAGCGCCCCTTTGGCATTGCGCCACGGTTTGGTGCCCTGCGCCAGCGCGACGAAGTTCCCGACCGCGATGGGGACATCCTTTTCGTACAGACGGGCCGTGATGAGGCCTTGTGAAGTGTTGAACACGGCGTACAGGCCATTGGGCAGCGGCGGCGGCGCGGGCGCCTGGGACCATGCACAGGCCGCCAGGAGCAGTGGGAACGAGAACCGTTTCATGGGATTCGGTCCCCATTCTAACGAAAACGTCGTATGCCATGCGGCGCGGGTTTGCTATACAATAACTTGCGGCGGGGTGTCCATCCGCCGGAGGGGGCTGAAAACTGGGGCTATGTCGGACCGCGGATTCTTATTCCTTTTTAGCGTCTTGATGATTCTGGGCGGAATTGGCACAGCCGTATGGCTGTTCGCCACCGGCCAGGCGGGGACCGTGGACGGTCTCTTTCTTCTTTTAACGGCTTTGTTGATTGCGCTGGCCTTCGCGCTGTATGTGATGTTTATGATCCGGCGCGCCATGGAGGCGGCCAAACCAGTTCCGCAGACCGCCAAAGCCAGCGCGGGCGCCGCGGCGAAAGCTCCGGCCGCGGTGCAGGGGTAGGCGCTTCCGCCTGCCAACAACAGACTGCTTGACAGCCCTCCCTGCCTATTTCTTGGGAGCGGGCGCCGCTTTCTTGACCGCCGTGGGAGCCTTCACCGGCTCCGGTCCCACGCGCTTGATGGTGACGCTGATCAGCTTGGGCGGATCCTTCGGCTTGAAGGTGCCATCGTGCACCACGGCCACGCGCGAGAGCGCCTTCACCACGTCCTGGCCCTCCACCACTTGACCGAAAATGGTGTACTGCCCGTCCCACGGCGCGGCGGAGGATGCCTGCGTGATGAACCATTGGCAGCCGGCGGAGTTCTTTTCGCCGGTATTGGCCATGGCAAGCCGCCCGGGCTGGTTGAACTTCAGATCGGGCCGGACCTCGTCTTTCACATGCACGCCGCAGCCTTCGCCTTTGCCGCCGCTGGGGTCGCCGGATTGAATCATCTGGTCCATCATGATGCGGTGGAAGGTGATGTTGTTGTACATGGGGCGATGCACCAGCGCCTTGGTTTTGGGATCCTGCCAGGCCTTGGCGCCTTTGGCGAGCCCCACGAAATTGGCCACGGTGACGGGCGTCTCTTTCTCGAACAGCTCGACGGTGATGTTGCCCATCGAGGTGTTGAAGATGGCGTAGAGGCCGTCTTTCAGAGGCGCGGCGGGCGCCGGCGCGGGCGGCGCCTGGGCGTAGGCGCACGCGGCAATACAAAGAAGCAATGGTAACGATTTCATCGGATTCTCCGCTAAGTACCTTATTCTATACTGAAGCGCTTGGCGCGGCGGGGTACGATGAAAAGGATGCATTACGTTCGCTTGGGATCGACCGGATTGAAAGTGTCGCGCCTCTGCCTCGGCACCATGACCTACGGCTCTAACAAATGGCGCGAGTGGGTGCTGGATGAAGAAGAAAGCCGTCCCTTGATCCGCCGCGCGCTGGAGTTGGGAATCAACTTTTTCGACACCGCCGACATGTACTCCGAGGGCGCCAGCGAAGAGGTTCTGGGCCGCGCGCTGAAGGATTTCGGCGGCGCCCGCGAAAACCTGGTGATCGCGACCAAGGTTTTCAACCCGGTGGGCGAAGGCCCCAACCAGCGAGGCCTCTCGCGCAAGCACATCCTGCACGCCATCGACGAGAGTTTGCGGCGGCTGGGCACGGATTACGTGGACCTCTACCAGATTCACCGCTTCGATTACGATACGCCCGTGGAAGAGACCATCGAGGCGCTGGACGATGTCGTCAAACAGGGCAAGGCGCTGTACGTGGGCGCCTCCTCGATGTTCGCCTGGCAGTTCGCGCGCATGCTCTACAAGGCGGACGCCCTGGGGGCGGCGCGCTTCGTCTCTATGCAGAACCACTACAACATCGTGTATCGGGAAGAGGAGCGCGAAATGCTGCCGCTGTGCCGCGAGGAAAAAATCGCGGTGATCCCGTGGAGCCCGCTGGCGCGCGGCTTCGTGATGGGCAACCGGCGCAGGGAAGACAAAGGCGACACGGTGCGCGCCAGGACCGACGAGTACGCCCACAAGCTGTACTACCAGGATTCGGATTTCGAGGTGGTGGACCGCATCGGCGAGGTGGCGCGCCGACGCGCGATCTCCAACGCCCAGGTGGCGCTGGCGTGGCTGCTGCACCAGCCCGGCGTGACGGCGCCGATTGTGGGCGCCAGCAAAATGGAGCATCTGGAAGACACCGTGAAGGCCCTGGACGTGAAGCTGGGGGAAGAGGAATTGAAGGCGCTGGCCAAGCCGTACCGCTGCCATGCGGTGCTGGGGCATGGATAATTCAGATGGGGATCGACGAACGGTTGGCGGCGATTGCCCGGTCTGCGGAATTGATGCAGGGCTCGCAGCGCGACTTCGAGCGCGTGGTGCGGCAGGGCTTCGAAACGCTGACGGCGCTGCATGCCGATACGCAACACGATCTGCAGCGCATGGAGCGCGCCATCGAGCGTCTGGCCCATGTTGCGGCCGGCCATGAGGAAAGGCTCAACAAGCTGGAGGACTGAGAACTCTCGGCGCATTTGGTGCCCGGGGCGGGATCGGGACTCCCCGGTCTGGGGCACCCTCGTTTATCCGACCGCGTTCGCTGTGGAGATAGGGCGAATCTGGTTCACCTCGCGAGGCTCGCGAGGCCCCGGTGGCATAAGAGTAGCATTCAACACGTCAGGGCGGTGGTATGCTCAAACTAGCATTCATGCACCTGCCTTCTGCCGTTCAGAAACAATCCGAAATTGGGGCCGCCATAGACGAGGTAGTGTTGATGCTGTCCCCCGATGTTGTGCGGATCCGATATGACATTGGTCAGGATTGGAGCGGCCAATGGGCGATTTTCTTTCGGATTGTGCTGTCGGACGAGGCCGCCCGGCGCAGACTACGGCAAGTGACGACAAATGTGGTGTGGCGTCTTGCCGAACGACTGGATTTTCAGGGGATGGGTGTTTTCCCGTACCACAATTTCAGAAGCGCATCCGAGCAGGCGGCGTTGCGGGAAGAGGCGTGGGCCTGAGGCAATGGCGTACCCCGATGACCTCATCAAGGACGCCTATCATTTGGCGGGTCGGGGAGGCAAGAATCCAAAGCAGTCGAGCCTGCGCCGGGCGGTATCTACAGCATACTATGCGGTCTTCCATATGCTGATAGCCGACTTCGTGTCGAACTGGCGAATTCCTGAGCAGCGAGCGCGCCTCGGACGGATTTTTGAACATCGTCGAATGACCCAAGCGCCTCTGGAATACGGGGACAAAAAGAAGCCGACCCAGGCAGAGAAGGAACTGAAGGCGTTAATCGACAAGTTCAAACAATTGCAGAACGATCGCTACGAGGCGGACTATAATGTTGGCAAGATATGGACACGTATCGAAGTCAAACGTACTTTAGACTTGGCGGACGAATTGTTTGCTATGTGGCGAAAGCTGCGCAAAGAAAAGGTCGCGGAATACCACCTGATGTCAATGTTCGGTGCGCGGCATTAGAGCAGGAATATCGGGGTGCCGGTCGCGCGCATCGAGCCGCGCAATGCCCCGCGATCTGAGGGTTCAGTTCACAAATCGATGATCCTAAATGGTGCCCGGGGCGGGAATCGAACCCGCACTCCCGTTGCCGGGAAACGGATTTTAAGTCCGTTGCGTCTGCCGGTTTCGCCACCCGGGCATGTTCTGACATCCCGAATGTAGCACACCGGCGAGGGGGCGCCGGCGTCGGTGCTGTGCCGCGGGCAGCCTTCCCCCCTAGAACCGTATACCGCATTGCGGTATACCCAAAAGGTGGACAATTCGCCCGAGATTACGGTTTTGCAGTTGCCGAATTTCAAGGCCGAGGCCACCGAGCTCATCGGATCGGCCGGCATCGAAGCGGTAGCTGTTTATCTGATTGACCACCGGGACGCGGTAGATGTCATGCCGGACTCTGGCGGCACGCGGAAGTTGCGATGGGCGGCGAAGGGTAAAGGGAAATGCGAAAGAAAACGGCTGTCAGGAAGACAACCTTTGGAACGGACCTCATCGAGGGAATGAAACTGGTGCTTGCTCACCGGCGCGGGGAAATCGAGCTCGAGCAGGTTTGGCCGAAGCCGATCGACGTCAAAGCGATCCGCAAGCGGGTGAAAATGTCGCAGGCGGAATTCTCGCGAACCTACCGCATCAGCAAACGCGCATTGCAGGAGTGGGAGCAGGGCGGCCGTCAGCCGGATTCGGCGGCCCGCGCATACCTGACCGTCATCGCGCAAGAACCGGCCCTGGTGCGCCGCGCGCTCGCGTCCCAATCGCATTAGCGGCCACGCGGGCCAACCCTCCGTTCGTGATATGCTACGACGGTCTTGCCGTCCCTATCCCTCAAAACCGACCTGCCGCGCGAACTGGGGCTGCAATACGCCGTTGGGATCGTGGTCGGCACCGTAATCGGGTCGGGAATCTTTCTGGTGCCGAACCTGGTGGCGCGCAATCTTTCTTCGCCGCTCTTAATCCTCGCGATGTGGGTCTTTGCCGGCGTGCTTTCGCTGTTCGGCGCGCTGGCGTACGCCGAACTGGGCGCCATGATGCCGGCCACGGGAGGCTCGTACGTCTATCTGCGCGCGGCGTACGGGCCGCTGCTCGCGTTTCTGTGCGGCTGGACCTTCTTTTTCGCGGCGCTGTCGTCCGCCGTGGGTTGGCTCGCCATCGCTTTTGCGAACTATCTCGGATACCTGGTCCCGCTCTCGCCGGGGCGCGGAAAAGCCGTGGCGCTGGCGCTCATCGCCGGCATCGCGTTCTTGAATTACCGGCGCACCACGGCCGGCGCTGCGGTGCAAAATACCTGCGCGTTTCTGAAAGTGGCCGGCCTCGCCGTGCTCATTTTTGGCGCCTTTTTCCTGGCTCGCCCCGCGCCTCCTTCGCACGCCGGCGTGCCCTTCGGCATCAGCCACCTGGATATCGCCATGATCGCCTGCCTGCTGTCCTACGATGGCTGGACGGCGCTCAGCTCGGTGGCCGGAGAAGTGCGCCAGCCGCATCGCAACCTGACGCTCGGTTCGGTGATCGGGCTGGGCATCGTGATGGTGGTTTACGTGCTCGCCAACGCGGCGTATCTGCGCGTGCTTTCGGTGGCGGAAATCGCCGCCACCGATCGCGTGGGCGCGCTCGCCGCCGAGCGCATCCTCGGCCCCGCCGGCGGAGTCCTGGTGACCGTCACCATCCTGTTTTCCATCGCCGGCTCGGTCAATGGCTGGATCATGACGGCGCCGCGCATTTACTTCGCGCAGGCGCGCGATGGATTGTTTTTTCGCCGGCTGGGCGAAGTGCATCCGCGCTACGGCACGCCTGCGGTTTCCATCGCGCTTTTCAGCGCATGGTCGGCCATTCTGGCGCTCACCGGCACTTACGAATCGCTGGCTTCCTGCGCCATGTTCGCCACCTGGATTTTTTACGGCCTCACGGCCGCCGGGGTGATGATTCTGCGGCGCCGGCTTCCCGATCGTCCGCGCCCTTACAAAATGCCCGGGTATCCGGTTACCCTGGTGCTGTTCATCGCGGTGGCCGCGGCGTTTGTGATCGGCACCTGCATCGCCACGCCCGGACCGGCGCTGGCGGGTACGGGCCTGATCGCCACGGGTATTCCGGTCTTCTTTTTGTGGAATCGGGCTCTAAAGAGCTAGAACCGTTCGGGAAGTTGCGGAAACCGCGGCGCGCCGGGGCTCGTCAGTATCGGGGTAAACACTTTTGTCGAAGGGAAAACGCGACCTGCCGCCGCGGCGCCGTCGCTGATGAGCGCGTTCATCTTTAATCGCATGATTTCCCGCCTGTCCGCCGTTGTTTTGATTTGCGCCGCCGCTCACGCCTCGCCCGCGCTGCTCGACCAGGGCTACCGGCAAATGTACGATCTGCGCTTTCCGGAAGCGCACCAGACGTTTGCGGAATATCAGCGGCAGCATCCCGAAGATCCCCTGGGGCCGGTTTCGGATGCCGCCGCATACCTGTTTTCCGAGTTCGACCGGCTGCACATTCTGCAATCGGAATTCTTCACGCAGGACCGCCATTTCATCACCGATCGCAAACTGGCGCCGGACCCCGAATTGAAGCGCAAGTTCGAAGCCGCCCTGGAAGCGGGCCGGCGATTGAGCGCGCGCACCCCCGGCGATGCCAATGCCATGTTCGCGGTGGTGCTGGCCGGCGGACTGCACGGGGATTATCTGGCGCTGATCGACAAACGCTACGCCGCCGCGTTTCAGGAAATGAAAGCCGGCCGCCAGCAGGCCGAGCGTTTGCTGGCGGCCGACCCGCAGTGCTACGACGCCTGGATCGCGGTGGGCGTCGAGAATTACATGTTGAGCGTCAAGGCCGCGCCGGTGCGCTGGCTGCTGCGCCTGGCGGGCGGCGAAACGGATCGCGCGGTGGGTTTGCGGAAGCTGCGGCTCACGGCCGAAAAAGGCCGCTACCTGGCGCCCTTCGCCAAGCTCCTGCTGGCGGTCGCCGCGCTGCGCGACAACGATGCCGCGCAAGCCCGCCAGATTCTCGATGGGCTCTCCCGCGAGTACCCGCACAATCCCCTCTATGCGCTGGAGTTGGCCAAGCTGCCGCCCGTAACGGGAGTCGTTGTACGGTGAACCCGCTGCCGGGTTCCACCGACGTTTTCGTGATTGGCGGAGGGCCGGCCGGCCTGGCTGCCGCGATTGCCGCGCGCCGCCGCGGCTTCCACGTCACGCTTGCCGATTGCTCCGTCCCGCCCATCGATAAAGCCTGCGGCGAAGGCATCATGCCGGATGGCCTGGCGGCCGCGCGCGAATTGGGACTCGAGCTCGATCGGGCGGAAGCGTATCCCTTCCGCGGCATCCGCTTCTGCGATGGCGCCGCCGCCGTGGAATCGCCCTTCCCGCACGGCTGCGGAGCGGGCTTGCGCCGCACCGCGCTGCACCGCCTGATGACCGCCCGCGCGGCCGAGGACGGTGTGCGCCTGGTTTGGGGCGCGCGCGTGGGCGGGCTGCGCCCGCACGGAGTCGAGGTGAACGGCGGTTTCGTGCGCGCGTCGTGGATCGTGGGCGCCGACGGCGGAAACTCGCTGGTGCGGCGCTGGGCGGGTCTGGATGCGTGCGTCCGCGATAGCCGCCGTTTCGGTTTCCGCCGCCATTACCCGGTGGCCCCCTGGAGCGAGTTCATGGAAATTCACTGGGGCGACGGTTGCCAGGTTTACGTGACTCCCGTGGCCGCGCGCGAGATCTGCGTGGTGCTGATCTCGCGCAACCAGCGGCTGCGCTTGGACGACGCCCTGCCGCATTTCCCCGAGCTGGCGCGCAGGCTGGCGGCGGGCGGCGCCGGCACGCTCGAGCGCGGCGGCATTTCCGCGTCGCGGCGTTTGCGCCAGGTGGCGCGCGGCCGGGTGGCGCTGGTGGGGGATGCTTCCGGGTCGGTGGACGCGATTACCGGCGAGGGGCTGTGCCTGCTGTTTCAACAGGCGCTGGCGCTGGCCGAGGCCATGCGCGAGGGCGACCTGCGGCGATACGAATCCGCGCACCGCCGCATCGGCCAGCGCCCCGCATGGATGGCGCGCCTCATGCTGCTGATGGGCCGCCGCAACCTTCTGCGCCGCCGCGCCATGCGCGCCTTCGCCGCCCAGCCGCGGCTCTTCGCGGGCATGCTGGCGATGCACGTTGGCGAAATATCGGTGCGCGAATTTCTAAGCAATGGAGCGGCCTTGGGATGGCACATGCTGACCGTATGAGGAAACCGGCGAAGGCTCTTCCGGCGCGCCTGGCGGCGGCCGCTTTTTTGACCGCGGCTGCGCTGTCCGCCCAGCCCGTTGCCCTGCGCATGGATCCCGCGCAAACCACGGTGGAGTTCACGCTGGGCGATGTGTTGCACACCGTGCACGGTGCGTTCGCGTTGCGGCGCGGCGATCTGCGCTTCGATCCGCTGACCGGAAATGCCGCGGGCGAATTGGTGGTGGAGGCCGCCAGCGGCGCCAGCGGCAGCGCGGCGCGCGACAGCCGCATGCGCAAAAACGTTCTCGAGGCCGGCCGCTACCCGGAAATCGTCTTTCGCCCCGACCGCGTCGAAGGCAAAGTGGAGCCGCAAGGGCCCTCGCAGGTGCAACTGCACGGAATTTTTTCCATTCACGGGCAGGATCATGAAATCGCCTTTCCGGTAGCTGTGGAAGCGGCCGGCGGAGCGTACAAAGCCACCGCTCATTTTGTGGTGCCGTACGTGAAATGGGGCATGAAGAACCCCAGCACGTTGTTCTTGCGCGTGGACGACAAAGTGGAAATCACGATCCGCACGGTTGCCCGTCCCTAGCCCCAGCCGCCGCGCTATCGGCGCGCTTCGAAAAACTCCCGCAACAGCTCGACGCACTCCACCGCCAGCACTCCTTCGGTGACTTGCACGCTATGGTTGAGCAGGTCCGAATCGGCCACGCGGAATTTGCTGCGCACGCCGCCGAAGCGCAGATCGCGGGCGCCGAAGACCACCCGCTCGAGGCGCGCCGCCACCAGCGCGCCGGCGCACATCACGCAGGGCTCCAGCGTGCAGTAGAGGGTGGCGCCTTCCAGGCGGTAATTGGCGATGGCCCGCGCCGCCTCGCGCAGGGCGGCGATTTCGGCGTGCGCGGTGGGATCCCGCGCGGCGATGGGCGCGTTCCAGCCGCAGCCCAGGATGCGGCCCTCGCGCACCACCACCGCGCCCACCGGCACCTCGCCGGCGGCCGCGCCCTGGCGCGCCAGGCGCAGGGCTTCGCGCATGAATTCTTCGTCCGCAGCCACTAGCTTATGATACGGAATCCACGTCATGGCCGGCGCCCACGACGAGTGGCCGCATTACCAGCGGCGCGCTACGGCCTGGCGCTGTAGGGCAGGTTGTTAACCTGCGGGGGGTTGGTAACCCGCCCTCCGGCGTGGCGCCGATTACCCATCGGCGCGCGGGATGCCATCCTGCCCCACGCTCAATGCCGGAAGTGCCGTACCCCCGTGAATACCATGGCAACCCCCAGCCGGTCGGCGGCGGCGACCACGTCGCCATCCCGCACCGATCCGCCCGGCTGAATGAACGCCGTGGCGCCGGCCTTCGCGGCCTCTTCCACGCCATCCGGAAACGGAAAAAACGCGTCGCTCGCCACTACCGTGCCGGCCAGCGGCAGCAGCGCTTTCATGACCGCCAGCTTCACCGAATCCACGCGGCTCATCTGGCCCGCTCCCACTCCCACGGTCTGGCCCGCGCGCGCGAACACGATGGCGTTGGATTTTACGTGCTTCACCACGCGCCAGGCGAACTCCATCGCCTCCCACTCCCCGGCCGTGGGCTGGCGCGCGGATTTCACCGCGCAAGCGGCTCCCTCGAAGCCGGCTTGGTCGGCCGTCTGCGCCAGAAAACCGCCGCTGATCGACTTCACCACCAGGGGTTCGCGCCCGCCCTCGACGCGCATCAGCCGCAGATTCTTTTTGGCCGCCAGAATCCTCAGCGCGGCGGCCGTATAATCCGGCGCGGCGATGGCTTCCACGAAAAGCTGCCCCAGGCGGCGCGCGGCTTCTTCGTCCACCATGCGGTTCAAGCCGATCACGCTGCCGTAGGCCGAAACGGGATCGCATTCCAATGCCTTGCCGAAAGCCTCGGCCAGCGAATCTGCTTCCGCGCAGCCGCACGGGTTGGTGTGTTTGATAATGGCCGCGGCGGGGCGCGGAAATTCCGCGGCCAGTTGCCAGGCGGCATCCAGGTCCACCAGGTTGTTGAAAGACAGTTCCTTGCCCTGCAATTGCTCCGCGCCGGCGATGCCGGATCCGCGCGCGCCGTACAGCGCCGCCGCCTGGTGCGGATTCTCGCCGTAGCGCAGATCCGCGAGTTTGGCGGCGCGCAGCGCCAGCGTCTGGGGCAGCGCCGTGGCCGCCGCGCCTTCCCGCTCCAACCGCGCGCTGATGGCGGCATCGTATTCGGCGGTGGTGCGAAACGCCTTCAGCGCCAGTTTCCACCTGGTTTCCCGCGAAACGCCGCCGCTCGAGCGGATCTCGCGCGCCAGCCCGGCGTAATCCTCCGGCGATACCACCACGGCCACATCCTGATAGTTCTTGGCCGCCGCGCGAATCATCGTGGGACCGCCGATGTCGATGTTCTCGATCAGCTCTTCGAGCGCCGCTCCGCTTTTGGCCGCGACTTCTTGGAAACGGTATAGGTTCACCACCACCATATCGATGGGCGGGATGCCGTGCTCGGCGATGGCTTGCATATGGCCGGGTCGCTCGCGGATGGCCAGAATGCCGCCGGCGATTTTGGGATGCAGCGTCTTCACGCGCCCATCCAGCATTTCCGGAAATCCGGTCACCTCGGCAACGTCTTTCACCGCGACCCCCGCTTCGCGCAGCATGCGCGCCGTGCCGCCCGTGGAAACGATCTCCGCTCCCAGATCGCCCAGTTCGCCGGCGAACCCCACGATTCCGGTTTTGTCGGTAACGCTGATCAATACCCGTCGGATCTTGGTCATTGGTTTTATGGTAGCCGCTGTCGATTCACCGCTCTCTGGTGAAATCACCCCTCCGACTTCTTCCGGATCTTGATATCCAGCCGCTTGATCTTCTGGTTCAAGGTGGACAGCGGCACGTGCAGGCTCTCGGCGGCCTCGGTCTGGCTCCAGGAAGACTGCTCGAGCCGCTCCATGATGATGCGCCGTTCGTAATCGTTGACGATCTCGAACAGCGAGGCGTCCGCCGGCAGCGGCGCGCCTTCCCCGCGGTTCAGGCGCACGCCGTTGGCCTGCAGCAGCGTATCGGGCAGCACGTCCAGCGGCACGGCGGGTTCCGACGCCAGCACCACCGCGCGTTCCACCACGTTCTCCAGCTCGCGCACGTTGCCCGGCCAGGCGTGCTCCATCAGCACCTGCATGGCCTCCGGCTGGAAGCGCAGAACGGAGCGCCCCGTGGAGTCCAGAAACTTGTCGTTTTCGCGGCAGTAATGCGTGAAGAAATGCTCGACCAGCAGCGGAATGTCCTCCTTGCGGTCGCGCAGCGCCGGCAGCGCGATGTTGATCACGTTCAGCCGGTAATACAGGTCTTCGCGGAACTTGCCCTCCTTGACGAGCTGATACAGGTCGGCGTTGGTGGCGGCCAGGATGCGCACGTCCACGCGGATGGGGTCGGTCGCGCCCACCGGCGTGAACTCCTTCTCCTGAATCACGCGCAGCAGCTTGATCTGCGTCTCCGCTCCGATGGTGCCGATTTCGTCGAAGAAAATGGTGCCGTGATCGGCCACTTCGAAATAGCCTTTTTTCGATTGAATGGCGCTGGTGAACGCGCCCTTCATGTGGCCGAACAGCGTGGATTCCAATAGGTCCGGCGGCAGCGACCCGCTGTTCACCGCCACGAACATCTGGTCGGCGCGCGGCGAATTGGAGTGAATCGCCTTGGCCACCAGCTCCTTCCCGGTGCCCGTTTCGCCGGTAATCAGAATCGTCGAGCGGCTCGAGGCCACCTGCCCCACCAGGTCCAGCATGCGCACCATGCGGTCGCTCTTGCCGATGATGTTGGGAAAGCTGTAGCGCTGCTTCAACGCCCGCTTGAGATGCGTGTTCTCGTATTCCAGGCGCCGCGTCGCGATCATGCGGTCGATCTCGATCAGCAGCTTTTCGTTGTCCCACGGCTTGGAAAAATAATCGCTCGCGCCGTATTTCAAGGCTTGCACGGCCGCTTCCACCGAACCGTAGGCCGTGATCATGAAGATGGGGGTTTCGCGGTCGCGCGCCCGCACTTCCTGCAGCACTTCCATGCCGGAGCGGTCCGGCATCATCAGGTCCAGCAGCACCAGGTCGTACGCATGGGCCTCCATTTTGTGCAGGCCTTCCGTGGCGTTCTGCGCCAGTTCGACGGCGTAGCCTTCGCTGGTCAGCAGCAGTTCCAGGCTCTCGCGGATATCCGACTCATCGTCGACTACCAGCACCTTGCCTTTGGATTCGTGAATTCCGGACTCGGGAGCGGTCATCTCAGGCGGCGTTCACCGGCTGCTTTCTGCCCGCGGCGGAAATGGAAACCGGAAGCTCGAGGCGGAACCGGGCGCCGCCGCCGGGCCGGTTGGAAACTTCGATAGATCCATTATGCTCCTGAATGATCCCGTACGTCACCGAAAGCCCCAGCCCGGTGCCCTTGCGCGCCGCTTTGGTGGTGAAAAACGGATCGTAAATGCGATGTAGGTGCTCCGCCGCGATGCCCGGTCCGCTGTCGGCCACCTCGATGCGGATCCCCGAGCCTTCGCTCCACGTGCGCACGTCCAGCGTTCCGCCGCTTCCCATGGCGTCGCGCGCGTTCAGGAAAAGATTGAGGAACACCTGCTGCAGCTTGCCCGCGTTGCCGTGCACCGCCGGCAGATCCGCCTGCATCTCGGTTTTCACCTGGATGCCGGATTTCTGCAACTGGTGCTCCAGCAGCGACAGCGTCTCCTGCACCACCCGGTTGATCTGCACGTCGCCGAAGCTGGTCGTGGATGTCCGCGAGAAGTTCAAAAGCGAATTGACGATTTCGCTGGCGCGGAAGGTCTGCTTGGCGATCTTATCCAGGATCATCGACTTCTGCGAATCCTCGGCCACCTGTTTGGCCAGCATCTGCGCGTAGGTGGAAATCACCGCCAGAGGGGTGTTGACCTCGTGCGCCACGCCCGCCGCCAAAAGCCCGATGCTGCTCAATTTATCGGCCTGCACCAGGCGCTGCTCCAGCTCCGCGCGGTCCGTGACGTCGTCGAAAATCACCAGCCGCCCGATCTGTTCCTGGTTTTTCGAAACCAGGGGCGTGATCGCGATATTCAAAGTGGCTTCCCGGAAGCGCGCCGGCACGCCGCCGCCATGGCCGTTTCCGTTGCCGTTCTGCGCGGGCTTGAGCACGAACTTGTAGATGTGGTGAATGCCGGTTTCGCCGCGCACGCGGTCGAACTGCTCGCACAAGTCGGCCGGGAACAGGTCCCGCAGCCGCTGCCCCAGCGCGTGGTCGCGGGGCACGCCGCTGAGCTGCTCGATCTGCGTGTTCCAGCTTTCCACGCGGTCTTCCAGGTCCGCCGCCAGAATTCCCACGTTGATGGATTCCACGATGTTTTCGCTGAATTCCTTCAGCCGCTCGTATTGCTCGACTTTGCGCTGCAGCGAGCGGTACAGCGAGGCGTTTTCAATGGCGATTCCCACGTACCCGGCCAGCGTCACCAATAGCTCCACGTCCACGCTGGAAAGGTAATCGCCATCCTGCGTGCGGCTGATCCCCAGGTACGCGATGGTCCGCCCGCGCACCGTGCACGGCAGGAAGTACGTCAGATCCAGATCCGCGATGGTGCGTCGCACGCTGGCCGGCCAGGCTCGCGAAACGGCATCCAGTTGATGGCGCGTGCGCTCGAAGAACAGGTAGCCTTCCGGCAATTCCCAGTTGAGGAAACTCAGATCCAGATCGTCGGAACCCGCCTGGTTGAGCCGCGCATTGGAACCCATGGCTTTCTTCAGCCGGAAGGTGCCGCCGCTGGCGGGGTCGTCCGCCAGGAAAAAGGCCAGGTGCTTGATGGAGAGCGTTTTCAGCAGGCGGTCGCCGGCCGATGCCAGCATGGTGTCCAGGTCCGTTTCGGCGCTCAGCTCGCGCGCGAATTCCACCAGCGTGCGGCGGTAATCGTAGCTTTCGCGATAGAAGTATTTGTCCAGCCGCTCCTGAATCCAGTTGCGGATGGGCTGGAACAGGAATGACGCCACCAGCATCACCGAAATCAACTCTACGTTCCCCAGGTCGCGGAAATACACGTGCACCATGCTGCCCAGCGAAAACACCACGCCATAGAACGCCGCCAGCACGCACACCGTGGCCAGCGTGTACGCATACCCGCGGCGGAACAGGATGTCTACGTCCATCAGCCGGTAGCGCACGATGGCGTACGCCAGGGTGAGCGGTATCAGCACCACCGAAAGCACCGAAAGCTTCAGGTACTCGCCCGGCAGCGCCCCCATGCAGTACGGCGCCACATACAGCGTGGCGAAGGGGACGATGCCGCAGATGGTGCCGTTGCGCAGCCACTTGAGCTGCTGCCGCACGATGGTATCCTCCGCCCGCCTGTATTCCACGCTCAGCGCCAGCGCCCCCACCACGTACGGGATGGTGGCGAAAGCCACCCACACGCGGTCCAGCAGCCAGCTCAGCTCGCCCAGCGGCACGCCGATCTTCAAACTGCCGGACGCGAACCCGATATAAGCCAAAAACAGCAGCGCCGGAGGAATATAAAGAAGCGCGATGCGGGCCGGCTTTTGAAACCACTTCAGCGGCTCCGGAAAAGTCAGGCAAAAGTGCAGGAACAGAGTGGGTGCCAGCAGGCCGGCCGCCACGTTTCCAAAATAAATCGCCTTATCGAAGGCATTTAACTGTCCGGTGTAGTGGAAAGTGAAAAAGATGAACGACGCCAGGCACAGAACATAGAAGTGGAGGGCCTTCTGCGCGCTGCCGCGCCGGAAGTATACGAACAGCCCGATGATCAGGTACGCGAAGCCCACCAGGTACTGATAGACCAGGGCGCGGTCCGGCTGCGCTTCCGCCACAATGACGTTCTTGATCTCGAATTCGATGCCGCGCCGCACCACGTCGTAGGTCGGCTTGCTGATGTAGGCCGGCATGGTCGCCAGGATCTTGGCCACATCCACCGCCTTCGCCACGGTGAGCCCGTTGATCCTCCGCAGCAGATCGCCCCGGCGGACGCCCGCCTTGGCCCCGGAACTCGACGGCGGAGCTTCCAGCGCCTGCACTCCCGCCGCCCGGTCCACCCAGATCACGCCATCTTCGTGCAAACGGAACTTGTGCAGTTGCTGAAAGTTCAGTACGGCGCCTACACCTGCGGCTAGTGTCAGGATCGTTAAGATCGCCGTAGACAACTGGAACTTGAGTTCCTGAAACATGCAAAGCCGCCATCAGCTCGCTAGCGAGACAAATTTCCTCAGCCTCTCAGGCACGTTTGATGCCGTGCCAAAACGCCCTACCTAAATCCAGAATATTCGATTTTTCTGTTACTTACAAGCGAATGGTAGAAACCACTCCGAATTTTGGGAGAACTACACTATGCGGAAGTGTATACGGCCGTCTCTCCAGTGGCACAGGGGTTATAGACCCTCCCACGTACTTTTTGATAGGACTTCGGTAGTAGTTCTGGAACCTACGATTCCGGCTCACGGCGAGAATGCAGTACAATATACAAGATGCGCTTTGCGGCGCGGCCCCCATCCGGGCCAATGAGGTCTCAGAGGAAAATGACGAGAACGGCGATCCTGACCGCTCTTCTGGCGGCAGCCCCTTTGCTTTGTTCAGGGGATGACCCTAAATCCAATACGTTGGCCCAGCAGCAACAGACCCAGCAGCAACCACCACAACAGCCACCCGCGGCGGACAAGAAAACCGATACCGCCCCGGCATCCATATCGCCCCTCATTCCAGTAGCTCCCGCTGCGTCGGATGCCGCCGATCCGGCTAAAATGGCGGGCGCGGGCGCTCTCGGTGTACCGGGGGCCAAACCCTCCACCGGTTTGGGCATCGATACCAAAACGTATGTGATTGGCGCCGAAGACGCGCTGGGGATCGTGGTCTTCGAAAACAACCAGTTCACCGTGCCGCAGGAAGTGGTGCGGCCCGACGGCAAAATCACCTTGCCGCTGCTCGGCGAATTTCAAGCCTCCGGCAAAACGCCCGAGGAGCTCGAAAAGGAAGTCAGCGACCGGTTGATGAGCGATTATATGACCATTCCACCGCATGTCAGCGTGGTGGTTCTGGCCGTCAACAGCAAGCATTATTTCATCAACGGAGAAGTCAACCGTCCCGGGAAATTTGCGCTGGTGGTGCCCACCACGGTGATGCAGGCGCTGGTGGAGGCGGGCGGCTTCCGCGATTTCGCCAATAAAAAGAAAATTCGCGTCCAGCACTCCGACGGCACCACCGATATGTTTAACTACAACGAGGTCGAAAAAGGCAAGAAGCTGAAGCAAAACATCTATTTGAAGCCCGGTGACGCGATTTACGTGCATTGACGCGCCGCCGGAATATCGCATCGAGGGGATTTACAGCGGGGAAGCAGAGGCATTATGGGATCGCCAATGAATTACGTGAGTGTGTCGCGGCGTCCGCCCGACATCGAAGACTATATCGATATGCTCCGGCGCCACCGGTCCTGGATTATTGGACCCATGTTCGCCGGCCTGGTGGCTTCGGTGGTGGTCGCTTTTCTATGGCCCGACACGTACCGGTCGATGGCCGTGATGCGCATCACCCCGCAGCAGGTTTCCGAGCGCCTGGTGCCCAGCGAAGTCACCCAGCAGATGGGCGAGCGCCTGCAGCAGATGGAGCAGGAGATTCTGAGCCGCTCCAGCCTCAACGAGCTGATCATGCGCCCTTCGCTGGATCTTTACAAGAAGGATCGCCAGCAGCGGCCCCTCGAAGACATCATTCAGGACATGCGCAACAAGTACGTTCGCATCGGGATCCTGGACGTCCCCGGCCAAGGCGTCGGGGACAAGAAATACGCCTCGGCGTTTTCCATCACTTTCGACTATACCGACCGCTATAAGGCCCAGGCGGTGGTGCGCGAGCTGGTGACCAAATTCACCGAACAGAACGTCACCGTGCAGCGCAACCAAGCCAAGCAAACCACCCAATTCCTCGACGACGAATTGAAGAACGCCAAGGACCGCCTGGACGAGACCAGCGCCAAATTGACTAGGTTCCGCGCCGAGAACCCCGGCCGCTTGCCCGAGCAGGCCGCCGCCAACTCCCAGATGGTGAACAGCCTGCAGCAGCAGGCCGCCACCTATTCCGAGGCGTTGAGCCGCGCCATCAGCCAGAAAATGATGCTCGAAACGGAGCTTCACGGGCTGCAGGAAGATCTCACGTTTTACTCCACCCACGGCGAAGATGTCGTCATGCCCGGCGGCGCCGGCAGCCCGGCTTCGGTGAAAAACCAACACCTTCTGCAAGTCGAGCAGGACCTTTCCAACGCCGAATCCGACCTCTCCCAGATGCGCAAGATGTGGAAGGATACGCTTCCCCAGGTGATCGCTCTCAAAGCCAAGATCGACAACCTCAAGGCCCAAAGAGACGCCGCCGAGAAGGAGGATGCCGCGCAGCAACAGCAGTTGCAGACCCAGGCGGCCAACAACGCCGCTCCCATGAGAGTCGCCAACCCCGCGGTGCAGGCCCGCCTCGAACAGATCAAGAACGAAATCGATATCGTCAAGACCAACATCGCCACCACCGCGACCGAGATTCAGAGCCGCACCAACCAGCAGGCCGAGCTCAACCGGCGCATTGCCGATTACCAGGCCCGCATCGAAGCCGGTCCGCTGAACGAACAGCAGTACGCCGCCCTCATGGGCGATTACACGCTCGCCAAGCAGCAGTACGACGACACCGTGAAGCGCCACGAAATGTCCGAAACCGCGCAGAACCTGGAAGAGCACAAAGCCGGCGAAAACTTGGAAGTGCTCGATCCGGCGTCGCTGCCGGAACAGTCTTTCGAGCCCAACCGGCCAGTGTGGATCGCCATCGGCACCGCTCTCGGTTTGATGGTTGGGGTCATGCTGGCGGGCGCCAAGGAAATGAAAAACACCTCCCTGAAGAATTTGAAGGACGTGCGCGCCTATACCAACCTTCCCGTGCTCAGCAGCATTCCCTTGCTCGAAAACGCTCTCTTGGTGCGCAGGAAACGGCGCCTGTTCTGGCTGGCTTGGTCCAGCGCGTTTATCATCGGCTCCATTGCCATGAGCGGCGCGATGTATTACCACTTCTTTGGCAGGAGCTAGACGGAGGACCGATGAGCCGAGTACATGATGCCTTGCGCCGGGCCGAAAAAGGTGCGTTGCCGGACGAGCCGCCCATCGCGGCGCCGGTGCAGGATGAGGAATCTTATCGCGCCGAAGAGCCGCCCCGCCAAGCGGAATACCTCGCTTCCGGGGTGGTGGCCGCGCCGCCCCTTCGCCTGAATATCCATCCCGCGATCTTGAGCGCGGTCGCCATCGTGCCGTTCCAGCCCGCTCCCGAATCGCACCTCCTGGATCTCAATAATTCCCACGAAACGCCCGCCGAGGAATTCCGCACGCTGCGCACCCGCCTCAACCACTTGCAGAACCTGCAGCCGCTCCATACCGTGGTCGTCACCAGCCCTTCGCCCGCCGAAGGCAAGACCTTTACCGCCGTCAACCTGGCTCTGGCCCAGGCCCACCTGGCCGAAAGCTCGGTGCTGCTGGGCGATTTCGACTTGCGCCGCCCCATCATTCACAACCTGTTTCAAGTCAACCGCGCCCCCGGCCTGAGCGATTACCTCACCGGTCAATGCACCTTCGCCGAAGCCCTGCGCCACGTGGAAGGCATGAACCTCTACCTGCTGCCGGCCGGCTCTCCCGTGAAGAATCCTCTCGAGCTCCTCAATATGCGCCAGGCCAAACTGCTCTTCGAGGAACTGCCGCGCTCCTTCAACTGGGCGATTTTCGATACTCCGCCCCTGTTGTTCTCCGCCGACGCCAACCTGCTCTCCACCATGGCCGACGGCACCGTGCTGGTGGTCAAGATCGGTTCCACCACCTTCGATAACGTGCAGCGCGCCATGCAATCGCTGTGCGAAAACAATGTGCTCGGAATCGTCGCCAACGGCGCCCGCGCCTCCGAACTCTATAGCAAGTACACGTACTACTACTCGAAGTCCGAATAAGCGCCCCGCTAGCGCCGGCGGTCCGTGCCGCCGGTGTTCGGCTTGGATTCTCCTCATAGAACCGGCGGCAAGACCGCCGCCGCTGCTGTCCACCCTCCCGCCGCTGGTTTAAAATAGTCCCAGCCCTATTATGAAGCTCCCGCTCTCCCATCTGGCCCACACCCGTTCCGGCGACAAAGGCGATACCTGCAACATCGGGGTCATCGCCTACCGGCCCGAGGATTACCCCGTTCTGCTGCGCGAAGTCACCGCCGAACGCGTCCAGCGGCACTTCGGCGACCTGGTCCGCGGCCCCGTGGAACGCTTCGAGCTGCCCAACCTGTGCGCCCTGAACTTTCTGCTGCACGAAGCCTTGGGCGGCGGCGGCACGGTTTCGCTGCGCACCGACGCCCAGGGCAAAACCTTCGGCGCGGCGCTGCTCTCGCTGGAGATCGAGGCATGAGCGATATCCTGCAAGTCCAAGCCCGCGAGCGCGTCCTGTGGCTCACCTTGAATCGTCCCGAGAAGCGCAACGCCCTCAACTCCGACTTGTGCCGCCTGCTGGTCGATACCATCGGCAAGGCCGACCGCGATCCGCAAGTCGGCGCCATCGTCCTGACCGCCAACGGGCCCGCCTTTTCCGCCGGCATGGACCTGGACGAGCTTGGGAACCTGGCGCCCGGCGCGCTGAGCAACGTCCACGAGCAGCTATTCACGCTCAACGCGCGCATCGTGACCCCCATCCTGGCGTCGGTGACCGGCCCCGCGCTGGGCGGCGGCCTGGGGCTGGTCGCCAATTGCCATATCGTGGTGGCTAACGAGGCGGCGCGCTTCGGGCTGACCGAAGTCAAACTGGGGATTTGGCCCTTTCTGGTGTTTCGCGCCGTCAAGGTCGCTCTGGGCGAGCGCCGCGCCGTGGCCCTGGCGCTCACCGGCCGCATTTTCGACGCGCCGGAGGCCAAGGAACTCGGCCTCGTCCAGGAGATTCATCCCGAACCCGAAAAACGCGTCCTGGAAATCGCCGCCGAGATCGCCGGCTACAGCCCGACGGCCATCCGCAGCGGCCTCGGGTTCGTGCAGGAAGTGCGCGGCAAGAGTTGGGATATCGCCGGTTTGATTGCCCGGCGCGTGCGCGAGGAGCTTTTCCAGAGCGCCGATTTCTATGAGGGCATCCGCGCCTTTCGCGAAAAACGCAAGCCGCAATGGCCCTCCGCGCGCGAACACGACGATTATCCGGGAGATCAACTGTAGGACAGGCCTCTGGCCTGTCCTAGGCAAAAATAAAGCATGGCCTACCAAACTGATTGCGGTACTTCCCTTCCCACCCCTACATCTTGTACCCCAGGTACTTTACTTTTCGCCCCCGCGCGTTTAGTATGGTTACAACTCCCCCGATCGCAGCAGGCGAGGTAATGTTTTGCTGAAACTGAAACGCGTCGAACTGCAGGGCTTCAAATCCTTTTGCGAGCGCACCGAGCTGCGCTTCAATGGGGAAGGCATCGCCGCGGTAGTCGGGCCCAACGGCTGCGGCAAGAGCAACATCAGCGATGCCATCAGTTGGGTGCTGGGCGAGCAGTCCGCCAAGACCCTCCGCGGCACCCGCATGGAGGACGTGATTTTCGCCGGCACGCGCGACCGCAAGCCGCTCGGCATGGCCTATGTCACCATGACCCTGGTGGACCCCGAGCATTACCACGAGCATCCCGCCGCCGCCCACAAACCGCAACCCGTGGAAGAAGGCCAGACGCCCAAAAAAGCCGAAATCACCATCACCCGCCGCCTCTACCGTTCCGGCGAAAGCGAGTACCTGATCGATGGCCGGCTGGCGCGCCTGCGCGATATCCAGGACATTTTCATGGGCACCGGCCTGGGCCCGGAAAGCTACGCCATCATCGAGCAGGGCCGCATCGGGCAGATCCTCAGCTCCAAGCCGCAGGACCGCCGCGCGGTCATCGAAGAGGCCGCCGGCATCACCCGCTTCAAAACCCGCAAGCGCCTCGCCGAAGCCAAGCTGGAAGGCGCCAAGCAGAACCTGGCGCGCGTTTACGACATTCTCGAAGAAGTTACCCGCCAGGTGAACTCGCTCAAACGGCAGGCCTCCAAAGCCAAGCGCTACGGCGAGCTGAAAGCGGAGCTGGAAACGCGCCTGCGCGTGGTATTGTCCGGGCGCTACCGGCTGCTGCAAGGCGAGGCCGAAAAAACCGCGTCCGATCTGAACGAAGCCGCCGCTTCCCTGAAATCGCTCGCCGAGGAAGTGGCCGGCAAGGAGCAGGCGCACGAGCGGGCCCAGGCGGCTTGCTACGAAATCGAGCGGCTCCTCACCGAAGCCCGCCAGCAACTGGCCGCTTCGAGCGTGGAAGCCGAGCGCACCCGCGGCCGCCTCGAATCGCAGGTCAGGGAAAGCGGCGCCATCGAGCACCGCATCGCCCAGGCCGAGAAGGATTCGCAGGAGCTCGGCCTGCGCCTCGACCGGCTGGACGAAGAGATCGCCGGCCACAAAACCAATGTCGACGCCCTGGAAGGGCAGATCGCCCAGGCGCGCGACCGCATGCTGGAAATCACCCGGCAGCGCGAAGCCTTGCAAGCCAAGGTGCGCGAGCGGGAAAAGGCCATCGAAACCGGGCGCCAGTTGATTCTGCGCCTGCTGGGCGAAGCTTCCACGCTCAAAAACCAGCTCGCGCAGATTGAAGAGTACCTGGCCGGAATCGATCGTGAAACGGCCCGCTCCACGCGCGAAGAGCAGACTGCCGCGGCGGAGATCGAGCGCCTGGAAATTGCCCGCCGCCAGCTTTCCGAGACGGTGGCGCAGCGCCAGCTCGAACTGGAATCGGTCACCGGCGAACGCCGCCGCACGGAAGAGGAATTGGCGGTGCGGCGGCACACGGCCGTCGAGCTGCGCCGCGAAATCGACGCCTTGAAAAACGAAGTTTCGCAGATTCGCGCGCGCAAGGAATCGCTCGAGCAGGTGCTGGCGCATCGCACCTATACCACCGATTCGGTGAAGCGCCTGTTCGCTGCCCTGGAAAAAGGCAAGGCCGAGGATCTGCGGCCGCTGGGCGTGCTGGCCGACTACGTCGAAGTGGACGCGCAGTACGAAAAGCCCACCGAAGAGTTCCTCCACGAAGAGCTGGAGTACGTGGTGGTGAGCGACTGGTTGCAGGCCGACTGCGGGCTGGATTTCATTCGCGCCGAGCTGGACGGCCGCGCCACTTTCCTGGTCCATCCCGAAAATGAAGCCGGCATCCGCGACCACCTCCCCGAACCGGCCATCGGCCCGGAAACCGGCATCGCCGCGCGTTTGAGCGATTCCCTGCGGCTCACCAACGGTTTCACGGATCGCGCCACCGATCTATTGCCGCGCCTTTCCCTGTGCTTCCTGGCCGAGGATCGCGCCGCCGCGCAGCGCCTGGCGGTGGCCTATCCGCATCTCTATTTCCTCTTGGCCGATGGCGTCTGCTACCACGGCCACACCGTCGCCGGCGGCAAGAAATCCGGCGCCGGGCCGCTCGCCATGAAGAGGGAAGCGCGCGAGCTGGCGGTGCGCCTGCAAGGCCGCCAGGCGAAGCTGGACGAAACCGTCGCGCGGCAGGACGCCTTGAACCAGGAGATCATCGGCCTGGAAGCCGAGCTCGAGCGCCTGCGCGCCTTGCAGCAATCGCGCGAGAAGGACCGCGTGGCGCTGGATCACGATATGCGCAAGCTGGGCGAAGATCTGAGCCGCGCCGGCTCGCGCCTTTCGGTGGCTCGCCTGGAGCTGGAGCGCCTGCGCCGCGATGCCGAAAAATCGGCCGAACAGCGCCAGCGCAACCGCGCCGCCGTGGACGAAAAAGAGCGCCTGCGCGCCGCGCGCGAAGAGGCCCTCGAAGGCGAGCGGCAGGAACTCGAAAAACTGGAAGGGCAGGCCGCCGCCATCGGCGAGGATTACGCCGCCACGCGCGCCGGCCTGGCCGGCCTGGAAGAGCGCCATCGCGGCGAGCGCAGCGCCATGGGCCGCCTCGAGCAGCAATTCCGCGAGACCACCCAGCGCCGCAACGCCATCGCGCCCGAGATCGAGCGGCTCGGCGAACAGCGCGCGCGCCTGCTGGCGAGCAACATCGAGCTCGATCGGCACGCCGCCGGACTGGCCGCCGAAATCGCGCAATTGGAAACCCGCGTCAACGAAATGGCGCTCCAGGATGCCGGCATGCGCGAATCCCTGCGCGGGGGCGAGGAGCAGCTCAAAACCCTGCGCGCCGGCGCGCAGGAGATGCACGAGCGGCGTTCGCAAGTGGAAGTCGAGCTGGTGCGCAAACAGGCCGAGCTCAAGTTCCTCGATGAAACCAGCCGCAAAGAGTTGAACTGCCCCGTCCAGGAACTGGCCGCCGAAGACAGCCCGGTTCCCGATCCCGATACCATCGCCGAAGCCGAACAGGCCTGCAACGAAGTGCGCGCTCGCATCGAAGGCTTGGGCGCGGTGAATCCCGCCGCCATGGAAGAGTTCCAGGAAGCCCAGCAGCGCCACGATTTCCTCAGCGCGCAGCGCCAGGACCTGATCGATTCCATCCGCGATACCGAAAAAGCCATTCAGGAGATCGACCTGGTCTCGCGCCAGAAATTCGGCGAAGCCTTCGAAGCCATCAATCACAATTTCCGCGGCATCTTCCAAACCCTTTTCGGCGGAGGCACCGGCGAAATGCGGCTCACCGACCAGGAGAACCTGGCCGATTC
>Ga0181521_10000595_pt1 | contig 44641 bp, 40 predicted proteins | sample PEATcosm2014_Bin_32_FD_119764 | JGI IMG/M metagenome (GOLD analysis project Ga0181521, IMG submission 119764) | Peatland microbial communities from MTU Mesocosm Facility, Houghton, MI, USA - PEATcosm2014_Bin02_60_metaG | ecosystem: Environmental > Terrestrial > Soil > Wetlands > Peat | place...
CATCGCGCCGAGCTTTGCCGAGATCTTCTACAACAACTGTTTCAAGAACGGGATCCTGCCGGTCGTGCTCGAGGAGAGCGCGGTCGAGCGCCTGTTCCAGGCAGTGGCTGCGCAGCCAGGTTTTGAACTGCTGATCGATCTGGCTGAGCAGGTCGTGCGCGCCCACGATGGATCCGTGCTGCACTTCGAGGTCGATGCCTTTCGCAAGCAGTGCCTGCTCCACGGATGGGATGACATCGGTTTGACCTTGCGGCATGCGGACCAGATTCGCGAATTCGAGGCGCTGCGCTTGCGTCGCTTTCCCTGGCTGTCCAGGGATTTTTCGGCTTGAGGGCGTGAAATGCGGATTGCCGTGCTTCCCGGAGACGGAATCGGGCCCGAGGTGGTGGCCGAGGCGCTCAAGGTGCTGCGCGCGCTCGAGCCCGCTGGATTGCGCCTCGAATTCACGCTGGCCGATGTCGGCGGCGTTGCGGTGGACCACTGTGGCGACCCGCTTCCTGCGCAGACGCTGGCACTGGCGCGCGCCAGCGACGCCGTGCTTTTCGGCGCCGTCGGCGCGCCGCGCTACGACACGGCGCCGCGTGCCCAGCGGCCAGAGCAAGGGCTACTGCGGCTGCGCAAGGAGTTGGGGCTTTTCGCCAATTTGCGACCGGCCCGGATCTATCCCGGCCTTGGTGGTGCCTCGGCGCTCAAGCCGGAAATCGTCGATGGACTCGACATCCTCATCATTCGGGAGCTGACGGGCGATATCTATTTCGGCGAGCCGCGGGGCATCCGGACGCTGGAATCGGGCGAGCGCGAAGGCTTCGACACAATGCGCTACCGCGAAAGCGAGATCCGGCGCATTGCCCACGTGGCGTTTGCATCGGCACGTGGACGCGGACGGCGGGTCTGTTCCGTCGACAAGGCCAATGTCCTTGAGACCATGCAGTTGTGGCGCGAGGTCGTGACGGAGGTGGCGCGCGAATATCCGGACGTGGCGATCAGTCACATGTACGTCGACAACGCGGCAATGCAGCTGGTACGGGCCCCGCGGCAATTCGACGTCATCGTGACCGGCAACATGTTTGGCGACATTCTCTCCGACGAGGCCTCCGCCTTGACCGGTTCGATCGGCATGTTGCCATCGGCTTCCCTGGATGAGCGGCACAAGGGTATGTATGAGCCGATCCACGGTTCGGCGCCCGATATCGCCGGCAAGGGAATTGCCAACCCATTGGCAACGATACTGTCGGCCGCGATGATGCTGCGCTATTCCCTGCGCCAGGAGGCGTTTGCGCAGCGGATCGAGCGCGCCGTCGAATCGGTGCTACGTTCCGGACTGCGTACCTGCGATCTGGCGCGCGCTGGCGAACCGGCGATCGGAACCGCGGCCATGGGCGATGCGGTAGTTGCTGCGCTGTGATGATGATTTTTTCCGGTCAATGCCGGATCCCCGCGTTGGGGTCAACGGCCGAACCGCTATCGAAGCCGTAGCGGTGATGGCAATGGACGTCGAGCTATGAAGGTTGGATTCGTCGGATGGCGCGGAATGGTGGGCTCCGTCCTGCGCGAGCGTATGCAGGCCGAGGACGATTTCCGGCGTTTTGAGAGCGTCTTTTTCTCGGGATCACAGGTCGGGGCGCCTGCTCCCCGGGTCGCGGGCGCGCTGGTCGGCGGCAAGCAGCGCCTCCTCGATGCCTTCGACATCGATGCCCTTGGCATGTGTGACGCGATCATCTCGTGCCAGGGAGGCGAGTACACGCTCGACGTGCATCCGCGGCTACGCGCAGCCGGATGGCGGGGCTACTGGATCGACGCGGCATCGGCGCTGCGCATGCGCGACGATACAATCATCATCCTCGACCCCGTGAACCTGCCGGTGATCCGCGCCGGCATGGAGCGCGGCGTGCGCGATTTCATCGGCGGCAATTGCACCGTGAGCCTGATGATGATGGCGCTCGACGGCCTGTTCAAGGCCGACTTGCTGGAGTGGGTGACGGCCATGACCTACCAGGCGGCGTCCGGAGCGGGGGCCCAGAACATGCGCGAGCTGCTGAGCCAGATGGGGCAGCTGCATGAGAGCGTGCGCAGCCAGCTGGCGGATCCGGACTCGCCGATCCTGGATATCGATCGGGCCGTGAGCGCAAGGATGCGCGGCGATGGTTTCCCGCGCGAGCAATTTGGCGCGGTCCTCGCCGGCAGCCTGATTCCGTGGATCGATAAGGACCTGGGAAACGGCCTCAGCCGCGAAGAATGGAAGGGCGGGGCCGAGGCGAACAAGATACTGGGGCGGCCACCGATGGGGCGCACCGGATCGATAGTGGTCGAGGGGCTGTGCGTGCGCATTGGTGCCATGCGCTGCCATAGCCAGGCCCTGACGATCAAGCTCAAGCGCGACCTGCCGCTGACGCAGATTGAGAAGCTGTTGGCCGATGCGAACCGCTGGGTGCGAGTGATTCCCAATCAGCGCGAGCAAAGCATTGATAATCTGTCGCCTGCCCGGGTGAGTGGGACGCTGGACGTGCCGATCGGCCGCCTGCGCAAGCTGGCGATGGGCGGGGAGTACCTGTCGGCGTTCACGGTCGGGGACCAGCTGCTTTGGGGGGCTGCAGAACCTTTGCGCCGTATGCTGCGCATCCTGCTTGGGGAGCCCGATTAAAGCCCGCCCAGAGCCCGATCGGGGTTCCATTCCGACGAATATGCGGTATGAAAGCCTTGGATTTTGGCAAGAATGGTATCTCTTGATCTTTCTAAACTTGCGTGCGTAAGTCTCTGATGTTATTTTCCAAAAGCTGTTACATCCTCGATCGGGGAGACGCTAGTGCCGCCGCGAAATTTAATGCTTACTCTGCAAGAATTTGCCAATCGCCTCGCGCTCTCCGGGCAGTTCTTTGATCGCAATGCGGGTCAAAGTTCGAGTCGCGTGCGGGTGAGGTTCCTGCTGGCGGCCGCGTTCGCGCTGTCGGCGGCCATGGGCCTAGTCCATCCTGACGCGCAGGCAGCGGGCCTGGGGCGGCTCAGTGTGCATTCCGACCTCGGTCAGCCGCTCAAGGCCGACGTGGAGGTGCCCGCAGTTGGAAGCGACGAGGCGCCTTCACTGCAGGTACACCTGGCCTCGCAGGCCGCATTCAAGCAGGCCAACCTCGATTTCAACCCGGCCCTCACGCAGTTGCGCTTTGATCTGGAAGCGCGCGCGGACGGAACGTATGTCGTCCACATCACTTCGGCGCAGGCGATTACCGAGCCCTATCTCGATGTGCTGCTGGAACTGACCTGGTCCGCCGGGCGCGTGCTGCGCGAATACACCGTTTTGCTCGATCCTCCGGGATTGCGTCAGACACCCCAAATCATTGCACCGCTCGCCTCACCAGCGCCCGCCGTCGCTGCCGAGGCGCCGCCGGCGCCGCAGCCGGAGGTTCCCGCCGCGCCGGTTGCCGCTGCGGTGCCGCCGCCTTCGCCCGCCCCCGAGATGCTCGCGCCGCCTACGCCCGCCCCGGAGGCGCCCGCGCCGTCCGCGCGCGCGCCGGAGCCCGAACCAGCGCCGGTGGCGCAGGAGGCGCCACCGCCGGCCCCAGCACCTGCGCCACGCACCCTTCACGTCAAGTCCGGTGACACGCTCGGGAGTATTGCGCTGGAAAGCAAGGCCCCCACGGTGTCGCTCGACCAGATGCTTGTCGCACTACTCCGGGCAAATCCCAAGGCCTTTATCAACGGGAATATTAACCTGCTGCTGGCGGGACAGAGCCTTACCGTGCCGAGTGCTGATGCGGCGCTCAACGTCGACCCGGCCCAGGCCCACCGCGAAGTGGCGGCGCAAAGCGCTGACTTCGCGGCCTACCGCAGCCGCTTGGCGCAGACCGTTGCTGCCGCTCCTGCGGAAGCCGAGAAGCAGGCAACGGCAGCCGGAGCGGGGCGGGTCACTACCAAGGTGGAGGACAAGAGTGCTGCGCAAAAGGCCGGCGATCAGCTAAAGATCGCCAAGGCCGCTGAGCAGGGCGCCGCCGGCGCTACGGGCATCTCGGGCAAGGACGAAGAGATTGCCCGGCAGCGCGCCGTCAAGGAAGAACAAGATCGGGCCGCTGCGCTTGCCAAGGCGAACGCGGACATTAAGCGCGCCAATGAGCTCGCCGCGAAGGCCGCGGCGGCCGCGCAAGAGCAGGCCGAGGCCGCTAAGGCGGCTGCCGCCAAGGCGGAGGCCGCCAAAGCCGAGGCCGCACGAGTAGAGACCGCAAAGGCCGAAGCAGCCAGGGCGGAGGCCGCCAAGGCCGAGGCAGCCAAGGCCGAAGCAGCCAAAGCCGAGGCCGCCAAGGCCGAAGCCGCCAAAGCCGAAGCTGCGAAGGCCGAAGCCGCCAAGACGGCGTTGCTGGCGCAGGCGACGGCGCCGAAGGCCGAGGCCCCCAAGGCCGAGCCGCCCAAGGTGATGCCTCCTCCTCCGGCACCTGCAGCGCCATCTGTCAGCCTGGTCGACTCCTTGACCTCGCCGGTTGTGCTCGGTTCCGGCGGCGCCGCTCTGCTCGTGATCCTTATCGCGCTGAACGTGATTCGGCGCAAGCGCTCGGCTGGGGCGGACCAGTTAAAGACCGAGGGTGAGGCGCTCGCCGCCAACTCCCTGTTTGGCGCAGCCGGTGGCCAAAGCGTCGACACCGGCGCGACCAGCTCGTTCAATTCCAGCTTCATTCCGGCCGCCTCGCAGCTCGATTCCAACGAGGTCGATCCGGTCGCGGAAGCCGACGTGTACGTCGCCTACGGTCGGGAGGAGCAGGCCGAGGACATCCTCAAGGAGGCGCTGCGCTTGCAACCGGACCGCCATGCGGTGCGCGTAAAACTGCTGGAGATCTATTCGCGGCGCAACGACAAGGCCTCGTTTAACGCGGTTGCGCAGGAACTGCGCGATCGCACGGGTGGCGTCGGCGAGGACTGGGACCGTGCCGCCAAGCTCGGCAGGACCCTGGACCCGGCCAATGCTATGTACGCCGGAGCGGCAGCGGCCGCGGAAACCGGATCTCGTGGACCTACGACGGATTTGCGCTTGGGCGGGGCCACGGGCAGCCGCGCCCCGGAAGGCGGGGAACTGGCGGAAACCGGCGCCGGCGCGCATGGCGGCGAACTCGAGTTCGACACCATCTCGCGCATGGTTGGCGACAAGTCGAAGCTGCGTGCCGCTGCCGTTGTCGATACGCGCGGAGGTCCCGAAACGGCGCTGGCGCCGGTAACCACGATGCCGGTCGAGGCCACCGGTAACCTTGCGCCCACGACGCGCGGGCCAAACACCGCGACCCAAGGCTTCGAACCGAAATTGCCGCCGGAGGTCTTGTTCGGTCAAAAAGCCCCGGCGCCGGCAAGTCCGGTCGCCGCTGTCGCGCAACCTGCTGCGCGCGCCGCTGTGCCCTCGTCCATCGACTTTGGCGCGCTGGATTTCGATCTGGGCCCAAGCAAGCTGAACGTAGAGGCGCAAACCGAGCTTCCGGTCGAGAAGGAGGAGCCGGAGCCGCAGCCGCCGGCCACGGTAAGCGTCATCGAGCCGCCGACGATCCCGTCGCTGGACCTGATGTTCCCGACGCCCGCGGCGTCGGCGCGCCCGACAGTGCCGCCGACGGTCACCGGCTCGGCTCCGGTCCCGAATATCGATTTAAACCTTCCGGGCGCATCGGTGCCGCGTACGGACGGTCGCTCCCTCGGTTCCCTGGAAGAGGCGCTTTCGCGCCCCACGCTGGTCGGGGCGGTCGGCTCGCTCTCCGACGACGATGTTCCGCGCCTGAATTCGAATACGGACCAGGCGACCGTGCCGCTGATCGACTTTGATCTCACGGGCGCCGACGCCGCGATGACGGGGCGGCGCACCGAGACACAAGCCGGCAGCCCGATGGCCTCGCAGATGGCCACTAAGCTCGATCTGGCACGCGGATACATCGATCTGGGCGTCAAGGACGGAGCGCGCGAGCTGCTCGAGGAAGTGATGAAGGACGGAACTCGCGAACAACGCCAAGCGGCAGTCGAGCTTATCAAGCTGGTCGAAGCCTGATACCGGCTGTCGTACTAATGCCGCGCAGGCGCATTGCGCTGGGCCTGGAGTACGACGGTGCACAGTTCGAGGGTTGGCAGACGCAGCCGCACGGCCGGACCGTACAGGACGTGCTCGAACGCGCCATCGCCTGCTTTGCCGACGAGCCCGTTGCCACCATCTGCGCCGGGCGCACCGACGCGGGTGTGCACGCCAGCGGACAGGTAGTGCATTTTGAAGTCGATCGGGAGCGCACGGAGCGTTCCTGGGTGCGCGGCGTCAATCGCTTCCTGCCGCCACAAATTGCGGTGCGGTGGGCAACCGGCGTAGGTCCCGAATTTCATGCGCGCTACAGCGCACGCGCGCGTCACTACGAGTACTGGATTCTGAACCAGGGCGTGCGCTCCCCGCTGCTGGATCGGCGCACCGGGTGGGTTTTCCGGACGCTGGACGTCGACGCCATGCAGGCGGCCGCGGCGCACCTGCTGGGAACCCACGATTTCAGCTCCTTTCGGTCGGCACAGTGCCAATCCGCCTCAGCGACCCGAACCCTGCTCCAGTGCGACGTGCAGCGCATAAGCGGCTCGCTCGTGCGCGTGCGCGCAAGCGCCAATGCTTTTTTGCATCACATGGTGCGCAATCTCGTCGGTGCGTTGGTGGCGGTTGGCACGGGGCGTCACAGCAGCGCCTGGATTTCGCAGGTGCTGCACGCACGGGATCGCACACGGGCAGCTCCCACGATCGAGGCCGCAGGACTGTATCTGACGGGCGTCGAGTACGATGCACAGTTCGGCTTGCCGCCGTCGGCGGCGGAACGCTTGATATTGCGGTAAAAAGGCCTGCTACATGCGGCGAACACGGATCAAGATCTGCGGTCTCACGCGCGTCCAGGACGTGCACAGCGCATGCGATCTGGGTGCCGATGCCGTCGGCTTCGTTTGCTATCCGGCCAGCCCCCGCTTTGTCGATACGGCCCGCTTGGCCGAACTGGCTCGTGCGGTCCCGCCCATGGTGGCGCCGGTGCTGCTGTTCGTCAATGCCACGGCCTCGGACGTGGGCCGCGCGCTCGGTGTCGTGCCCAACGCGCTGCTGCAGTTCCACGGCGACGAGGACCATGCTGCCTGCCGGTCCTTCGGGCGCCCCTACCTGCGCGCAGTGGCGCTCGGCGCAGGGGTCGATTTGCTAGACTACGAGCGCGAATTCCCGAGCGCCTCGGGGCTGCTGGCCGATGCACCCAGCAAGGGATTCGGCGGCGCCGGATGGGCCTTTGACTGGAAGCGCTTGCCCGCACCGGCGGCGCGTACCTTGCCCCTGGTCCTGGCCGGTGGGCTGCAAGCAGACAACGTCGCGGTGGCAATCGGGCTCGTGCGGCCGTACGCCGTCGACGTGAGCAGCGGCGTCGAGGAGACGCACGGAATCAAGAGCGTGGCCCGGATGCGCAGCTTTTTTGCTGCGGTGCGATCGGCGGACGCGCAAATCGGAGCAGCATGAGTCCATACGACCTACCCGATGCGATGGGCCATTTCGGTCCCTACGGTGGGACCTTCGTGGCCGAGACCTTGTTCCAGGCCCTTGACCAGCTGCGTCATGCCTACCTCGCCAGCCGCGGGGACAGTGAATTTACCGCGGAGTTTCACCGCGAACTCAAGCACTTCGTCGGTCGGCCCAGTCCGATCTACCCGGCGCGTCGCTGGAGCCAGATGCTCGGCGGTGCGCAAATGTACTTCAAGCGGGAGGATCTCAATCACACGGGCGCACACAAGATCAACAACACCGTCGGCCAGGCGCTGCTCGCGCACAAGATGGGCAAGAAGCGGGTGATTGCCGAGACCGGCGCCGGGCAGCACGGCGTTGCCACGGCCACGGTTGCGGCCCGCTTCGGCATGACCTGTGTCGTATACATGGGCTCGGAGGACATGCGGCGCCAGGCGGCCAACGTGTATCGCATGCGTTTGCTCGGCGCCGAGGTCCGTCCGGTCCAAAGCGGATCGCGCACGCTCAAGGACGCACTAAACGAGGCCATGCGCGACTGGGTGACAAACGTCGACGATACGTTTTACATCATCGGCACGGTCGCCGGTCCACATCCGTATCCGATGATGGTCCGCGATTTCAATTCAGTCGTTGGCAAGGAATGCTTGGCGCAGATGCCCGAACTCGTCGGGCGTCAGCCGGATTACGTCATTGCCTGTGTCGGTGGCGGCAGCAACGCCATGGGCATCTTCTACGATTACATCGATCATGAGGCCGTGAAACTGGTCGGGGTCGAGGCGGCAGGCGAGGGCCTAGATTCGGGCAAGCACGCTGCCAGCCTGGAACGCGGCAGCCCCGGCGTCCTGCACGGCAATCGCACGTACCTGCTGCAAAACGCCGATGGCCAGATCCAGGAGACGCACAGCATCAGCGCCGGGCTCGATTACCCGGGAGTGGGTCCCGAACATGCCTGGCTGAAGGATTCGGGCCGTGCGCAGTACGTGGGCATTACCGATGCCCAGGCGCTGCAGGCGTTTCATGATTGCTGCCGCATCGAGGGCATTATTCCGGCCCTGGAATCGAGCCACGCCTTGGCCTACGCGGCCCAACTTGCCCCCCAGTTGGCGGCCGATCGCGTTTTGCTCGTCAATCTGAGCGGTCGCGGCGACAAGGACCTGCACATCGTCGCCGACGCCGGAGGGCTCGAAATATCGGGCCCAGCTCACGCCGGCGCGGGCAGCGCGCCGGGCACATGGACTTCCAGGGGATATTCGTGACCCGCATCGCTGCGCGCTTTGCCCAACTGCGCGCGCGTGACAGCACTGGGCTGGTCGCATACATTGCAGCAGGGGACCCGACCCCCGCGTTGACCGTTCCGCTGATGCACGAGCTGGCACGTTCCGGAGCCGATGTCATCGAACTCGGGGTGCCCTTTTCGGATCCGATGGCCGATGGCCCGGTGATTCAGCGCGCCGCGGAGCGGGCAATTCGCAACGGGGTCGGCTTGCGCCAATGCCTGCAGATGGTGAGCGGGTTTCGTCGCGACGACACGTCGACTCCGGTCGTGCTCATGGGATATGCCAATCCGATCGAGCACATGGGAACCGAGGCCTTCGTCGCGACGGCTGCCGACGCGGGCGTTGACGGGGTGATCGTCGTCGATTACCCGCCGGAGGAGTGCCAAAGCTTCGTGGCTGCCCTGCGTAGGGCGAATATCGATCCGATTTTCCTGCTTGCGCCGACTTCCACCGACCAGCGGATCGAGCAAATCGCTCGCTGCGCAGGCGGTTTCCTGTACTACGTGAGCCTGAAGGGCATCACCGGTGCGGGCAACCTGGATGCCGATGCCGTGGCGGCGCGATTGCCGGCAATACGGGCACGCAGCAAACTCCCGCTTGCGGTAGGGTTTGGCATTCGGGATGCGGCGGGGGCCCGCGCGGTCGCACGTATTGCGGACGCTGTGGTCATCGGCAGCAGGCTCGTCGAGGAGATCGAGAAGGCCGGTGCGGACGGCGCGCTGCGCGCCGTTGCCCGCCTTGTTGCCGAGTTCCGGCTGGCTATCGATAGCGCCAGAGCCGCCAGGATTTGCTGAGCGCGTTGCAATCACCAGTCAAATAACGAATAACGATTCCATGGCAATCGCCTACGGGGGACGACAATGAGCTGGATCGAAAAGCTCCTACCGCCGCGCATCAAGCCCGGCGGCGCGCGCAAGACGGTTCCCGAAGGCGTATGGACCAAGTGTCCTGGTTGCGAAGCCGTGCTCTACAGCGCCGAGCTGGAGCGCAGCCTCCAGGTCTGCCCCAAGTGCGGTCATCATATGCGGATCCGCACGCGCGAACGCCTAGATGCGCTGTTGGACCCCGAGGGCCGGTACGAAATCGGTCAGGAGGTACTGCCTGTCGACACGCTGCGGTTCAAGGACAGCCGCAAGTACAGCGATCGGCTGCAGGAGGCCACGCGAGATACCGGGGAGACCGATGCCTTGGTCGTCTATGCGGGCTCGATTCGTGCCATACCGGTGATCGTGGCGGCCTTTGAGTTCGAATTCATGGCCGGATCGATGGGTTCGGTGGTCGGCGAGCGCTTCGTACGAGGCGCCCAGGTCGCGCTCGAACAGAAGATGCCCCTGGTCTGCATTACTTCCACGGGCGGGGCACGCATGCAGGAGGGACTGTTTTCGCTGCTGCAAATGGCCAAGACCACCGCCATGGTGGCGCGGATGGGACAAGTCGGCCTGCCCTTTATTTCGGTGCTGTGCCATCCTACGACCGGCGGGGTTTCGGCGAGCTTCGCGTTCATGGGTGATGTCGTAATTGCCGAGCCCAAGGCCCTGATCGGCTTTGCCGGCCCGCGGGTGATCGAGCAGACGGTGCGCGAGAAGCTGCCCGAAGGCTTCCAGCGCTCGGAATTTCTGCTGCAAAAGGGGGCCATCGACATGATCGTCGATCGCCGTGAGATGCGCGACGAGTTGGCGCGACTGCTGGCGCTGCTGATGCGACAACCGATCGAAGCGATTGTCTAGCCGGCTCCTGCAGGGCGTTTGCGCGCCTCGGTCCGCGGGTTGACCAGATTCATGAATTTGCCGGACACGCTGGATGCGTGGTTGGCGTATATCGAGGGGCTGCACCACCGACCCGTCGACCTGGGACTGGACCGTGTGCGTGCGGTGGCCGGGCGTTTGAGCTTGGCACTTCCGGGCACGAAAATCATCGTCGGTGGTACCAATGGCAAAGGGTCGACCTGCGCCATGCTCGAATCGATACTTCGCGCCGCCGGCTACCGGGTCGGATGCTACTGCTCACCGCACCTGCTACGGTTCAACGAGCGCGCACGCGTTGACGGCGAACCGGCGGGCGATGCCTCGCTGATTGCACAGTTCGAAGCGGTCGAGCGCGCCCGCGGATCGACCACGCTGACGTATTTCGAATTCACGACCCTAGCGGTGCTGGCCTGGTTCGCACGCGAGCAGATCGAGGTCGCTATTCTGGAAATTGGCTTGGGTGGACGCCTGGACGCGGTCAACATTATCGACGCGGATTGCTCCATCGTCACGAGTATCGATCTGGATCACACGGATTTGCTGGGCGCTACGCGCGAGCACATTGGCATCGAAAAGGCCCACATCTTCCGCCCTGGCAGGCCCGCGATCTGCGTGGATCCGGATCCACCCGTTTCCTTGACGGAGTTTGCCCGCAGGATCGGCGCCGTGCTATGGCGATTCGGTCAGGATTTTTCTGTGCAAGCACCGTCCGAGGCCCAGGCGCCGCGGCAATGGACCTACCGTGGCCGCTATGGTAATCGGGCTGCGTTGCCGTGGCCGGCGTTGCGCGGAGCGCACCAGTTGCGTAACGCCGCCGGCGCCCTGGCGGCCCTCGAAGCGCTGGCGCAGTGCCTGCCGGTCGACCAGCAGGCGGTGCGGCGCGGCCTGTCCACGGTGCGATTGCCAGGTCGCTTCCAGGTCGTTGCCGGACGTCCGACCATCGTGCTGGACGTTGCGCACAATCCACAGGCTGCGCGCGCCCTGGCGCAGGCCCTACACAGCCATGATTTGGCTGCCAATCAGCGCGAGACGACGCATGCTGTCTTCGGAATGCTGCGCGACAAGGATGCGCGCGCGGTTGTGAAGGCACTGGCGGGCGAAGTCGACTTCTGGCACCTGGCGCCGACATCCGGTGAACGGGGCCGGGACGTGGCCGCACTGGAGGCGGCCGGATTTGATGATGCACCGGCGCCGCCCCGAGCGCTGCACGATTCGGTCGCCGCAGCGCTCGATGCCGCGATGGCTGCGGTGAAACCCGATGATAGAATCGTCGTGTTTGGTTCATTCGTCATCGTCGCAGATGCATTGCGATGGTTGGAGCGCAGGCCGCGATGAAACTGGCGTTCTGGAAGCGCAAACGCTCGCGACGCAGTTCGCCCGGGCCCGCGGATGCCGATGTTGGGCTGGAGTTCGATCCGGCCGCCGGCGAGGCCGACCCGGATGAAGCCGCGGCCCTGCTGCTGCGGGTGCGCACGCGGCGGCGCCTGATTGGGGCCTGCGCCCTGCTGCTAGCGGTGGTTGTGCTCGTTCCGATGCTGCTCGACCCGACACCGCGCGCCGTGCCGGATAACATTCCCATCGAACTGCCCAGTGACAAAACGCCATTTGCGCCGAGGCTGTTGGCGCCCGCACCGGAAGTAACGGGTGCATCCGGCGCGCCGGCCGCACCCGGCTCGGCTGCCGATACGGCCGTCGATGCGCAGTCCTCGGGTCCTGCGCCCGCGGGCGGCGGATCGGCATCCAAGGCGGGCGATGATCATTCCGCCCGCGGCAAGAAGCATCCTCCCACTTCCGGCGATGCTGGCAAGAGCGAATCCAAGCACGCGGTGCGCAAGTCCGATACATCGGCACCGGCGCAGGGGCGGATTTTCCTACAGGCGGCGGCGCTGGCCGATGAAGATGCGGCCCAGGAACTTGCCAGCCGGCTGGCGCTGTCCGGCCTGGCGCCGTCCGTGGAACGCACCGACACCAACAATGGCGTGCGCTTTCGCGTGCGCCTAGGTCCCTTTGCTTCGCGCTGGGAGGCCGAACGCTCGCGCGCCCGCTTGCGGGCGCTGGGCGTGAACTCGAACATCGTGGGCGCGTGATGCGTCGTGTGACGAGCGCGTGTCGTTTCCCGCCGATGATGCGGCCGGTTCGCGGCCCGCGGCAGGTTTGCGTGGATCGGAGCCTGCGATGAGCGCCGTTGACGCACTGTTTGCGATACTGCTACTGCTGTCCGTATTGTGGGGGTTTTGGCGCGGCCTGACGCGCGAGCTCGTGTCGATGATCGCCTGGGTGGCTATCGGCGTGCTGGCGTTTCGCTACTCCGCCCAGGTCGGACATCTGCTACCCTTTGATGCGCCGGACATGGTGCATGTGGCGTTGGGCGTGGCCATAATCGTGGTACTTGGCGTCATCTTGGCGGCAATTGCCGGCCGCTTGTTGCGGACCGCGGTCACCGCATCGAATCTGGCGGGCGCAGATCGCGTTCTTGGAGCGCTGTTCGGCGCAGTGCGCGGCGGTCTCGTAGTCCTGGTGATCGCCGCGCTGGTTGTCGAGGCAGGCTTTTCCGAAAGCCGCGTTTGGCGCCATTCGGCCAGCGGGCCCTACCTTGAGCATGTATGGCACTGGATGGCGGGCAGTGTGCCGCGCCCTCGAGTTCCACTGGTCATGATGTCAGGAGGCTGAGCGCATGTGCGGAATCGTCGGCGTGGTTGCGAACACGCCCGTAAATCAACTGCTGTACGACGCACTGCTGCTGCTGCAGCATCGCGGCCAGGACGCGGCGGGAATCTGCACAGTCAACGGCAATCGCTTCCACATGCACAAGGGTGGCGGACTGGCGCGCGATGTCTTTCGCACGCGCAACATGCGATCGCTGCCCGGCGTATCGGGAATCGCCCAGGTTCGATACCCGACGCAGGGATCGGCCGCCGATACCGAGGAGGCACAGCCGTTCTACGTCAACGCGCCGTTCGGTATCAGCCTGGTGCACAACGGCAATTTGACCAATGCGGAGCGTATGAAGGAAGAGATGTTCCGGCGCGACCGCCGGCACATCAACACCAACTCCGATTCCGAAGTTCTGCTCAACGTGCTGGCCCACGAATTGGAATTGGCCAGCGACGGGATCACGCTGGATCCGTCCACCATTTTCCGCGCGGTGGCGGCCGTGCACCGGCGCGTACGCGGTGCGTACGCGGTGGTGGCGCAGATCGCGGGCTACGGATTGCTGGCCTTTCGCGACCCGTACGGCATTCGTCCCTTGGCCTTCGGAGTAAACGAAACCGATCAGGGTACCGAGTACATGGTGGCGTCGGAGTCGGTTGCGCTCGACGGCCTCGGGTTCCGCCTGGTGCGCGACGTTGCGCCCGGGGAGGCGATCTTCATCGATTACGACGGCCGCTTTTTTGAGAGCCAGTGTGCCGAAAATCCGAGTCTAAATCCCTGCCTGTTCGAATACGTCTACCTGGCACGCCCCGACTCCATGCTCGATGGCGTGTCGGTGTACGCCGCGCGCCTGCGCCTGGGCGAATATCTCGCGCGCCGGGTGGCCGCGGAATTGCGCACCGGCGAAATCGACGTCGTGATGCCGATCCCGGATTCGAGCCGGCCGGCCGCGATGCAACTGGCCAACAAATTGCATCTGGATTACCGCGAAGGTTTTATCAAGAATCGCTATATCGGCCGCACCTTCATCATGCCGGGGCAGGCCGTGCGCACGAGGTCCGTGCGCCAAAAGCTCAATGCGATCGGCGTGGAGTTCAAGGGTAAGGCCGTGTTGCTCGTGGACGACTCGATCGTGCGGGGAACAACCAGCCAGGAGATCGTGCAGATGGCCCGTGATGCCGGGGCGGCGCGCGTGTACTTTGCGTCGTCGGCGCCACCGGTGCGATTTCCCAATGTCTATGGGATCGACATGCCTACGCGCACCGAGCTTATCGCCAGCTTTCGCAGCGTGCCGGAAATCCAGGGAGCGATAGGCGCCGATGCGCTGGTCTTCCAGGAACTCGAAGACCTCAAGCGCGCGGTGCGCGATTGCAATCCGGCATTGCGCCATTTCGAGGCCTCGTGTTTTGATGGCGATTACGTGACCGGCGACGTGAGCCCGGCCTACCTCGATCGCGTCGAGCGTGCCCGGCTGGCACCGCCCCCGTTAGAGGGATCGGGCTTGTCGCAGTTGAGCCTCGCGATCGAAGCCAGCGAGAACTGATCGCGCGCGGGCGCGGCGCTGCTGCGCGTTAGGGGAATGGGAATGGTCAAGGTACCCGATGACATCACCCTGGGCCAGTTGGTGTCCCGCTCGGCCAAGGCGCTGGCACGCGCCGGCCTGGAGCACCGCATCGACATTTTTCGTGACGTCGAAGTGGACGATCCTGCGGTCTCGAGCATGCTCGGACGGGCACATAAAATCCGGGTGCGCATCAGGATCACCGCGGCCAGCTTGCTGTTTGACGCCCAGGACAGCGCGCCGTCGGCCACGAATGAAGCGCTGTTCCACAAGCGTCAAGCGTAGTGTCCGCTAGCGGCCGATTGCGTAGGCAAGCCGACCGTTGCCTGTTGCCGGCGCCACGGGCGCCAGCCCACAGGGCGGCCGTTTTGATAGTTTCTTTCGCGGGTCCCGTGCGGTTTTTTTCATCCATTGCCGTGCTTGCGGTTACGATTTGACCGGCATGTCTACCGAATCTCTCGCTTTCGTTGCCGAAGCGGCGCGCGCGAGCGCGCCCTCCGCTAAGCTCGCGCCCGGTCCCCGGTACTGGCAGGCGCAGGCCAAGGACCGGCTTTGCGTTCGCTTGCAGTTCGTTCCCGCCAGCAAGATCGAGGTCGGGATCTGGTGGAATCGGGTAGGGGGGCGCCCCGACGTGCAGTTAGTCTTTGGCCTGTATGGCAACTCGGTGGAGCTCGGTTCCCTGATGGGCAACGGCTTTGATGCGCCGCAATTTCATCGTTTGGGTTTTGGCACCTTTGCCGTGAACATCGCCGTACAGGCGCTCAAGGCATGCTGCGCGCCATCGGTCCTGGTAGAGGGAGTGCTCTCCAACACCGCGGAGGCCGAGCTTGCAACGCAGGAGCGTCTGCGGCTGGAAGCCAATCGACGCGCATTCTGGCGTCGATTCGGACTCGACGTGGTCAGCCGTGGCGATCCCCCGCTCGACTATCTGGTCGGACGTGTTGGCCGTCTGCACATTGTTCCGACGGGAATGGTTGCCGGGCAGTTTCCCCGCTGCATATCCTTGATGGACTTCGTCCGCGAACGGCCGACCGGTTTTTAGGCAGACAGGCCCCAGTCGAGGCAGATCGTGCAGTCCGGCGCAGAAATCGTTGTCGCACACGTGATCCAGCAGGCGGTGGCCCCCGTATTTTTACTCACGGGGGTCGGCGCCATACTGAGCGTGCTCACCAATCGGCTGTCGCGGATCATCGACCGGTTCCGGACCCTGGACGCATTGGGCGTTGCCTTGCGCGGCCCGTACACGGCGGGCGCGGCGGGTGCGGAGGACGCGGAGCATCATACGATCATGCAACGGCGCGGCGAGATGAAAAATCTGAGCCGGCGCCGCAACTGGATCCATTGGGCCATCACGTCTTGCACGATTTGTGCCTTGCTGATTTGTGTGGTCATCGCGACGCTCTTCCTTGCCTCGGAACTTGGGACGGACCCCTCGCGCCTGGTGGGCCTGCTGTTCGTTACCGCGATGCTGTCGCTGATTGGCGGCCTGCTGTGTTTTTTGCGCGAAATTGCGCTGGCGACGGAACAGTTCGAAGTACGCTCGGTCGGCCGTTAGCTCGCAACGGCCGGTTCAGGCCGCGAGGAAGCGTTCGGTCTGGTTTGCGGCCTGTTGCGCCGCCTCGATGGTGTTGGCCAACAACATGGCAATCGTCATGGGGCCCACGCCCCCGGGAACCGGCGTAATCCAGGATGCCACTTCGCGCACCGACGCAAAATCGACGTCACCGCACAAGCTGCCGTCCGCACGCCGGTTGATGCCGACATCGATGACCACCGCCCCCGGCTTGACCATGTCTGCCGTGATCATTGCCGGACGCCCGATTGCCACTACCAGGATTTCCGCGCGCCGGGTGTGAAAGGACAGGTCGCGCGTGCGCGAATGGCACACCGTTATCGTCGCGTCGGCCGCAAGCAGCAGGCGCGCCATGGGCCGGCCCACGATGTTGGAGCGGCCTACGATGACGGCTTCACGGCCGCACAGCGCAATTCCGGCGCTTGCGAGCAGCGCCATCACGCCCCTGGGCGTGCACGGGATGAAGCGCGGATTTCCCAACGCCAGCGCGCCGACGTTTTCCGTGTGAAAGCCGTCGACATCCTTGTGCGCGGCAACCGCCGCCAGCACCGTCGCCTCATCGATGTGCGGCGGTAGCGGCAGCTGCACCAGGATGCCGTGAATCCGCGGGTCTCGGTTCAGCGCCTCGATACGCTCGATGATCCGCGCCGGCTCGGTATCGGCAGAAAGCACGATGTTTTCCGAATAGATCCCGGCGGCTTCGCACGCAGCCACCTTGTTGCGCACGTACACCGTCGAGGCCGGGTTTTCACCTACCAGCACAACCGCCAGCCCCGGACGCTGACCGCGCGCCGCCAGCGCCGCGACCTGATCGCGGAATTGCTCCCGCAATCGTAGTGCCGTTGCCTTGCCATCGAGGATCGAAGCGCTCATGTTGGTCTTTCTTATGTCGATCAAAACGGGCGCGGGCCGGCGCGCGCGCCCGCAAGGCGGGATCTAGTTGGAGCGCATTTGCGCCTGGGTCAGATTGCTCTCCGGTGCGACGCTGTGCGTGAGCCAGACGTTGCCGCCGATGGTTGAACCGCGACCGATCGTGATGCGGCCCAAAATCGTCGCGCCGGCATAGATAACGACGTCGTCCTCCACGATCGGGTGCCGGGCGACGCCCTTGATAAGATTGCCCTCGCTGTCGGCCGGAAAGCGCTTGGCACCCAGCGTCACGGCCTGGTAGAGCCGCACGCGCTCGCCGACGACCGTAGTCTCGCCGATCACGACGCCCGTCCCGTGATCGATGAAAAAGCTCGCGCCGATGCTCGCGCCTGGATGGATATCGACCCCGGTGCGGGTATGCGCGATTTCCGAGATCAGACGCGCGATTAGGCGCGCACCCAATCGATGCAGGGCATGGGCGAAGCGGTAGAGCATGATCGCCGTGGTGCCCGGATAGCAAAGCAACACTTCCGAGATGCTGTTGGCTGCGGGATCGCCCTGAAACGCGGCGTGCAGGTCGCTGACGACCCGGGCCCGAATCGCTGGCAGCTGCGCGGCAAACTCGCGCGTGATCTGCCCTGCCATGCTGGCAAGATCGGCCTCGTCGAGTTCGGCACGCTGGCCCTCGAAAAGCAAGCCGCGACGAAGCTGCTCGGACAAAAGGGTCAAAGCCACGTTGAGCGTGTCGCCGACAAAAAAGTCAATGCTCTCATCGGTAAGGTCGGTGCCGCCGAAGTGCGTGGGAAACAATGCCGCCCGCAGCCGTTCCACTACCTCGGAAATTGTCTCGCGCGAAGGCAATTCGCGGATCCGTCCCAGGTGGCGCACGCTGTGCGTGACCTCGCGCGAGGTTCGCAAATCCGCTACCACCGATTTCAGATCCCAAAGCGGTTGCACGATGCGCGCACCGCGGCCCGATACCCCCTCTTTGCCCAATTCCGTGCTCCGTGCGAAGTCAGACCAGCCGTTGCTGTGCGCCGACGGCATGGTTATGGAGCAATGTTACTGCAAGAGTGCGCCGTCGACCGCGGCTCGCGGCGAAGACCCACCGACCGGGCAGTCGGTGGCTATCCCGGCGCGCTAGCGCAAGTATCGCAGCAGGAATCGCCCCGGATCGACCGCGGCGCACAACGGCATCTCGATCGGCGCGGGTTCGCCGTTGATCTGCGATGCGAGTAGTTCGCCTAGCAGCGGCGCCAGGCTCAGCCCGCGCGAGCCGAGTGCGCTCAGGCAATAAAGGCCTGGCAGGCGCGGCAGGTCCGCAAGATGGGCCCCGCGGTATCGCGCAGCATCCAACAAGCATCGGGTCTCGTCGACCACGGCGCCGGCAAGCGGGAGGCGGTCCTGAGAAATACAGCGGCGCCCGGAAAAGTCGCCATCGGGCGCGGCCGCAGGAGCCTGCGCGAGCAGTTGCGCCAGGCGCTGCAGATTGGCGCGATGGGCGCGTACGACATCGTCGGCAAGCGCCTCGGTCCCATCGGATCCGTCGTGCCGGGATTCGCTTGCTGGATACGGGTCATAGGTCGCGCCCACGGCAGCGCTGCCGAGCAACGGTGGAATGAGGTAGCCCTCTCCGCTGATACCGGCACGCAATTCGGCCAGGGCAGGGGGTTTCAACAGGGAAATTCTGCCCCCGAGCTCTTGCATCGGGGCGTGACGCAGATCGAGCAAGCGCGCCAGATCGATCGCATTGGCCAGGACCAATACGGGGGCCTCGTAGCGCCGGCCCTTGCGATCTTGAACGCGCCAGCCGAGCTCGATTCGCCCGACCCGGCAGACGTCGGAATCGAAGATTGCGCCAGGCGTGGCCGCGGACACGTTCGAGGCGGGCCTCGCCGCTTCGATCATCGCGCTACACCAGCGGGGCACGGCCACCACGGCACCGCGTGCGAACCAGATGCCGCCGTGGCGCGGCGCAAGGCCAATCCGCGCGGCGGCCTCTTTTGCGTCGAGGAAGACCGCGTACTCCTCGGGCCACGCGGCTTGTTGCAAACGTGCGCGCAGCAGCTGCGCCAGCTCCGGATTGTCCGCCTGCTGGAAGACGCCGCACCGCACCCAGAGCTCTTTGCCGGCAATACCGCGCAGAGGCTGGTCCAGATGTTCCAGCAGCCCTTGACTGAAAAGATATCCGGCGCGCGACAGACGCGAGGCCAGGTTGTCGTCGGCGCTGAGCAGCGGATGCAGCAATCCCGCCGGTAGCCCGGAGGCGCCGCGGGCGCTTGCGCCTGCGCGCTCGAGCAGCGTTACCCGCCAGCCGCGCCGGCGCAGCGCATAAGCGCTGGCGCACCCGGCCAGTCCCGCGCCGACGACGATGGCATGCTGTTCGCCCGCATACGCCGCGGGGGGCTCGAGCGGCCGCATTTTCCAGCGCGGGGCAAAGCGCGCCCGTAGCATTTCGCGTTTGCTGCCAAAGCCCTTTGGCAGCTCGATCTCGAATCCGCTAGCTGCGAGCGCCTCGCGCACGGCCCGCGCGCAGGTGTAGGTGGCCGCGGTTGCATCCGTGCGCGCAAGTCGCGCCAGCGCCCGCAGCATGTGCGGATCCCACATCTCGGGATTGCGATCGGGGGCAAACCCGTCCAGGTAAAACGCATCGGCGCCGAGTTGCAGGCGGCAGGCGATTGCCAGCGCATCGCCCAGGGCCAGCGTCAATACGACCCTTGCATCATCGAACTCGATCCGGTGCAGACCGGCCACCAACAGTGGCCAGCGCGCTGCCAGCTGCGAGCGAAGATCTCCCAGTGGATCGCAGCTTGGGGACGGATCGGCGGCTCGCGCCGGGGTGGACCGTGCGGGCGTTCGTAGGTCCTGGGCGCGCAGGGGATGCTTCTCCATCGAGACAAAATGCAGCCGCTGCGGACGCTGCGGATCATTGCGCCAGGCCTGCCAGGTCGCCAAGAAGTTGGTTCCCAGGCCAAAGCCCGTCTCGACAATGACGAACTGGCGCCGGGCGGCCCAGCGCCGGGGAAGATCATTGCCGCCAAGAAAAACGTGTTGCGCCTGGCCCAGCGCCCCGTCGCGGCTGGCGTAGCGATCACCGTAGCCGTAAGAGTACGGATTGCCGTCTTGATCGAACTCCAGTGTCCGCGGCTCCAGGCTAAGACTCATGGCCTTGCCGCAACGCAGCAGCACCGCGGGCGCGGCGCGCTCGCTGGCAAAGCGCCACTGCGGGTAGTGCGCAACACCGTACGCAATGTTTCCATGGGATGATTGTCGCGCGAATGACTGCGCCTTGCGGTGACGCGGCGTAGTTTGGACGGCCCTGGTAGATCCCCGCGCGCAGGGGGTCACGGGAACTTTTCCAGGTTAAACGACACCCGCGGACTCGGCGCCGGGAGAAGCCGATCCTCAAGGAGAGCTTGGTGGCACGGGAGGGCATGGCGCCGGCGGCCGCAGACACTTTTCCACGGCTGTTGCTCTGGCACGCGCGCGTGCGGCCGGAGCACGCGGCGCTGCGCGAAAAGGATCTGGGGATCTGGCAGACCTGGACCTGGTCGGACCTCGCCGCCGAGGTCCGCCTGCTCGCTGCCGCGCTGCATCAGCTGGGTCTGGGGCGTGGCGCTCACGTGGCGATCATCGGCGAGAACCGGCCACGACTTTATGCCGCGATGCTCGCGACCCAGTCTCTGGGCGCGGTCCCGGTGCCGCTGTATCAGGACGCGATTGCGGCCCAGATGGTCTACGTTTTCCAGGACGCACAAATCGAGTACGCGATCGTCGAGGACCAGGAACAGGTCGACAAGATGCTCGAGGTGCGCGAACAGTACCCGGGGCTGGCGCACATCGTCTTTGACGAGCCCCGCGGGCTGCGCCATTACGAGCAACCGGGCCTCATCTCGTACGACGAGCTGCTATTGCGCGGCACCGATTTTGCCGCCGACAACGCGGAATACTTCGACGAGCAGGTCGCCGCCACGGCCGCCGGCGACACCGCGGCGCTGTTCTACACCTCTGGGACTACCGGGCGGCCCAAGGGCGTGGTCCAGACCCACGCGGCGCTGATCGGGCGCGCGCGTGCGGCAACCGTGTTCGACCACCTGGGGCCGGACGAGGACGTGCTCGCTTACCTGCCGCTTGCCTGGATCGGACAGAACATCTTTTCCTATGCGCAGGCGCTGTTCGCCGGCTACACGGTCAACTGCCCCGAATCACCGTCGACGGTGGCCAACGACATGCGCGAGATCGGCCCGACCTACTACTTCGCGCCACCACGGGTGTTCGAAGCAATGCTGACCCAAGTGATGATCCGGATGGAGGACGCCGGGCGGATCAAGCGAGCATTGTTCCATCACTTCATGGAGGTCGGCCGCCGTGTTGGCGGCCGGATCCTGGAGCGCAAGCCGGTGAGCGCTGCGATGCGGCTGCGGTACGCGCTGGGCGACCTGCTGGTCTATGGGCCGCTGCGCAACCAGCTCGGCCTGAGCCGAGTCAAGGTGGCGTATACCGCCGGCGAGGCGATCGGTCCGGACCTGTTCGCCTTCTACCGCTCGTTAGGCGTGAACCTCAAGCAGCTCTACGGCTCGACCGAGACTGCGGTGTTCGTCTGCATGCAGCCCGACGGCCAGGTGCGGGCCGACTCGGTCGGGCCACCGGTCGAGGGTGTCGAACTGCGGATCGCCGAGAACGGCGAGGTGCTGGTTCGCAGCCCGGGGCTGCTCAAGGAATACCATCGCAACCCGGAGGCCACGGCCGAAGTGCGCGACGCCGACGGCTGGTTCCACACCGGCGACGCCGGGCTGCTCGATGCCGACGGCCATCTGCGGATCATCGACCGCGCTGCCGATGTCGGTCGACTCGCCGACGGCACCCTTTTCGCCCCCAAGTACATTGAGAACAAGCTCAAGTTCTTCCCCCAAATCAAGGAGGCAGTGGCCTTTGGCGACGGCCGCGATCGGGTGTGCGCATTCATCAATATCGACCTGGAGGCCGTAGGCAACTGGGCCGAGCGTCGGGCGCTGGCGTACGCCGGCTACGTCGACCTGGCCAGCAAGCCCGAGGTGCTCGAGCTAGTTGCCGGCTGTGTCGACAAGGTCAATGCCGACCTGGCCGCCGATCCGCTGCTGGCGAACACGCAGATCCACCGCTTCCTGGTCCTACATAAAGAACTCGACCCCGACGACGACGAGCTCACCAGGACGCGCAAGGTGCGGCGGCGCTTCGTCGCGCAGAAGTACCAGGTGCTGGTCGATGCCTTGTACGCCGGGCGCGCGTCCGAGTACATCGAGACCGAGGTGCGCTTCGAGGACGGTCGCGTCGGCAAGGTGGCGGCGATGCTGGAGCTGCGCGCTGCCAAGACCTTCGCGCCGGTGGCGCGGGCCGCATGAAGCACGCGCGCCGCCGCCGCTGCGGCCCCCGGGGCGCGAGGCAAGCGTGAGCGCCTCGGACGTGAGCCGCACAGGGCAAATCGGCAATGTGCTGCTGCAGGTCGAGCATGCGTCATTGACATTTGGCGGCGTTAAGGCGCTGACCGACATCTGCTTCGATGTCCGCGAACGCGAGATCCGCGCGATCATCGGCCCCAACGGCGCCGGTAAGAGCTCCTTGCTCAATCTGATCAACGGGGTCTACACGCCCGTTGCCGGCACGATCAGCTACCGCGGCCAGGTGCGCAAACGGATGCATCCGGTTGACGCCGCACGCATGGGAATCGCGCGCACCTTCCAGAGCCTGGCGTTGTTCAAGGGAATGAGCGTGCTCGACAACATCATGACCGGGCGCACGCTGCGGATGCGCTCGGGACTGCTGGCGCAGGCACTGCGCATCGGCCCGGCGGCACGCGAAGAGATCGAGCACCGCAAGGTGGTCGAGGGGATCATCGACTTTCTCGAAATCCAGCCCTACCGGCGCCAACCGGTCGGCATGCTGCCCTACGGACTGCAGAAACGCGTCGACCTTGGCCGCGCGCTGGCGCTGGAGCCGCAACTGCTGCTGCTCGACGAGCCAATGGCGGGGATGAATCTGGAGGAGAAGCAGGACATGTGCCGCTTCATCCTCGACGTCAATGACGAATTCGGCACCACCATCGTGCTGATCGAACACGACATGGGTGTGGTGATGGACATCTCCGACCGGGTGGTGGTGCTCGACTACGGGCGCAAAATCGGCGATGGCACGCCCAACGAAGTGCATGCCAACCGGGATGTCATCAATGCCTACCTCGGGATCGCGCACTGAGCGCGGCACTGTACGTCCATGGACACGACCATGAGCAGCGCCATCGTCGCGCGGCTACGCCAGCACTGGCCGGTGGTGCTGCTCGCCACGCTGCTCGCCGCTGGCCTGGCGGCACCGCTCGCCACGGGCGTCGCGACTACCGGCTTCTTTCTCGAGGTGCTGCTGGGCGGATTGATGGCCGGGGTGCTGTATTCGCTGGTCGCCCTCGGCTTCGTGCTGATCTACAAGGCATCGGGGGTGTTCAATTTCGCGCAGGGGGCGATGGTGCTGTTTGCCGCACTGGCGACCGCTCGCCTGGCCGAACATATGCCGCTAGCGCTGGCGGCGGCGCTGGCCTTGCTGCTGATGATCGGCTTCGCCGTCATCGTCGAGCGCCTGGTGCTGCGGCCGCTGGTCAACCAGAGCGCCGTGGCGCTGCTGATGGCGACCCTGGGAATCAGCACTTTCCTCGAGGGCTTCGGTCAAGCCGTCTGGGGCAACGACATCTACCGCATCGATCTTGGGCTTCCGAAGGAACCGATGATCGTCGGGGCGCAGAGGTTCGCAGGTGGAATCCTGATCAGCCGCGAGGACCTGGCCGCGGCGATTGTGGTCGGTGCCCTGGTTCTGGTCCTCGGGTTGTTCTTCCAGAAGACCGCGACCGGCAGAGCGCTGCGCGCGGTCGCCGATGATCACCTAGCGGCGCAGGCTATCGGCATACCCTTGAATCGCATCTGGGTGATCGTCTGGTCGGTGGCCGGCTTCGTCGCGCTGATCGCCGGACTGGTCTGGGGTTCGAAGCTCGGCGTCCAGTTCTCGCTCTCGCAAGTGGCGCTCAAAGGGCTTCCGGTGGCAATTCTCGGCGGACTGACCTCGGTTCCCGGGGCGATCCTTGGCGGCCTGATCATTGGGGTCGGCGAGAAATTCGCCGAAGTCTTCCTTGGCCAGGCGCTGGCCCGCTGGTTCCATCTCGAAGGTGGCGGCATCGAGCAGTGGTTTGCCTACGTGCTGGTGCTCGCCTTCCTGCTGGTGCGGCCCGAGGGCCTGTTCGGTGAACGCCACATCGACCGCGTCTGACGCCTCCGGGGCCCTGATGCTGTACCGCGAAAACGGCCAGTTCAAGACCAGCTACGCCGCTGACCAGCAGTTGCTGCCGATCGCGCAGGACCGCTGGTTCATGGTCGCTTTGATCGCGTTCTGCTTTTTCGCGGTGCCGCTGATTGCCAGCGATTATGTCTTGCGGGCGCTGGTCATTCCGTTCCTGATCCTGACCATCGCCGCGATCGGCCTGAACATCCTGGTCGGCTACTGCGGCCAGATCTCGCTGGGAAGCGCTGGCTTCATGGGCGTAGGCGCATACGTGGCCTACAACCTCACCGTGCGTGTCCCACAGCTCAATTTCCTGGTGGTGCTGCTGCTCTCCGGTGGCAGCGCCGCGCTGGTGGGCATTGCGTTCGGAACTCCTAGCCTGCGGATCAAGGGCCTGTACCTTGCCGTCGCCACCTTGGCGGCGCAGTTCTTCCTTGACTGGGCCTTCGCCCGCTTGCCCTGGTTTACCGCCGATTCGCCTTCCGGTTCGGTATCGACCAATCCGATCGAGCTGCTCGGCTGGAGGGTCGAACGCCCGGTCGATAAGTACCTGCTGGTGCTCGGCTTGCTTTGCCTGTTGACACTGGCAGGCAAGAATCTGAGCCGCTCGCATATCGGCCGCTCGTGGATGGCGACGCGCGACATGGACGTTGCCGCCGAGGTCATCGGCGTGCGCCCGATAGTGGCCAAGCTCAGCGCTTTTGCGGTCAGCTCGTTTTACGCCGGCGTCGCCGGCGCGCTCTGGGGCTTCATCCATCTGGGCTCGTGGGAGCCGGCGGCGTTCAGCGTCACGATGTCGCTTAACCTGCTGTTCATGATTATCATCGGCGGCCTGGGATCGATGGTCGGCAGCTTCTTCGGTGCCGCGTTCTTCGTCCTTTTGCCGTTGCTGCTGAATCGCATCCCGGGGATGCTCGGGATCGACCTGTCGACCGCGATGAAGTCTCACATGGAGGCGATGATCTTCGGCGGCCTGATCGTAATCTTTCTTGCGATCGAGCCCCATGGACTTGCGCGCCTGTGGGCGATCGGCAAGGAAAAGCTGCGCATCTGGCCGTTTCCACACTAACTGCCCTGGCCGAACAATTGCAAACAAGGAGCCCGAAATGAAAATGACAATGCCGAACTCGATCGGCTGGATCGCCGCCGCAGCCTGCGCCGCTGCGGGCCTGGCGAGCACAGCTGCGGCCGAGGACGCGAAGGCAGCCAAGGAGCAGTTCATTCCGCTGCTGGTCTACCGCACCGGTCCGTATGCCCCGAATGGCACCCCCTGGGCCGACGCCAAGCAGGACTACATCAAGCTGATCAATGCCCGCGACGGCGGTGTGAACGGCGTCAAGCTGACCTACGAAGAATGCGAGACCGAGTACAAGACCGATCGCGGGGTCGAGTGTTACGAGCGCCTCAAAGGCAAGGGTCCGACCGGCGCCACGCTGTTCGACCCGCAATCGACCGGGATCACGTTTGCGCTCACGGAGCGCGCACCAGTCGACAAGATCCCGTTGATGACGCTTGGCTATGGCCGCTCCGAATCGCAGGACGGCCAGGTGTTCAAGTGGAACTTCCCGCTGCTCGGAACCTACTGGACCGCGGCCGACGTGTTGGTGCAGGAAATCGCCAAGAGAGAGGGCGGGTTCGAGAAGCTTAAGGGCAAGAAGATCGCGCTCGTATACCATGATTCGCCATTCGGCAAGGAGCCGATACCGCTGCTCGAGGAGCGCGCCAAGCTGGACGGCTTCACGCTGGTCAAGATCCCGGTGACGGCGCCGGGAGTCGAGCAAAAATCGGTGTGGCTCGAGGTACGCCAGCAGCATCCCGATTACGTGTTGCTCTGGGGTTGGGGGGTGATGAATTCGACCGCGCTCAAGGAAGCCCAGGCAACGGCGTTCCCGCGCGATCACCTGCTGGGCGTCTGGTGGTCGGGGGCCGAGCCGGACGTCAAGGATGTCGGCGAGGGCGCAAAAGGCTACAGCGCGCTGACGATCCAGTACGGCGCGGGCCTGAGCAAGGTGCAGAAGGACATCCTGAAGTACGTGTACGACAAGGGCCAGGGAACGGGTCCGCGTGAGGAGGTCGGCACGGTGCTCTACAACCGCGGGCTGATCATCCAGATGCTCAGCGTCGAGGCGGTGCGACGCGCCCAGGAGCGCTACGGCAAGGGCAAGCCGATGACCGGCGAGCAGGTCCGCTGGGGGCTGGAGAACCTCGCGCTCGACCAGAAAAAGCTCGATGCGCTGGGGTTCGGCGAGATGCTCAAGCCGCTCGGCACCTCATGCATCGACCACCTCGGTGCCTCCTATGCGCGGATCCAGACCTGGGACGGCAGTAAATGGGTGGCAGGCGAGCTCTACGAGGCCGACCAGCAGATCATCAAGCCGATGGTGCGCAGCGCCGCCGACGCCTACGCCGCATCGAAGAACATCACGCGCCGTACCGGGCAGGACTGCCAGAGCTGAGCGATGTGGGCGGCGCGCACGCTCGGCGGACGGACGACCCGTTGAACAATGGACCTTGCTTCTCGTTCGGTACCCACTAGCAGCAAGGCGCGCGCCGCCGATGCCGGGTGCGGCGCGCTGCTGGAGGTCAATGGTATCGAGGTGGTGTACAGCCACGTCATCCTGGTGCTCAAGGGCGTGTCGCTGTCGGTGCCACGTGGCGGCATCGTCGCCCTGCTGGGCGCCAACGGCGCTGGCAAGACCACCACCCTGCGGGCGGTTTCGAACCTGTTGCGCAGCGAGCGCGGCGAGGTGACCAAGGGCAGCATCGTCTACGACGGCCAGCGCATCGAACGCCTGTCACCCTATGACCTGGTGCGCCGCGGCGTGGTCCAGGTGATGGAGGGCCGGCACTGCTTCGCTCATCTGAGCATCGAGGAGAACCTGCTCACGGGTGCATACACCGGGTCGGCGACGGGATCGGCGGCAAGCACGGCTGCGTCCACCGCCGATGCGATCGAGCGCGTCTACAGCTACTTCCCACGGCTCAAGACCCGGCGCGCGAGCCTTGCCGGATATACCTCGGGAGGCGAACAGCAGATGTGCGCGATCGGCCGCGCGCTGATGGCGCGACCGTCGATGATCCTGCTCGACGAGCCGTCGATGGGGCTGGCGCCGCAGGTGGTCGAGGAGATCTTCGGCATCGTCCACGACCTCAATACGCGCGAGGGCGTGTCGTTCCTGCTGGCCGAGCAAAACGCCAACATCGCGCTGCGCTATGCGCGCCACGGCTACATCCTCGAGAACGGACGGGTAGTGATGGACGGCGACGCCGAATCGCTGGCGAGCAACGAGGACGTGAAGGAGTTCTACCTTGGCCTGTCGCGCGACGGCCGGCGCAGCTTCCGCGAGGCCAAGTTCTATCGCCGTCGCAAGCGCTGGCTGGCCTAGTACCAAAATGCCTTTCGCGAGATCGCCCCTGCCGGGGAAAAAAGCTCGGCAAACCGGTAAGAAACGCCAGCAAGGAGAGTCCGATGTCGGATCATTTCGATGCCCTGGAGACCCGCGATCCCGAGGAACGCGAACGTGATCTTGCCCGGCGGTTGCCGCAACTGCTCGCGGCCGCGTTGCGCGCACCGGGCTGGCGAGGCCAACTCGGCGCGCTCGACCCGACGAGCATCGACTCGCGAGCGGCGCTAGCGCGGCTGCCGCTGCTGCGCAAATCGGACCTGATCGGCCTGCAGGCGGCAACGCCGCCGCTGGCCGGACTGGTCCCCGGCGCGATGTCCGATTTTGGCCGCGTATTCGCCTCGCCCGGTCCGATCCACGAAGTCGAAGGGCGCCGCGATGACTGCTGGCGCTCGGCCCGTGGCCTGTTTGCCGCCGGACTGCGCGCCGGCGACTTGGTGCTGAACACCTTTTCGTACCACCTGAGTCCCGGCGGCTTCATTCTCGACGCCGGTGCTCGAGCGCTGGGCTGCACCGTCATTCCAGCGGGGCCGGGAAACACCGAGCAGCAGATCATGCTGCTGGCACACCTGCAGCCTTGCGCCTACTGCGGTACTCCGGACTTCCTGAAAATCCTGCTCGAGGCGGCCGAGCGGGCCGGCGTCCGCAACCCGCTGCGCAAGGCGGTGGTGTCTGGCGCCGCGTTTCCCTCCTCGCTGCAAGCCGAGTTCCAGGCGCGCGGCATCGAGGCCTACCAGATTTACGCAACCGCGGACCTGGGCCTGGTCGCGTACGAGACACCCGGGCGCGCGGGAATGGTGGTCGCCGAGGACGTCTTGCTCGAGATCGTCCGCACGGGTACCGGCGACCCGGTTGCCGATGGCGAGGTCGGCGAGGTGGTGGTCACCTCGTTTGATCCGGACCGGCCCTGGATCCGGTTGGCCCTAGGAGACCTCTCGGCGATCGTGCCCGGCGCCTCGACCTGCGGACGCACCAATCTGCGGATCCGCGGCTGGCTGGGCCGCGCGGATCAGACAACCAAGGTCAAAGGGATGTTCGTTCGCCCCGAGCAGATCGCCGAACTGCTCCGCCGGCACCCCGAGGTCGAACGGGCACGCCTGATCGTCAGCCGCAACAACGATGCTGACGTAATGATCCTGCGCGTCGAGGCCCGGCAGAGCCCGGGACTGGAGACAAGCGTCGCCCAGACCCTGAGATCGATCACCAAGCTCGGCGGCCAGGTCGAGCGGCTTGATCGCGGGAGCCTGCCGAACGACGGCAAGGTGATCGAGGATACTCGGGCATGAAAGTCCTGGTGCTTCCGGTAACGGCGTTTGCCCAGAACTGCTCGATCCTGGGTTGCGAGGACACGCGCGAAGCGGCAATTGTCGATCCCGGCGGCGACCTGGACCCGATCGTCGAGCAGTTGGCGGCGCTCTCGCTGACCCCGACGAAGATCTTCCTCACGCATGGTCACCTTGACCATTGCGCTGGTGCTCCGGAACTTGCGCGCCGTCTGAGCATTCCGATCGAAGGTCCCCAGGAAGCCGATCGCTTCTGGATGGACCGGATAGCCGAGGCGGCGCAGCGATACGGGTTTCCTCCGGCCCAGCCCTTTGTACCCGACCGCTGGCTGCAGGATGGGGACACGGTGAGGTTCGGCCGGCAAATGATGCACGTGCTTCACTGTCCGGGCCACACGCCTGGCCATGTCGTGTTTTTCCACGCCGCCGCTCGCGTCGCCTTTGTCGGCGACGTGCTCTTCGCGGGCTCGATCGGCCGTACCGACTTCCCGCGCGGCAATCACGCCGATCTGCTGACATCGATCCGCGACAAGCTCTGGCCGCTGGGCAGCGATGTCAGCTTTGTCCCGGGACATGGTCCGATCTCCACCTTTGGCGAGGAGCGGCGCGCCAACCCGTTCGTGGGCGACTTCGCCAGCGCGCAAGGCTCGTAACGCTGCGCGGTATCAATGCGCGTTATCGGTACGCAGCGCCGGCGATAGCGGCGCGTCCTCGCTCCACCAGCCGCCGCCGAGCGCGGCATACAGGGCGACCGTATCTTGCAGGCGCTGCGCGACCGCACCCAGGTAGCCCAGGCGGGCCTGCTGGTACTGCGCGTCGGCAACGAGCAGATCGAGGTAACCGGCCGTTCCGGCCTCGAAGTTGGCGCGCGTTAGCTTTTCGCTCTCGGAAGCGGCGGCCAGCGCATCGACCTGGGCGCGCAGCGCCTGCGCGTCGTGGTCCAGTGCACGCATCGTGTCGGCGACCTGCTCTAAGGCGGTGAGGACGGTTACCTGATACTGCGCCAGGGCGGCGTCGTAGGCATCGATCGCCGCCTTGCGCGTATACCACTGGGTACCGCCGCTGAAGATGGATCCGGCCAGGCTCGCCTCTGCAGACCAGAATCGGACACCGGCGTGCAGCATGTTCTCGATCGTGCTGCCGGTAGCCCCCTTGGCCCCGCCCAGCGTCAGGCTGGGAAAAAGGTCGGCCGTCGCAACACCGATCTCGGCGCTGGCCTGATGCAAGGAGGCCTCCGCTGCGAGGATGTCGGGCCGGTGCCGTGCCAGGGTCGAGGGCAGGGCGTCGGGCAGTTCGGCCGGCAGGGCGATCTGTTCAAGAGCAATTGCCGGTGTCGTGAACTCGGCCGGGGTTTGCCCGCAAAGCTGGGCCAGCAGATGGTCACTTTGGTCCATCCGCTGTTCCAGTGCAGCCACGGCCGCCGCGTTGGTTGCCTGCTGGGTTTTTAGCACGAGGACGGCCGCGTACGCGGCCGTGCCGGAATCATATTGCGTCTGGGCGAGTCGAATCTGTTCGTCCAGCATGTGGATGATGGCAAGCGTCGCGTCGCGCTGGGCCTGGTATCCGGCTCGGGCAATCCCGGTATTTACGACATTGGACGTCAGGCTCAGGTAGGTTGCGAGCACCGTGTCGTGCTGCAGGTCGACTCCAGCACCCAGTGCCTCGACGGTTCGGCGCTGACCGCCAAACAGGTCCGGCACGTAGCTGACATTGGCGCCCAACGTCGAAAGGTTGTACGGGCCGACCCTCGTCAACCCTTGTGGCGGGGGCAGGTTTACATACGAAACCTGACGCGAAGCGTCCAGGCTGGCACCGATCTGGGGAAAGAACACGCCATAGCCGGCGCGCAGGCTGTCCTGGCTCTGGCGCAAGGTTGCCTGTGCCGCCTGCAGCCCCGGGCTGCGAACCAGTGCCTCCGCGACCAGGGTGTCGATCTCCATCGATTTGAAGCGCATCCACCATTTGCCCGGCAGATCGGCCTGGCGATCGAAGTTCTGCGGATGTCCGTCCGCATTCATGGAAGCCGGGATTTCTTCCTTCTTCAGAACGTGTTCGCCTGCCGGCGGCTCGGGTCGATGAAAATCCGGACCCAGGGCGCAACCGGCCAGGCCGGCGCAACCTACGATCAGCATCACTGCTCTTCTCATTGCGGCATCCCTAGTGGCCAATGTACACATCGACCAGCTGCCCCGGGTAGACCTGCTGGCTGTCGCTGGCCTTGAAACGAAAGATGACCGGCAGCACGCGCACGTCCACGCGCTCCTGGCGCTCATCGGACAGGGAAATCTTGGGCGAGACATAGGGTTCGAGACGAACGAATTCCAGCGGCACGCCGTTTTTCGTGCCGCGGACGAACATCTGCGCCTTGATGGCACCGGGCACATTCATGCGGGGAATCAGGATTTCGTCGACGTAGCAGCGCACGTTGAGCGTTTGCGGGGAAGTGCCGAACACGACCAGCGGGTCGTTGCTGGCCTGGGTGTAGGTGTCGTAGACGCCCTGCGAGGAAACGTAGATGCCGGTATTGACGTTGATGGACATCACGATGCCGTCGGCGGGAGCGCGCAGCGTGTACTTGGACAGCAGCGTACGTGCCGAGTTGGCCGACTTCACCAGCGATTCGTACGTGGCCTCCTGGTTGCGGATGTCGTAGATCCAGGCTCCGGCGCGGGTTAGCTCGAGGTTGCGCTGGGCGGTCACGCGGTTGGCATCGGCCACCAGCCAGGTATTGCGCGCAGTGTCCAGGGTGTCGCGACTGACCGCGTGCGGATCGGCATCGTAGGCATGTTGCTGCTTGTCGTACGTGTCGTGGGCCAGCTTGGCGCTGGCCTCGGCTGCGGTGAGCTGCGCCTCGGCCACTACCAGGGTTTCGGGCCGCGGCTGGGCCCGCAGTTCCTGGAGCAGGGCCCTGGCGGCCTTGGCCTGGGCCTCGAGCTGTTCCGTCGTTGCCCGCTGCACCCGGTCATCGATCTGCACCAGCGGATCACCGCGCTTGACCATCTGACCTGCGTGCACGGGGACCTCGGTGACGGTGCCGCTCACCTCCGGGTAGATATTGACGTTGGAGGCGTGGGCCTGGTCGCTCTCGATGATGCCGTTGGCGTAGATGCCATCCGGGTACGGGTTGGGCGCAGGGTTGAACACCGGCGGTTGCGACGGTTCCTTATGGCTCGAGATGACCGCGCCAACGATTCCGGCCACGAGGCCGATTCCGGCCAGCACGAACAGCAGTTTAGTCCCCGATAGATGTATCGCCATCTTCGACGCCTTTCAGTTGGCCGTCTTCCATGCGCAAAATACGGTGCGCGTATTCATAGATGCGTGCATCGTGAGTAACGATCACGATGCAGCGCTTGTCGGTCAGTATTTCGTGGCGGACGAAATGGACGATGGCCTTGCCGGTGTCTCCATCCAGGGATGCCGTCGGTTCATCAAAGATCAGGATGTCCGGCTGGCTGACGATCGCGCGCGCGATGGCAACGCGCTGCTGCTCGCCACCGGAGAGCTTGACCGGGGGAAGATTCGCACGGTCTTCCAGGCCAACCACCTTGAGGTAGCGCAATGCCTCCGAGATGGCCTCGTCCCAGGCGCGCTGCTGCAGGATCAGCGGGATCGCCACGTTCTCGGCCGTCGTCAGGCGCGGAAACAGGTGGTAGTCCTGGAAGACGAATCCGATCGTGTGCAGCCGGAATCCGCAGATTTCGTCCGCGGACATGGTCCAGATCTGCTGCCCTTTGACCGAGACAGTGCCCGCATCCGGACGCAGGATGCCGGAGACGACGCTGAGCAGCGTCGTCTTGCCGCTGCCGGAGGGGCCGACGATATACAGCATCTCGCCGAAGCGTCCCTCGAAGCTCACTTCCTTGAGCGCCTGGGTGCGGGCCTCGCCTTCGCCGAAAAACTTGTTGATGCCGCGCGCGATGATCGCGTCCTTGGCGTCGGATGGGATCGCCCCCGGGGCACTGCCCGAGCCTGAGGTGGTCCCTGGTGTGTTCCCTGGTTTCGCCGCGGCGCTCTTGTCGGCGGTGCTTTCGACCGTCATCAACTAACTCCGGAAGATGTCGAACGGCTCGATGCGCAGGACCCGGCGCACGCCGATGTAGCTCGATATGGCGACGATGATGATCACCATGCCGAGAGCGATTCCCAGGCTGGGGAAGGTCATGATCGCGGCATAGTCCGGCAGTCGCCACTTGGCGAGGGCCATCAACCCGGAACACAATCCGATTCCCAGGCCGTAGCCGGTCAGCGCGGTGAAGGTGGACTGGAACAGGATCATCGCGACGAGTTCACTCCCCTTGGCGCCGATCGCCTTCAAGGCGCCGAATCGCTCCAGGTTCTCGATGATGAAGGTGTAGAACGTCTGCCCGGAAATCGACAGGCCGACGATGAAGCTAACGACGGTCATGATCAGGATGTTCATGCCCAGGCCGGTATGAAATTCATACCATTGCGTGGTGCGGTCGATGAATTCCTGCTCGGTAAGCGCAAGGTAGCCAAGGCGCTGGACCTCGTCCTTGATGTGGGGTACATCTGCCGGGCTTTTGGGCTCGACCAGCACGTAGGAGGCGGTGAATTGCGTCTGGGGCAGATACTGGATCGCGCGGTTGTACGTGGTATAGAGCGTCGGGATCCCGAACAAGCCGCTGATGGTCACCTTGGCGATGCCGACGATCACGGCGCGATTGTTGTTGATTTCGAACTCCGCACCCATCTGCGGGTCCTTGAGTTTCTCGAAATCGGCATCCTGCACCGCGATGAACCCGTTCTCGGCGTAGATGTCTTCGATGTTTCCTTTCAGCAGCTTGGGTCGGCCGAAGAGGCTGGAATCATCGAGTCCCAGGACGCTCGCCGCCTGGAAGCTGCCGTCCTTGAGCTTTACCAAGCCCGACCCGGTGTACAGCGGCACGGCATAGCGCACGCCGGCGATGCTGCGCACCGCGTCCTGCACGTAATCGGGCATGGGAATGCTGTTGGCAGGCGTGTTCACCGCGGGGTCCATTACCCAGACCTTGGCCCCGATATTGATGACGGTGGACGAAGAGCGTTGCAGTACTCCGGCGAACATCGACATCATCATCAGCATCAGGAAAACCGCAAAGGTGATGCCGAGCAATAGCGCCGCGAACTTGGTGCGGTCGTTCACCAGGAGCTTGTAGGCAAGCAGGATCTCGCCGGTGAATCCTTTGAGCTGCATCGAGGGAGGGGAAAAACTGCAGGGGTCGGTGAGTTCTTGTCGGGAAGAGTTCAACCAAATCACAGGGTACTGGAAAAGTCCCGATCGGTCTTGCGTTGCGTCAACGGGGTCTTTCCAGGCGGTGTGAACCAAGGACTGCGGAGCGTCGGTCGACGGTCACAGTACGATGCGCTTGTGAACGGGCGCACGCGCCACGCTTACACTCTGTTACCGCAAATTACGTAAGCGAACTTCCGAGGCCCAAGTTCCAGGCGAATGTACCGAATGAGACCGATGATTGCCCACGCACGAGAAGGGGTGGTGACGCACGGCATGGAGGCCGGATTGACGGCGCCGGATTGGCCGCAGCTGGTGCCGGGCGAGCTCGAAGAACTCGCCCGGCAAGTGCCGGCGATGCAGGGGCCGATCCGCCTGCTTTGGCACAGCCCGCGGCCCTTCTCCGCGGCTGCGCGCGTGCAGACCGCCCGCGGCGAGTTGTTCGTCAAGCGCCATTACGCGGGCGTGCGCGATGTTGCCAGTTTGCTCGAAGAGCATCGCTTCCTCGATCACCTGCGCGCGCGGGCAATTCCGGTTCCTATGGTCATCGCCGACGGTGCAAACTGTACGGCCGTCGCGATGGATCGCTGGACCTACGAAGTACACGCGCTGGCCCCGGGCGTGGATGCGTATCGCGATGCACATTCGTGGACGCCGGTCCGCTCCTTCGGTCATGCACGCGCGCTCGGTCGCGCCCTGGCGCAGATGCACCTCGCCGCTGTCGGATTCAACGCGCCGGCGCGCTCGCCGCGGCCGCTGATGGCAAGCTTCGATATCGTTGGTGCGGAGGTGCTGGCCGATGCGCTGGAGGGATTTGTCGCACAGCGCCCGGCCGTTGTCCGGTTTCTCGGCGCATTCAACTGGCGCGATGAGATCCTCGGAGCGCTGGGTCCGCTGCATGAGGCCCTGCGCCCGCTGCTACCGGAGCTCGATGCGCTCTGGGTACACAACGACTGGCACGCGTCGAACCTGTTCTGGAGCGATGCGGGGGCCGATGCGCAGGTGCGTGCGATCATCGATTTCGGTCTGTGCAACCGTGGTCTTGCCGTCGTTGATCTGGCCACCGCGCTCGAGCGCAATACCGTGGCCTGGCTGGACCTCGATGGGGACCCGCGGGAGGCGGGCGGTGCCATCGGCCGCGTGCCGCTGGCGCAGGCCGTGCTCGATGGCTACTGCGCGGTTCGTGCCCTGCGTCCGGCCGAGCGCCAGGCCCTGCCGCTACTGATGCCGCTTGCACACGTGGAGTACGCCTTGTCGGAGGTCGATTACTTTCACGGGATACTCGCCAATGCCCACAACGCGCGTCTGGCCTACCCGAATTTTCTCCTCGGTCACGTGCGCTGGTTTGGCGGGCGCCATGGCCGCGACTATCTCGCGGGGCTGCGAGGATGGCTGCGCAGCGGCCGCGCGTAAGGGTGCGCGTTATCCACGCATCGCCATACCCGGTCACCGGCGGCTCGCGCATTGCCGCCGCGATGTCAAATTTCTGTTGGTGAATATTGATGGATCCGCTCGAGACGCTTGCGGTCCTGATCAGTATTGCCGCGGTCTGGTGGACGACGGCGCGCAATTGGCTATGCTGGCCGGTCGGCCTGGTTTCCGTCCTTTTGTACGCGTGGATTTTTTTTAGTGCACGCCTGTATTCGGACGCGCTGCTGCAATTGGTCTATGCCGGATTGCAGTGTTATGGCTGGTGGCAGTGGCGCACTGCGCCGGCAGCGGCGCAACTGCCGATCGTGCGACAGCCGGGGCTGCGGGCCCTGGCAGGCGGCGTGATCCTGGGCGCAGCCGGGGCAATCGGCTTGGGCGCCTTGATGTCCCGTTACACCAACGCCGCGCTGCCTTGGCTCGATGCAGCGCTTACGGCATTTAGCCTGGTGGCGCAGTATTGGATGGCGCGCCTGTACCGGGCCAACTGGCTGCTTTGGATCGCGGTGGACGTGATCTACGTCGGCGTGTACTGGGTGCGGGGATTGCCGCTTACCGCTGGCTTGTATGCCGGATTCGTGGTCCTGGCAGCACTGGGCTGGTGGCGCTGGGCACCGCGCAGCGTATCTAATCGATGGCGCTGGTCGACTTGACCTGCTGGCGCAGCACGAATTTCTGGATCTTCCCGGTCGAGGTCTTGGGCAAAACGCAGAAGACGACCCGCTTGGGCACCTTGAAGCGCGCCAGCAGCCCGCGGCAGTGTTCGATCAACTCTTCGCTGCCAACGCTGGCGCCGTCCTTGAGCTCGACGAACGCACACGGCACTTCGCCCCACTTGGCATCGGGCTGCGCGACCACGGCAGCAACCAAGACCGCGGGATGGCAGGCCAGCGCATCCTCGACCTCGATCGACGAGATGTTCTCGCCGCCGGAGATGATGATGTCCTTGCTGCGGTCCTTGATCTTGACGTACCCGTCCGGGTGCACGACGCCCAGGTCGCCGGTATGGAACCAGCCGCCGGCGAATGCCTCGGCAGTGGCCGCCGGATTTTTCAGGTAGCCCTTCATCACGATGTTGCCGCGAAAGAAGATCTCGCCCATCGATTCGCCGTCCGCCGGCACCGGCTTCATGGTGCCCGGGTCGAGCACGCAAATGGCTTGCTGCAGGTGGTAGGGAACCCCCTGGCGGCCGTTCAGGCGGGCGCGCTCCTCGATCGGCAGCATGGCCCACGACTCCTGCTTGGCGCAGACGGCCGCCGGGCCGTAGACCTCGGTAAGTCCGTACACATGCGTGAGCTCGATGCCGACCCGCTCGCATCCCTCGATCACCGCGGCCGGCGGGGCGGCGCCGGCGATCAGGCCTTTGACCGGGTGCCGGATTCCCTCGCGCAGCGCCGCCGGCGCGCTGATCAGCATGCTGTACACGATCGGCGCGCCGCACAGGTGCGTGACCTTGTGCTCGCGAATCAGTGCAAATACCGTGGCAGGAGTGACCCGCCGCAGGCACACGCTGGTGCCCGCGTTCAAGGCGAGCGTCCAGGGAAAGCACCAGCCGTTGCAGTGGAACATCGGCAGGGTCCACAGGTAGACCGAGTGCTCCGGCATGCCCCAGGAGATCACGTTGCTGGCCGCGTTCAGGTACGCGCCCCGGTGGTGGTAGACAACCCCCTTGGGATTGCCAGTCGTGCCCGAGGTGTAGTTCAGCGCGATCGCGTCCCATTCGTCGGCGGGCAGTTGCCAGGCAAAGGCCGGATCGCCGCTGTCCAGGAAGCACTCGTAGCTGAGCTCGCCCAGTTCCTGACCAGCGGGCGCCTCGGCATCCTGGACCTCGACGACGAGCGGCCGTGCCCCTTCGAGCAAGGTGAGCGCCTTGGCCACCACCAGCGAAAACTCGCGGTCGGTCAGCAGTACGCGGGCCCCGCCATGGCGCAGCATGAAGGCAATGGCCTCGGCATCGAGTCGCGTATTGAGCGTGTTGAGCACCGCGCCGCTCATCGCCACGCCGAAATGCGCCTCGAACAGGGCCGGCACGTTGGGCAGCATCGCGGCCACGGTGTCGCCCTTGCCGACGCCGCGCGCCGACAGCGCGCTGCCCAGCCGCCGGCAGCGCTCGTAGGTCTGCGCCCAGCTCTGGCGGCGCACTCCGTAGACCAACGCCACCCGCTCCGGATAGACGCTGGCTGAGCGTTGCAGGAAGCTCAGTGGCGACAGCGCCACGAAATTGGCCGGGTTCCGATCCAGGCCCTCGTCGTAGGGATTTTTCGCAACCATGGCTGCCTCATCCGTCCGTGTGCATGCCCAGGCGATCGAGCAGGTTCCGGTCGCGGTCGGTCTGGGCGTTGGTAGTCGTGAGCAGGCGATCGCCGTAGAAAATCGAGTTGGCGCCGGCAAGAAATGCCAATGCCTGGACCGCATCGCCCATCTGTTCGCGTCCGGCCGAAAGGCGCACCACGGCGCGCGGCATGGTGATTCGCGCAACCGCAATCGTGCGGATGAATTCGATCGGATCGAGCGCCGGCGTGTCGGCAAGCGGAGTGCCGGCGATCGGCACGAGCTGATTGATCGGCACCGATTCTGGATACGGATCGAGGTTGGCCAATTGCACGATCAACCCGGCGCGGTGCCGACGCGACTCGCCCATGCCGAGGATGCCGCCGCAGCACACTTTCAATCCCGCCTCGCGGACATTGCGCAAGGTCTCCAGCCGGTCCTCGTATGTGCGGGTGGTGATGACCTTGCCGTAGAACTGCGGGTCGGTGTCCAGGTTGTGGTTGTAATAGTCCAGCCCCGCATCCTTGAGCTCCCGGGCCTGCTCCGGCTCGAGCATGCCCAGGGTCATGCAGGTCTCCAGCCCCAGCGCCTTTACCTCCTGCACCATCCGGGCGAGCCTCGCCATGTGCCGATCCTGCGGGCTGCGCCAGGCCGCACCCATGCAGAACCGGCTGGCGCCGGCCCGCTTGGCGATGCGCGCGGCGTCGACGACCGCATCAACACCGAGCAGCTTGCCTGCCTTGAGCTCGGTTGCGTAGTGACTCGATTGTGAGCAATACGCGCAATCCTCGCTGCAGCCGCCGGTCTTGATCGAGAGCAGGGTGGAGAACTGAACGGCGTTCGGGTCGAAGTGCTCCCGGTGGACCTGTTGCGCACGAAAAAGCAGGTCGCTGAACGGCAGGTCGAAGAGCGCCTCCACGGCAGCCACTTGCCAAAGCTCCGAGACCGGGCGGGGCGTCGTCGAATCTGGCTCACGAACAAGGTGGCCAGACCGCGTGGGTTCGCGCGTTTGGACAAATACCGGGGATTCAGGGGCCGCGCTCATAGGATGATTCGATCTTGCGCTGCGCGATGCGGCGGCGCGTAATTGCCGGAAGCCCAAGTATTACACTTTCCGCCGGTTTGCCGCGACGACTCGACCCCGTAGTTCGGTTGTTGCGGCGGCTATCGATGGCGGCGTGGCCGGGCAACGGCATGGCCCAGGGGAGAAAACATGCAAAAGCGAATCTGGACCGCGGGCCTAGCCGTGCTGGTGAGCGGCGCCTGGGCGCACGCGCACTTGGAAAAGGCCCAACCTGCGGCCGACAGCAAGGTGGCCGAAGTGCACGAAATTCGCCTCGCCTTCAGCGAGCCGATCGAGCCCAAGCTGTCGACTATCAAGCTCGAAAGCCGCGAGGACCGCGCCGTAGTCGAGCCGGCTGCCGAGCTTGACGCAGCGGATCCCAAGGTGCTGGTGGTGCATCTTTTCGAAAAGTTGCCTCCCGGCGCCTATACGGTGCGCTGGGCCGCTGTGGCCGCCGACGGTCACCGGATGAGTGGAAACTACACCTTCGTCGCGTCCCCCTGAGCGCAGCGGCGGGCCCAGGAAGGGGGCGCATGAACCTCGTAGTGCCACTGGAGCTGTGCGCCGCAGTCCACGTCGGGGCCCTGATGGCCTGGTTCGGGGCGCTTTCCCTGCGCCGGGTGCTAGGGTTGGCGATGGGCGACGCCGAATCGCGCGCCCTGCGCGTTGCCGCCGCTCTCGCCCTGGCCAGCGGCGTGCTCTGGCCCTGGCTGCAGACCGGCGTCGTGACGGACGAGGTCGGCGCCGCGCTGGACCCGCAGCAAGTTGCGCAGGTATTGACGCAAACCTCGTTCGGACGAACTTGGTTGATACGCCAGGCCTTCGTTGCGCTCGCGCTGCTGGGCGCAGTTGTCCCGGCGCTGGCGACCGGACGCGCGGTGTACTTCCTGGTCGCGGCGGCCTTGGCGAGCATGGCCTTGATCGGCCACGCCGCCTCCGCCTCCGGCGCCTACGGGACCTCCGAGCGCGTCACGCTGGCCTTGCACCTGCTCGCCGCGGGCGCCTGGTTGGGCGCACTACCCTCGCTCTGGTTGCTGGCCGGCCGGCTCTCGCCCATCGACCTGGCGCAGATCCTGCGGCGGTTTTCCCCCTATGGCATCACCCTGGTAATGATCGTCGCGGCAACGGGGGTGCTCAGCGCATGGTTCCGCATCGGGGCGCTGGAGGCGCTGGTGGCGAGCAACTATGGCCGCATCCTGCTGGGCAAGGTCGCGCTGGTGCTGCTCATGGGAGCTGCGGCGCTGAACAACCGCAACCGGCTCACGCCGGCACTGGAGCGGTCCGGCATTGGCAATCTGGACGCCGTCCGCGCAACGCTGCGCCGGAGCATCGCCACGGAGACCGGGCTTGGCATCCTGGTCGTAGCCGTGGCGATCGTGCTCGGCTCCTCAGAGGCGCCGCGCTGAGGTTAGCCTTACTGCGCGCTGATGGCGAAGTCCGCGTCGCTCGTCTTGTCGCCGCTCTTGAGCACTAGGCGCAGGCGCCAGGCTCCGCTCATCGACGGGTTGAGGTCGGTGATATGCCAGCTGCACCCGCCGGCGGACATTGCCTTGGGGTCGACGGTGCCCCCGTGACCGTGCGCCGGCATTTCAAAGACCACGCTGCTGACGGTCGGGCAGCCCTTGGTCATGCCCGCTGGGGTGACGTCGATCGTCGCCTCAGCGGATTTCTTGACCGCAAGGGTATCGGGCACCTTGGCGTGCAGCTTCCATTGGCCGTCGCTGGACTGGACGTCCTGGTCGGCCTGGACTGCGCTGCTCAATGCACCTAGGGCCAGCAGCGGCAGGAGCGGCAGTCCTAATTTCACGCAATCGAGTCGCATCTCGTTCTCCCTGTAGAGTTCTTTTACGGCGGACGACACCTTGCGTGCGCAAATCCGCGCATCGCCGATACTACGCTCGCAAGAAAGCCCGACCAAGTGCGGCGCAGGCGATCCCAAGAGTGCGCAGCGGGAGTGCGCGGACGCGCTGCGGTCGGTTGTCCGCGCAGCCGGGCGTTGATCTGGCGCGCAATGTGGTCGAATCTTTTCTGCGCAGCGCCCTGCGCAGGCGAACGCCGCCAGGGACGGGACGATCTGGTCCGGTACTCAGTCCACCCGGCGACACTGCGGTGATGGACGCGAGCGCGACGGCCGCTACCGCCGACTGGGTGCATCCTCTGTCATGCGGGTTGCGGCCGCGCGGGCCGCGCTTGTGCCGCGTGACGACGACGGCGGGGCCGCGAACAGACGCGGGCCCCGGGCGGATTTCACGGCGCAAGTCCGGAGCGCCGGTCCACGAGGCGCCGTACTTGGTCTCGTTTACGGGGATCGCCTGCACGACGACGCTTCGCTTTCGCCAGCGCGGTCAGAATATGCTCTCTTGCACGTAGATGACGTCGTCGGGCTTGACCGGTTCATCGAGGCCGGGTTTGAGTTCGACGACCTGGCCCTTGGCGTCCTTGCGCTTGACGCGCAGCCCTCGCTGCGTGCCCCTCGGCGTAAGGCCACCGCCGGCAGCTACCGCCTGGATCAGGGTCATGTTGCGTTCGACGCGGTACGAACCCGGTCGCTGGACCTCGCCGTAGATATAGAACAGCGGATAGCGATCGACAAAAAGCACGTCTCCGGACCGCAACACAAAGTCGTTGTCCAGGCGGTTGTTGGCGTACATGGTGCCGACGTCGATCTCCCGCCAAAGCGATTTGCCGTCGCGAACTCCGGTGAAGATGACCTTGTCCGACCCGGTCGGTGCTATGCCGCCCGCCGCTGCGATCAGGTCGGACAGCCGCATCTGGGTGGTTTCCAGCGGATATCGGCCGGGTTTGTTGAATTGCCCCAGGGCTGCGACCTGATTTCCGTGGATCTGCTCGATAAGTACCGTAACCTGCGGATCAACAAGGAAGTTGCCCTCCTTGAGCATGCGCGCGATGCGCTTTTCCGCCACCGACGTCGACGAACCGCCGACGGGTACGGTGCCGATCAGCGGATAGGTGATCGTACCGTTCTCGGACACGCGCGTCTCGAGCAGCAGGTCCGGATTCTGGAAAACCGAGATCTTGATCACGTCGCCCGGACCCAGGACGTAGTCCTGCATGGCCGCCGGCGGCTGGGCGCTGGAACTTGCATCCGAGGCCGCTGCTAGCGGTTGTTGCGCAGCAGCGGACGCGATCAGCGCGAGCAGGGTGGCGGCGCAGGCGAGCCGGCGGCAAACGGAAACGAAGGACGGGTCTTTGATGCTGATGGGGAGGCGTATTTCGGACATGGCAGATCGGACCAGGGAGAACGGAAAGTAGGCTCTTATACCGCAATTGCGCAATTGCTTCCATTCTTCCGTGTCGCCGCCGCGGTGGCAAGGCCACCGGCCTGGCGTTTTTATGCCGGTGATGCCGATCCTTGGCGATGATGCCGCCACTTCTTGCGTTGTAGCCCGGCAACAATTACCAGTACGGCCAGGCTCGCTGGCTTACCACCCATCCACCGAGGGCAAGGTTGGTCGTCGCATGGGCAAGAACTGCGTACCAGAGGTTGCCGAGGCGCCGGTAGAGCTGCGCGTAAACCAGCCCGGCGACCAGGCCCGCCAGCCATAGCTCATGGGCCAGGGCGAAGACCAGCGAGGAGGCTAGGACAGCAAACCGGGACACCGAAGCCGGTGCAAGGGAGAGAAAATCACGCTGCTCGATCCACCGCATCAGGAACGAGCGCCAGAAAAGCTCCTCCATCAGTGGCACCACAAGCACGGCACCGAAGGCCCGAGCAGCGATCAGGTCCCAGCGCAGCGCGCCGCCCGCGTCAACCGGGACAAAGGACGCCACCGAAGCGCCCAAATGCATCCATCCCGGCACCGGAGTGATCCAAAGCAGGAACACGCCGATCCCGGCCCCGATGCTGATGAAAACAGGCCGCGCCCGGCGGGGGAGGACGGCAAGCTCACGATAACTCGCGCGCCAAGCCAGCAGCGCGGCGAGGGGCACGACGACCTGTACGAGGTATAGCCACCGCGTGTCAACACCGGCGATGGCGCTCGCGTCCGCAACAAATCCGCGAATCGCCAGTACCACCATGAACAAGACGAAGGGCAGGGCGCGAACGAGTGCGGCTTTGCGCGCGCGTCTCCGATCGGAAAGAAGGAATGTTGTGCTCGTCACAATCCCGACACGAATTTGCAGTCAATCCCGGTCAAAATGCAACGAGTTTGCCGGCCAGCGAGCCGATCGATGAAGCGCATCTCACATTCCCGGCAGGTATTTTTGATTTTACTGAATTGGCATTTCCTTGGTGCTTTATAACCCACCATCTTCCACGCACCGTACGCCGGAGCGCGTCTTCGCAGCACGATGAGCTCTCGCCGCGGTCCCAGCGACGGTTCATCGGGTGCGCCCAGCGCGCCTGCAGCAGCGGTGTGCATTGGCGTGCAAGCTGCATGGCACTGCGTATGAAATCCAGCGTGCCACGCCGCCTTGTCCTCGGAGCTCGTCGTGGCCTGTGCAGCCATGCCGGGGGATACGCAATAATGGCGGCGCTTATCGCGCTGGTAATCGTGAGCATGGCCGCGATTGCCATTGGACGGGCGAAACTCGACGCCAAGCGCGACGGCGAAACCCAACTGCTCTGGGTTGGCGACCAGTATCGCCAGGCGCTGCGCAGTTACTACTCGGCACTTCCTCCCGGCGCTAAGGCGCAATACCCGCTGCGTCTGGAGGATCTGCTCGAGGACAAGCGCTTTCCAGCCACGGTGCGCCACCTGCGTCGGCTGTACCCGGATCCCTTCACCGGCAAGGCCGACTGGGTGTTGGAGCACGATGGCAGCCGTATCATCGGGGTGCATAGTCGCAGCTCCGATGCACCGCTGCGGCACGCGGGCTTTGGTCCGGAAAGCGCGCCATTTGCCGTGGCCAGGAGCTACGCGGAATGGCGCTTTCTCGCCGTCGACGCGGTGACGGCCGTTGCATGCACGCAGGCCGATGCCGGGGAAAATGCGAAAGCAAATACGCACGCGAATTAGTACACGAATGCGAATTGGCATGCCAAAGGAACGACGCGGCGATTGCAATCGTTTGCGGGCCTGATCCGCCAACGGTTCGGTGCCATGCTCCAGCGATCATCCGGATGCAGATCCGCGCGGCCTGGCGGACCCTGAGACGAGCCCGGACGGTTGCTATGACATGTCATCGAAATCGGCTACATTTGGGGGTTCTTTTGAGACGGAGTCCGGATTGAAACGCGCACTGATTACGGGGATCACCGGCCAGGACGGTGCCTACCTGGCCGAGCTGCTGCTGGCAAAGGGCTACGAGGTGCACGGCATTAAGCGACGCACCTCGCTCATCAACACCGATCGCATCGATCACCTCTACGAAGATCCGCATGTCAGCGGCCGCCATTTCATCCTGCACTACGGGGACATGACGGACTCGCTATCGCTGCTGCACGTGATCCAGAAGGTGCAGCCGGACGAGATCTACAACCTGGCGGCGCAAAGCCACGTAGCCGTGTCCTTCGAGGAGCCGGAGTTCACGGCCAATGCC
>Ga0181521_10000597_pt1 | contig 44605 bp, 37 predicted proteins | sample PEATcosm2014_Bin_32_FD_119764 | JGI IMG/M metagenome (GOLD analysis project Ga0181521, IMG submission 119764) | Peatland microbial communities from MTU Mesocosm Facility, Houghton, MI, USA - PEATcosm2014_Bin02_60_metaG | ecosystem: Environmental > Terrestrial > Soil > Wetlands > Peat | place...
GGCCGCGCGATGGTGATTGCGTACGATCTGAGAACCGTCGAGGACTACGTCGCGCAGGCCGTGTTGATTGGCACCGCATCCGACCCGAAGCGGCCGATCCTCATCGACCAGTTCCTCGAAGATGCCACCGAGGTTGATGTCGACGCGCTCGCCGACGGCGACGACGTCGTGATTGCGGGGATCATGGAGCACATCGAGGAAGCTGGCATCCATTCCGGCGATTCCTCCTGCGTGCTGCCTTCGGTCACGCTCAAACCGGCGGTTCTCGAGCACATCCGCGACCACACTTCGCGCCTTGCGCACGCGCTGCACGTCGTCGGACTGATGAACGTCCAGTACGCGATTCAAGGCGATACCGTCTACGTTCTCGAGGTGAACCCGCGCGCCTCTCGCACGATTCCCTACGTCAGCAAGGCCACCGGCGTGCCGCTCGCGAAGATTGCGGCGCGCCTGATGACCGGCCGCAAGCTTAAGGAATTGCAGCTCCCGATCGTCGAAATGAACGGCGTCAAGGAACTCGCCGTGCGCGACTTCTACGCCGTGAAATCTCCCGTCTTCCCGTTCAACAAGTTCCGCGGCGTGGACACGATTCTCGGCCCGGAGATGCGCTCGACCGGGGAAGTGATGGGTATTTCGTCCACTTTCGGCCTGGCCTTCGCGAAGGCGCAACTTGCCGCGGGCCAGCGGCTGCCGCTTTCGGGCACGGTTTTCATGAGCGTAAACGACCACGATAAGAAACACGTCGCCGGCCTCGGCAGGGATTTAGTGGCGGCCGGAGTGAAGATTATCGCCACGCGCGGCACTGCCGCGGCGCTGAATCGCGCCGGTATCGAGGTCGAGTCCGTCTACAAAGTAAACGAAGGCCGTCCGAACATCGTCGACCTTATCAAAACGGGCAAGGTGAATCTCGTCATCAATACTCCTCTCGGGCGCGAATCCTTCTACGACGAGAAATCGATTCGCCGCGCCGCCGTGCGTTACAACGTGCCCTGCATCACCACCCTCTCCGCCGCGAACGCTGCCGCTCGAGGCATCCAGGCCATGGTGGGTCACGGCGCCGAAATCGCCGCCCTTCAGGATTTGCACCGCCGCAAATCCGCGGCCTTACCTTGAGCCCGAAGGGTCTGTCCTGAACCCGAATCCTCGGCGGTTTCGTCTCATCCAATCGAGTCGGTGCTGATCTCCTTTCAAATCGAGCGAGGTTTTTCGGCCGCGGTCCGGCGTTGTTGCCGGTGCCGGGAGCGGCGTGTATCATGACTGCTCCCATGGAGGCGCACTGTCTTTCGTTTCGCGAAATTCCGCACACCGAAAAGCTCTTTTCCTCCTTCCTTGAAGATTTCTCCCGCGTGGCTTTGTACTACGCCCATCCGCCGACGGCCGCGGGCATCGTTGCCGCCGCGCGTGAAGTTCGCCTCGACCCCGCCGTGCGCGCGAGCGTCGTCGAAGTTCTGCGCGAGCAGAACCGCCGCTTCGGGGCGGGGAACCAGATTGATTCCGCGACGACCCGCAATCTCGACCGCCTCGCCGCGGGCGCCGTCGCGATCGTCACCGGCCAGCAGGCGGGCCTCTTCTCCGGCCCGGCCTATACGCTCTACAAAGCCATTTCCGCCGTTCGCGTGGCCGAAGAGACCACGCGGCGCGGCATCGACGCGGTTCCGATCTTTTGGTTCGCAACCGAGGATCACGATCTCGCTGAGGTCAATCATTCCGAGTGGGTTACGCGCGGCGGTCTCGCGCGGTACGAATTGCCGGCCCGGACCGAGGACGCAGGTCGCCGCGTCGGCGAAGTCGGGCTTGGTGAGCCGGTCCGGGCGCTCGTGGCCACTGCGGCGCAGACGCTGGAGGGTCCATCGGCGGAACTGGTTTCTCGCGCGCTGCACGAATCGTACGCTCCCGGCGAAACCTATGGCTCGGCGTTCGGAAAGCTCATGGCGCGCCTGCTCGCGGGCCGGGGAATCATTTTCATCGATCCGCTCGACGCCCGTTTGCACCGGCTGACCGCAAGCGTCTACCGGCGCGCTCTTGACGATGCAGGCCCGCTCACCGACGCGCTCCTCACCCGCTCGAAAGAGCTTGAAGCTGCCGGTCTGCACGCGCAGGTGAAGGTCACGCGCGAAACCACGCTGCTCTTTTACAACGTTGACGGACGCCGCGAGCCGCTGCGCAGCCGCGGCGGGAAATTCTTCGCGGGCGAAAAGGAACTTTCCCGCGATCAGGTCGCCACGGCCATCGAGAAGACACCGGAGGTTACGCCGAGCGCGCTCCTGCGTCCCGTCGTGCAGGACACGCTCCTGCCGACCGCCGCGTACATTGGCGGCCCCGCCGAAGTCGCCTACATGGCGCAGGCCCAGGTCGCGTACGCGAAAATCCTAGGACGCATGCCCGCCGTCCTGGCGCGCGCGAGTTTCACGATCGTGGAGCCGCCCATCGCGCGCTTCCTCACCCAGTATGGCCTCGACGTGCACGATATCCTTCGCGGTCCGCAGCACGTCCGCGGCAAGATGGAGCAGAAAGCGCTGCCTGATGCGCTCGCCGGGCGCTTCGACGAGAGCGAGCAAGCCTTGCGCGCCTTGCTCAAATCCTACGAAGGTCCGCTCGGCCGTCTCGATCCCACGCTGCTCAAGGCGCTTGAAGTTACGGAGCGCAAAATGCTTTACCAGTTCAGCCAGTTGAAGGCAAAGGTGGCCCGCGCGGAGAATTTCCGTTCGGGCGTGCTCGATCGCCACCAGCGGATTCTATTCGACGCCCTCTACCCGCACGGTGCCTTGCAGGAGCGCACGCTTTCGGCGTTGCCTCTCATCGCGTCCTACGGGGCGGCCTTCCTCGACGATCTTGCCAATCGCGCTTCGATCGCCGGCTCGAGCGACGCTCGTTCGTGTGCGTATCAACACCAGATCCTGTTCTTGTAACTCTTTTCTGCCACGATTCGCGTGGTAAAATGCCTGCACTTCATTCACGGTTCTTGCAGATCGGGAGACGCAGACGATGAAAATTACGCCGGGGAAGCAAAAGGGATTGAAGGCTGTATCGGACTCGCGCGGTGTGATCGCCGCGGCGGCGATGGACCAGCGCGGCTCACTCAAGAGCGCGATCGCGAAAGAGAAGAGCGTGGACAAGAAGGACGTCACGCCGCAGATGCTTGAGGAGTTCAAGACCGCGGTCACGCGCGTTCTGACGCCGCACGCGAGCGCGATCCTGCTCGACCCGGAATACGGTCTTCCCGCGGCGGCGGCCCGCTCGAAGAACGCCGGCCTTCTGCTCGCTTATGAGAACAGCGGCTACGACAATACGCGCCCCGGCCGCCTCCCCGACCTGCTCGACATCTGGTCCGTCCGTCGGCTGGTTGGCGCCGGTGCCGACTGCATCAAGATTCTGCTGTACTACACGCCGTTCGATCCGCCCGACGTCAACGAAATCAAGCACGCGTGGGTGGAGCGCATTGGCGGGGAGTGCGCCGCCGCCGACGTGCCGTTTTTCCTGGAGTTTGTCGGCTATGAAGAGGGCGGCGACGAGAAGGGCATCGCCTTCGCGCGCAAGAAGCCGGAAATCGTCGCGCGCAGCATGGAAGAGTTCTCCAAACCACAATACGGCGTGGACGTTCTGAAGGTCGAAGTGCCCGTTAATATGGCCTTTGTCGCGGGCTCGAAATCCTGCAAGGGCGACGCCGCCTACTCGCGCGATCAGGCGAAGGACCATTTCCGCATGGCCGCCTCCGTCGCGAAGAAGCCCTTCATCTATCTCTCTGCCGGTGTGAGCAACGACGTCTTCAACGAAACGCTCGAGCTCGCCGCTGAATCCGGCGTGAAATTCTCGGGAGTTCTCTGCGGGCGCGCCACCTGGAAAGATGCCATCCCGGTGTATGCCAAGCAGGGAGTGAAGGCGCTCGAAGACTGGCTGAGCGATCAGGGCGTGAAGAACATCAACAACGTCAACGCGCGCCTCAAGGCTGCGAATCCCTGGTTTAGCTTCTACGGCGCCAGTTCAGCGGCGGCTCTGTCCTGAAAAACTCCCGGCCGTGCTACTGGGCCGCCGGGCACTGCGCCTGGACCTGCGTTTGGATTGCGTCGTCAAGCAGCACGCCCACCCGGCTCTTTGCCGAGCACACCTGATTCGCGTTCAATCCCAGCGCACCGCGCAGGTCGGCCCCGTCCAGGTTTGCGCCGCTGAGATCCGCGCCGTTCAGGACGGTCGCCGGGAATTGCGCCCAGCGAAGATCGGCTCCGCGCAGGTACGCGTCGATCAGAATCGCGCTTCCAAGCTGCGCGCCCTTTAGATTCGCCTCCGCCAGCTTGGCCGACCAGAGATACGCCCCGCGAAGGTCGGCGCGTTCGAGTTGCGCTCCATCGAGGTAGCATTCGCGCAGGTCCGCGCCCTGGAGGTTCGCGCGCGTCATCGTCGCGAGAGACAGTCGCGCGCCGTAGAAGCTTGCGCGCTCCAGTTGCGCATCGACGAGAATTGCTTGTATCAGCCACGCGTGGGACAAATTCGCGTCGCGCAAATCCGCGCGCCGCAGATCGGCCTTGTCCAGGGTCGCGCGGTCGAGATTTGCGCGATTCATCTGCGCCCCGTCCATCAACGCATATCGAAAGCTGCTCTGTCCGAGGTCGGCGCCGCGCAGGTCCGCTCCCGACAGGAATGCGCCCTCAAAATCCGCGCGCCAGAGATGCGCGTTCGCGAGGAACGCACCGTATGCTTGCGCGTAGCGGAAATTCGCATCGTTGAGGCGCGGTCCGTTCACCTCAGCGATCTGGGTGTCCGCGCCCGTCCAATTCGCCGGTCGCGTCGAAATCGAAGCCTCTGTCAGATCGGCGTACGGATCGAAGCCCACCGACCAGAACGCGTTTGCGGCCCATCGCCGGATGTTTGCCGCGCCGTATTGAGGCGCCCGGCCTCGGTCATGCGGCGCGCCCGCGATCGTCCCGATGGAAAGGAACAGCAGCACCGCGCCGAGCACCGTCGCCACCGCTGCCGGATTGATCGCCCGCAGCTTCGCAACAAACCGCTGCGTCCACTTCCTCTCGATCACCCATCTTTCCTGCGGCCGGCCCGTCTTCGTCGTGGCATAGGCGGCCACGCCGGTGGCAATCACGGCGAGTAGCGCATGCAAGAGCGTGCCGCGCACCTCCTGCCGGGTCAGGTATCGCGCCCAGAAGAACAGCAACGTGGCTGGCACCGTCCAATACGCGAGCAGGACCGAAATTCCTTTCTCGACGAGGCGCGTCGAAGAAGCGTCCTGCTCGATCCAGCGGAAATGCGTGCGCAGCAGCCCGAGGACGATCCCCGGTCCGCGGTCGCCGAGGGCGCGGCCGTCCGGAAAGACCGCGGGCAATTCCAGGACGGCGTCCCACACGCTCTGCAAATGGAAATGGAACACGAGATAGAGAATAAACAGCGACACGGGCAGGATCAGATACGACTCCACGGTGGGCAGCGCGGCTGCGGCGGCGCGCGAGTGCAGAAAGGGAATGACGGCGGAGTCCGTGAGGAGCTGAACGTCTTTCGTCTTCCACAGGATCAGCCAGCAGACCACGCTCGCCGACATCATCGCCGTGAAATACCGCGCGGCGCTTCGCGAGGCCCGGTCGCAGTTTGCGGCGGCCGCAAATTCGAGGAACGACGCCGGCAGCGACGCATCGCGCAGATTCGCGCCTGCGATCTGCCGCGGCACCAGCCCCATCGCCGTTTCCAGGGAAGCGTCCTCGAGATTCGCGCCCTCGAGGTTCGCGCCCACCAGGCATGCGTCCTGAAGATCGGCGCGCACCAGGCACGCGTCGCGCAGGTCCGCCAGCAGCAGGTCGGCGGATTTCAGGTTCGCGTCGTGAAAATCCGCGAAGTGAAGGTTGACGCCGATCAGTTCCGTCCCTTCGAGGTCGGCGCCGGCAAAATCGGCCTTCTTCCCGCTGACGCCTTGCGACTCCACCCATTCGCGGTGGCTCGCAAGCTTCTCTTCAAGCGCCCAGTCGCGATAGGGAGGTCGGGGAGCTTCGGTCACAACGGCGGGCGGTGCGTCCTCCGAGTTCGCTTCCGGATTCTCCGATGTGCCGGGTTCAGCGGCAGCCTCCTGCTCCGGAGTGCCTGCGCTCGTGTCGCTCTCTTCCTGCACTGGGACAACCGGTACCGCGGTGCCGGCGGACTCTTCAACTTCCTCCGGTTCCTGCGCGTCGTCGGATGCGGTCGCGTCTCCCGCGCCTTCGGTTGATTCCTGCTCCGGGGAAAACAGCTCTGCAAGGAGGTGCGTTGCGGAAGGCAATTCGGCGGCGGAGATCGTAAGCCCTTCGGTTCGCCGAATGGGCGTCAAGTCCTCCAAGATCGGCTCCCATTCATGTCTCATCTCCGCGCCCGGGTTTTCTATGTTGTGGGTTCCTGCGCCGAAATCGCGGATGCCGGGAAAGAGTTTGTTGAGGGCATCCGTTACCGACTCTGGCTCGGGGCTGGGAGCATCCGCGGCCACGGCCGGCTCCGAGGTCTGTTCAACGAACGACTCCGCGACCGCGGGAGACAATTCGCCTTCCGGAATGCCGCTACCGTCCAACTCAGCCGAAGCTGGCTCTTCAACCTGAGTGGTAGCCCCGGCCTGTCCGTCCGGTTCTTCCGACCGGAATGAAAAGCGAAACCAACGCCTCAATTTGCAATCCCCCTATGCCCCAAAGTCCCGAAGCGGTCCCCCTGCGGAAGTGCGAGGTCCATCAGCCCGCTCAATCGGCATGGGACGGGCCCGCCTTGAGCCCCTTCGGCCGGGCGAGAGCCTCGCTCGTAGCTGTATACGAAAGTTTATCGCCTGATAGGATATCGCGAGGGAATGTCCGGAACAGCCTGTCCAGAAGTGCAACAGACGTACAGCTGGCCGCGCCTGGCTATTGCTGCTTTTGTGAGCTGTTTCGACTTGCGTGGCTGAACGTCCCCGGAGCCGTTGCCAGACATGGCTCCTTAGCTCTAAGATCGAACTGCCCATGGAACTGCTTCTCAACGCGATCTGGCTCACGCTTGCGGTCGGCCTCCTCTTTGCATGGCATTCAAGATGGTTGCCTGAGATTCGAGGCTCTCGCGAGCGCAGCCGGCAGAGCTTTGTCGGTTTGGTTTGTGTCCTTGCCCTTCTGTTTCCGGCGATCTCCCTGAGCGATGATTTGCACCCGGCCGTGATCGCACTGGCGGATACGAAATCTTCCTACGTGATCGCCCATAGCCACGGTTCCCCAAGCCCTGGTTCGCACTCTCATTCTGTGCCGCACGTTTTTGCCGGTCCAGCTCGTCCCTTGCACTTCCGCGCGTTGCCGAGTGCGGGAGATGCCGTCGCCGGCTGCGCGCCGCTCATCTTCCTAAAGGACCCCTTGCACGGTGTGATTTCGGGCCGTGCGCCACCTCTTCTCTCCTAAACCCGCCGGGCGGGTTCCTGTGCGTCCTCAAAGGCCTTAGTCCGCGTAGCTTCGGCGCGCACAGGGCCATGAGGCGCCGTCAGCAACCGTCGAAGATACAGTCCGGCTGCCGAAATCCTTCGGGTCGTCGGTCATCCGCATCAGGAAGAGAAGGGAATTACGCCATGAAACAAGTCTCGCGCCGTTTCGTCCGGCTCGCGCCGGTTGGCGCAGTCCTGCTCGCAGTGCTAGCGGGTTGTTCGCAAGACACCCATGAATCGGCTGCGAATGGAGTGCAAGGGGCGCAAGCCGCGCCGAGTTCGGGAGAATATTTTGCGCCGGACATCAAGGGCATCCAGACGATAACGGTGCAAGCCACGGCCGTCCCCGAGTACCTCGATCTTCCCGCGCACATTGAGCCGGACCCGACCCGCGTGGTTCACGTCTATCCGCCCGCCGGCGGCAGGATTATCGAAATGAAGGTCCGGCCCTGGGATCACGTCCGGCAGGGCCAGCCGCTGGCGCTGCTCGAAAGCGGAGACCTTTCACGTGCGGTTGCCGACTATCACAAAGCGCTTGCTGATAGCGAGGTGAAGCAGAAAGCGCTGGACCGCGCCCAGGAGCTGTTCGACCATCACGCCATCGCGGAGAAGGACCTCCAGCAGGCCCAGGCTGACTCTCGCATGTCGCAGGCTGACCTCGCCGCCGCGCGCGAGCAGATTCGTGTCTTCGGGATGGATCCGGACCACGCCTCGGCGGAGTTGTCCGTCGTGGCCCCGCGCTCGGGCGTCATCCTCGATATCGGAGCGGCGCCGGGCGAATACTCAAAGTCGCTCGATGCGCCTCAGCCGCTTTGCACGGTTGCGGACATCAGCACGGTCTGGGCCCTCGGCGATATCTACGAAGCTGACCTCGCGGCCGCGAAGACGGGCCAGGAGGCGAGCGTCACACTGAGCGCTTATCCCGATCGGAACTGGTCGGGCCGTGTGAGCGTCGTATCCGACGCCGTCGATCCGGCGACGCGCACGCTGCATGTTCGCGTCGCGCTCGCAAATCCCGGCGAACGCATCAAGCCCCAAATGTTCGGCACGATCCGCCTGCTGCGATCCTCCGTTCAAGGAATCCTCGCCCCGGCTTCCGCGGTGGTTCGAGAAGGGAGTGACGCCTACGTTTTCGTCGCCTCCGGCCAGGGGAAGTTCCAGCGTCGCAGCATCACTCTTGGACGCACTGTCGGCAACTCGATCGAAGTTCTGAAGGGTTTGAACGCGGGCGAAACGATCGTATCGGAAAACCCGTTGTTCCTGCGCTCCGTGGGCCAGGACTGAACATCCGATGCGCGCCCTGATCGATTCGATCCTTCGGTACCGGCCTCTCATGGTCGTGGCGCTGTGCGCCTGGATTGCGGCGGGGATCTACTTTTTCCTCCGCCTGGACATCGAGGCGTATCCCGATCCGTCGCCGCCCCTGGTGGAAGTGATCACGCAGAATCCCGCCTGGTCGGCGGAGGAAATGGAACGCCAGGTGACGGTGCCCATCGAAACCGTTCTCTTCGGCATTCCGCGGCTGACCTACGTTCGCTCGATTTCGATTTTCGGCCTCAGCGACGTGAAATTGTATTTCAGCTACGACAGCGACTATTTCTGGGACCGCCAGGAAGTGCTCAACCGCCTTCAGCTCGCGACGCTGCCGGCCAATCTCTCGCCGCAGCTTTCGCCGGAATCGCCGATCGGCGAGATTTTCCGCTATCGCCTCGCTGGACCCGGCTACCCGTTGAACGAACTCAAGGCGACGCAGGATTGGTTCGTCACCCGCGAGGTCAAGCAGGTCTCCGGGATCGTCGACGTTGCTTCCTTCGGCGGCACGACCCGCGAATACCTCGCGGAGGTTGATCCCCGCAAGCTCTTGCAGTACAACGTGACGCTTCCGCAGGTCGTCGGCGCGGTCGGAGCGAGCAATGCCAACGTCGGCGGCAACTACCTCACGATGGGCAGCCAGAGCGTCAACGTCCGCGGGTTGGGTCTCCTCCAGTCGATTCCCGAAATGCGGAATGTTCTCATCACGGAGCGCAATGGCGTCCCAGTTTACTTGCGCGACGTTGCGGATGTGCGGGAAAGCATCGAACCCCGCCTGGGCCAGGTCGGCGTGAATCATGACGACGATGCCGTCGAAGGCATCGTGCTCCTTCAGCGCGGGGAACAGTCGCTCCCCGCTTTGCGCGCGCTCAAGCAGAGGGTGCAGGAGCTGAACGGCTACTTGCTCCCACCGGGCATGCACCTTGAAACGCTTTACGACCGTACTGACTTGATCCACTTGACGACTTCGACCGTCCGCCACATTGTGCTGATGGGATTGGTGCTCGTAACGGTCGTCCTGATCGTTTTTCTGGGCGACATTCCCATCTCCTTGATTGCGGCGCTGACCATTCCCTGTTCGCTGCTTTTCGCTTTCAGCATGATGGTGGTGACGGGCAGCTCCGCGAATCTGATTTCCATCGGCGCGATTGACTTCGGCATCCTCGTGGATGCGGCGGTGATCGTCCTCGAACACATCTATCGCAAGCTCGAAGAATCCGCTGAAAACGCGGCTACGATGCCGATCATCGTGGCCGCGACGGCCGATGCCGTTCGCCCCGTCCTGTTCTCCGTTCTCGTGATCATCGTCGCATTGACGCCCCTGTTCACCATGCAGGGAGTGCCCGGAAAGATTTTTGCGCCGATGTCGGAAACCTACGGGTTCGCGCTCACCGGCGCGCTGATCTTCGCGGTGATCTTTGCGCCCGTTCTCGCTTCCTGGATTCGCCGCGCAAGAATTCGCACGGCCCCGACGAGGCTCGTTGCCTGGCTCCGCAAGTACTACGAGATCGCCTTGCGCTGGACGCTCCAGCATCGCGCCATCACGCTCTCGGCGGCCGGAATCGGGTTGGCGGTGGCGCTGGCGCTGAGTCTCTTGCTGGGCGGTGAATTCATGCCCAAGCTCGAAGAGGGCAATCTCTGGATTCGCGCCACGCTTCCTCAGGATGTTTCCTACGAAACCGGAGCGAAGATGGCCCACGAAATTCGCGAAATCCTCATGAAATATCCCGTCGTCACGCAGGTGGTCTCGCAGATGGGCCGCCCCGATGACGGCACCGACGTCACCACGTTCAACAACGTGGAGTTCATGGTCAGCCTCAAGAACCCCGACTCTTGGCCGCACGGCCTGACGAAAGACAAGCTCGTCAGCCAGATGGATGCCGAACTGGAGAAATATCCGGGAGTCGACTTCAATTTCTCGCAGAACATTCAGGACAACGTGGAGGAAGCGATGTCCGGCGTCAAAGGCGAGAACTCGCTCAAGCTTTTCGGCGACGACATCGACGTGCTCGTACAGAAAGCGGGCGAAATCCGCGACGTCATGGTGCAAGTCCCTGGCATCGCTGACCTGGGCGTCTTCCAGGAGACGGGACAGCCTGAGCTGCTGATCTCGATCGACCGTGCCGCCAGCGCCCGCTACGGACTCATGGCCGCCGACGTGAATGCCGCGGTGCAGGCAGCCGTTGGCGGTTTGGCGGCGACGCAGATTCTCGAAGGCGACCGCCGGTTCGATTTTGTCATTCGTTACAGGCCCGAGTTCCGCGCCGCGCCCGATGCGATCCGCCAGATTCTGCTGCCCACGCCGGACGGCAATCGCGTGCCGCTGGGCGCCGTCGCCGATGTATCTCTCAAGGAAGGCGCGTTCATGATCTATAGGGAGAACGGCCGGCGCTACATTCCCGTGAAGTTCAGCGTGCGCGGACGCGATCTGGCCGGCACCATTCAGGACGTCCAGACGCGCATCGGAGCAAACGTCCACCTCCCGCAGGGCTACCATTACGAGTGGGCCGGCGAATACGAAAGCCTGCGTCAGGAAGAGCGCCGGATGGCCATCGTGATCCCCATCAGTTTGGTCGCGATCCTGGGGCTTCTCTTCACTGCGTTTCGTTCCCTTCGGCATGCGCTGTTGGTTCTGGTTGCGATCCCGTTTGCCGCCACCGGCGGTGTCCTCGCGCTGCTTTTCACCGGTACGCCGCTGAGTATTTCCGCTGCCGTGGGCTTTGCCTCCGTGATCGGTGTTTCGACTTTGGGCGGCGTCGTGTTGGTTTCAGGCATTCAGGGTTTGGAGCGGCGCATGCATCCGCGGAACGAAGCGATCGAGCGGGGCGCGCTCGACGAGATGCGCGCCGTCTTGATGGCCTGCTCAGCCGCCGGTCTGGGCCTGCTGCCTGCGGCGCTGTCCTCTGGAATCGGCGTGCAAGCCCAGCAGCCGCTCGCGCGCGTTGTGGTGGGCGGCATGGTTACGTCTCCGTTTGCGATCTTGTTCTTGATTCCCGTGCTCGCCAGCTACTGGCTGCCTTCGGAACCGCAGGCCGCCACCGAGGAATAGGCGCCTTCTCCTGGTGAAGTCCGGCGGCTTGTTCCGGCCCCGTGTCCCTGGCTTCACGCGTGCGCAAGGAACTATTGCCGTTTCTGCACCAACCTTCGAGTTCCGGCTAGACCTCCTCGGCGGCTGACCCAACAATGGAGACAAGTTTCCCGGAGTGTTTTTCTTGTAGGGGTTGTCCATGATTATCCCGCTGGCGCACGAAAATCTGCGCGGCCGCCGCTGGCCTTGGGTGACCATTGCCATCATCGCCCTCAATACCGTCATTTTCCTGGCCACGCACGACCGGATGGACCAAGAGTTGGCGCAGACCGCCCCGGTGCAATTGCACGTTCTCCTCCTGGCCGCGCGCTTTCCCGACGCCCAGATGACGCCCGAAACCCAGCAGATCGTCGAGGCATTCAAGCGTCAGCACCCGGACGTTTACCAGCAGATGGCTTCGCCCTCCCGGACCGAGGTCGTTGATACGTGGGACGCCGACCTCCAGATCAAGGAGTGGTCGCCGGCGGATGTTGACGCGGAAATGGCCAACCTTTCCTCTGAGCTTGACCGCCTGCATCGCAACTCGATTTCCTGGAACTACGCGTTCCATCCGTTTCATCCGACTCTGAGGAGCTACGTCACCGCTAATTTCCTTCACGGCGGCTGGCTGCACCTGATTTTCAACATGTGGTTCCTCTGGCTCGCCGGAACCGTGCTCGAAGACGTCTGGGGACGCGTCGCCTACCCGATCTTCTATCTCGCATGTGGATTCGTCGCGCTGGTCATCCATGCGATCGTTTTTCCCGCCAGCCTCGTTCCCGTCCTCGGCGCGTCGGGCGCCATCGCGGGCCTCATGGGAGCATTCCTGGCTCGATTTCCCAAGACGCGCATCCGTCTTGGCTGGGTGTTGTTCTTCCGTATCTTCAAGTTCTTCGTGCCGGCCTACATCATCCTGCCGCTCTGGCTCGCCATTCAGGTTTTCTGGGGCGCGCTGTTTGCTTCCGCGCACGCTGAAGGAGGCGTCGCCTATTGGGCGCACATCGGCGGCTTCGCGTTCGGCGCGCTCGGCGCCGTGCTTCTGAAGTACACCGGCATCGAACACTCGCTCGACCAGAAGATTGAAGCCAAGGTCACGTGGAGCGCCGACCCGCGCATCGTGCGCGCGACGGAATCCCTGGGCGAAAACAACCCGGCCGGCGCGATTGCGGCCCTGCGCGAACTTGTCAAGGAGCAGCCGGAGTCGCTCGAAGGCTGGGAGATGCTGCTGAAAGCCCAGGAAAAGCGGCAGGACGTCGCGGGACAGAAACAAACGCTGGAAACCCTCTGCCGCCTGCACATCACCGCCGGAGAGATGCAGTCCGCGTGGAACGACTACGAGCAGCTCTTGAACCTCGGCGGCGACCGGCTGCCGCGCGGCGTCTGGCTCGAACTCTGCCGTTATATCGAGGGCGCGCACAACTGGGATCGCGCCGCCGAGGAATACCAGCGCCTCGCGGAGAAAAACCCCAACGAACGCACGGCGGCCACCGCGCTCATCTCCGCCGCGCGCATCCGCCTTGTGAATCTTAACCAGCCGGGGCGCGCCGAAAAACTTTACCGCGCCGCGGCCGCTTCACCCGCGCCGCATGCCGATCTCGACGCCGCGATCCAGGAAGGGCTCAAGCAGTGCGCGGCCACCGCGCCGTACGCCGGCGCCTACCGCAACTGACGCCTGGGGGATTGTGTACGCCGGCGTGATGGGGTTACATTATCGGCGGCCGGTGCCCCCAGCTCCCCAGCCCACTGTTCCGCTTTTAATGCGGCCCTGAATTCGAGACAGGAACAAATACCTGATGCGTTTCGGCGTCACAATCCGCCAGGAAGGCTCCGTCACGGTCGTGGACATCAAGGGCACGATCACGTACCAGGCGGCGGATGCCCTGCACGAAATGTTCCGCGACCTGCTGCGCAAGGGCCGGAAGAAAATCCTGCTGAACCTGAGCGAGGTCACGCAGCTCGACAGCTCCGGCATCGGCGAGCTGGCCCGCGGCTTCGCGATGGTCAAGAGCGCCGGCGGCGATTTCAAGATGATGCAGCTCAACAAGCAGGTGCAGCGCCTTCTCGAAATCACCAACCTCTGCCAAATCTTCGAAGATTTCAGCGATGAACAGTCCGCGCTGCACAGCTTCGACTAGCCTGCGGTAAGGAATAATCAGAATCCCGCTGCGGAGAAGTCGCTACTTTCGTTGGAAAACGGAGGGATTTTTCATCATCTCTTCGTACTCTTTCATGTCCTGGTTGTTTTCCACGCACTCGTATTCGCGGATGCGGGTTCCGGGGCGGAGCATGATGGTGCCATGGCGGGTCCACGGCCCGGTCAGCACGTCGGGGTCCTCGACGGTATCCTCGTAGGCGATCGTGTTCAGGTCCACGCGCGTGAATTTCTCGACCACGTGCAGCTTCTCGCTGTGAAACGTTCCCACGCCGGAGAGCCACGTCTTGTCGTTGAACCCCGTGACGTCCACCACGAGCGTGTCGCCCTCCCAATGGCCCACGGAGTCGCCCATATAGCTCGGTTCCAGATCGTCGGGGTGCTTGGCGTCGATGGGGATGATTCGAAACAGGTGGAAGACCTCGAACAGCATGACGATCGTCTTGGGCGTCTGCACGATCTGCATCGGGAAAAGGCCCATCAGCGTGGTTCGCGGGACGCCGGGCGGCAGGCAGCGCACCATCGGTTCGTCGATCCCGCGCATCTTGTACGACTCGAGGACCTTCTTCGCGGCCCACTCCTGATACGGAGGCTTCGGCTGCGGCGTCGTCACTGCAAACGGCGTGATCGGGCCGCTCTGTCCCAACGGCCCTTCGCCGTCGTTCGTGTCTTCCCACGTCCCAATCCGGTTGCTGCCGCCCTGCCAGACTCCTGTCATGTCCGGATGCCCATCCGCCGCGCGCGGCACGTCTTTTCCAGCCTTGGGAGGGGAAGCCGTTTGGGCGGGCGCGGTCGCGGAGAAAACCACCAGCGCCACCAGCGCGGCCGCGGCGAAAGCGATGACGAAATTCTTCTTCACGAAGCGTCCTCCGCTAATTCGACGGCGGCACCGCGACGGGCAGGCTTGCGCCGCCGTCGCCCGTGCCGGGCCCCGGCCCGAAGTAGAGCTTCTTGCCATCCGCAAACGTGATTTGGCGGGCGTGTCCCCACGGGCCGCCCACGCGCGACTGCCATCCGTAGACCGTGATTTCGTCGCCGGCCTTCATCGTCACGTCGCGCTTCCATCCGGTGCGGTAGAGCACGGTGGGAGGATAGCCCTCGAAGCGCCAGTTCGTGACCTTGCCGCTCGCATCCTTTATGTCGATGAAGACGAAGCTGTGCGGGTTGGTCCACTCGATCTTCGTGATCACGCCCGTCAGCGTGACCGGCTTGTTCACGTCGTACTCGACTCCAAACGAGTGGTGCGCTCGCGCGGGCACACTTGTGCCCAGCAGCAGACCAATGCTCGCTAGAAGAATGGCGAAGAGCCTCAACTTCATTCCCCACCCCCGGTCGCCCGTGAATATAGACGCGCCCGCCGTGCAGGTCAAGACTGCGCACTCTCGTCGTTGTCATTTCGCGCGGAGCGAGGAATCGCTCTTGCCTTTGCAATCGCCGCGAGGGAGGAATCCGGCAGGGTGGCGTGTACACCCTGCCGGACGCGGGGGCTAGCTACTGTGGCAGTTGGGTGGTGGGGGAAGAAGCAGGGGTAGAGCTTTCGCTTGAGCCTGTGTAGGGAACGGATTGGTCCACAGCGGGCTGACTCGTAGCGGGCTGCGCGGCGGCAGTGCCGTTGCTTGTGTTGCTTGCGCCGGCACTGTCAGCGGACGCCGGCGGCGTAAGGCCGGCCGACTGCCTGTACTTCGGGGCGCTCACGCAGCCGTGAACGCGATCCTTGTCGATCTTGTTCACGACCACCTGCACCTGTTGCTGGTCGCTGTCCATGATCCAGATCGGCTCGTACAGGTTCACGTGCTTCTTGCTGAGCTGGTCGTCGTTCACCACCATTGCGAGGTCATAGGTCTTGTGCTTTGGGTCGGCTTTGCTCAGCGAAAGCGCGACGCCTGCCGCCGGCAGAAAGTGCTTCGCCTTCACCAGGTCGAACTCCACGTAGTTCCGTTCGCCCTTCTGTTCGAGCGCGACGAGTTCGTCGTGCGTCCTGGCGATGGAGCCGTTCAGCTCGTCACGCGTCGAGTTGACGCTGCCCTCCAGGTCCGTGCGCGTCTGCGCCACCTGGTCCTGCGTGTCCTTCAACTGCTGCTGCTGGTCCGCCAGCTGCGACTGAAGCTCCTTGATGCGCTTGTTTTGGGCGGCCGTGCGTTGTTTCGCCTTAGCAGTGTCCGGCGCGGGGATTGCCAGCGTCGCAGGAGGCGTGGTGGTGACCTCGTTGAGCTTCGCGTTCAACGAGTCGACCTGCCCCTGCATCTGGCTGATCGTCGCAGTCATGCCGGCATCGTCCGAAGTAACGCCGCTTGACGCTTGCTTCTGCTCGTAGCCGTAGCCCAGCGCCAGACCGACCATAGCGATCAGCCCTACGATCGCGACGACCAACCACCGTGTCGCATGCGGCGCCGGCGTCGCTCCTTCGATTTCAGTCCGGTTGGTATAGCGTCTCTCGTCCATCTTGGCCTCCTGACGATTCAGGATCTCTCTTGATCGCGAGTCGCGAGGCTGGGTGCGACGCGGTCCGGAGAGGAGTACTGCAACGCGAGTGCCTTGGCGGCCTGTTCTTTTGCCAAACCGCAAGTCTCGCCGCTGCAACATCAAGAAGCACGCATGCAGCGAACCCTGTATCCGGCCGCTGCGGTACTAGCCCTGGTAATTTTTCCCCGATTGCCGTCCCGCGCCCCCTATGCAGGGCAAGGCGAGGAACGCCCGCCTGACAGGCGGCCGCTACGAAGGCAAAGGAAGCAGACCAGAACGCAAGGACGGCGGAAGGCCGAAGCTCGCAAAAATTCTCGATTAGAATCGGACGCTGTCGTTTGTTTTCAGGGATTTGGGCCATGTTCTAATTCTCATATTTCTCGATTAGAAATCTGTATCTCGGGAGCGGCCCTTTGTTCCTCAGGGTGAGAGGCAAGCTGGGCCGACGGGTGGGGTAGCGGTGCCCTTCGTTCCTGAGGGTAAAGAGGCGCGGGAGTTCCGGGGGCGACTTGGACAACGTGGCCTCTTCTCTAGGCGGCGATGGCTCTTGGAGCCCGACGCCCCCAGCGAGGACATAGACATCGATGCCGACATCACCTTCGGGGGCTTCGCTCTCCTAGCGTGCCAGTTCAGCAAGATAGATAGTGGTGTGGACTCAAAAGAGCTCGGCCGACGCGTGACGCGCGCGAAGGCCCCCTTGCTCAAAAGGCTTGGCTGGATACTCGCGGCCCGATGGCAGCCGGAGCACATCGACAAGGCTACGGCACAATTGGCTGACCTTGGTTTCTCGGCAAACCAGCGAGAGCTAGTCCTGGGCTGGGTCAAGCACGAAGTCCGCTTTACGGAGAGCGACCCAGGCTAAAGCGACGGCTTGCTACTAAATGCAGCGTCTGCAACCATCCCGACCGCGAAGCCGTCGAGCAGGAATTCCTCCGCTGGTACGCTCCTCAGGACATAGCTGGGGACATGAGTCGCGGATTTCCAATCGTCACGGTGTGTCGAACAAAACCCCACGTAACCCTTCGGAAACAAACGGCAGCGGCACCGTCCAATCGTCACGCAATCGTGGAAGGCGGCGCGGGCGTCTCTCCCGGTTTTTTTGGTTTCACGAGTCACAAATCACGAGTCACGGTTTTCCGCGCCGCGAGGCCAATTCCGCAGTATCCTGTTAAGGTCACCCCGGAAGCCGCAAGGAGGGAAGACCGCGTGGACGCCAAAGCGTCGCCTGCACCAGCCGCCCCAGCGGCGCAGACAGAGACTCGGACCGAATCCGACAGCATGGGCAAGATCGAGGTTCCCGCCGACCGCTACTACGGCGCGCAGACCGCCCGCTCGCTGATCCATTTCGATATCGGCACGGACACGATGCCGCCCGAGCTGATCCGCGCGTTCGGAATCCTGAAAAGGGCCGCGGCGCTGGTGAATCAGGATCTCGGCAAACTTTCGCCGGAAAAAGCGAAGCTGATCGTGCTGGCCGCGGACGAAGTGATCGCGGGAAAGCTCAACGGACATTTCCCGCTGCGCATCTGGCAGACCGGCAGCGGCACGCAGACCAACATGAACGCCAACGAAGTGATCTCGAACCGCGCGATCGAGATTGCCGGCGGCGTGATGGGCAGCAAGAAGCCGATTCATCCGAACGACGACGTCAATATGTCGCAGTCGTCGAACGACACGTTTCCGACGGCCATGCACATCGCGGCGGCTTCGCGCGTGGCGCAGGATTTGATTCCGTCGGTCGAGCGCTTGCGCGACGCGCTGGACGCGAAGGCGCGCGAGTTCGCGAGCGTGGTCAAGATCGGGCGCACGCACCTGATGGACGCGACGCCGCTCACCGTCGGGCAGGAGATGTCCGGCTGGGTGAGCCTGCTGACGCGCGACGTGGACCGGATCGGCGAGGCACTCTGGGGACTCTACGACCTGGCCATCGGCGGGACGGCCGTCGGCACGGGGCTCAACGCGCATCCGGAATTCGCCGAGCGCGCCGCGAAGAAAATCGCGGAGCTGACCGGGCTGCCGTTCGAGTCGCATCCGAACAAATTCGCGGCGCTCTCCGCGCACGACGAACTCGTCTTCGCAAGCGGCGCGCTGAAAACGCTGGCCGCTTCGCTGATGAAAATCGCGAACGACATTCGCTGGCTCGCGTCCGGGCCGCGCGCGGGATTCGGCGAGCTGGCGCTGCCGGAAAACGAGCCGGGGTCGTCGATCATGCCGGGCAAGGTGAATCCGACGCAGTCGGAGGCGATGACCATGGTCGCCGTGCAGGTGATGGGCAACGACGCGGCCATCGGCTTTGCCGGCTCGCAGGGAAATTTCGAGCTGAACGTCTTTAAGCCGGTGATCATTTACAATTTTCTGCACTCGGTGCGCCTGCTGACGGACGCCTGCCGATCGTTCCGGGAGCACTGCGTCGCCGGGATGGAAATCGACCCCGAGCGGATCGCGCACTATGTGAAGAGTTCGCTGATGCTCGTCACCGCGCTGACGCCGAAGATCGGCTACGACAAAGCCGCCGAGATCGCCAAGAAAGCGCACCACGAAAAGCTCAGCCTGCGCGAAGCCGCGCTGAAGCTCGGCTACCTGACGGAGAAAGAGTTCGACGAACTCGTGCGGCCCGAAAAGATGACGCATCCTTAGAGATTTCTAATGAACCGTGGCAATCGCAGTGAAAATTCTCATTCCTAGAAAATCTCCGGCCATTTTTTTTGACACGTTTATAGCTGTTTATTAAAGTCGGATTCCCCTTCGATCTCTGGTATTTCCCCCCTTCCCCTAGGAGCGCCCATGCGCATTCTTGTCGCCGAAAACGATCCGGCGCTCGGAACTATTTTGGAGCGGGGATTCGGCGCGGAGAACTACGCCGTCGATCTCACCGCTGACAGCGAAACCGCGAAGTCGATGGCGCGCGACCGCAGCTACGACGCGGCGATCCTCGACCTGAATCTCGCGCCGGGCGACGGCCTAAACATGCTGCGCGACGTCCGCTCGCGCCAGCAGCAGTTGCCGATCCTGATCCTCACGAGCCGGACGCGGGCGGAAGAGCACGTCGAGCTGCTCGATTCGGGCGCGGACGACCTCGTGCTCAAGCCGTTCGCGTTCGCCGAGCTTTCGGCGCGGGTGCGCGCGCTGGTGCGGCGCGGCGGACGTTTCGACGAGGCGACGCTGCGCGTCGACGACCTCGAGCTGAGCCGCGTGGAGCACGCGGTGAGCCGCGCGGGGCGGAAGATCCGTCTGACGCCGAAGGAGTTCGCGCTGCTCGAATACCTGATGCGCAACGCCGGCCACAGCGTGACGCGGGCGCAGATCGTCGAGCACGTCTGGAATCTCTCGCACGACACGCTGACGAACATCGTGGACGTGTACGTGAATTACCTGCGGAAGAAGGTGGACACCGGGTTTGAGCGCAGGCTGATTCGCACGGTTCGCGGCGTGGGATACCGGTTGGAGGCGCAGGCCCGGAACGGAAGTTGATCGATTGAAGGGGAGAGGAGCCACGATGCCAGCAGCCGGTTCAACGCGTCAGCGATATCCGGACGGGCGAGAGCGCCAGCCGGACGAGGTTTCATGCAGCGTGTGCGACGCCTTGACGGGACCGCGGGCGGACGACTTCGATCCCGCGTCGCCCATCGCACAGGCCGCGGCGGCGGTCTGGGGCGGGCCGCTGGCGGAAGATGCGGGGGCGCCCGAAGCTCCGGCGCCGCGCGCGATCGCGAGGGTTCAAGCTGTCCACCAGTACGACGAGGCGCAGCGCCAGCGGATCGTGCTCGAGCATCTGGCGCAGGTGCGGTTCATCGCACGGCACATCCACGACCGCTTGCCGCCGCAGGTGCTGCTCGAGGACCTGGTGCACGCGGGAGTTCTCGGCCTGATGGACGCGGTGCGGAAATACGATCCGAGCAAGAACGTGCAGCTCAAGCACTACGCCGCATTCCGGATTCGCGGCGCCATCCTCGATAGCCTGCGGCAGGTCGACTGGAGCCCGCGAACTCTGCGGCGGCAGGCGCGGCGCATGGAGCAGGCGGTTCTGGACTGCAAAGCGCGGCTCGGCCGCTATCCGAGCGAGCCCGAAATCGCGGCGGAAATCGGCGTCAGCCTCGAAAGCCTGCAACGGCTTCTGGGCGATCTGCGCGGCCTGGACATCAGCAGTTTGCAATCCGAAACAAACGATCCGGGCGGCGAAGATGAGATTCAAGTTCCCGCTGGCTCGGAGGAGGAAGATCCGTATCACCAGGCGGTGCGTTCGGAGATGATGGGCCTGCTCGAAAAGGCGATCGGCGAGCTCGCGGACCGCGAACGCGAGGTGCTGGCGCTCTATCACTTCGAGGAACTGACGATGAAGCAGGTGGGGGCGTTGCTCGGCATCGGGGAGTCGCGCGTATCGCAGATTCATTCGGCGGCGCTGGTGCGGCTGCGCGCGCGATTGCGAGAGCTGACCGAAAGCGCGCCGGCGGGCACGAAGCCGGGGCCGAGACCCGTGCCGGTTGCAATGCGCCCGAGGTCTGTTGCTGTCTAAAGGAACCGCGCGCCCATTGGATCCGCATTGGTCTCCACACCGCCGATCCGGGACTTGATCATCCGAGGACACGAATGGCAGACACCTAGGCGCGGCATGCGGCAGTGGGGTAATATCTGTCCGCTCCGGCGCGCCGCCGCCCAGCCCGGTGCGCGGGAGGCAATCTCGCGGCTGCGCCCTTGCGGTGCGGCTGCAACGGATGTTCGAACTGCGCTTCTTATTCAGTTTGAAAACCACACCAGGAGGAACTTTTCCATGAAGCATTGGTTTCTTGGCGTGCTCGCGATTCTCACACTCGTCTTCACACTCACTTTCCCGACGGCGGCTCCCGCCGCTCCACCGGCGCCCAAGCCGCAACCGCAGCCAGCCGCGTCACCGGCGCCTGAGCCCCATCCGGAAATCCGAGAGGCGATCGCCGCGCTTCAGAGAGCGCGGGAACACATGGGTCACGCGGCGCATGATTTCGGCGGACATCGCGCAGATGCGCTTCACGCGACCGACGAAGCGATTCGCCAGTTGAGAATCTGCCTACAGTACGACCGATAAAGAGACTCCCAAGCTGACGGCTTGCGGCGCCCGCTCCATTGGGGCGGGCGTTACAGGCCGGGTGTTTGCTCGGCGTGCTAAGCTCTCGTTAGTCAGTAAAGGTAGGAGACCCGCGATAGCAGTAATCTGTGGTGATCAACGCCGAACTGGATCGTTGTTTTTTTGTCTTTGCTCTGAGCAATGAAGTAGACCTGATCGCCACCGGCAAACTTGCCGCTGGTGAAGTCGAAGCGGTCGGCGCTTTGCAGGACCTCATTGACATCCAGAGCATCCGCCCGGGAGGCGAATACCTCAAAGCCGACAATTCGGTGCTCGGGACTGAACACGAACTCGGCGCGCTTACAAAAGCCCGGGGCGTCGGGCGAGGTCAACATGAGGCGATCGGGCGTGCCGGAGACCATTCCGGGTCCGGAGCCGGATTTCGCGAGCGCCTCTTCCGGCATAAGATGCGCAAAGCCTGCGTAGACGGGAGTCACGCTGCACATGAGAATGTCGTTCAGGGTCCACTTCGTTATCTGATCTTCCATTTGCTCGCGAAGCTCATCGATCAAGTCCTTGGTGGCGCTGCTGACGCGCCAGCTACCCCAGCGCCTGGAATCGGTCCAGAGACTTTCACCCGTGTTCGCATCGATGACGGTCATAATCGTAAATTCAACCGAGACGTACCTCGTATCGGGACCGTCGCGAGTGAGGTAGTCGCCGAGATACGGATTCCCGGAAAAGAGGAAAATCAGATCGGCTTGGCGGTGGTTTTCCGCGATCTGGAAGCGTCCCCAGCCCTGGAGTCGCTTCAGGGCGGTTTCCTGCGCGACGGCCAGTCCCCTGGGGCAGACGCAGTCAACGTAAACCGAATTTGCCTGGAGGATTTTCGCGGGCAGCCGAGGCCGCTCCTTCGTCCCGGCAAGCGCTGAGGGAACGAAAGCCCCCGTACAGAACGCGCAGACGAGGATTGCGAAGAGTTGTACCGACCTTCTCATGAGTGGCGCATCTCAATTCTAGATTAGTAGGCGTACGCTGGCGGCGTCAACACAGAACGCGTCGCGCACCAGCGGCGGCCAACGACCCCCTGCGGATGAACCGACGGCTAGCCGCAGCGCTTGCTGATTGATGGCAGTGGGGAGCGGGTTCTTGCCGGCGACGATCTCCCGGACGATCTTCGCGGCGAGATCCTTGCTGACCGAGCAGGAACCCTCGTTGATGCGGCAAACCTGAAAACGGTACTCGGCAAAATGCAATCAACCAGTTCGCGACGATTACGGCAAGAGGGGGAGCCTGGTGTCGGATCTTGTGAAAGCGACGTCTTGTCGCCCGGAGTCCTTGTGCTTTGGTTGGAGGGCTCCCCTGTCCCCGCCTCCAGCTTTGGAGGATTCTTGGCGCGGCAGAGAGGCAAGCTTTCCTGAATGAATGTGTCGCGACTGAGCGGATACGGTTACATAGCGAACTAGCGGAAAACGTTCCGAGCCCACCGAAGTCACTCGCGTGATTTCCAGGGAATTCCACTCCTCGAACTTCCGGCTGGCCAGGATGCGCTCGATTGCCCTGCGCGCCATCTTTTGCCCGTCAATACCAAACACCGTCGCCTTAATTTCCCCAGCCAAGCAGAAGAAGGTCCATCCTGTTTTCTGGATCGCTCGATCCAATCCGCACCCATCGAAATCTTTGACAAGTCTCCAGCCCGGCACGCAGGGCTCGCTTTGGAGCTGCAGTTCTTCGGGCAGGAATGCGTTATCCTTGATCAGGATCGTCCCGGTTGTGATCTCATGTGCCATTGGCGACTCCTCGGGCTCTTTCGTGGTGCTTGGCACCATCAAACCCACGCCTTAAAAGTGATCTGCTTGAGGCAAGCTGAATCCAGCCATCGAATCAATCCTCCGGCGATCCCACTCGCTGGCGGCTAAGAGGGGGGCGGAATCTGCCCGCCCCCAACCCAGAGAATGGTTCCTTGATTCTAGACGGCTACAGCAGCGGCAATCTTGTGGAAGGTGGAGTTAGCAACGTTAAAGGTTTCCACCTGGGGTGGTCCTTCAACCACTGTCGCAAGGATCTTTGCCACTTCGGTGTAACTTGCGCGGTTGTAAGCCTCCGCGCTTTCCGCCCGGTCCCACAAACTGATCGCGAACGCTTCCGTTCCCGACGGGGCAACGAACGTGATTTCGTCTTGGAACCCCTTCTGTTTTCGAAGGGTGGGAATGACTTGCTTCTCAAGCTTCTCTGTAAACTCAGCAACGCTGTTCGGTTTCAGGTGCATGTAGACTCTGCGTGCATACATTATGTGGGTCTCCTTGGTTTCTCATGGCCAAGGGGCGATTCAGATAACTTCCAACTGTCAGGTCAGCTGAAGAATCCCTCAGACTGTTAGCATACTGAGTTAATTAACTTGATATGTCAATCGGATTCTAGGAATATATTTGCAGGTGTATTGATGGTAGTTAATCGCCGGGAGGCATCCTGTGGACGTTTGTCTGGTGATCAAACAGCGACTGCAAGAATTGGGGCTCGAGCAGAAAGACCTCGCGGCTGCCGCCGGAGTGACGGACTCCTACATTTCCCAACTCCTGACTCGAAAGAAGTTGCCCCCCGCACCCGACCGCACGGACATCTACGTCAAAATGGGGCGGTTCTTGAAGCTCCCTAGGGGCAAGCTTTCGGAGATGGCCGGGCATCAGCGCACGGAAGAATTGAAAAAGAAGCTGTCCGATCCGCCTGCGCCCCTGTTCAAGGAAGTGCGCGAGCTGGTTCTGCGCAAGTGCGCTCCCGAGAAAGAAAGGGAAATACGCTCCATATTTGAAAGGCAGCCCTTTGGCGAATTGGAGCGCCTCGTGACACAGAAGCTTCTGGATGTCGTCAAGGGAGTCGCCAAAGAAGAATTGGAAAATGAAAAATGGCTGAAGCTGGTCGCTCAACTGAACGGTCGAAGCTACGAAGAAATGCGAGTCAGCGTCCTTGAATTCCTGGACACGGATGTCTTCAACATTTCCGTTGAGAACTGCCTCTCTTTCCTCGGTCCCCTGATCGATTCCTGGGATATCGATCTGACCAATTTTGGGATAGAGATCGTGTTAAATCGACGATTGGTCCCCGGGCACCTCAAGAAACTCGAGTTTGTGGAGAAGGAACCTGACGGACTCTTCGAGGAAGAGTCTGGACTCAAAGAATTTCTTCGGGACGCTTCCCTGAGAGGCAATGCCAGCGAGGAAGAAATCGAGTTCCTAAAGAGGCTGAGGTTCAAAGGGTCTCGGCCTACCGCCCTCTATTACTACCGCGAATTGCAGAATCTCAGAGACCCGCTTAATTTTCGGGAAGGCGCAGTTGCCTCGCGACACAAATACGGAGACGCGAAACGGCGTTGAAAAACGATTCCAGCCCCACGCTGCGGAAGGCGCAATGCAACGCCGGTCAGAGGCGATTCCCCAAGAGACGGAGATCAAAGGCTGCACGCTAGCCTCTCGCAGTTGGCGGTGCCTGTCGGGATTGTGCCTGGATCACAGCGTGCTGGGTGGGATAGAAGGGTTTCGGAAGAATGCGCGACGATCGGCCCGCAGCGCTTACCGATTGATGGCGGTGGGGAGCGGGTTTTTGCCGGCGACGATCTCCCGGACGATCTTCGCGGCGAGGTCCTTGCTGACCGAGCAGGAACCCTCGTTGATGCGGCACTGCGCGATGGTGAGCTTGCAGCCGCAGGTACACGTCTCGGCGTTCATGCGCTTGAGCGCCGCGTGCTTCTGGGCCGGCGTGAGGCCCTTGAAATCGACGCCGGCGAGTTCGGTGGCGAGGGCGGCGTTTTTCAGGAATATCTGCCCCGTATCCACGAAGGTTTCCACGGGGATGTTGATGGGCAACCCAAGAAGGGCGCGAACCTCCGCGTCGTACACCTCGATAGGGTAGAGGCCCACGTGTTTCTGCACGACGCGGCCGTCCGGATTCACAACGAAGGAAGTCGGCAGCGCCGGCACGCCCCCGTATTCCGTGGAGATCTGGCTGCCCATGACGATTGGATAGTTGATCCGCTCCTGTTTCGCGAATGCCTTTACTGCCGCCGGCGGATCGTCGTCCATGGAGACACCGACGATTTCGAGACGGTCTTTGTAGCGGCTCTGAAGCTCGATCATCTCGGGAATTTCCTCCTGGCAGGGCGGACACCAGGTGGCCCAGAAATTGAGCAGCACAACCTTCCCGTGGAGGGCGGCCGTCGAGATGATGTTGCCGTCGAGGTCGTTGACGAGAAACGGCGGCACGGGCGCGGCGTTGCTCGCGAAGCGGACGGCCGTGAGCTTGTCCGCGTCGTCGCTCGAGTCCTCCTGAGGCTGCTTTCCGGCTGCCGGCGAGCCCGCAGCCGTGGGATTCGCGGCCGCAACCCGGCGGGCGCGCACGGCGGCGACGGTGACCAGAAGCACCGCGAGTAAGGCCAGAGCGGCCGACAACGCTATGGATGATCTTTTCACGTCTTTAACCTTCGACTCCATTATGCGGCAGAGGTGAGCGGGGCACAATCGGCGTGCAAGGAGGCGGTGCGAGGGCCGCAGACCATTCCGGGACGGCGCTTCCCGATTCGATTTCGCGAATGCTGACGCGGCCGCCGAGAATGCCTTTAAGTTATTGAAAAGTGAACCGATGACTGATTGGCAACAGCGGGCTGGATGGGAATACGACTTGCGCGGGTCGCGTTCCACACGATCCGAATCGTTTGGTGAATGGGGAGGAAGGGGCCCGTTCACAGGACGGCACGGGTCGTTCCCACCTGCCTCTGAGAGGGAAGCTAGGATGGATGACCCCATGGTCCGGTCACGCCTAGACCGGGCCAGCGGAACGCGACCTTTGGGGGCTACTTGATCCCAAGCAAGAGCCCCCTTTTTCTTTTTCGGGGCGATTCCCAGCCGATTTCCGACATGTGAAGCTCGAATCGTCCGCAGCGCGCGCCGCCGTGCGATAATTGTAGCGGCGCCATGCGCAACATCAAACTCACAATCGCCTATGAGGGCTCGGACTTTCACGGCTGGCAGACTCAACCCGGACTTCCGACGATTCAGGGTGCGCTGAACGACGCCGCACGGAAGATCACCCAGGAAAAAGTAACGGTGCACGGCGCGAGCCGGACCGATACGGGCGTCCATGCGCTGGGGCAGGTGGCGCATTTCAAGACGCAGTCGGCGCTTTCGGCGGTCGAGTTCCAGCGCGCGCTGAACGCGCTGCTGCCCCCAGCGATTCGGATTGTCGCGGCCGAGGAAGCCGGGCCGGAATTCCATGCGCGGTGGCTCGCGCAGGGGAAGACGTACCGCTACCGGATCTACCGCGGGCGTGTCCTGCCGCCGTTCGAGCATCGCCGCGCGCTGCACTATCCCTGGCCGCTCGACGAAGACGCGATGGCTGCGGCGGCGCGGCGCTTCGAAGGCGAGCACGATTTCACGTCGTTCGCGGCGTCGTCGGGATCGGAGGAGGACGACCGCGACCGGAACATGGTGCGCGTGGTGCACTCCTCGGAGATCGTGCGCGAGCCGGGGCGCGAGGAGATCGCGTACGTCGTGCGCGGGCAATCGTTCCTGCGCTACATGGTCCGCAAGATTGTCGGGACGCTGATGGAAGTCGGGAAGGGAAGAATCGCGCCGGAGGATATTCCGCAATTGTTTGAGGCGCGCGACCGGTCGCGATCCGGTCCGACGATGCCGCCCGAGGGCTTGTACCTGGTTTCGCTCGGGTACCCCGACCCTACGGACTCGCTCGCGTCGGTCGCGGCGCGTCGTCGCGCAACGGCGTCGTAGCTCCCGGTCACCACTCTCTGCTTTCGTTTCATGTAGAATCGCCGCATAAGGACGGCAGTGCGCGTCAGATGAACGACGAACTCATCTATGACTGGAACACCCACGCCGGGTTGGAGATTCCTCCCGGCCGGCGCGTGATGCTCAACGACGAGACGCTGCGAGACGGCCTCCAAAATCCCTCCGTTCGCGACCCCTCAATCGGCGAAAAAATCGAAATCCTGCATCTGATGGACGCGCTCGGCATCGACCTGGTGAATATCGGCCTGCCGGGCGCGGGGCCGCGCGCCTTCGCCGATACGGAAGCGCTGGCCCGCGAGATCATCGGGTCGCGCATGAAGATTCGCGCGAATATGGGCGGGCGCACGCACAAGCAGGACATCCAGGCGATGATCGACATCTGCGAGCGCGTCGGCCAGCCGATCGAGGCGGCGATGTTTCTCGGATCGAGCCCGATCCGGCGGCTGGTGGAGGATTGGAGCGTCGATCACTTGAAGCGCACGACGGAAGAAGCGGTGAAATTTGCGGTGTCGGCGGGGCTTCCGGTGATGTACGTGACCGAGGACACGATTCGCACCGACCCGTCGACGGTCGTCGCGCTGTATTCGACGGCCATCCGCGCGGGCGCTCGCGCCATCGTGCTGTGCGACACGGTGGGCCACGCGACGCCGCGCGGCGCGTTCAATCTGGTGACCTTCGCGATCGAGGAGGTTGTGAAGCCCTCAGGCGAAAAAATCCGCGTGGACTGGCACGGCCACAACGACCGCGGCCTGGCCGTCGCGAATTCGCTCGCAGCCATCGCAGCGGGCGCGGACCAGGTCCACGGTTGCGCGCTGGCGCTTGGCGAGCGCGTGGGCAATACGCCGATGGAAGTGATGCTCGTGAACCTGCGCCTGCTTGGCCTGATCGACCACGATCTTTCGCAGCTCAAGAAATACTCCGAGACGATTGCGCGCGCAACCGGCACGGTGATCCCGCCGAACTATCCCGTCGTGGGGCGCGACGCCTTTCGCACGGCGACCGGCGTGCACGCTGCCGCCATCGCCAAAGCGCAGAAGAGAAACGACCCGAAGCTGGCCGACGCAATCTACAGCGGCGTGCCGGCGCATCTCTTTGGTCTCGAACAGGTGATCGAGATCGGGCCGATGAGCGGGCGGTCGAACGTCGTTTACTGGCTTGGGAAGCGCGGCATTTCGGCGAATGATGAGGTTGTGGAGCGCATCCTGGCCGCCGCGAAGCAATCGGACCGCATCCTGACCGAAGAGGAAATCTTCGCGCTGGTTCCTTCGTCCGCGCAGCGGTAGAGCGTCTCGTCAGACCGCTTGCCAGAGGCCGCGTTCGAAGTTCTAATAGGGGACATGGCTACCGCTCCACAACGCCGGGCCGAAGTCATCGTGCGGCCGCTCGCCGAAAACGAACTCACCGAAGCTGACCGGATCGTGCGCGTGGCGTTCGGCACGTTCCTGGGCCTGCCCGATCCCGGGCAGTTCATGGGCGACGCGAATTACGCCCACACGCGCTGGAAGGCCGATCCCTCCGCCGTGTTGGCGGCGGTGATCGCGGACGAGCGCGGCGGAAAGCTGATCGGGTCGAACTTCGCGACGAACTGGGGCAGCTTCGGTTTCTTCGGTCCGCTGACGATCGAGCCGGAATATTGGAATCGCGGCGTCGCGCAACAGCTCCTCGCCCCCACGATGGAAATCTTTCGCGGATGGGGCAACCGGCACATGGGCCTCTACACGTTCGCGCACAGCCCGAAGCACATGGCGCTGTATCAGAAGTTCGGCTTCTGGCCGCGCGACCTCGTATCAAGCATGGCGGAGGCGGTCGGGACGGCTGCGAAGGCTCCTCCCGAAACTTCGCGCTTTTCCGAGGCGAAGCCCGCCGACCGCGCGCAACTCCTCGCCGCGTGTCGGGAAGTGACGGACGCAAACTTCGAAGGCCTCGATGTCGCGCGCGAAATCCGGGCCGTCGCCGAGCAGAAGCTGGGCAATACGGTTCTCGTATGGGATGGCTCGAAGCTCGCCGGCTTTGCCGTGTGCCACGCGGGAGCTGGCAGTGAGGCGGGCACCGGCGTATGTTACGTGAAATTCGCCGCCGTGCGCCCAGGACCACGGGCGGGCGAAGACTTCGTCCGCTTGCTCGACGCGATCGAGGGGTTTGCACGTTCCGCCTGGGCGCAGAAGGTCACGGCCGGGGTGAACCTTGCGCGCCGCGAGGCCTTTCAGGCCATGCTCGCCCACGGATTCCGCGCGGAGTCGCAGGGTGTCGCGATGGAAACGGGCGACGCGTCGTCCGGCTACAATCGCGCCGGAGTGTACATCCTCGACGACTGGCGATAGAATTCCGCCGCACGAACGCACGAATCTCGTGAAACTCGCCCTCATCTGCTGTATCTTGCTGTGGATGGCCACACTTTCCGCGCGCGCGACGGATGATTCGGTGGGAAAGATCGCCGAGGATCCGCGCTGCGCGCGCGGCCTCGAATCGATCGACCAGAATTCCGGCTGGGTGACCGAACAGCAGATCCGGCTGACGGAAATTCCGGCCCCCGAATTCAACGAAGTCCGCCGCGGCGAAGCCCTCAAAGAAATCTTCGCGGCCAGCGGCCTCAAGGTTCGCATCGACAAGACGGGAAACGTTATCGGCGAGCTCGCCGGAGCGGACGCGTCGAGCGTCATCCTGCTGGTCGCGCACCTCGATACCGTGTTTCCGGCGGATACGGACGTGCACGTCAAGCGCGACGACAGCCGCCTTGTGGCCCCCGGAATCTCCGACAATGGCGCGGGGCTGGCGGCTCTCGTGGGCCTGGCGCGCGCGCTTTCCGAATCGCGCGTACGCACGAAGAAAACGATCGTCCTTGCGGGGGACGTCGGCGAAGAAGGCGAAGGGAACCTGCGCGGCATTCGCGCGCTGGTGGACGGCTACGGCTCGCGCCTGGCTGCGGTGATCGCCGTCGACGGGCCGTCCACGGACTACATCACGACTCAGGGCATTGCGTCCCGCCGCTTCGAAGTGAACGTCACCGGCCCGGGCGGACATAGCTGGTCCGATTTCGGCGCGCCGAACCCGATTACGGCCGTTTCCCGCGGCATCGTGCTGTTCTCCTCGAAGCGCGTTCCGGACGATCCGCGGAGTTCGTTCAACTTTGGCGTCATCGAGGGCGGCACTTCGATCAATTCGATTCCTGCGCGGGTCACCGTGAAGGTCGATCTGCGCTCGGAGGATGAGGACGAGCTCGGCCGGCTGGAATCCTCTCTGCGTGAAGCGATGCAGGCGGGCGTGAGAGAAGAACTCGCGGCGGCCGACGCGTTTAGCACTGCGCTACAGTTGAATGTCCAGTCGCTCGGCGCGCGCCCCGCCGGAAAGTTGCCGGGCGATTCGCCGCTGCTTGCCACGATCCGCAACGTCGACAGCTATCTCGGAAATCGCTCGCGCCTCGAACGCAGCTCGACCGACGCAAACATCCCGCTCTGGCTGGGCATTCCCGCCGTCGCACTCGGCGGCGGAGGCAAGGGCGGCGGCTCGCACTCACTCGAAGAGTGGTATGACCCGTCCGGGCGCGAGCTGGGTCTGAAGCGGCTGTTTCTCGCGGCGGTCGCGTTGGCCGGTCTCCAGTCCTGACATTCGCCCAGCGTAGGATGCGCGAGCGAAAGTCCCAAATCGGAAATCCCGGGATGATTGTTCGCGCCGGCCGTCTGCTTCGCAATCCCATCTTTCTTCTAACCGCGATTGCCTTACTGACGGCTGTGCTGGTGCAGTCCGGGGAGCTGGGCTCGAGCGATACGACTCACCGCTTGCGGGCTACCCACTCGTTTTGGACATCCGAGCCGCCCGTTCTTCCCGATGAGTATCCGGAATTCGGTATCCACGGGCGGGGTGGCAAGCTCTATGGATGGTACGGCATCGGCCAATCGCTCTTGATGCTGCCGTCCGACGTGCTGGGGACGTACCTCGACAATCTGCCCATCTTCGCGGAATACCAGGGAACGGATCCCACCGTACGCGATATTGTCGTGAGCTACTGCACGAACATCCTGGTCTGCGTGCTGACTTGCCTGGTCTGCTTCCGGTTTCTCGGATTACTGGACTTCACGGTGAATCAGAGAATCGCGGGCGTGCTGGCTCTGTTGTTCGGCACCACGTTTCTGCATTACACGCAGAACATGATGGAGAACAACTACATCGCACTGCTTGCGCTGAGCGGCCTGACGTTTCAGTACGAATGGCTTCGCAGCGGGAAGCGTTGGGCGCTGGTGGCCGGCTCGGCGGCGCTGGGGGCGAACCTGCTCACGCGCCTGACCACGGGGATGGACCTGCTAGCGGTCTGCCTGTTCCTGCTTTTGACCGCGTGGTTCACCAACGTTCGCGGCCGGGAATTGCGATCGCGGGCCGCCTGGTACGCGCGGATTGCGTTGCCGATTTACGTCGTGTTTGCGCTGATCGACCGCGCGTATCAGTACGCTCGCTTCGGGTCGTTTTTCAACACCTACATGCAGGTCCTGGGACAGGAAGCGAAGCGGCTCGATCCTTCCCTGCCGGCGGCATTTCCGTTTGAAACTCCGTTTCGCGTGGGATTTGTCGGCGCTTTGTTCACGCCGGAGAAATCGGTTTTCCTGTTCGATCCTCTTCTAGTGCTCGCCGCCATCGTGGCCGCGTTCGCGTGGAAGAGCTTTCGCCCGGAGATCAAGGCGTATTTTGCGGCGGTCGGCGCGCTGCTGTTTGCCTACGTCAGCTTCTACGCGAAATACACCTCCTGGAGCGGGGACACGGCCTGGGGCGATCGCTACGTGTCCACCGCCGCACAGCTTGCGGCGCTGCTGGCCGTTCCGCTGCTCCTGCGGCATCGCGCGCAGGTTGGCAAGGTCGTGTGGCGGGCGGGGCTGGCGATCGTGCTCGTCAGTGTGGTCGTCCAGCTTGGTTCGATTGCGTTCTGGTGCCCGTTGGAGAGATATCAGATGGAGACGCTCAGCCCGCCGACCTTCGTGGTGTGGCTGCGCTGGAAGAACATCGTGGCCTTCGCCTTGGGCAAGATGGGCGCCTGGGGCCTCACGAATGAGTCCATGCGCGAAGACCCTTGGGATTACGTACACATCACGACGTGGAACTTCCTGCCATTCCTTTTGAAGAGAGTCGGGAAGGCGCCCGCCCGGGTCGTGGAAGTGTTGACGGTGCTCTGGTTGACTGCTCTGGCAGCGCTTATCGCGCTGCTCGGGCTCGCCGGCCGGTTGGCCGCGAAAAGGCAATTCGACTTGGCCGGCAAATCATCCTGCTGACACATTGGGACGCGCAGTCAAACGCATGACCCGCTGCCCGGATTCAGGGTGCCTTGCCGTCGGGCCGCCCGCCGCATAGACTCTGCGGATCATGCTGAGCCAACGCGTCCGCGCCGATCTCGCCCTCGGCTTTTGCACGCTCATCTGGGGTGCGACGTTTGTCGTGGTCAAGGACGCGCTCGCGGATATGTCCGTCGTCGCGTACCTTGCCGTACGGTTCAGTCTCGCCGCCGCGCTGATGGGGATCATCTTCTGGCGTTCGCTGCGCCAGATGAGCCGGAAAACGGCGTGGGCCGGCGTGCAGATCGGCCTCTTCATGTTCGGCGGCTACATTTTTCAGACCGCCGGTCTGAGATACACGACGCCTGCGAAGACGGCCTTCATTACGGGCATGTGCGTCGTGCTCGTGCCTTTGCTGCTGGCGGTGTTCGGACGGCGCCGCATCACCGGCTGGATATGGGCCGGAGCGGCGGCGGCCCTCGCAGGACTCTACTTCCTGACGGTGCCTCCCGAGGGCCTTGGCGCGTTGAATCGCGGCGACCCGATTGTTTTCGGATGCGCGGTGATGTTCGCGCTGCACATTATTTTCATCGGTCGCTATGTCGGCGACCACTCCGTCGGCGCGCTCGCCTTTCTGCAAGTGGCGACGACCGCGGTCCTTTCTGTGGTGCTGCTCCCGTTGCTTGCGATTGCCGGATGGGAGCATCCCCGGCTGGTTTTGAACGGCACGGTGATCTTCGCCCTCCTGATTACGTCCATCGGCTCGACGGTGATCGGCTTCTCGTTCCAGACGTGGGCGCAGCAGCATACCTCGCCGTCGCACACTGCGATCCTGGTGAGTCTCGAGCCGGTGTTTGCGGCGCTGACTTCGTGGCTGCTCGCGCGCGAGCATTTTGGCGCTCGCACGCTGATCGGCGCGGCGCTGATCCTGGCAGGGATTCTGTTGGCCGAGCTGAAAGGCCCCGCGGCCGCTGTGCCCGAATCGCCCGAGCCGGTCGCGCGCGCCATCGAGTAGCCGGGCTGCCACATTTTGTGCCGTAACCTTTGCGCGCCTCCACGGTTTATATAAGTGAAGACACATCGATGCCACCGAAGCCGGACGCTCGCGAGCGGCTCCTGATCGAGGCGGCGCAGAAGGACCCCGCCCGCTTCACGGAGCTTTACGAAGAGAACTTTGAGCGCGTGTACGCGTTCGTCGCCAGGCGTGTGCGCAATCGCGACGACGCCGAGGACGTAACGGCTGAGGTGTTCCGCGACGCGCTCGCCAATCTCAGGCGATTCGAGTGGCGCGGCGTGCCCTTCGCGGCATGGCTTTACCGCATCGCGTCGAATGCCATCGCGGACCGATGGCAGCGGGCCGCGAAAGAGCAGGGAACTCCGATGACGGACGATCCCCGGGACGATTCCTCCGCCGCGAATCCGGAAGACACCGAGCGCCAGGCACGCCTGTTCACCATGGTTGCGGCACTGCCTGCGGACCAGCGGCGCGTCATCGAGATGCGCTTCGCGGAGGGGAAAAGCATTCGCGAGATCGCGAAGGAACTCGGCCGCACGGATGGTGCCGTGAAACAGCTCCAATTCAGGGGTTTGCAGAGTCTGCGGGAGAGCGTGGCGAAACCGCCGCGCGCGAAGAGGACTGGCAGGTAAGGGAAATGGCTAAGCAAACGCTGAGCGAACAACTCGACCGTATCGTTGAGGCGCTCCTCGGGCCTCCGGATGCGCCTCTTCCGCGGGCCGATGCCGCGCGTCCGTTCGACGTGAAGTTGGCGCGGGTAATTGAGGTGATCCGCGACCTGCGCGATCTTCCGCGCCCGGCTTTCAAAGCACGTCTAAAGGCGAATTTGGAAAGGAGAGCATCCATGGCAAGCAGCACAAAGGCGGTTCCCGAGAACCGCATCACGGCTACGCCGTACTTGTGCATCAAGGGCGCTGCCGCCGCGATCGAGTTTTACAAGAAAGCCTTCGGTGCAACCGAGTCCATTCGTCTCGTGCAGCCGGATGGAAGGATCGGGCACGCGGAGATAATCGTCGGCGGTGCGAGGATCATGTTCGCGGACGAGTTCCCGGAGATCGGCTTCCAGAGTCCCGCATCTCTCGGCGGGTCGCCGATTCTCATTCATCTGGATGTGGCGGATGCCGACGCCATGGCGCGCCAGGCGATCGCAGCAGGATGCACGGTAGTCCGACCCGTCGCCGATCAGTTCTATGGCGACCGCTCGGGACGGTTCCGAGATCCGTTCGGCTATACCTGGATCATTTCCGCTCACAAAGAGGACGTGTCGGCGGAGGAAATAGAGCGCCGCGCGAGTGAAGGCGCGCGGCAGCAGACGAGCGGCTCCACCGAAACAAAGAAAGCGCCAAGCACCGTGAAACCGGTTCCCGAGGGCTTCCGTACAGTCACGCCATATCTGATCGCGACGGATGGCCCGGCTCTGATCGACTTCACCAAGCAGGTGTTCGGAGCCGAGGAGAGATTCCGCGCCGTAGGTTCGGCAGGAGGCGTTCACGGCGAAGTTCGCATCGGCGACTCGATGCTGATGATAGGCGGTGGCATTCCCGGCCGCGAATTCCGCGGCACGCCCAGCCCGCAGGCTCTCCACGTCTACGTGACGGACACCGACGCCGTCTATCAAAGGGCCCTCGACGCCGGCGCGACTTCGATCGGCGAACCGCAGGATCACGAGTATGGCGAGCGCGGAGCCGGCGTGAAAGACGCGCACAGCAATTACTGGTACATCGCCACTCACAAGGGCGCCTCCCACGTGCCGAAGGGCTTGAACAACATAAATGTCTACTTCCATCCGCTGCGCGCGGAGCCGATGATCGACTTCCTGAAGCGTGCGTTTGGAGGTGAGGAGATCGCGAAGTACGCATCTCCCGAGGGCGTCGTGCATCATGCGGAGGTTCGCGTCGGCGACTCCGTGGTCGAAATGGGCGAAGCGCACGGGCCGTATCAGCCGATGCCAAGCACCTTCTATCTTTACGTCAATGATGTGGATGCGCTCTACGAGCGCGCGCTCAAGGCCGGCGCGACCTCGGTGTACCCTCCCGCCGACCAGCCGTACGGCGATCGCAACGGCGGCGTGAAAGACCCGTTCGGCAACACGTGGTACATTGCCACGCACATCAAGGACGTTGCGTTCTGAGCGATTCTTACTTAGACGGAACAGGGGTGACCGGGCATGGCGACAACCAGCGGCGGCATCGGCAATGTGACCGGCAACACGGCTCTCGTGGAAATGGCGATGGCGTATTCGCGCAGCCGCATGGTCTGCGCCGCCGCGCGCTTGGGCATCGCCGACGCTCTCGCGGGCGGCGAGCGCAGCGTCGAGGACTTGGCGAAGACTTGCTCAGCCGAGCCAGGCTCGCTCTACCGTCTTCTCCGCGCTCTCGCCGTCACCGGAATCACATCCGAGACGGCTCCGCGCAAATTCGTTCTCGCGTCGTTTGGCGAGCCGCTGCGCAAGGACGCGCCGAATTCCGTCTGGCCTGCGGTCGTATTTTGGGCGGATCTGCTGGCGGATAGCTGGTCCTATCTCACCGACTGCGTGCGCACCGGCAAAAGCGCAATGAAGCTGATGGAGAGCCAAGGGATCGTGTCGCGCTGGTACACCGATCCGGACGCGCAGGCAATTTTTCGCGCCGTGATGGGCACAGCCCCCGCTGAAGACTACATGCCGGTCGCCGGCGCCTGGAATTTCAACGGCCGCCGCGTGGTCGCGGATTTGGGAGGCGGAGGCGGCGCGCTGATCAGCGCAATCTTGAAGAGCGACCCCAATCTGACCGGCATGCTGGTCGACCGCCAGCCATCGATCGATGCAGCGGCGCCGCGTATCCAAGCGGATGGACTGGCCGAGCGCTGCAAACTAATCGCGGCCGATCTGCTCGAAAGCGTCCCCAGCGGAGCGGACGTCTACGCGATGAAGCATGTACTGCACGGCTACAACGACGACGTCGCCATCAAGATCCTCAAGAACTGCCGCGCCGTGATCCCACCGGATGGAGCGCTTCTCGTGCTCGAGTTCGTCCTTCCCGACGTGATCTCGCATCCCGATCCGCAACTCGAAGGCCGCTTGATGAGTGACCTGAATATGATGGCCGTCACCGGCGGCAAAGAACGCAGCGCAGCCGAATGGAAGCCTCTCCTCGCAGAAGGCGGATTTCGAATGCGCCGCATCATCCCCGTCGCAGCGAAAGACCAGTCTCCGCAGAATGTCTCGATCGTCGAAGGCGTCTCGGTGATCGAAGCCACCCCGGCGTGAAAGACCCGTGCGGCAATCGATGGTTCATCGAGACGCGCATCCGCGACGTTTCCCCTGATATGGTATCGTCGCGTCGGGAGGACCACTGATGAGCGACACCGGGCCTCTGATCCGCAATATCTCAGACACAGCGCTATGGGTCGCGGTCTATCGCGCGCGAGAAACGGACCGGCCGGACGCGGTGTTTCGCGATCCGTTTGCGCGCCGTCTGGCGGGCGAACGCGGCGAGCAGATCGCCCAGTCGTTTTCTTTCGTCGGGATCGATTGGACGTAGCCGGCGCGCACCTATCTCTTCGATTCGTTGATCAAAGAACAAATTCAGCAGGGAGTTGATCTGGTCGTCAACCTGGCCGCAGGTCTGGACGCGAGGCCTTACCGGATGGAGCTGCCTGCGTCGCTTCGTTGGATTGAAGTGGACCTTCCCGACATCCTGTCTTACAAGGCGGAAATTCTCCGCAATGAAAAGCCGGTGTGTTTGCTCGAACGCGTGCCGCTCGATCTTTCCGACCGGACCGCTCGCCGGCGCGTCTTCGAAAAATTGAGTGAAGGCGGACAAAGAGCGCTGGTCGTGACCGAGGGTCTCATCGTTTATCTAAATGCCGAGGAGGTTGGCGCGCTGGCTCAGGACCTGGCGGCCGTTCCCGCTTTTCACCGCTGGGTGTTTGAGTTGATTTCTCCGGGTTTGTTACGCATGTCCCAGAAGATTGTGAACCCACAATTGGACGGGAGTGGCGCCTCGCTGAAATTCGGACCCGAGGAAGGGCCTCTTTTCTTTGAGCGCTACGGGTGGACGCCCGTCGATGTCCGCTCGCTATTGAAAACGGCGGCCCGCTTGAAGCGGCTGCCTTTTCAAATGCGCCTCATGGCGCTGCTGCCCGAGTCCAAAGGCAGGCAGGGTTCGCGTCCGTGGCAAGGCATTTGCCTCTTGAAAAAACAAATCAGGGGACTAGGCCGGTTAGTTGTGGTGGAACTTGACGTCGAGAGCCTCGTGCATCACGGGGATGCGCACGTTCTTCTTTTCGTAGGCCGCGATTTCGGGCTCGTGCACGAGAGTGAGGCCGATGTCGTCGAGGCCCTTCAGCAGGCACTCCCGCCGGAAGGGATCGACGGTGAAGGAATAGCGCAGCCCTTTGTCGTCGGTGACGATCTGCTGCTCGAGGTCGACAGTGACGCGATAGCCTTCGTTCTGCTCCGTGCGCTTGAAAAGCTCGTCCATCTGCTCGTTCGTAAGCGTGACGGGCAGCAGGCCGTTCTTGAACGAATTGTTGTAGAAAATGTCCGCATAGCTCGGCGCGAGAATCGCGCGAAAGCCGTAGTCGAGGATCGCCCACGGTGCGTGCTCGCGGCTCGACCCGCAGCCGAAGTTCGCCCGCCCCAGCAGGACGCTCGCGCCCTTGTAGCGCGGCTGGTTCAAGATGAATTGCGGATTCGGCTTTTCACCCGGCAGGTATCGCCAGTCGTAAAACAGAACGCGGCCGTAGCCTTCGCGCGTCAATAGCTTCAGGAATTGCTTCGGCACCATTTGGTCCGTATCGACGTTCACGCGATCCAGCGGCGCAACCACGCCCGTGTGTTTGGTGAAGGGTTTCATCGCTATTCGGCTCCATCCACGGTGGACAATTTGCGGACGTCCACAAAGTGGCCTTCGATCGCCGCCGCCGCGGCCATCACCGGGCTCACCAGATGCGTCCGGCTGCCCTTGCCCTGACGGCCTTCGAAGTTGCGGTTCGATGTGCTGGCGGAGCGCTCGCCGCTCGGCAGCACGTCGTCGTTCATGCCGATGCACATGCTGCAACCGGCGTCGCGCCATTCGAATCCGGCATCGCGGAAGATTTTGTCGAGCCCTTCCTTTTCTGCTTGGAACTTCACGACGCGCGAGCCGGGGACCACGAGCGCCTGCTTGAGGGATTTCGCAACGTGCTTCCCGGCCGCAACGCGAGCGGCGGCGCGCAGGTCCTCGATCCTCGAATTCGTGCACGAGCCGATGAACACGCGGTCGACGGAAATGTCCTCGATGCGCGTGCCGGGCTTGAGGTCCATGTAAGCGAGCGCGCTCTCGGCCGCTTTGCGGTCCACGGGATTCTGGAACGACGAGGGGTCGGGCACGCGATCCGTCACCTGAGTCACCATCCCGGGATTCGTGCCCCATGTGACCATCGGCGCGAGGTCGTCCGCGCGCAGAGTGACCGTATCGTCGTACTTCGCGCCCGGATCGGTGACGAGCGACTTCCAATAATCGACGGCGGCCTGAAAGTCCTTGCCGCGCGGGACGAAAGGCTTCCCTTCGAGATATGCGAAAGTCGTGTCATCCGGCGCGACCATGCCCGCGCGCGCGCCGCCTTCGATGGACATGTTGCACATCGTCATGCGGCCTTCCATCGAGAGCCCGCGAACCGCCGCGCCGGTGTATTCCGCCACGTGGCCGTTTCCGCCTGCGATTCCGATTTTTCCGATGATGGCGAGGATGATGTCCTTGGCCGTGACGCCGCGCGGGCGCTTGCCCTGCACGTCGATTCTCAGCGTCTTCGATTTGTATTGCGAGAGGCACTGGGTGGCGAGCACGTGCTCCACTTCGCTTGTGCCGATGCCGAACGCCAGCGCGCCGAGGGCGCCGTGCGTGGACGTGTGGCTGTCGCCGCAAACGATCGTACATCCCGGCTGCGTGATGCCCAGCTCCGGCCCGATCACGTGCACGATGCCCTGGTTGCGGCTCTGCATGTCGAAAAGGTTGATTCCGGCTTCCTGGCAGTTTCGCGCGAGCGCCTCGAACTGCGCGACCGCATCGGGATCGAGCAGCGGCAGCGCGCGGTTCTTCGTCGAGACGGAATGGTCCATCACGGCGAACGTCAGCTCTGGCTGGCGCACCTTGCGCCCAGCGGCTTTCAGGCCCGCGAACGCCTGCGGCGACGTGCCTTCGTGAATCAGGTGGCGGTCGATGTAGATGAGCGAAGGCTTGCCGGGTTCTTCGTGGACCACGTGCGCGTCCCAAATCTTTTCGTAGAGTGTGCGCGGAGCCATAAGCTAGGTAGGTCTCCTGAAATTCCCGTGAAGCGCTGTGTTCATGTGCCCAGTATTGTGCCCCGGCCCTTACAGGTCCAATTTATAATTGTTGCGATCGATATAAATTCCGTTGTGCGCAACAAATCAATGTCCGCAAGTCGGGGCCGCACGCGGACCCTTCAAACAAACTAGCACGACAGAAACAAATTGCAAGCGCCGGCGCTTCCGGCATAATCGCCTCCATGAGCGGCTCGTCGTGTGACGAATGCCGGAAAATCGCCATTGAGCTTCGCGAGGTGTGGACGGAAGCCTGGCTTTCCACCGACGACGAATTCCGCGCCGCGTGGACCGGGCTGCTTGGCGGCACCGAAGAGGACTTGGCCCGCGCCGAGGAAATCTTTCCCAGAACCAAAGTCGCGAACGCCGACCGGCTGCGAAAAGCCGTCATGAAGAAGTTCGAACACGAGGCCCTCACCGGCCACAAAATCCCGTTGCGGCGCACCGCCGTTTAGTTCGTCCATCGAAGCATCCCAGTTATTTCGCCTATTGTTCACGGCGAGCATTGTTACACTGTGGCTAACCATGTCCCAATTTGTCGCAATCCTCCTGTTATATGACTTGATCGTATTTCTCGGAGCCATCGTCTCCTCCGAAACAGCTGGACGAAGGCGAGAAACCACCGCAATCGGTGTGCTCTTCTTTTTCTCGGGAATGCCGGCCCTTGTCTACCAGATCGTCTGGCAGCGTGCGTTGTTCTCGATTTATGGCGTCAATGCGGAATCGGTTGCGGTTGCGGTCGCGGCATTCATGCTGGGTCTTGGGTTGGGAAGCCTTTTGGGTGGATGGCTATCGTCGTGCTTTCCACGGCAAGCAATCGTATTGTTTGGCATCGCGGAACTTGGCGTGGCGGCGTTCGGCCTTGCTTCTCTGCACATCTTCCATTGGGTCGCCCGGTACACAGCGGGATCAAATCTCCCGTCTACGATCGTCTTCAGCATCTCGCTTCTGATCATTCCCACAATGCTGATGGGGACAACGCTGCCTCTCTTGGTGGAACACCTCGTTCGTTTCTCCGGCCGCGTCGGCTACTCCGTGGCCTTGCTCTACTTCGTGAACACTTTCGGATCCGCGGCGGCCTGCTTTTTCTGTGCAACTTTTCTACTGCGTGATTTCGGCCAGTCCGGCTCGATATTTATCGCGGCATCGCTGAACACCCTTGTTGGAGTGACAGCCGTTCTTCTTGGGCGCAGTAAGCGTGCGAAATCCGCCGAGACTGACGTGGGCCCTCCGGTGCCCAGAATAGTCGAGCCCATCTTTCCGATAGCGCCAGCAATGCTGATTGCGGGACTCTCGGGGTTCATGGCACTCGGTTTCGAGATGGTCTGGTTTCGTGTGTTCTCTCTAGCTTCATCTGATCGTGCCCCCGCATTCGCTCTCTTACTCTCGACGTATCTGGCGGGCATAGCCGTGGGTTCGTACATCGGCGGGAAACTCACGGAGGGTAAGGCTCAAACGGACGTTCTACGAATCATAGGTTACGTAATGTTGACGGCGGGAGCGGTCTCTCCGTACTTGGCGCCTTTGATCGCCACCCTCAAATGGAAAAACATTTCTTTCTTGCCTGGTGCGGTGGGGTTCTTTGTCACTGCCGCACTTCTCGGTTCCGTCCTTCCGTTGGTTTGCAAACTTGCCGTCGCGGGCGGTGTGAGAGCAGGCCGAGACGTCAGTTTCGTCTACGTTGCGAACATCCTCGGTTCGACGCTCGGAACCCTGGTAATCGGATTTGTCTTGCTGAACCATTTTGGGCTTCGACAGGTTTCGTTCCAGTTGGGGATGGCCACGGTGGTTGTGGGCGGCGTGGTGCTGACATTCGGCCAACGGAAACTCACTACGTCGCCGGTCAGGGCGATTGTCGCGATAACAATTGCGTTGGGAGCTGTCCCGCTCTCACTTCCCCTCTATTCGGGCTTATTCGAGAAACTGATTTTCGGAGCTAGTGCCGGCTCGGTGATCCCTTTCGCTCATGTCGTGGAGAACCGGAACGGTGTCATCGCCGTCACGCGAGGCGGAGCCGTTTTCGGAAATGGCGTCTACGATGGCTACTTCAATATCGACCCATTGGAAGACTCGAACAAGGTCGTGCGCGCCTATTCCCTGAGTGCGTTCCATCCCGCTCCAAAACGAATGTTGGAGATCGGACTGTCATCTGGCTCATGGGCCCAAATTCTGGCGAATCATCCACGAGTGGAATCGCTCGATATCGTCGAAATCAATCCGGGATATTTGAAACTCATTCCGCAGTACGCGATGGTGAAGTCTCTTCTGGAGAATCCGAAGGTCGACATCCACATCGATGATGGCAGACGCTGGCTGCTGGCGCACCCCGGAGTGCGTTACGACGTAATTGTAGAAAATACCAGTTTCTATTGGCGCGACCACAGTTCCGATCTTTTGTCGGTCGGTTACCTGCGGATAATTCGGCGGCATCTGAATTCAGGAGGCGTCTACTTTTACAATACGACCGGTTCCGATGACGTCGTGGCAACGGGCCTGCGAGTTTTCCCGTACGGATTGCGCGTCCTAAACTTTCTTGCCGTTAGCGATTCACCGATTGCGTTCGACAAAAGCAGGTGGATTTCCATACTCGGACAATACACAATCGATAATCGGCTGGTTTTCGATCCAAGTCTACCGAAGACTGTGGACACGCTTGCCGGATATGGGGCTCTCGCCGACTCCCTACACGCGCCGCCGACAGAAACTGGTTTGGAGACATCAGAATCCGAGAACGCGCGGCTCGGAAATCGCTTGATCATCACCGATGACAATATGGGTTGGGAGTGGCGCTAGTTTTGTAGAAGTCGCTCGCTGGCGCCAATTTGTGATCAACGACACGGAGAGGGCACCGGGTGTAAGTTCACTCAGTGTGAGGAGCGCGCGACCGGAAGGAGAATGTATGCGAGCAACGAGAACTCTGTGGCGGAGCGTGGCGATAGCGGCGTTCTTTGTCGTGGCAGTGCTTGTGATTCCGCGGGGGGCCAGCAAGCCGTTCCAAACCACGCCGAGTGCGCCGAAGGCTGCTCCCGAGCAGAATGCGCCTGATCCGTGGACACTCTCTGAAACGGTCGAGCCTGCGGATCTCGTCAAGGAACTCAGCGATCCGGTTCCAGCCAATCGCCCGATTGTGGCCTTCGTCGGATTCCGTTTCCTATACGACGGTGGACACGTCCCCGGAGCTTTCTTTCACGGTCCCGGGGCTAAAGAAGACGGAATCGCCGACTTGCGGAAATGGGCGCAGGGTCTGCCGCGCTCGGCGAATCTGGTCCTCTACTGCGGCTGCTGCCCGCTGGAGCGCTGCCCGAATCTGCGGCCCGCGTTCGTCGCGGTGCACGACATGGGCTTCACTCACCTGCGGGTCCTCTTGCTTCCGCACAATTTCGCGACGGACTGGGCCGCCAAAGGCTATCCCGTCGAAAAAGGCAGATGAAGGCGGCCGTCAGTAAGCTGCCGTGAAGCGCCTGCCAGTGAATTTCGGCTTCTCGATCTCGTCGAGGAGCGCGACGGCGTAGTCTTCCGCCGAGATGCGGCTTTCGCCTTTCGCGTCCGCGACGAGTTGGTCGGTACCGGTGCGATATTTTCCCGTGCGCTCGCCCGGCTGGATGAACGCAGCGGGGCTGAAGTAGGTCCAATTGACCCCGGCTTTGCCTGCCTCGGTGCGATACACCTCCAGCGCGTCCCGGGCCGCCGAAGCGATGGCTTTCCACGCCGGCGGAAAATTGGGGGAATCGAGAAGGATCTTGCCCGGCGCAATTTCGAGGCTTGCGGCGCCGCCGACCACGATCAGCCGGATAGATTTGCCCGCCTTCTGGCTCGCGGCGGCCACACCCTCGATCAGCGAGCGCGCGGCTGTGACAAGCTGTTGCGGCTCACCATTGCGCGGGCCGTAGGCGCTGACGATCACGTCGTGTCCGGCTGCCGCGGCCGCGACGCTCTCAGGCTTCAGGACATCGCCCGCCTTGACGGACAAGTTCGGCCGCTTGTCGGGAATTTTCGACGGGTCGCGGGCAATCGCCGTCACCTTATGCCCGCGTGAAAGCGCCTCGTTCAGGATGCGTTGCCCGATCATCCCTGTGGATCCAAAGAGCGCGATGTTGCTCACAGGTATTCTCCTTTCGCAATGGCTGTGTCAGTCTCCCGCGATTGGATGGTGCGACTGCCGGATACGATTCGCACGTCGCGCAGTTTTTCGCGTGCTAGAATCGCGGATTCCTTTCGGGACGCATGCGACCGCGTGCGCCTCCATCCAACCCTCGACGAATTCGGCGAGCAAGAATCATGCCAAGCCGAGTTATTTCATCGCAGGCGGCAGCCACATCAACATTCCCGAACCCGTGCATTTGGGCTTCCGGCGAGAGGACATCGAACAGCAATTCGTTTTTCAGCCGCACTGGCTGTGAAGCAGGGGTGTGGACACTGCCAGGCATAGGTACCGCCTCACGTCCAACTCTTGGCTGGCGCGAGTGCGCGACTTTCTTACCCCGCGCCCGGTTCTCGACCCCCCTTCCGACCAGCGACTCTCTCTGGCTTGCGGTACGCAAACCTGCGTAACGGCTTCTAGAACGGCAAGAAAAGCGGCCGGCGCTATTGCTACTTCTGAAAGTGCGGCATGACTTCCCTGGTGAAGAGTTTGAGCGAACGAACACTCTCTTCGTGGGTCAGATCGCCGTAGGCAAAGCGCGCGACGAAGTAGTTGGCTCCGCATTCCTCGAGTTGCGCCTCGATCTTTGCACGCACGGTTGCCGGCGTACCCATGATAATCGTATCGGTCTTGCGGCGCGTCACTTCGTCGAGAACCGCGCCCGCGACACC